>WNFV01007015.1_pt1 | contig 16124 bp, 12 predicted proteins | sample 5400101 | NCBI WGS metagenome assembly WNFV01 (sample SAMN13153361, study PRJNA577476) | soil metagenome | isolation source: 115 cm soil or saprolite under grassland replicate 1 | place: USA:California | collected 2016-06-15
CCGGCCCTGGCGAGCGTCTCGGCGAGGATGGGGCTCAGCAACAGGAGGGGCTTCTGGCTCCCCACGCCCATGCCCACCGTGAACATCAGCTCCCAGCCGACCTTGCGCACGATCGAATCGGCCAGATACGGCAGCATCCGCTCCGGCGTATTGCCGAACACGGAGGCGATGACGCCGCCGCCGGTGTAGCGCGAGATCGTGACCGCGTTGCCGCCCGGGACGCCCTGGTCCTCCGCGATGGTGGTCCAGCCGATGCGGCGCAGCGCGTCCTCGTTCTCCGCCAGCACCACGCGCCAGGTGTTGCCGAAGGTGCCCTTGTCCGTGCGGTGATGGAGGAAGCCCGCGACGTTGCGCAGGTAGAGCCGCCAGAAACGCCCGATGGTGGTGTTGGCCTGGATGCCGTCACGCAGCGCCCCCTGCTCGAAGTTGAAGCCGAGCTCCTTGATGAGCGGGCCGTTCAGGATGATCAGGGTCTCGGCGCCCGGGGTGTTGCCGCTGTGCTCGACACCGTAGCGCGGGTCGGCCATCGCCTCGACCAGCGCGACGAGGATGGGCATGTACTCGGGCCGGCAGCCGGCCATGACCCCGTTGACCGCCACGTTCCACACGGTGGCGCGGCGCTGGTCGGGGAGAAGGACACCCAGCTCGGTCTCGCCCGGCCGGTCGCTCCAGCGCAGGAACTCGGCGACGCGCTCGGGAGTGGGCGGCACGATGGGCAGGCCGTCGCTCCAGTTGTTCTCGTAGAAGAAGCGATTGACCTCGTCGAGGTTGCCCTCGAAGACGATGTCGGCCGGCGCAGGCTCCACGACGACGTCGCCTACGCGCGAGATGATCTCGGTGAGATTGCGGATCACGGCGTCCACCGTCACCGCCGTCACGTTATGGCGCAGCTCGTCCGCGCTCTGCACGTCGACGTGACCCGGCACGAGCGCGGTGGGCAATCCGGGCAGCCCCAATCCCGTGGCCGTGGTGGCGGCCTGGCCCCGGAAGCCCTCGCAGACCAGCGACGCGCTCGTGGGTGGACCCGAAGGTGTCGTAGCGGACGAACCGGACGCCCGGGAAGCGACGCGTGAGCTCCTCTTCGAGAATCGGGAAGATCTCGTCACCGCGGAAGAGATCGTCCCAAAGCTGACCGATGATTTTGCCTTCGAGCGTGCCAAGCCGCGGGGCGACGTCGGTCGCCTGCACCGTCTTGGCCCCGCGCGGCCATACCACCCGGTACGCTTCGCGTCCGTCCGCTCCGATCATGTGCCCTCCTCCCGTGGCATGGGGCAGAGGATAGCATCGTTAGCGCGACTCAGCCCTTCACCCCGCCCGCTCCCCATCCCTGCACGAGATAGCGCTGCACCGCGACGAAGAAGCCGACGGTGGGCACGGTGATCATCACGCCTGCCGCCATGATCATGCCCCAGTCCACGATCGTCGCGTTGAAGAGGTCGTTGACGCCGACGGGGAGCGTCTTCAATTCGTCGGAAGTGATGAGCACCAGGGCGAAGAGGAAATCGTTCCAGGCCAGGATGAACGTGAAGATCGCCGCCGCGATCAGCCCGGGCAGGGCCAGGGGCAGCACCACGTACCACACCGTCCGCCCTCGGCCCGCGCCGTCCACGAGGGCCGCCTCCTCCAGCTCGAGGGGAATCGACTGGAAGAACGCCCGGAGCACCCACAGGCAGAAGGGCAGGCAGAACGTGGTGTAGGACAGGACGAGGGCCAATCGCGTGTTCACGATGCCGAGCTGCCTCACGAGGATGTAGAAGGGGATGATGATCATGATGGGCGCGAACATGTAGGTGAGCAGGATGAGGCCGGCCACGCTGTCGCGCCCGCGAAAGCGGTAGCGGGTGAGGCCGTAGGCGCCGAGGGCGGACACGGTGAGGGTCAGCAGCACGGTGGCGCCCGCCACCGCCGCGCTGTTACGAAAGAACACCAGGAAGCTCGTGTCGGCGAAGAGGCGCGAGAAGTTCTCGAGGGTGGGATGGAGAGGCACGAAGCGCGGGGTGGCGAAGATCTCGCCCGAGGGCTTGAGCGCGGTCGAGAGCATCCAGAGGAAGGGGAAGGCGGCCCCGAGCAGCAGCAGGGCGCCGGCCGCGTAGAGACCGAGGGCCCGCCTCACGAGAAGACCTCCTCGCTCCGGAAGAGGCGGAAGTACACGGCCGTCGCCGCCAGCAGCATGGCGAACATGATCACCGCGAGGGCCGCCCCCATCCCCGCCTGCAAATAGGTGAAGCTGCGGGCATAGGCGTAGACGGGCAGGGTGCGAATGTAACGGCTCACTCCGCCGTCCCCTGCCATCAGCCACACCGTGTCGAACTTGGTGAACATCCAGATGCTGCGCAGGAGCACGATGACGAAGAGCACGCTCGCGGTCTGGGGCAGGGTGACGTGCACGAACCGGCGCCACGCCGACGCGCCGTCGACGGTGGCCGCCTCGTAGAGCTCGGGCGGGATGGTCTGCAGGCGCGCCAGGTACGTCACCACCACGAAGGGGAAGAACTGCCACACGCTGGTGACGATGAGGGAGCCCATGATGTAGTCGGGGCCCAGCCACGCCACCGGCGCCCGCACGAGGCCGGCGCTCATCAGCATGTGGTTGACGAGACCGTAGGAGTCGTTGAGGAGCCACTTCCACAGGATCACGGCCACGATGGTGGGGATCATGTACGGGAAGAGCACGACGCCGCGGAGGAGGTTGCGCCCGCGAAAGCCCTCGTTCAGCAACAGGGCGGCGGGCACCCCGACCCCCAGCTGCAGCACCATGGTCACGCCCGCGTAGACGCAGCCGTAGTAGAAGCTGGCCCAGAACTCCGGATCGCTCGCAAAGTAGCGGTAGTGCTTGAGGCCGACGAAGGCCTGCACGGGCATGAAGGCGTGCTTGTCGAAGAGGCTGAGCCAGACATTGTAGAGCACGGGGAAGACGACCAGCCCGCCCAGCAGGAGGAGCGACGGGGCGAGGAGGAGCCAGCCGACGAGCGCGCTCTTCCTCACTCGCCCCGCCCGCGATCCGGGCCTACGACCAGCGCTTGTGACCGAGCTGGGTGAGGAGCTCCTCGGAGCGCTTCTGCGCCCGATCGGCCTCGGCCTTGGGGTTCTTGCCGCCCACCATGACCTCCACCACCATGTCCGCCACGATGCTCGAGCCGTCGAGCTCGGCGAGGAAGGGCAGGAGATTGTCCTCGGGCCGGCTGAAACCGATGGGCAAGAAGCGGTGATTGCCGAGCCCGGTCATCATCACGTCGTGCCACGCCTTCCACTTCTTGATGCGCTCGTTGGCGAGATAGGCCGGATCGCCCAGCATGGACTTGAAGATGGGCGAGAGATGGATGGGCACCGAGTGGCAGTACTGGATGTAGTTTTCCTTCTTGTAGAAGATCCGCAGGAACTCGAAGGACTCGTTCGGGTACTTGGACTGGCTGAAAACGGCCCAATTCTCCCCGTCGAGGGCGGAGATGCCGACCTTGCCCGACGGGCCATGCGGCCGCAGCATCGGCATGAAGTGCTCGGGGTCCCGCATGCCCTCGGGCGCGTACTTCTCGATGTAGCCGATGGCCCGCGCCCCCGAGAGGTAGCTCATGGAGATCTTGCCGGTGGCCAGCGCGGCCTGCGTGTCGAGGTACTTCTGGCCCGACCAGCCCTGCGACTGGAACTTGTTCAGCTTCTGCAGGTAGTCGAGCGTCTCCAGCATGGACTTGCTGTTGAGCTGCGGCCGCCACGTCTTGGCGTCCACCCAGGAGCCGCCGTTCGACGCCATCCATTCCGCGGGGTGCACGAAGCCCATGTAGAGCTTCTCGCCCGGCATCTGGAAGGCGTAGCGGCCGTCCTCGGTGAGGGCGGCGGCCAGCTTGAGCATGTCGTCGTACGTCTCGGGCGTCTTGAGCCCCTTCTTCTCGCGCAGGTCACGGCGCTCGCAGAAGTACGTGGCACCCATGGCGTGGGTCACCCCGTAGTACTTACCGTCGAAGTACTGGAGCTTCCGTGTCGCCTCGTGGATGTCGTTCTCGCCGAGGGCCCGGACGAGCTCATCCATCGGACGCAGGAGTCCCTTGGTGTAGAGGGACGCGGTCACGAACGGATTGAGGTGGGTGAGATCGGGCGGGCTGCCCGCGGAGAGCGAGGCGAGGAGCTTGGTGTTGAGGTCGCCCCACCCGAGCGCCTGCTGGCGGACCTTGAAGCCCGGGAACTTTCGCTCGAACTCGGCGATGCTCGTGTCCTGGATGATCTTGACGGTCTGCGGCTCGACTTCGGTATGCCAGACCTGGATCTCGCGCACCTGCTGGCCGATGGCCGCGGGCGCCCGTCCGAGTGTGGCGGCGCCGATGACCGCTCCGGTGCCGGCGAGGAAGCGACGACGGGAAACGCGGGATGGGGGTGCGGGCGTGTGTTTCATCAGAGCTCCTTCCGTAGTGCCTTCGTTGGCCTTCCGGGGAGTGCGCCGGTCCAGGGGACCGGTTCAGCGCACGTCCGGCCCGACTTGCCGGCTCCGGTCTCATCCGGTGTCCGGCCGGTCCGCTCGAGACAGCCGGGCAAGGATGTATCGGGGGCCGCGGGCCTGTCAAGGCGCGGCTACGCACAACGGCCTCACTCTACCCCCAGCGAGCTGGAGCTCGCGGGCTCGAGAGAGACCGACCCGGTGACGACAATTCGCTAGGGCTTCGCTGATTCCTCGAGCACTCGACGCGCCACGAGACGAGCGTTAGATTGAGCCGGGGTATCCCGAGCGGGTGTATCGGCCTCGATCAGGTCGAGGTGCACGGCCTCTATCGAATCACGGAAGTGTCTCAGGCAAGCTTCTCCTGCTCGAGCCACATTGCTGAAACATTGCACTCTAAATTGCCGGTGCACAAGGTAGGCTCTGGCGGCTTATCCGAGCCGCCGTAGTAGCCGCGGTTCACATAAACAGTCGCTACGCAACACGCGGCATAGAAAAAGTAGCTCGACGCCGTGAAGTCGAGCTGCACGGGAAAGCCAGTGAAGGTGCCCGATTGCTGATCCTCGTGCCGCGACGCAATCGGCTGATTCTCGACGCTCCATAACGGTTTGTCCCATTCGGCGACGAGCTCGGATGTCTTCATGAACATGTTGACCTTGAATGCGACCAGCCGGATGAATCCACGCGTCTTGGCAACGGAGAGCGTACCGGGCGAGGCGTGATCAATCAGATAGTGAAAATGGAACGCAAGCTCCGGCGTCATCTTGAGTTTCGTCAATGGGTACCGGGGCCGGAAGAGAAATCCGATACCCGCATGCGCGGTTCCGCCACTGAACGCACCGTTCGGATCGAACACCGGTGGCATCGGCGACAGCACATTGACAACGTGCAGCTTCCCCGTCGCTTTAGACGCAGAGTCGCTGCCTGCGGTCTGAGCGCTGTCCCGATAGGTCCACTCCAGGCTATAGCCGTGGTCTTCGTGGAGAAACGGATCGTTGGCCGGACCATAGAGCTGCTCGAGCAGTCCCGCGTATTTGATCGCCTCACGCACGCTCTCGGAAACGAGCCCGTGATGAGTGTGCGTACGGGTAACGATGTCGCGCACTTCCGTGAGCAGACTCTGATAAGGCTTCTGCCAATGATGGGGCAGTGGCGACTCGGCGCCTTCGGGGTGCCGCCGTATGCCTTCGAGAAATCGTCTGTACGCTTGTCCGACCGGGGAAGGCGCAGCCCAATGCGCGAGAGCGTTCTTCACGATTTCCACGAGCGCGGATTGGTCAAAATCGTGTTTCGATTCCATCCTTGTCTCCTGGGTGGGCACGGGCGCGTCATCGCGCTTTCTTCTTAGTCTTCTCCCACCGCGCAAGTACAGCCTTCCGAGCGGAGTCCGAACGCTCCTCGGCGGTACGCTTCCGAGCGGCTGTCTTTTCGCCCTCGGCCCCCCATGCTTGGAAGGCCGCGCGCCTGAGCTTCCTTGGTTTCATGGCTCAGGGGTTTCATGGCTCAGGCGCTTACTTATCATGTTTGGGTCGTGCAACCGAATTGGAATTCTAGTAGGCTGGCGTGGCTAGACTGGCGGTCGGGTCACCGGATGGACGGAGGACTACTCTGGCGCAAGCTGGACCCTGCCGCGAAGCGGCTTACTTGAACGCTTGAATAGACCGACCGCGGACTCGTTCGCCATCGTCCTATGGATAAATGCTGTTCACTGCGTCGATGTCGCCCTGAGTCAAGACGCCTGGGGTTCCACCGACGGTAACCCCGGCGGGACCCTCCATGGTCACCAGGTTTGTGTCCCGCACCGTGTGCCACAGTCTCGGACTGCTCTTGCCCAGGTGCATCGAGTGTAGTTGTTGAACACCCCCTGGGGCGCTCCCTGAGGTGAAGGCGGCCAAGGCCGGACCCCGTCGGCTTTGATTGTTGTCCCGTCGATTGTTTGGTCGCCACCCGTTGATATCGAAGAAGGAGTGCCAGATCGTAGTGGACGAATCCCCGATGTGAGCCAAATGGAGCTGACTGTTAAACTCGCAGAGCGCTGGCGTGGCTCGGCTCTTTTGATCTGGGATGCGTACGTTGGTGGTCCAGTTTCGCCCGTCGTTGGTCCAGGTGTGCCAAAGATTGTTGGAGCCATCTCCGAGATGAACCATATGCAGCTCTCCGCCAAAGGATGCGAGTGCCGGGGCCGTCTTGCTCTTCTGGCCCAGGATTTTTTGCTGCGTCCAGTTGGTGCCATCGCTGGTCCAGGAATGCCAGATGTCGTTGGAGCTGCCCCCGATGTGCACCATATGCAACTCACCGTTGAAGGATGCCAACGCTGGACTGGCTTTGCTCTTCTGGTTCTGGTTTTGCTGGTCCCTGATCCGCGTGTTGGCAGTCCAATTCCGTAAATCGTTGGATTGTGAGTGCCAGATGTCGTTCGATGAGGTCCCCAGATGCACCATGTGAAGATTGCCATTCCATACAGCGAGCGCCGGGGGCAACTTGCTTGACTGGTTCGGAATCTGGTTGTTCTGAGTCCATGACGTCCCGTTCTGGGTCCAGGAATGATAAATGTCGTTGGAACCCTCACCCAGGTGCACCAGGTGCAACTCCCCGCCAACGGCAGCCAGCGCCGGCGCGTCCTTGCTTGACTGACCGAAGAGCGCATTGGCAGGGCGCCAGTCTATGGCAAAAGTCCGGGGTGCATAGTGCATCACGGACTGGTAGTCGTACACCCCGAGATCCGTTCCATCGTCCACATGCCGGTCGAAGTTCCCTCTTTTGTCCGACCGGACATTTTCGAGAAAGACCGAAACGTTCAAGCCGCGATCTTCGCGGCTCTGCTCGTGCCAAAGACCGATCGCATGGCCGATCTCGTGTACCAGCGTTCCAGACAGTGGGACGCAGGGGATCTGTTGCGAGCCTCGAAATTGCCTCCGCCCTACATGGCTGCTACAAGCACCTTCCTCCTCTCCCGCAACGAACTCGACCCAATTCAGCTCGCCGTTGCGCGGCTGGATTCGTATGCTCGTATTCGTCGTCCAACGATCGATGGCGAGTTGAATCGCCGCGCGTTCAGCGTCGCCTTCGGGAGTACCGGCGGGGAAATCCTCATTGTTGATGGTATACGGGATAACACGGTTCGGCCATCGCCAGCGTGTCCCTGTTCTGACGCAACCCATTATCTTCTCACTTCCGTTATCGATGATGTCTTGCCATTGGGCGTCAGGTCCACCATGCATTCACTGGGATGAGGGGCGACTACGCAGGTCCAGCGCATAGCCACCGCAAACGCGATTCTCCGCCGGGCGCTGGGCCTTTCGCCCCGAAGAACCGGGGCCCAGCCCCGGCACTCGCCGGCCTCGCCGGCGCGGGGTGGCGATGGCGAAGGTCGACGCCGTGATCAGCCGGGGAGCGAGGTCATCCTGAGCCGATGCTCTTCCGGACGCGGGTAGAAGTCAAGGGGCCGGTCGGGGACTGCTTCGGAGCGTAGGTACCATGACCCCCGTTCTCGGACTCGGCCCGCCTCGCTCCGAGGGTCCTCCTCTCGGGACCTGCTGGCACAGCCATGATCCCGTCGCCCATGACCTGGTTCACGGTGCCCTCGTAACGGTGCACGGCCGCCATCATCCGTTCGAGGACCGGGTCAAGCAGCTTCCGCGCCTCCTCGGGATCGCGATCGGCGAGCAACTCCATCGAGCCCTTGAGATCGGCGAAGAGCACCGTGACCTGCTTGCGCTCGCCCTCGAGCGCGCTCTTGGAAGTCAGGATTTTCTCGGCAAGGTGCTTCGGCGTGTAGGACTCCGGCGAGGCGAAGGGCGGGGGCCCTGCGGAGGCACGGGCGGCGCGGTCACCCGCGCACCGCACTTACCGCAGAAGGCAAACCCCTCGGGGTTGGCGAAGCCGCACGAGGGACACAGGGTCGCCAGCCTCGTTCCACACCGACCGCAGAACGCCATCGCGGGAGGATTCGTGAAGGCGCACTGCGGAGAGCTCACGCCCCGGGCTCCATCGACTCCGCCTCAGCCTGCTCGAGCCAGAAGCGCATGTCCATCTCGCGGTACATCGTCGTCGCGGTGGTGAGGTGCTCGTGTGCCGACTCGCGCTTGCCCGTGCGCCGGTAGAGCTTGCGGAGGCCGAGGTGGCAGTGCGCGATGAGCGGACGCATGCCAAGCTGGGTGGCCACCGCAAGCGCCTCACCGTAGTACCCATCCGCTTCCTCGACAGCGGCGGGGGCACGGTGCCCTGCGATGTCGCCCAATAGATGGAGCGCATAGGCTCGAAGCCGCGCTGGCCCCAGAGGCGACAGCGTTCCAGGGCGGCCTCGGCCGCCATGCGCGCCTGGTCGATCTGACCATCGAGTAGACGCGCCTCGGCGAAGTGAACTCCGGCCAGAGCAGAGAACAACCCCCAGGCGCCGGACTTGTAGTCGGCCCAGGCCTGCTCGAGCAGTCGCAGACCCAAGGCGGCCCGGCCTGTCCGCGCGTAGAGAACTCCAAGCGTAGCCTTCACTGGGCCACGCAGGAAGGCGATTCCCAGTTCATCCGCCTGCACCACGTTCCTCTCAAGGCACGCGACCGCCGCGTCCAGCCGCCCTTCGATCATGTCCACCTGTCCGATTCCCCAGTAATGCGCAACGATGATGTTCCATGGATTGATCTGGCGCTCGGCAAGCCTGGCGGCCTCCTGGCCATGCGCCCGCGCCTCTCCGAATAGGCCGCGCTCGGCCAGCGCCCACGCGAGGAGGGCGCGTGACTGGATGGCGGGCGACCCCACGAGGCCGAACCCCTCGCGACTGGGATCGTCTCGATGCGAGCGCAGGATCTTCTCGAAGAGAAGCTCCGCTCGTCGCCAAAGCCCCGCATGCAAGCAGCCCACGGCCAGGTAGTAGCTCGCGGTCACGCTGAGGCGGAAGTCGCCGCGCCGCTCGGCAAGCTCGAGGGTGCGCTCGCCGACTTCCAGGGCTGCCTGCGTGTCGCCACTTAGCCAGAGGTTTGTGCAAAGGCACGTCCCGATCCGGCCGAGACGTGCCGCGTCGTCGAGCCGTCCGGCCAGCGCCTCGGCTTCCCTCAGGTAGCGTGTGATGGCTTCCGTCCGCCCGAGCGGCAAGAGCGCAACGCGTAGATCGAGGCGAACGTCGACCGCCGTCTCTCGGGCCTCGGCGCTCTCGGGAAGGTGAGCGAGTGCATCGAGCGCCTGCTCGAGGTACCGCGTCGCTTCCTCGTAGACGCCGCGCGCGGTCGCCTTGGCCGCCGCCTGACGGAGATAGCCGACTGCAGCGGGCCAGGCCTCGCCTCTGACGGCATGGTGGGCCAGCCGCTCTACGTGTTCGCTCAACCGGTCCGGATAGGAATGTTCGATGGCACCGACAATCCGTGCATGCAGCGCCTTGCGCCTGTCCTGGAGCAGGGTGCCATAGGCAACTTCATGGGTGAGTGCATGCTTGAAGGTGTACTCGAGATCGGGGAACAGGCTCGTCTCGTACAGGAACTCGGCTGCCTGGAGGTCGGTAAGCGCCCGGCGAAGGCTGTCCTCAGGCGCCTCAGCAATGGCCTGCAGGAGCGCGAATGGCACGTCCTTCCCGATGACGGAGGCGGCTTGGAGGAGGCGCTTGTCCTCCGTTGGCAGCCGGTCTATGCGCGCGGCAAGGATCGCCTGCGCCGTCGCCGGGATCTGCCACACATGCGGCGGCTTCGTCATCCGATAGGCCCCCTGCTCCCCGGCAAGCATATGGGTCTCCGCGAGGGTCCGCACGCTCTCCTCCAGGAAGAAAGGGTTCCCCCCGGTCCGCTCGATCAACACTCGCTTCAGCGGCTCAAGGGTTCGATCTTCGCCAAGTAGCACGCGGAGCAGCTCTTCCGCGCTCTCGGGTGTCAACGGGTCAATCCGTAGCTGAAGATAGTAGGTCTTGTGGCCCCAAGCGTGGTGGTACTCGGGTCGATAGTTCACAAGGAGCAAGAGGCGGACGGTTGGCAGGCTCTCAATAAGGCTGTCCAGGAACGCCTGAGTCTCCGAGTCGATCCAGTGGAGATCTTCGAAGAGAACGAGGAGCGGCTGGACCTGACTCTCCCGGAAGAGCAGTCGCTTGACGGCCTCCAGGGTGCGCTGTCGGCGTTGTGAAGGGTCGAGGGCGTCCCACGTAGCGTCCGCGATGCGCACATCCAGCAGTGCCAACAGCGGCATCAGGAGTGGCTCCAGCGCGCGGTCCAGCATCAAGAGTTTGCCCGCCACGCGCTCGCGGATCTCACGCGGGTCGTCGCGTTCCTGTATACGACAATACGCCTTCAGCAATTCGATGACTGGCAGGTATGGCGTGGCCTTCCCGTAAGAAACCGAGCTGCTTGCGAGCACGAGCCAACCGTGAGTGCGGTGTGATCGGATGAATTCCCAGACCAGCCGCGACTTCCCAACACCCGCCTCGCCCACGACGGCGACGGCCTGCCCGTGTCCCGCGGCGGCTCGCTCGAGGGCTTGCGCCAGCTGATGCATCTCGCTGACGCGCCCAACGAAACGGGTCAGCCCTCGCGTGGCGCTGGCCTGCAGCCGGGACCGGGCCGGGATGATTCCGGTCAGTTCGTGGACCGGAGTCGGAACCTCGAGCCCCTTCACGGGCACAGACCCGAGCGGCCGGACCTGGACGTAGCCTTCAGCGAGCGTCAAAGTGGCGCCGGTGATGAGCGTGGACCCGGGCTTCGCCATTTGCTCCATCCGGGCGGCGAGATGGGTGGTCTGACCGACGGCGGAGTAATCCATACGCAGGTCACTGCCGATAGCACGCACCACCACCTCGCCCGAGTTGACCCCCACGCGGACCTGCACCGGCGTTCCGCCCTTCTGCTGGATCTCGTCCGCATAGAGGTTGACCCGCCGCTGCATGCGCAGCGCGGCGTAACAGGCGCGGACGGCGTGATCTTCATGCGCGAGCGGCGCGCCGAAGAGCGCCATGATGCCGTCGCCCATCACTTGGTTGACCGTGCCCTCGTAGCGGTGAACGGCCTCCATCATGCGCTCGAGGACGGGGTCGAGGAGCGTGCGCGCTTCCTCGGGGTCGCGGTCGGCGAGTAGCTCCATCGAGCCCTTCAGGTCGGCGAAGAGGACGGTGACCAGTTTCCGCTCGCCCTCCAGCCCGGCCTTGGATGTGAGGATTTTCTCGGCGAGGTGCTTCGGGGTGTACGACTCGGGCGATATAAAGGCCGGTCCGGCAGGCTTGGTGAGCGGCGCAGCGCACTGCCCACAGAACTTGTTGCCCGGCGGGTTGGCCACGCCGCACGAAGCGCACACGGATACCAAGGGCATGGCGCACTCGCCGCAGAACTTCATGCCAGCCGGGTTTTCCTGCTGGCAGCGGGGACACTGCATGCCGGACCTCCCAGCGCGCACGCTGGAGACGGTCGAAACAGGGTAGGGCGAGCTTAGTCCCGTGCCTTCCGGGGATCAAGGACGCGCGGCGGGTTCTCGATCCTGACCCGGTGCCCCATGTTCGGGCCGCCGCGGTGCCGCAGCGCGGCGGCCAGGGCAGCCTCGCGCGTCGGCTGCTCGCTCCGGTACGCGCAGGTGTCGCAGATCTCGCGCGAATCGCGGAGCGGCCTTGTGCTGGACTCGAGACGCCGACTACGTCGTCGGTGGGCCTTCGCTGGAGTCCGGGTCTTTCGCAGGGGCAAACGGCTGGACGGCTTCGTTCACACGGGCCACGATGCGCGTCCATGTCTCGTTCGGCTTTTCCTCCGTCGCCCGCTCCCGTCGCGCGTCGCACCAGGCCTTCAGGCGCTGCCCGTCATTGAACTCGAGATCGAGAGTCCACGTCGCCCCCTCGTGGGGTGGCTCTGCGGCCCGGATCGTCGCAGCAATATCAGGGGCGAGCACCGGCACGGCGCCCTCGGTGATCGCCGCCACCACGGTCTGCATCTCGCCATCGGTCCACTGGATCGTGACCGCCATGCGGGTCATGTGAGCACCAGGAGGGGGCGGTGTCAAACGCGGGCACCCGCCGCGCGGCGGGGCGCTGGGCGTTTCTAGTATTCTCGTTCCCGCCGATACCCGGGAACCAGAAATACCAGAAATAAAAATCGGACTAAGTGCGCGTGATGACGTGCTCTATTCTCGTTCCCGCGTTTGGGGCACTTTTCGAGAGTGGGAACCAGCAACGGGAACCAGCTTTTTGGGTGCCCGGTGAGGGCCGCTCGGGCGCCCAGACTTGACTCCGCCTAGTGGACGGGCCTACCCCTTGGAGACATGGTCAGGAGAGTGCCGTCTCCACCCACCGTCGGGTTTACGTGCCCGCTCTGCCTCGCTGCCGGTCGTGACGTGCTCATCACTGCAGAGCTCGAAGCTGCCACCGTAGGGCGAATCGTGGGCGACGTGACGGGCTGCCCGCACGCGGAGGTATTCGGCGAGTGCACCGGCCTCACACTCGGAGAGCAATGGGCGCTGATCGAGAGCGTAGGTAACATAACCGATCCTGCCAGAGCGGGGATCAGAGGGATCAAATCGGGGTCTTGAATCAGGGGTGGGAGCCCTCCACGGGACCATCAAGCACCAGCAGGGCAAACGTCCGCGGCTGCCCGCCTAGACGGTCACGCTGGAAGGTGCCGGCTGCTCGGCCGCTGCCGCGGTCAGGGGCAGCGGGGGCTGTGGATCCTCCCGCCCGCGGGGCAGCCCCGAGATGGGCAAGGATCCGCTGAATCACGGCCGGGTCGTCGATCGTGGTGATCAGCTGCATCCGCCCGGCGCAGCGCGGACAGCGCAGAACGTCCACGTCGAAGGCGCGGCGCATCAGCAGAGCCCACGTCCAGTAGCGGGGCCTGGGCGCTCCTCCAACCCCCGCGCGGAAATCTTTCGCCCGGTCCCTCTCCGTGCCGTGGTAGACGACGACCTCCGGCCGCCAACGTGCGTGTGGGGCCAGCACCCCATGATAGAGCACCAGGTTGATTCCGGGCCGCGGCGTCAGGGCCGCCAGCAAGGTGAACGGTACCAGGCGTTCGAGCGCGCAGCGCTCGCAGCGCACCCGGGCAAGGCCGTGCGCCAGCACACCGCAGGTCAGGAACTCACGAAACTCCCGGGCGATGAACTCGGGGAGGCAGCATCCGTTGGCTCGGTCGGCGGCGGCGCGCAGGAAGTCATCCAAGTGATTTCGGATGACCCTGTGGAGCACGCTCGCCTCCGCGTGGCGCGGCTGGTAGCTGCGTTGGGCACAGCCCATGCTCCTGCGTAACGCGGGGGGAGGCGCGCGCCAATGCCCAGAAAACGATACAGGACGGGGAGATCCTGACGACTCTCGCCAACGGAAGAGACAGGCGCGCTTGGTCAGGAAGCCGGCGGGTTCGCCGATTCGCTAGAAGGATCGGCCGCCATCACCGAAATCGTCCCGTCTCACCTTCGACTGAGCCGGGCGGAGAGCCCGTCAGGACCGCCTTCGCGGGAGCCACTCGATGGCGACCAGAGCGGCGTCACCAGGGCTTGCCCAGTACCGATGCCCTCACTCCACCCCGGCGAGCTGGAGCTCGCGGGCTCGGTGACAGGCGACGAAGTGCGCGGGTGAGATCTCCTGCCAGGCCGGCACCTGCGTCCGGCACATCTCGATCGCGTGCGGGCAGCGGGGGTGGCGCCGCGAGCGCACGCGCGGGTCCGGTTCGGAGACCGCGGACAGGAGGGCCGCGGTGTAGGGATGCTTGGGCGCCGTGAAGATCTCCTCGGTCTCCGCGAGCTCCACGATGCGCCCGACATACATCACCGCCACGCGGTCGCTGATGTGCCGCACGACGCTGAGATCGTGGGCCACGAAGAGGTAGGTGAGCCGAAACTCGACCTGCAGATCCTGGAGCAGATTCAGGATCTGCGCCTGGACCGAAACATCCAGGGCCGAGACCGGCTCGTCGGCGACCACCAGGCGGGGCCTGAGCGCCAGCGCGCGGGCGATGCCGATGCGCTGGCGCTCGCCTCCGCTGAAGGCATGGGGGAAGCGCCGCATGTACTCGGGCCGGAGCCCGACGCGTCGGAGAAGCTCGGCCACGTGCTCCTCGCGCACCCGCCGGCTCTTCACCCCGTGCACCAGCAGCGGCTCTCCCACCAGATCGAGGAGCGTCATGCGGGGATTGAGGGAGGCGAAGGGATCCTGAAAGATCATCTGCATCTCCCGACGCAGTGCCCGCAGCTCCGTGCGGCCCAGCCGGCCCACCTCGACCACCGAGCCGTCGGTGACGCGCATGAGGATCTCCCCGCCCGTCGGCTCGATGGCGCGCACGATGCACCGCGCGGTGGTCGTTTTCCCGCAGCCGCTCTCCCCGACGAGGCCGAGAGTTTCGCCTTCGTCGATGTGGAAGTCGACGCCGTCCACCGCGCGGACATGGCCCACCGTTCGTTTCCAGAAGCCCTTCCGGATGGGGAAGAGCTTCTGAAGCCTGGTGACCCGCAGGAGGACTCCGGGAGGGAGAGCGCTCACGGATAGAGGAAGCAGCTCACCGCGTGCTTGTCCCCGACCGGCCGCAGGGTTGGCTCCTCCGCATCGCAGCGCCCCGCCATGAACTGCGGGCAGCGCGGGTGGAACGAACAGCCGGAGGGCCGGTCATAGGGGTGCGGCACCGCGCCCGCGATGGGGTTGAGCCGCTCCCGCGAGCGTGACCGCATGCGGGGAATGGAGCGAAGGAGCGCCTGGGTATACGGGTGCCGCGGCGCATGGAAGATCTCGTCGACGGGCGCCTGCTCGACCACGCGGCCGAGATACATCACCGCCACGTCGGTGGCCATCTCGGCGACCACGCCCAGGTCGTGGGTGATGAGCATGATCGCCATCCCGTCTTCGCGCTGGAGGTGGCGCATGAGTTCGAGGATCTGCGTTTGCGTGGTCACGTCGAGGGCCGTGGTGGGCTCGTCCGCGATGAGCAGGGTCGGATGGCAGGAGAGCGCCATCGCGATCATGGCCCGCTGGCGCAGGCCCCCGCTCAGCTGGTTGGACAGCTGGTCGACGCGCTGGTCGGGCGAGGACACGCCGACCCGTCGAAGCATCTCGATCGTCCTCGCGCGCGCCTGGCGCCGGTCGACCTGTTGATGGAGCATGATGGCCTCGACGATCTGGTTCCCCACCGTGTGCACGGGACTGAACGAGGACATCGGCTCCTGGAAGATGAGGGCGATCTCCGCCCCGCGGATGGCGCGGATCTCGGGGCCATTCGGCGGCAGCTTGGCCAGATCCACCACGGGACCGCCGGCGGCCGCGCCGGTGACGGCCTGTCGGCGGAATCGGATCTCGCCGTCGACGATCCGGCCCGGGCGATCCACGATCCCGAGGATCGAGCGGGCAGTGACGCTCTTGCCGCAGCCGCTTTCCCCCACGATGCCGAGGGTGGTCCCCGGATAGAGGTCGAAGCTCACGCCGTCGACCGCCTTCACGGTGCCTTCGTCCTGCATGAAGTAGGTCTTCAGATCACGGACAGACAGGAGCGTCGGCCGGATCTCAGCGGCCATAAGGGTCCGCGGCGTCGCGGAGACCGTCACCAAGGAAATTGAACGCCATGACCACGACGATGACGGGCACCGCGGGAAGCATCAGCCACGGCGAGATGGCCACCGTCTGTACGTTCTGGGCCTGCTGCAGCAGGACTCCCCAGCTCATGGCCGGCGGGCGCAGGCCCAGGCCGAGAAAGCTCAGGGCAGTCTCACTGACGATCATGGCGGGCAGCGCGAGGGTGGTGGCCGCGATGATATGGCTCATGAACGACGGGAC
>WNFV01005694.1_pt1 | contig 16119 bp, 17 predicted proteins | sample 5400101 | NCBI WGS metagenome assembly WNFV01 (sample SAMN13153361, study PRJNA577476) | soil metagenome | isolation source: 115 cm soil or saprolite under grassland replicate 1 | place: USA:California | collected 2016-06-15
TGATGCCATGAAGGAGCGGGCCTCCGCTCCCGTGCTCACAGCGTGACGTAGCGTCCGCTCAACACGAACGACAGGAAGGAGGCCCTGTCATGGTCTACGTCGGAGTGGACCTTCACCGCAAGTCCTCTCACGTCGCCGTGCTCGCCGGCGACGGGGAGCTGCTCGCCAGCCGGCGGATCGCGAGCCACCCGGAGGAGTTCCTCCGGGTGTTCGGGGAGCTCGAGGCCGAGCGCCCATCGAGGTCGCCTTCGAGGCCACCTACGGCTGGGGCTGGTTCGCAGACCTGCTCTCAGACGTCGGCATCCCCGCCCACATGGCCCATCCCCTCGCCACCAAGGCCATCTCCTCGGCCCGGGTGAAGAACGACAAGGTCGACGCCAAGACACTCGCCCATCTGCTTCGGACCAACCTGCTCCCGGAGGCCTGGGCGGCCCCCCCGGAGGTCCGCGACGCCCGCAAGCTCGCAAGGACGCGGATCTCCCTTGCCAGGATCTCCTCCCGCCTGAAGTGCCAGACCCATGCCCTGCTGGCCGATCAGGCGATCTCCCCGCCCATGACCGACGTCTTCGGGCTGGCAGGCCGGGCGTTCCTCAAGGGCATCCAGCTCCGCCCCATCCCCCAGGCCCGCCTGGAGGCCAACCTGCGCCTCATCGACCTGCTCGCACCCGAGGTCGCCCAGGCAGATCGGGAGCTGCACCAGCTGTTCCGGGCCGATCCCCGCATCGCGAGGCTCGTCCCCATCCCCGGGATCGGGTTCACCACCGCGGCCGTGGTCGTGGCGGAGATCTGGGACGCCTCTCGCTTTCCCTCGCCCCGTCAGCTGTGCTCCTGGGGCGGGCTTACCCCCACCGAGCATTCGAGCGCCGAGCAGACCCGACGGGTCACATCTCCAAGCAGGGATCGCGCTGGCTGCGGTGGGCCATGGTGGAGTCGGCCTCCCGCCCCCACCTGAAGGACCCCACGCTCCGAGGCTTTCGGGACCGGATCGCTCGGCGCCGCGGTGCAAAGATCGCCAAGGTCGCCCTCGCCAGACGGCTGCTCACGCTTTGCTACTACGCCCTCCGAGACGATGGCGGCTGCCGGGCCTACCCGGCGATCAGATGAGAGCACCAAGCGTGGTCCGGGCGCGCTCGCCGCAGGTCATGGCCTCCTCCGGGACGGCCGCCGTTTGTGATTGAGCTGCCCAGGCCGCACGCCCATGGGATCTCGCCCGAATAGATGACTGGTGCCACCGACCCTCGCCTGATGCACGGCCACGACCACCACGCGTCCCACCCCACGACGGTCCTCCCCGACGTCAAGGTCGTTCGTCCGGTCGGGCGCTTCCTTGACCCCGGCTCCGGTCCGTCGTTCTTGGCGGCCAGGAGGTGATCGTTCGGAGGAAGCCTTGACATCGGCCCGTCCTTCATAGATGACCTGCGGCTTCGGCCGAACTGGCCGCCAGTCAGATCGGTGGGAATCGCCTTCCTTGAAAGCCCGAGTGAGCCCCCCTCCCCAACCGGAATGGATGAGATCTGAGTCCGATGTACTCAAGTCATATGCCGAACGGCTCCGCACACGGTCAAGGCATTTCCATCTGCATGGCAAGCGAATCGAATGCCGGACACTCGCTTACCGGGCCTCCAAAGAGACGCTGGCCCGTCTCCATCGCTCGCCGCGAATCCCCAGGTCAAGCACATGATCGCAGTTTCTGACCCCTACACGGTCCTCGCGGTGTCGAAGGACTGCGGTCGGCGCGCAGACGACGACGAACGGCGCGCCGGCCATCGACGCCGGACCGGCTCGCCCCTCGGGAGGGGTGACGAAGGCTTCAGACTCAGCCGAACGGTCGCATGCCTGGCCCGAGTATCACGCGGCTCATTCATGAAAACAACGGACGGTCGTTGGGGCACGTCTTGCCTGCGTAACGCGAACGGCCTACGGTGAGACTGGCGGCTGCGCTCGTTCCTCCGAGAATCGGAGCCCAGGCTGCGTAGACGCGAAGCTTAGCTGCCGGTTGCCCTCCAGGATCTCTTCTGCACCCAACTGGCGCCACCGAGGCACGTGCTTCAGGTAGGCGAGATCAGCAGGATGAGACGTGTCGATCCCGCGCCCTCGTTGAACGCAGCGCGAAGCGTGCCGATCGACTTGAGTTCGCTTACCGACGACGTCGTGCTCTCGTCCCCTATGGGGCTGGAGCGAGGACTCGAGCCGCGCCGCTCCCCGCCCATGAGTTCGAGACCACCGCGAGCGTGATGAGGGCTCGCAACGAGGGCGGGCGGAGACGCTGGGGTCGGAGTGTGCCGGTCCTCCCGCGGGTTCCTCCTCTCAGGCGGCGCAGCAGGAGAGCCTCGACAGCTCGCGGGTGAACGCCTGCGAGGCGAGCTTCAGGCCCTCCGACATCGTGAGATACGGCGCCCACGTGTTCGCGAGATCGTCCACGGTGAGCCCGAACTTCACGGCGTACACCCCCGCGAGAATCACGTCCCCGGCGTTCTCGGCGAGCACGTGCACCCCGAGCACGCGACCGCTCTCACGATCGGCCACGACCTTGAATAGCCCTTGGGTGTCGAGGTTCACCCTCGCCCGCGGCACGTGCTCGAGCCCCATTACGCGGCACTCGCACGCGTACCCGGCGCGTTGGGCCTCCTCGTCGGTCAGACCCACCGCCGCGATCGACGGTGTCGTGAACGTGACCCTCGGAAGGGCTTGGTAATCCATGGGTAGGCCGGCATCGGTGAGCGCATTGTCGGCGGCGACCGTCCCCTGCGCGGCGGCGACGTAGACGAACTGCGGTGCACCGGTGACGTCGCCGGCGGCGAAGACGCGAGGGTTCGTCGTGCGGAGCTGCTCGTCGAGCATGAGCTTGCCCCGTTCGTCCACCTCGACCCCGGCACGGTCCAGGTCCAGGCCGCCCAGCATCGGGCGCCGCCCGGTGGCGACGAGGATCTCGTCGGCCTCGAAGCGCCGCTCGGCGCCGTCCACCAAGGCGACGACCATCTTCGGCGACCCGGACTCGATCCGATCGACCCGCGCCGAGGTGACGACCTCGATGCCCTCGGCTCGGAGGATGCCCGTCATCGCCTCCGAGATCTCTGGCTCCTCGAACGGAGCGATCCGGTCCAACGCCTCGACGACCTTGACCCGGGAGCCGAGGTTCGCGAACACCTGGCCGAGCTCGAGACCGATGTAGTTGCCGCCGATCACCACGAGGGAGAAAGGCAGCTCCTGAAGCTCCATCGCCGTCGTCGAAGTCAGGTACCCGCCCTCCCCCAACCCGGGGATCGGGGGGATCCAGGGAGCCGCTCCGGTCGCGACGAGCACATGGCCCGCCGAGACCTCGCGACCGTCGATCGCGACACCGTCCGGGCGAACGAACCGTGCCTCGCCCTGGATGATGTCGAAGCCGTAGTCCGCCGCGAGGTCGACGTACTTCTCGCTCCGGAGCTCGCCCACGAGCTCGCTCTTGGCGCCGACGAGCGCCGGGAGGTCGACGCCACCCTGGGAGGTCGAGACGCCCGTAAAGGGGTGACGCCCCGCGGCGTGGTAGGCGTGCGATGCGGCCAGCAGGTGCTTCGATGGGATGCACCCGACGTTCACGCAGGTGCCGCCCACGGTTCCACGTTCGACGAGCGCGACCCGCGCTCCGTGCTCGGTCGCCCGGATCGCTGCGGCGAACGCGGCGCTTCCCGACCCGATCGCGATGAGGTCGTAGTCAGTCATCTGCTGCCCTCCCCCGCAGGGTGCTTACCGCCAGGCCCGTCAGGTGCCCACGGATGGCCCTTGACCAAGGATCGCCATTCGTTGGCCCCGAGGTCGGTCCCCTCCTCGAGCGTGAGCACCCGCGCGGCCACCCGGTGGTCTTGGCCCCACCGCTCGGCCGAGGCTCGGTCCTCGAACAGATTCACGTGCGGGCACCAGTCTTCATTCGGCCGGCTGCAACACGACGGGTCCGCATAGAAGAGGACCGCGTCCGAGCCGACGGGCCGACCTCCTTCGAACAGCACATTGATCGCGGCTCCCGTCGAGGGTGAGCGGGTCGCGAACACTCCATCGGCCCCGAGCGCCCCGAAGATCCCCAGCGCGTCGTAGGCGCAACTCGTCCAGCGCGGACCGAACCCGATCAGGATGTGATGCTCGGTGGGATCCGTGCTCAGCCCCGCCGCGGCCGTGACCCGTCCCCGCTCATCGGTCCGTGCTCGCCCGGCCTCGACGAGGTAGTCGATCGCCGGCCGCATCGACGCCGCGTCGATGCCGAGGTCCGACGCCGAAGCGGGGTCCCACGGTCGGCCCGTCGCGAGGATCTCCCGGAACGCGGCCGTCCGCACGAGCCTCTCAGCATCGGTCAGGCCGCTCGGCGGCTCGTCGCACACCTCTGCACGGGGACCTTGCTCCCGTTCGACGCTCACGCGATCCCCCCTCTGCGGTCAGATCCAGTCGGGCCCGATCCGCTTGCAGGACGCCAAGTGATCGCAGTTCGGCTCGGCGAGCGACGCGGCGAGCTCAAGGACCCTCGCGACGCGTTCATCTGCAATGCGGTAGGTGACGGTCCGCCCACGACGCTCCGAGTCGACGACGCGACACCACCGCAGGCACGCCAGGTGGTTGGAGACCCGGCTCTGCGGCGCCCCCAGCAGGGCGACGAGCTCGGAGACGGTGCGTTCGCGTTCGACGAGCGCCTCCACGATCCGCAGTCGGGTCGGATGCCCGAGCACACGGAAGTACCGGGACAGTGCTTCGGTATCCCTGATGGTGCGTGGCAACATTCCCGCGCGAGCGCTCATCTGCGCTCCTCCGCCAGCGAGGGGAAGTTCCGAGCGTTGACGAGCCGACCGAGTTCGAACGCGTCCTCGACCGACAGGAGGAACGTGCCCGGGTGCTCGGCTGTCCAGGACTCGCCCGCGTCCCGCGACGCGAAGAAGTGCACGAAGTGACAGAAGCTCTGGATGACGTCCGCATCGAACGCGGTGCCCGGGAGCAGGAACGAGACGACGGCGTGCGGGTGCGAGGTCTCGCCGACGCCGTCGGGCCGCACGAGGAGCGAGATCGTCTCCTCGGTCACGGGGCAGGTGGACTCGATCCGCGCTTCGGTGCCGAGGATCCCCGGGAGGAACAGTGTGTCCCACGCACACCAGGCGAAGAGCTGTCGACCCTCCACCTCGAGCGCGTGCGTCGGGACGAGCTCGCCGATCGTGAGCCCCCAGAACCCAACGACGTAACCACGGTCGTCGCGGAAGACGCCCGGCCACGACGCGAGGAGCCGCTCGACGAGCCCCATGCTCTCCCCTGCGCGTTCGGCGACGTCCTCGACCGGAGCCGGTGTCCCTTCGGCGAGCCGACGATAGGTCGCGAGGGCGACGCGGCGCGAGCCGTCGTCGAAGTACGGCTGAGCCTTGGCCACCGCTTCGGCCAGAGTCTCGAGTCCGTCGTGATCTGTGTGCATCGCTCCTCCTCCGAGCGAATGATATAACAGGTTATCCTGTTTATATCGCAGCTGAGACCGAACGACAAGGGCCCTGTTCTGCGCGAACCGGTGCAAGCGCTCCCGATAGAGAGAACCGTGGAGCCCGACACTCGGTCCACGGCGCTTGCCGCCTACCGGGACGGATCGCGGGGACGCCCGAGCCCGGGCCAGCACGCTTATGCCCTCCCCTTCGATCGAGGGACACGTACCACGGACTTGTTCGCTGCATCCATCCAGGAGCTTCTTTTGCTCGGACGACGTCCTGATCTCGAGGGTCGAGGAAGAAGATCATGGCGTCGCGGTCAGGACGGCTTGTAGATCATCAGCCACAGGATCGTGAGGAGTCCCACGCCGCCCACGAGCAAGATGGCTACTGGGACTGGCGACCGGAGCAGGAGGTGGAGTTCGGAATCGGCGATGTCCCGCCTTTCGAGGCAGGCCCGAACGCGCCGGTAGTAGGGCACGGCCAGTCCCACGAGCGTGGCAGCCATGGCCACGAACAGGCCGAGAGCGAACCAGATCCAGCCCTGTCCCCACCAGTGTCCGAGGAACCCGTTCACCAGACCGCCTGCGAGAAGCAGCGCCAGCGAGGCGTACATCGGCACCCGAGTCGCCGCGGAGAGCTCCAGCATCGCTCGGATCCGCTCCGGGTCGCGCTCTCGGCGCAGTCCGAGCCCGACGGCTGCGGAGACCCCGTGGGCTCCTACGAACCCCAGGAGTCCAGTGATGTGCACGAAGAGCCAGAAGCGGTACACGCCTGCTGCTCCGGCCTGTCCTTCGAATGAAGAACGACCAGTCGAGCCTAACCGACGCTCGACGACGACTGCACCTCCGGGCCGTTGACATCTCGATTCAGGTACCTTCACGTTCCCGGGCGAAGAAGGATTCCGGTCATGAAGGGGAACGAGGTTGTGATCGGTCGGCTGAACGATCTCCTCAGCCTCGAGCTGGGCGCGATCAACCAGTACTTAGCTCACTCGAAGATGTGCCAGAACTGGGGCTACGAGCGCCTCGCCGAGCGGTTCCGGCAGATCTCGCTCGAGGAGATGAAGGATGCGGAGGAGATCATCGAGCGAATCCTGTTCCTCGACGGGAGGCCCAGGATGGAGCAGCCGTCCGGCGTGACCATCGGTCCGACCGTTCCGGAGCAGCTGCGGTCTGCGCTGGAGACCGAGAGGGAAGCGTTGAAGCTCCTTCGGCAGGGCATCGCCACCGCCTTGGACGTGGACGATCAGGCTACGCGGGAGTTCCTGGCCGGTCGGCTTCCCGACGAGGAGGGACACGTCGATTGGCTCCAGACCCAGCTCTCCTTGATCGAGGGCATCGGCGAGGCCAACTACCTCGCCCAGCAGCTCCACGCCTGAACCCCGGTCGAAACCCGGGCCACTTGCGAGCACCGGGAGGAGCGTGGCGCTCCTCCCGGTGCCACGCGACGGGACTCAGCGGGTCAGCGCAAACTCAGCGGCAAGCTTCGTTCCCCGCTCGACCTGCTCATCGATCCCCGCGCCGACCGTGAGCCAGTCCACCTCCAGGTGGTCCACGACGAACTGAGCCTTGGCCGTCAGCCACCGGAACCTCTCGTCCTCGACCATCTTCCACAGGTGGTCCCGGTCTCCCTTGATGATCCAGAAGCCGGCCTGCGCCTCCAGATCACCGCTCCCGTAGAAGTACGGCTCGTAGTAGCTGATGACCCCTGTCCTGGACTGCTCTTCGAAGTACTCTTTCGCCTCGGCGAACAGCTCGATCGCCCGCTGCTCGCGTCCGGGAACGAGCTTCCCGAACTTCACGATGAGCCCGGTCTCCATCGATACCGCCTCCTTGACTGCCGATGACTGCGGAACCGTTGATGGCGCTGGCCCGGGTGGGTCGCCCAGCCTCCATCACCTCCTCCGACGATTCACTCTCGTACCGCACCCGGGGAGCGGAAGGGCCAGAGGTCCCGGCCCTCATGGGACCTTTGGGCCCGGGCTGGCTGGATCCTTCGGCCCGCCAACGGAGGGCCGAAGAGCCTGTAGGATCGAAAACTTGAGCCGCCCGCTGGCGCTGTGGCGTGCGGTGGGCCGGGTGCGGCGCTACTCCATGGCATCCGAGGTTGGCCGAGTCGGGCGGCGACCGCCTCGACCTCCGAGCCGAGCATTCGCGCCTCGTGTTCGGTGGCCAGAAGGCTGGCCCGATTCTCGACAGCACCTTCGCGTCAGCCCCGGAGTCCAGCTGATCCTTTATCAACACGGGTTGGCGCTCTCTCACGATCTGGTGGATTCACGGCGCTGACTTGGGCGTCTGAAGCGACCGCTTCCGGGCCCACGCGGCTCGAACCCGGCGGGTGATCCGGAATGAGGCTCCCCGTCCGAGCCGGCTTGGAAGCGACACCGTGTCGGGCTCTGCCGGTCCAACCTGCTGCGTCACGCGTCCGGCGATGAGGGAAGCCTGGGGAATGAGGGCCTCAGTGTTGCGCTCTCCGGCCTCCCCTCATCCAGCCTTCCACCGACCCTACTCTCGCGGGCTGCAGAAGGGCTCCCGCTCCAAGGTCGTGAACCCTGCTCCCGCCTTAGGATTCGCTCGTTCGGCATGAGTGCTTGGAAGGAGCGCGAGATGCCTGAGTACGAGGAGTGGGGGTCGCTCAACGCCTCCCCGGACGCCGCCTTCGGCTACCTGTCCGATGTGGGCAACCTTCCCAAATACGTCTCCGGGATGATCCTGGCCCAGCTGGAGCAGGACGACCACCTCCGGGTGGCGGCCGAGGTCCAGGGCCGGCACGAAGAGGGCCAGGCCTGGTTCAGGGTCGACCCGGAGGGGCGGCGGATCGAGTGGGGGGGCCAGTCCCGGAGCGGGTACAGCGGCTGGCTGGAAGTCTCTGGCTCAGGTCCAGGCTGCTCCGTGACCATCCACCTCGAGACCGACCGCGAGGAGGATGCCGAAGACATTCGCCGGGCTCTGGCCCAAACCATGGCCAACATCACGAGCCAGGTCGAGGGTCTGTAGCGCCTGCTCCGGGCGGCCCCAGGATCGGGCGGCCCGGCGAGCGACCGAGGAAGCGCCTCAGAGGTGCCGCCCTCCTGCAGGAGGGAACGGTTGGGGACTGCACGAAGTTTGATCCTGATCGACGCGAGTCCGCCGCCTGGCCCCACACCGGCAGAGGTCTATGGGCGCTTCAGACACCCTCGCGCTGAACGGGCTGCGGGTTGTTCGCCGCGAACCGCGCTTGTCGCCAGCCTTCCTTGAAGTCGTCGGACTTGTTCTGAGGCGGCGGACCCGGATCCTCGCCTCTCGACCTTGAACTTGTCCCTGTACGCCTGGTGGCCCTTGATCAGCTCATCCACGCGCACGTCCTCGTCACCTCTAGCACGTCCCGCACCATGCCGAAGAACTCCGGGTAGTCGAACCCGCCCGGATCCCAATGATCGTCACCAAGGAGCTCGATATGCCCGTACACGCCAGCGACCTCGGGCCAGAGCCCCGCCTGCCGCCGGTAATAGTCGAACCGGCAGGTGGTCCACGGCGATGGGCCAGTCGTCGGTCGGCCTCGACAGTCCCGTCTTGATGAGCTTGCGTTGATGCAGGAACGCAACCAGCGCGACGAGGGGCTGCAGGGCGTGGTGGAAGGGAAGCCACCGGGCGATGTTCGAGAACCCCGTGATCTCGATCTGCATCGCGCGGGCGTCCTGCGCTTTGGTGGCCTTCCCCTGGGCCCAGACCGGGAAGAGCTGGACGATTCGTTGATCACCGACGCCGAACTGCGGCGGAAAGTCCCAGGTCTCGTATCGATCCCGCAGGTCGGGGGCCTGCGTGGTGTGCAGGACGAGGTTCGGTCTGGGGATGGCCAGGCGGTGGCCCTGTGGGGAAAGAAACGCAATCGGGCCGATGACCAGCGGCGCTGGTGATCGCCGGCGTCCTCCCGATCGGTTCGCTCGACCAACTGTCCGTTCACGAACTTCGCGCCCGCGCGGGAGAGCGATCACGTTCGCTCCGCCGACCGTGACGAAGGTCTACGCCGGTCATGCCGAGTTGGCTCCTAGCCCGTGCCTCTCGCTCACCGACCGGCGAAGCGCGCCACGGCCGAGACGAGCTCCTCGACCTTAGCGTCTCTCTCGCCCACCTCCAGGCTGGCTCGCACGCAATGGCGGACGTGATCGTCGAGGAAGCCCAGGCCGACAGGCTTTACGGCCCCGGAGATCGAGTTGAGCTGGGTGAGGATGTCCAGGCAGTAGCCATCCTGCTCGACCATCCGTTGGACTGCCCGATCTCCGCTCGATCCGCCGAAGGCGATCCTGGCAGCTCCTTCTTCCGCATGGTGTAGCCGCACAATGGCCTATCACCGGCCCTGAAGTACGGCCTTGCGCCCCTCGAACTCCTCCCGGTCGATCTCGCCCCTGGCGAAGCGCACCTCGAGGATGGCCAGCGCATCCGAGCGCCGCTCGGAACTCGGCCGGAACTGCCGAACCGCCCACACGACGAGGGCGACGATCAAGCCCCAGAACACCACCATCGACAGCGTCATCGCGAGCCACCCGGCCCATCCGATGCCGTCACCCCAGTCCCACCACATGATCGCTACCACCTCCCGTGACTCTTTCCCCGATACCTTTTCCCAGGTATCCCATGTTAGGGAGAGGCATAAAGGAGGCCGGGAGACCCCCCTCCCCTCGGGACCCCGTCCTAGTTGTCCCGGGCGCCTTGGGCGATCCAGGTCACGACGAGCTGGATCTGCTCCTCGGGCAGGGGCGGGAGCGACGGGGGCATCTGCATCCCGACCGAGAGGAGGTGCTCGATCAGCTCACTCTGTTCCGGCTTGCCGGACACGACGACGCCCTCCTTGGCCATCACGCCCTCGTACGAGTCCAGGCGCAGGCCGCCGGGCGGGGGGGAGTGCTCGGGAGCCACGACGTGCGGCCCGCCGTTGACCAGGAAGATCGGCAGCACCTCGTTTGAGAAACTGACCTCCCGGTCGAGCGGCGCGGGCATCTCGCGCATCTCCATCATCTGGCCTACATGAGCGACGGGAGTCCGGTGGTAGTCGACGGTCGTGGGGGGAGCCATGAGATTGCCGTGCGTGCGCGGCGAGCGTGCCACGATCGTCACGAGGCTCGCGCCAATGACCGCGATGCTCGCCTGCGCCCCGAGTGGCAAGAGGCGGCCGAGGAACGTCCGGCGCGATGTCGCACCGGAACCCGCCGGTGAGGCAGTCGCGGTGACCGGCGAGGGCTCGGAGGTCGCGGATCTCACCGACGGGCTCGGCCGCGCTATGGCGAGCACCCTCAACCCGACCACGAAGAAGACGGCCCACACGAGGCTGATCACTGCGGCGAGAACCCACAGGTTCAGGCCCGGGATGTGGAGGCCGGCCTTCGGCTCGTACAACTGGGTATCGCCATGGACGTCGACCATCTCGGAGCCTTCGACCGCCCCGAAGCCGCCGCCGCCCTGGAAGACCGCGGTGATCTGCACATCGCCCGAGGTCCGTAGCTCCGTCGTGATCGTCGCCGTGCCTTTGCGATCGGTCGTGGCGGCGCCGACCACCCTGTGGCCCTGGAACTCCTCGCCCCACAACGTGGGCGCCTCGAAGATCACCACGGCATCCGGGATCGGGGCGCCGTCGTGCGGGTCGGTGAGGATGGCCCGGATCGTGATCGCCTTCCCCAGCTCGACCTCCTCGGGAAGGAGCACCTCCAGGTTCGGGATCTCCATCCCTCCTTCCCCTTCGGCGTGGCCGGGGCCCGTCATCGCGCCCTGTCCGGGCCCTTCCTCCATTTCACCGTGTGCCAAGGCCACTCCGGGCAGGCCGACCAGCGCGAGGAACGCGAGCACGGCCACCGTCAGGAGCCGACGCCTCATGGCCCGATCACCCCTCTCGCGCTCAGCCCCTCGACGGGTGCCGGCGTCAAGACAGGGTGAACTGCTTCCGCCTCCTCGTGCTCCCGGATCTCCCAGATCGACAGGACCGGGACGAACTTCACGAAGATCGCGATGATCAACGCGAACAGGGCGAAAGACCCCGCGGTGATGGCAAGCTCGATCCAGCTCGGGAAGTAGTGGGCCGGGTTCGGGTAGGGCATCTGCGGCACGCGCAGGCTGGCGACCACGATGATGTATCGCTCCAGCCACATCGAGACGTCCACCAGGATGGCGATCGTCACGACGGCCCCGATCGTCCGGGTACGCCGGAACAGCATCACCAGCCCCGGCAGCAAGAGCCCGGCCGCGACGTAGAACCAGTACACCGGGGCGAACGACCCGGTGAAGATCTGCCCCAGGTACACGGGCTCGTTCCCCTCCAGCTTGTACCCGGCGGTGACGAACTCGGAGATGTTGAAGTACAGCATGATCATGGACAGCGCCGCGAGCAGATATCCAAGGTTCACGAAATGCTTCCGCGTGATGTAGCGCTCCAGCCGGTACACCCTTCGGAGGACGGCCATCACGAGGATCAGCGTCGCGATGCCCGAGAAGATGGCGCCGGCCACGAAGTAGATGCCGAAGATCGCCGAGTTCCACCCCGTCCGAAGCGTCATGGCGAAGATCCACGACACCACCGTGTGGACCGACACGGCCACGAAGATGATCACGATCATCATGAGACCGAGGGCGGCGGCGAGGTTCCGCCTGTGCTCCGCTGATCCACTCCACCCGAGCGACAGCGTCCGGTAGAACCAGCGCTTGGGGCGCGACGCCGAGTTGGACAGGCGGTCGCGGCAGGTCGCCAGGTCCGGGATGAGCGGCAGGTACAGATACATGACGCTGCCCACGAAGTACGTGGAGATGGCGAAGAAATCCCACAGGATCGGCGACGGCCACCGACCGTATCGAAGGACGTTCAGCATGCGGTCGGGCCGGCCGAGGTCGATGATGGGGAACAGGACGCCGACGGACAGCGCGACGACCGTGATGAACTCGGCCATCCGTGTGATGGGCGTGCGCCATCCCGCGTTGCTGACCCGCAGGATCGCGGAGATGAGTGTCCCGGCGTGGCTGATACCGATGAAGAAGACGAAGTTGGTGATGTACAGGCCCCACATGACCTTGTTCAACGTGGGAGCCATACCCGTTACCCTGAGCCCCCGGTGGAGCTGGATGGTGTATGCGTACAGACCGATCCCGATCACGATCAAGAGCCCCAGGACCAGGAAGTAGAAGCCTCGCCCCGTCCTCCGGAGGGGGGCGAGCGCGGTCTGCTCCAGCTCGTCGGCGCTCTCGGCCACCGGCTCCTGCCGCAGGACCACGTCATCCATGGCCGCCCTCCATCGAAGAGGTGACTGCGGCGACCCCGAGCTTCTCCAGCTCGGCGTTGATCCGAGCCCACGGCCATTCCAGCTTGTCCTTCATGGGACCGCCTGCCTCCCGGTTCGCTCGCCCGGCAAACGCCGCCGCCCTCTCTCCGTCGGTCGAGGCGTTCTCCCCGTGACCGGGGATGTAGTAGACGCGAGGCTCGGTGCCGAGGTCCTCCTTGTAGCGCTGCACGCCGTCCTGTGTGAGAAGCTCGTCCAGCGAGGCCATCCGCTGCCCGTTCGTGGCGATCCCCTCCTCCAGGTCGCCCACGTAGATGGCCCCTTGCGGGCACATCTCGACGCAGGTCGGCAGGCCCCCGGCCGCCATGCGGTCGGTGCAGAAGTCGCACTTCATGACGGTGCCCTTGATGGCCGGAACCTGCGTCTGGACGTCGTACGGTGCGGCCTTGACCTGCGGCGGTTGCACCGGCTCGCCCCAGTTGAAGAAGCGCCGGTCATAGGGGCACGCGGCCATGCACAGCCGGCAGCCGATGCATCGTTGCTGATCGATCAGGACCGTACCTTCAGGGGCGTGGAACGTTGCCCCGACCGGGCACACGTTTACGCAGGGGGCGTTCTGGCATTGCATGCAGGGCGCCGGCAGGAAGTTGCTCCCGATGCCCTCGATGTGGCCCTCCTCCGGTTGGTAGACCTCGATCCACTGCTGGCCCTCCGGCACGAACCGGGCCCAGTTGCATCCCTGGGTGCACTGGGGAGGGACGCCGAGGCCCGTACACCCGTCACAGGCCCGGAGGTCGATGACCATGACCCAGCGGCGGATCCGTTGCGACTCGACCGCCGGTCCGTGCTCCGCGCCCCCCTCGTCCATCTCCTCGCCGTGGGCCGATGCGGCCCTCGGCATGAGGGAGAGCGTGGTCGCCGCGGCCCCCGCTCCCTTGAGCAGATCTCGCCTGGTGATCCCCATGGTCCCAAGCGTGAACCGCCCGCCCACCCACCGGTAGGGCCGTCCGTCAGGGCCGACCGTCACGTCTTCGGCGCGCCAAGGACCGGGCTCAGGACTCGCCGGGGTCTTGGCGGGCGAACCGGGCGGCCGCTTCGGCACGGCTCCCCACGCCGAGCCGGGCCAGGATCCCACTGACTAGGTTCCGGACCGTCCCCTCGGCGAGGAAAAGGGCCTCGCCGATCTGCCGGTTGGTCTTCCCCTGCGCGATGAGCTCGAGGATCTGCCGCTCGCGCTCGGACAGCGCATCGGCCGAAGTGCCGCGCTCGGCCTTGATCCTGGACAGGACCACCCCGGTGACCGCCGGATCGAGGAGGGATGCACCGGCACCGACCCGGAGGATCGCCTCGGCCAGGTCCTGGCCCGTGGTGTCCTTCAGGAGATACCCCGACGCCCCGGCCAGGATCGAGGCGAGGACGGCGTCCTCGTCCGCGTATGACGTGAGCATGAGGACCTTCGTGTCTGGGAGGAGGGACCGGATCTCGCGACAAGCCTCGATCCCGTTCTGCCCGGGCATGCGGACGTCCATCACGACGACGTCGGGTCGTCGCTCCTCCGCCACGGAGACGGCCTCGGCCCCGCTGCCGACCGCTCCGGCGACGCTGAGGTCGTTCCTCCTCCCGAGGAGCGACTGGAGTCCCACCCTGACGACCTCGTGGTCATCCACGATGAGAACGGACACTCCGCTCACCGGATCACCTCGTCGGGAGAGCCGAGCTCGAGCGGGATCGCGACCCGTACCACTGTTCCCCGGCCAGGCACCGAACGCACCGTGAGCTTCCCGTGGGACCATCCCGCCCGCTCCCTCATGTCATGCATACCGAGGCCGTGCGACTCCACCTCTGGATCGAAGCCCCGCCCGTCGTCCTCAACCGTCAAGGCGAGCGAGTCCTCCTCGGCGGCGGCGCGGATCGTGACGCGCGAGGCTTCCGCGTGACGCAGCGCGTTGGCCAGGGCCTCCCGGACGATGTACAGGACGTTCGCGGCGGCGGCCGCCGGCAGCCGGACGCCTTCGATGGCCTCGAGGTTGATGGCCGGGCCGCCCGATGGGAACTCCTCCACCACCTTCTCAAGGGCCGGACGGAGGTCCACCGAGCGATCGCCGTCCCGAAGGTCGTAGACGAAGCCGCGGATCTCCCCGATCACCTCGCGCAACACGGCCTGCGCATCGCGCATCTCGGCCGCAGCCTGTTCGGGCTGCGCCTTCGCCAGCTCGGCCGCATCCTCGACCTTCAGCCCGAGGGCGTAGAGCTCCTGGACCACCCCATCGTGCAGGTCCATCCCGATCCGCACCCGCTCACGGGTGGCCACAAGGTCCTGGACCTGCTCGAAGAGATGGGCGTTCTCCAGGGCGATGCCGGCCTGGCGTGCGAGCTCCCCAACGCGTTCCAGGACCCGGTCCACTGAGAGGTCGGCCGTGACTGCGATGGCGGCCTCGTTCAGCGCCACGAGCTGGTCGTGCAGCCGCTCGAGCAGCCGGAAGATGCCGAACGAGAACGCCAACACGGCGACGAGCAGCACCACGCTCGAGATGACGTGCTCACCGAAGTGCGATTCCGTCTCGCCGAGCGCCGGCTGGAGCACGACGTGCCGGAAGAGCTCGTACCCGAACAGTCCGGCGGCGGGGATGACGACCGCCAGTACCTTGATCCGTCGAAGATGCATCGCCGCTCCTCTTTCGGCTATGGAACGGCCGAGCCTGCACGGGCAGGAGGGCTCATCGGCCCCCGACCGGCGGACCGAAGGTCCCGAGGAAAGAAGGCCTACGAGGCCCGGTGGGCCATCGGCTGCTACCTGCCGACGAAGTGGGCGACGGCGGAGACCAGCTCTTTCGACCTTCTCGTCACCTTCGCCACTCTCGAGGCTCGCACGGACGCAGTGCCGGACGTGGTCGTCCAGGAGTCCCTGTGAGGTAGGCCGCTGGCTCAGCGACAGGCGGTGGGCGGCCGGGCTCAATCCCACCGGTTTCCCGGCAGGTGCATCGCTTCCGGCTCGCCGTTAGCTGCTGCTTCGCCAGCGGCCCCCTATCAAACGGTGCATGCGGTTCTCCCGCACACCGCTTCCCGACGCCGTTCACCGCGAGGCATGCGCAGTCCCGGAGCGGACGCTCCCGCTGAGGTGGAAGCGCCGGTTCGAGTCCTGCTCGGCACTGCGGTACGGCACGGCCTGCAGGGCTCGGGACTTCTCCAGCCTCTCGGCCTTCCTGGCGGACCTAGCCCTCATCGGGCACTCACCAGATCCCCTCCCCGTTCGCCCGTGCACCGGTGAAGCAGGGGCCCTTCGCTCGGGCCGGGTTGTGTTGTCCCGGCCGTCATCGCTACTACGTCCCCCTCCGACTCCCTCTCGGCCGCCCGCCACTTCTCGTGCGTTGGTTATAGGCGGGCCTGCTTCCCGGGCCCCAGGCCCGGGGCCGAGGAGGGCCTCTCCCGGTGGGGACCGCCCTTGCGGGCGGC
>WNFV01006668.1_pt1 | contig 16115 bp, 19 predicted proteins | sample 5400101 | NCBI WGS metagenome assembly WNFV01 (sample SAMN13153361, study PRJNA577476) | soil metagenome | isolation source: 115 cm soil or saprolite under grassland replicate 1 | place: USA:California | collected 2016-06-15
CGCGTGGAACGGGCAGTTCGCCAAGGTCAGGCCGCCGGGGTCGGCGCGCGGCTCGTAGCCCTGCTCCTCGAGCACCCTCCAAGCCGCGGCCAGCAAAGCGGCCTGACCCGCACCGGACCCGGCGCGACGGCGGGCCTGCGCTCCCAGCGCGCGGCCGGTGCCCTTGGCTGCCCGGCTGAGCGCCGTGGCGATCGGAACACCGTCGTGCTCTGCGTCGACGATCGCCTGGGCCATCAGGTGCCCGGCGAGCTCGTAGCGGCGCTCGGGCAGGCTCACCGCCAGCTCCCACGAGGAGCGGCGGTACAGTTTCGCGGGGCGGCCAGCGCCGGGCCCGCCTCGCCCTGCGGGGCGGCGGAACTCGACCTCCAGCAGCCCGTCGGCCGCCAGCTTGTCGAGGTGGAACTTGACCACGTGACGCGGCACGCCGACGGCCGCCGCCTGGTCCCGGCTCACCGCGCCCGGTTGGGCCACGACGTACTGATACAGGACACGCCGCACCGGCTCGGCCAAGGCGGCGACGCCGGTCACCTGGGCGGCGAAGTCGTCGCTGCTCACCAGCGGCGCACCCGGTGGGATGGCACTGCGGGACGGCGCATGTGGAGCCTCGCCTTCTAAAAGAGCATGAGGTTGACGGAATGAAGGAAGTCTCTCTAAAGTATAGTCTAGTTTCTGTTACAGAGGGAGGCAACCCACATGGCGACCATCCCCGCACCGCGGGCCCACGCCACCAGCGGCTCGCTGGCGACCCGCCTCAAGGACAACCCCTGGGTGGCTACCTGGTCGCCGCCTGGCTTGCCGGGATCATCGTCAACCTGCTGCTCATCCCCGGCTCCTACGACATCGCCCTGCGCGACTTCGGGCTGCTGCTCGCCGCGCTCACCCTGGCCCGGCTCGCCACCGCATTCCCCACACAACGAGCCTGAGCGCCACAGCCGCGATGCCTCCGCGACTGTGATTCGTCAAGGCTTCTGCCTGGGCGGAGCACGGGGGCACCGTTGCAGCTGCTGTGATCGGACCCGGGCAGGCAGACTGTCGCGATGCGACCTCGCCGCTCATCGGCCTCGTTTCGCACGCTGGACACGAAACGGGCCTTAATGGACCCGACCGCTACCGCGTCCTCGACCCGTTGTAGCTCAGGCGATATTCGTGTGGCGGGACACCGTAGGTAGCGCGGAACACGCGGCTGAAATGGATCGCGCTGCTGAACCCCCAGCGTGCCGCCACCGCGGCGACCGGGCGCGCGGCCTGCGCCGGGTCGACCAGATCCCGCCGGCAGCCCTCCACCCGCCGCGCCCGAATCCAACCCGACACGGTCTCACCTTGCTCCTGAAACAGCTTCTGCAGCAGGCGCAGGGAGATGTGGTGGGCTGCGGCGATCTCCCCGGGACAGGTCAGGGTCGCTCAGGTGCTGCTGGATGAAGGCGTGGATGCGCGCCGGTGGATCTTGGCGGCACCCACCGGTCGCCGTCCAGCTCGTGGGCCAGCCGGGTGACCAGCCCTTCGAGCGCCGTGGTGGACAACCGCGCGGCCTCGGCCGGGCTGTAGTGGTCCATGCCAGCGCCCCGATCCCCTGGCTCGCGGGCACCGTCACCACGGTGAGGTGCTTGACCTGGCTGGGTGGCAGCGGGAGCAGCGCGCGGGGGAAGTGCAGCATATGCCCCCGAACGGCGCCAGCACTGTCGGTGGTGCCCATTCGTATGCTCCGGAAGAGCCACTCGAGCGGGTCGGGTCCGGATCTTGCCGCTCGCGAGACTGCCACCAGCTGCGGCCGCCCTGCCCCAGATCTCGCAGCGTATCCGGCTGCCCAACGGCACGACGGTGGAGGTCCACCGGATGGTCTGGCGGGATGGCGGGCCGCGCATCGCGGGCCCGGACGTCCAGTCTTGGCCCGCCCGGTCCCCACGGCCCGGTTCACGCCGTCGGCCGGTCAGCCCGTTCGGCACGATCCCTGATCCCGCGGAGCATCCGTTGCGTCATCACGAAAGCGACCACCAGCAACGGGCTCGACAAGCAGCGGTGCCCACCGCTGGGTGTACGCGTAGCGCTCGCGCACCAGCAGCCGCGTCGTCCCGTCCGGCTGCTCCCCAAGGACAAAGGCCCAGGTCGTGTCGTAGGGGGGCGGCACGGCGCCCATCGGCACGCCACCGCGCAGCACCAGCGCCCGGCCCTGCTCCACAACCGTGATGCCCAGCCCAACCTCCGGGTGGAGCTTGACCTGGTCGCCGACTTTGATGTCCTGCCACTCGGGCACGAGCCGGTCGGCGCTGTGGATGTCGCAGCCGACCAGGTTCTCCAGCGCGTCGTAGCTGTAGAAGCCGCCCCGCCCCTGCCCGAGCTGGGCGATCCAGGGCCAGACCTGGTCTGCCGTGGCGTGAACGGTGATGGCGCGGGTTGCGATGAGGTCGGGGTTGGGGATGAGGTCGTCGCCGGCGAGGGTGGCGTCGCGTTCCTCGTCGGTGCTGCCGCCGAGACGCCGATCTCGCGGGGCGTGCGGGCCGGGTGGTGTCGGGACGCCGGTGAGCCGCGCAAGGAGTTGGTCGAGGGGGCAGCGCAGGCTGGTTCCGCCTACGATGAGGCCTCAGGGAAGGAGCGGCGCATGTCGACCAGGAACGTGCTGGTGCTCGGGGGGAACTTCGCCGGCCTGACGGCCGCGTCAGCCTCAAGCACGACCTGCAGGACGGCGTGGATGTCACCGTGGTGGCCAAGTCGGACCGGTTCCAGTTCAACCCGTCCTTCATCTGGATCCCGTTCGGCAAGCGCAAGGTCAAGGACGTGGTGTTCCCCGTGGCCAAGACCTTCACCTCCCACGGGGTCAGGTTCGTGCACGGCGAGGCCACCAAGATCGACCCCGCGGCCCAACAGGTCCAGACCACCCAGGGGGTGCTGGGATTCGACTACCTGGTGATCGCCACCGGCTACCGCAATGATTTCGACGTGGTCCCCGGGCTGGGACCGGGCGGCCACGCCTACTCCATCACCTCCCTGGAGGGGGCGGTCGACGCCGCCGAGGGCTGGGCGCGGCTGGTCAACGACCCCGGTCCGGTGGTGGTCGCCGCCACCCAGGGTGCGGCCTGTTTCGGCGCCGCCTACGAGTTCGTCTTCAACGCCGCCTACCACCTGCGGAAGCAGAAGCTGAAGGTGCCGGTCGCCTACGTGAGCGCCGAGCCGTTCCCCGGGCACTTCGGGATCGGGGGGCTGCCCGGCGGCGAGAAGCTGCTCGGGATGTTCTTCAAGCACCAGGGCATCCAGGGCATCTTCGACGTCGCGATGGAGGAGGTCGCCCCGGGCGAGATCCGCCTGGCCGATGGGCGCAAGGTGCCGTTCAAGTATGCGATGGTCGTCCCGCCGTTCGTCGGCGCCGAGGTGGTGAACGCCTCGGGCCTGGGCAACGCCAAGGGGTTCATCGAGGTCAAGGACACCTACCAGACGCTGCAGTATCCCAACGTCTACGCGGTCGGCATCGCGGCCGCGGTGAACGCGCCCTGGACCACCGCCAACGCCGTGGGCGTGCCCAAGACCGGGTTCCCCGCCGAGACCATGGCCCATGTGGCGGCGGAGAACATCGCCGCACAGATCCGCGGTGAGGAGCCGACCAAGCAGGAGAACTTCGGTGACATCCCGGCGGTCTGCATCATGGACGCCGGCAACAACGGGGTGGTGATCCTCGCCGACCGGATGCTGCCGCCCCGCAAGCACGGGGTGATGATCCCGGGCCCGCAGTCCCACGCCGCCAAGATCGCCTTCGAGAAGTACTTCCTGTGGAAGATGCGGCACGGGTACGTGAAGCTGCCGTAACGCTCCGGTCGACCCGATCGGCAACCACCCCGCTCAGCACGGCAAACAGCAGCCACGGGAGTCGAGTCGATCGACACCGGCCGTTGGAGCCGCCTGGCCCTGTTGCCCGCCGACCAGCCGCAGGACGCTGACCCGAGCCACAGATGACTGGGACTGGGTGGCGAGGCAAGGAGGTCAGGTGATGGGCGTGCGCCGCCGGCAGCGTGCTCCCGAGGAGCCGCGGGTCGTCTACCAGCAGTGCCCTGGGCGCGCCTACGACTTCGTGGCTGGGACGGGCACGAGGTCGTGCGGCTGGTACGACTGCCCGTTTCTCTGCCAGGAGCTGAAGGTCAACTGTCCCGAATGCAACCACGCCTTCGCCGGTGGCGAAGGCGCGCCGTGGTGCGGCGAACCGCCGAGCTGCCAGTGGCGGCCGAGGGCCGGCGGCATGCCGAGACCGTCCTTCGGTTTCCGGGCGCAGGGGCGCTGACAGCTTCGCGGGCGCTGTGGGCGATCGCCCTGCTCACCCGACCGCTGCCCGGCGTATGTCGTCGTGGTCAGCGGCGGGTGGGACTGGCGTTTGGCCGGGGGGCTGCAGCAGTCGGTTCACGGCCGCAAGCACCGCAGCCGGGTCCGCGAACGTCCCCACGACCTCGGTCGGCCCCGGTCCCTGCAGGTCCTGTGGGGGCGCGACGGCCACGAGGACGAGGGGAAGCCGTCCGTGGTCGGGGTGGGCGCGGTAGGCATGGAGCAGGTGGATGCCGCGGTAGGAGCGGCCGGGTAGGGGCAGGTTCAGCGTGCAGGCGAACACCAGGAGCTGGGCGGCGTCGGGCAGCGGGCACCTGCCCTGGCGCAGCAGCAAGCAGGCGCCAAGCGGCGTCGGCCCGCCGCCGCACCGCACGACCCGGTGCCCGGCCGCCGCAAGCAGGCCGGGCAGCTCGCGCCCGACGCCGGGTCCATCCTCCACGAGCAAGATGATGGCCATGGCCGCCTCCTGTCTCGAACACCGTGGAGCGACGCACCGTGGACCGCAGCGTTCGGCTTCCTCCAGGAGAGCCCAAGTGTCACCCGGGTCCCAGGGCCCCAAGACCCATCATGCCCGGGCCATGCGGCCCAATGAGGTGATTCTGGGCGGCTTCGGCGAGCGACTCGGTGAGCGGGAGGACCTCGTCAATGACTACACACTCGTGCAGGTGCATACGATCTGGGGTGATCCGCCTGGCATGCCTGGCCGGGCGCCGGGGACGGCCGCCCAGGGTGGCGGCTCAATGGATTTCCGTCTGGGGTCGACGGTGAGGAGATAGCACTCCGCCGGCCGAGCGGTTATCTGCGGTCGCGGTCGGACCGGCGAGGCTGTCGCGGTCGCCGCGCGCCTGCTTTGTGGGAGGATCGTCGGCCGACGGAGCGGGGGAGATCTGGGCGCACCGGTCAGCGGTGGCCCACCAGGTGGCCGGGCGGGGTGTCCATGCGCATCGCCTCCTTGCCGGTCGGTCCTGATACGTGCAGGTCGGATGCTGCCTGCGCTCGTCGCTCTGAGCTCGCACCTCCTCGCCGCTGGACGATGCGGCAAATCTGCCGGGCGAGCGCGCTTGCGCCAAGGGCTGTTGGACCCAAGATCCGCCCGTCCTTCGGCCCGTGACCAGCCGCCGCACCGCAACGCGACCCTCGGCTGGACCCGATCAGGGGGCGGGTGCCTTGCGCTCTGCCGAGGGGGCGGAGCGGCGCTGGGCGGCCGGTCGGATGGGTCGATCGGCTGGCAAGGCAGGCACCTTGTCGTGCAACCGGCTGCCGGCACGGCCGATCTTTGCTAGCAAGGCCGTTCATCGTGTCCGGTGTGGAAGGAGAGGACCCGTGCTTGCGTGCCTACGGGTATGGCAACGACGTCGAGTGCCTGTCCGACGAGACCTTCAGCCCGCTGCGGTGCGACTTCTGCGGCGAGGATATCGACGCCGCCGGCCTGCTGCCGCGGGACACGGTCGACCGCATCACCACGCGTTGCTGGTCGCGTCCTCGGCGGAGCTGCTCCCACCCTGGAAGCGGAGTTCGTCTGAACCCGCTCACCCAGGACCTCTTGTCTTTCGGTAACGCCTGCCAGCAGACAGAGGGCGAGGATTAGCCCGCCCCGACCTTGTGGCGCCCGAGTTGGCTTATCGGCCGGCGGGCTGCCCTACCGGGCGCTCAACAGGGGCGGCGGCCGCGCCGGCCGGATGGCCCACAGCGGGCCGGACGTTCGCCCCTACGCCAGCGGGCTCGGGGAAGCCAGCCTGGGTCGGATGGCCAGGCCGCCCCTGGCGGCGCACGTCGCGCTCGAAGAGGTGAGGACTTATGCAGGAGGTCCGCTGGCAGGAGCTGACCAAGGATGAGTGCTTTCGGCTGCTGGCCGGGCAGCACCTGGGTCGCCTCGTGCTGGTCGACGACCGCGGACCGATCGCGCTGCCTGTCAACTTCGTCTTCGACCAGCACACCGTGCTGTTCCGTACCGACGAGGGGACCAAGCTCGACGTGGCCAGCCGCGGTGCGCGGGTCGCGTTCGAGGTCGACGGGGTCGACGAGGCGACCCGCACGGGCTGGAGCGTCCTGGTTCGGGGGGAGGCTACGGAGGTCACCGATCCGGTGGAGCTGAGTCGGGTCCGTGCGCTGCCGCTGTACCCCTGGGCGCCGGGCGCCAAGGGTCACTACGTCCGGATCCTGCCCACGCTGCTCACCGGGCGGAGGATCGCGCTGCCCGACGACGCGCCGTGGAACTGGTGGGGCTAGGGGTGGGCTAGGGGGTTCCTGCCGTGGGGAAGGGCATCGACCGAGAGACGTTCGACCAGCTCGACTACGCCCGCTTCCAGCAGCGGCTGGAGCAATGCCTGTCGACCCTCGGGCGGCTGCTCCAGCGGCCTGGCTTCGGGGTGGGCCCTGCCACGCTTGGTGCCGAGCTGGAGCTGTTCCTGGTCGACGATGCGGCCAGGCCGCGCCTGCGGAACCAGGCGGTCCGCGCCGCCGCGGCCGATCCCCGCGTCAACCTGGAGCTCGACCGGTTCAACCTGGAGCTGAACGCGACCCCGACGCCGCTGGCCGGCTGGCCGTTTGCGGTGCTCGGAGAGGAGCTGCGCCTGCTGCTGGAGCACGTCGCTGCGGCGGCCAGGGCGCACGGGGGCCGGCTGGCGCTGATCGGCATCCTGCCCACGCTGGGCCACGCCGACCTCCACCCTGGCGTCATCAGCGACGTGGCGCGCTACCGGGCGCTCAACAGCGGCCTGCAACGGCTGCGCAACGACCCCTTCCACCTCCGCATCGCCGGCGCCGACCCGCTCGAGCTGGCCAGCGACGACGTGAGCCTGGAGGGCGCCGCCACCTCCTTCCAGGTGCACCTGCGGGCCGACCCGGCCGCCTTCACGCGCACCTACAACGCGGTCCAGGCGGCCACCGCGCCGGTGTTGGCGGTGGCCGGCAACTCGCCCACCTTCCTTGGCCACCGGCTGTGGGAGGAGACCCGGATCGCCCTGTGCAAGCAGTCGCTCGACGAACGTGACAGGCGTGGTCTGCGCCGGCGGCCCGCCCGGGTGGCGTTTGGGACCGGGTGGCTGCGGGGCGGAGCCCTGGAGTTGTTCGCCCAGGGCGTGCGACTGCACCAGCCGCTGCTGCCGGTCCTCGGCGACCACGACCCGTCCGATGGCGGCGACCAGTGGCGCGCGCCGCCGCTGGAGGAGCTGCGACTGCACCAGGGCACGGTGTGGCGCTGGAACCGGGCAGTCTACGACCCGGCCTCGGGGGGTCACCTGCGCATCGAGATGCGGGCCCTGCCCGCCGGTCCCACCGTGGTCGACATGCTGGCCAACGCCGCCTTGCTGGTTGGGCTGTCGCTGTGGCTGGCCGGGCAGGACCGGCGATGGACCTACACGTTGTCGTTTGAGCGCGCCGAGCACAGTTTCTACCGGGCCGCTCAGCACGGCTTGGCCGCCGAGCTCAGCTGGCCCTTTGGGGACGATGGCCGGCTGACGACACTCCCCGCCGCCGAGCTGGTGCCACAGCTGCTGCCGGCCGCCCACGAGGGGCTGGTGGGGGCCGGGGTTGCGGCGGCGGAGGCCGACCGCCTGCTCGGGGTGATCGCGACACGGGTGGCCAGCGGGCAGACCGGCGCGGTGTGGCAGCGCAGGGTGCTGGCCGCGCTGGAGCCGCGGATGGGCCGTGAGGGCGCGCTGGCGGCGATGCTGGAGCGCTACCTGGAGTGCGCCGCCAGCGGCCAGCCGGTCCATACCTGGCGCCTCCCGGCAAGGCTGACGGCCGCAGGGCAGTCGCTGCCGGGGTAACCCGGACCGCCCGCTGATCCCAGCGTCAGCAAGCAGCGATGAGCTACCCGGAGGCGCTCGGGCCGAGCCGCAGCAGGGACGCGAGCTGGCCGAGCAGGTCGAGCGTGCCCGGTCCCGCGGCTATCCGATCGCGCCGGTCGACCAGACGGACCTGCGCCAGCTGCTGCCGGCCGCCGAGCCAGGCCCGGTCGCGGCTGCCTGCCACGCCCCATGGGACGGGCAGGTCGACCCCGACCTGGTCGTGGCCGCCACCCAGGCCGCCATGGTGGCGACCGGCGGGCGCCTGCTCCTCGTCGAGCCGGCCCGAGTGCGGCTGGACGACGACGGCATCCTGGTCGAGCTCGGCGACCGCATGCTGCGGCCGGCCATCATCGTGCTCGCCGCCGGGGCCGGGTCGGTGGCGGTCGCCCGCGCCGTCGGCCTCGACGTCGCCACTCTGGTCAGCCCTGGCCTGCTGGTCCAGACCGAGCCGCTGCCCGCCTTCACCGACAAGGTGGTCTACTTGCCCGGCGGTCCCGGGCCGCAGGTGCATCTGCGGCAGCGGCCGGACGGCTCGGTCCTGCTCGGCGAGGGCTCCCAGGAGATGGTCACCCACGACCCCAGCGGGCGGCACGCCCGGGCGCTGCACGGCCAGGCTGCCCGCTTCCTGCCCGTCCTCTACGGCGCCCGGATCGCCCGCACGCTGCTGGCCTGGCGGTCGATGCCCGCCGACCGGCTCCCGATCGTCGGTCCCGTGCCCGGCCTGGACAGCCTCTACCTGGCCGTGACCCACAAGGGGGTGACGCTGGCCCCGGTGCCTGGGCGGCTGGTCGCCGACGAGATCGCCACCGGGGAGCCGGAGTGGCTGCTGGCGCCGTTTCGTCCCGGCCGCTTCAACGAGCGGGCGACCCGGGTCATGCTCGACGTCGAGGAGCTGTTCCGCTGACACTCCGGAATCGTGGCGACCGCTGGTAAGAGCTGACCGAGCGTTTGGCGGTCTCAAGGTGCCCGCGGTGAGGCCATGTGTTCCCCCTCGTCCGCCTGGCGGCGGCACGACTGATACAAGGCGGACAGGCCAACTATACCGCGCTTAAGGAACGTAGCATTTACCGGTGGTTTGTTGAGGCCGGGGCACTGATATGCACTTCCCTCGCTTCCACCTGCGCAAATGCTCTGCCTCCGCCACGGACCGACGAGGCCCTGACCTGCACCTTTCCCGATTCCAACAAGGCAGCGTTACAAGAGGCTCGCCCGTTCCGGTGACAGGCATAGCCGCTGCCCCGCAGCTCACTGGGCTGCACGACGTCGACGCTGTCGCCCGAGAGCGCGAGTCTCTTGTAGGAATACCCGTGAGCTGCGTGAATGCAATACGCGCTCTGTGCCTCGGTGACCTGACGGCTTTCGGTGCGTGCGGCAGCATGCGGCGTCGATGCCGCCGAAACGTGACCCGCAGGAATGGCAGGCCGAGCCAGTTCGGCACCCGGCCGGGTGCCGATGACGGCGGGAAGGGTGACAAGGATCACGGTGGCGGGGTGATGATCGTCACTGTGCGGCGGCCCGCTGGGGCGCATGCTTCGGAACCAGCTCGGTATGAGTTGTCAGCTCGAAGGGCGGCCACCGATGGCCATGCAACAAGAGTCCACCCCAATTGGCCAGCGACCAACTGAACGCCTCCTGCAGTGGACGCTGCTGCTCGGCGTCGTGCTCCTCACGATCGTGCCGACGGTCGTCCTTGAGCAGCGCAGCCGAATCTTCATGCTCAAGCTGGTCATCGCGGCGATCCTCGCCTTCCTGCCAGGCTGGCTGTACATGCAGTTCATCAGGTTCAAGGGGCGAAGCCTCTACGATGAATTCGTCATCAACCTGTTTCGTCTACGCATCGACCAGGACTGCAACCTACCGGCGCCTCCCCAGCATACGAGCTACTATCCCCGCTGGAAGGTGGCGCATGATGAACTTCAGGCCGAGTCGAAGGTCAAGACCAAGGACAACCTCTACCGTAGGAAATTCGAAGCAGTCTACGGTAGAAGCTCGGTCAGCACGTCGAGCCTGATCTACCAGGACCAGGGTCAGGATCGGTCAACCCTACGCGATCGAACCGAGACGTTCTCGCCGGTCCTCGTCACGACCCTGCTGCTGGGCATCGGGTGGGCACTCGTCGTGCAGCCCGAGTTCCTGCGCAACTTCGAGCTCATTCATCGGTTGTCAGGCCAGCCCCAGGTGCCCTATAAGGCGCTTCAGTTTGGCTTCCTCGGCGCCTACTGGTTCATCTTGCAGGACCTGATCCGTCGTTACTACCGGGACGATCTCAAGACGGGCGCATACATCAGCGCCGTAGCCAGAATCGTCATCGTCACACTCGTGGTGACCACCGTGGGACTGATCCCCTTTGGGTCGAGCCGCCAGCAGCAGATTTTCGCTTTCTTCATCGGCATTTTCCCGCAGATCGGGATCCAGGCGTTGAAGGCTGCACTGACGAAGTCGTTCGGCGGGCTCGTCCCAACCATCAAGACCGATTACCCTCTCAGCGACCTGGATGGCCTCAGCATCTGGGATCAGGCGCGGCTCCTCGAGGAAGGTATCGAGGACATGCAGAACCTCGCCACCGCCAACCTGGTCGACGTGATGCTACGAACCCGGGTCCCGATCAACAGGTTGGTCGACTGGCTCGACCAGGCCTTCCTTTGCCTGCATATGCCGAATACACCCAAGGATCCATATTCCGCACGACGGGCGCGACTTCGTCAGCTAGGCATCAGGACGGCCACCGATCTCCAACTGGCCTGGCAGCGGTTCCAGGATGACGAGGCGCTACGGCTGGCACTCTTCCGTGCTGTCGCCAATGACAAGAACACAGGACCGGCGGTCGTCGGCGGAGTCCTCGCGACATTCGATAGCGAGGTTAACCTCACCCATGTGAAAGCATTCAAGTGCCATGACTGGCTGAAGGACGACGCCCTCTGGAGAGGAAACCGCGCGACGAACGGTGACCAGCGGCAGCGGACAACGGGCTTGTCGAGCGCGCTCTAGTGTTCCGTACCCGCAGGGCTCCGGCGTTCTGTGAGTCTGTCCCGTTCGTGACGTGATGCCGGATAGTGAAGCGCAGGCACGAACGCCCAAGATCATGCGGTTTCCACAGCCTCATGACCCGGATGGACGCCCGTGCCCACCGACCGATCATCCCCCATCCCAGCCTGTGGGGCGCGGAAACCCGAATTCGCGCGGTGAGCAGGCGTTTCGTACCATCCGTCGATGCTCTTCATGCTTTGGCTGACCGCCCGCCTACTCACCCGCCTGCTGGTCCTCCCAAACGCTAACGACGGCACCAAGGACCTGGAGATCCTGGTGCTGCGGCATCAACTTCGGGTGCTGCGCCGCAAGACCGGCCGCCCCAAGTTCACTGCACGCGACCGAGTCCTGCTGGCTGCCGCCAGCCGGGTGCTCCCCCGAGGGCGGTGGGCATCGTCGTTTCTCGTCACGCCCCAGACGCTGCTGCGCTGGCACCGCGCACTGGTCCGACGCAAGTGGACCTACGGCAAGGAGCGCACCCCTGGCCGGCCACCAATCGACCCGCAGACCGCGGCGCTCATTCTGCGGGTGGCCAGGGAGAATTCACGGTGGGGCTGCGTGCGGATCTGCGGGGAGCTGCGCAAGCTCGGCATTCGGGTGGGTGCCACGACGACCAGGACGCTGCTGCGACGACACGGCCTGGGCCCAGCGCCATGCCGCAGCGGACCCAGCTGGACGCAGTTTCTTCGGGCGCAAGCCGAAGGGATCGTGGCCTGCGACTTGTTCACGGTGGAGACGATCCGGCTCAAGACCCTCCACGTGCTGTTCTTCATCCAGCTGAGCACCAGGCGGGTCGTCGCAGCCGGAGTGACGGCGCATCCTGACTCGGCGTGGGTCACTCAGCAGGCGAGGAATGCCGCGATGGACCTGCACGATCGGGGCGTGTCGGTCAGGTTTCTGCTTCGCGATCACGACGCCAAGTTCACTCGTTCGTTCGACGACGTGTTCAGTAGTGAGGGAGGGCAGGTGCTCCGTACGCCGATCCGGGCGCCGAAGGCGAACGCCCATGCCGAGCGTGGGTCCAGACCGTGCGGGCGGAGTGTCTGGACTGGACGTTGGTGCTCGGCCGGCGCCACTTGCTGCGGTTGCTGCGCGGCTATGTCCGCCACTACAACGAGCAGCGACCGCACCGCAGCCTCGCCTTGGCCGTTCCCGAGGCGGGGGAGCGGCGTTCGCCGCAGGTTAACCCTGGAGAGGTCAGGCGTCGCGATGTGCTCGGCGGCCTTATCCACGAGTATCACGAGGTCGCAGCATAATGAATCAGGATTACCGCGCCCCACAGGGCGCTCACTCAGCCGGCGGAGTCCGTGCGAGCAATTCGGCCAGCCGTGGTTTGGCCTGCGGCGGCCGGTCCAGCAAGGCCTGGAAGGATTCCCATGCCGCATCGTCGAGCCCGAACAGCCGCCGGTCGGCGAGCACGTGCTCGGCGCGCTCGGCCAAGGCGGCGAGCGCGAACTCCGTCACCGTACGGCCTTCGGCCGCAGCGGCCTTGTTGACACGTGCCCGCTGCGCCGAGGTCAGCCGCACATGCAGCCGGTCATCCTTGATAGGTCTTGTGGCCATACCCCAGCTGTACGCATGCTAGGCACACATGTCCACGCAGAGCGACATAGCTGCCAGGCCGCCCCGATGAGCATGGACGTTAACGCTGTTCTCTAGCGTTGGAAACGCCAAACGCAGGGCTGAGGTGCGGGTTTGCTCGTGATAGTGACGAACGTAGGCTTGCGACTCGCACAAGGTGGCGCCAACCCAGTACCGGCGTCCAGTCAAGACACTCTCTCCGGACGATTTGTACTTACCGCTGGGCATGGCATTTGCCTTCGGCGTCCGGACCGGCGTCTGAATGACCGCCGCGCCCTCGCGACAGAACACCTCATCGACACTGCCGGTCACTGGCGTTGTGGTCGCGGAGAAGGAACCCAGTCAACAACTGCTGGTCCCCTTGTCGATCTCGATACCCAAGCGCCTAGCTTGGCAGGCGGGCAGGGGCAAGAAACTGCTCCCGCCCGTACTACTTCTTGCCTTTGCCCTTCGATGGAGTCTGGGCGAGCGCGCTCGCAGCGGCTTGCTTCTCCGCCTTGGTGCTCTTCGGGTTCCCAAGCACCTTGCCTGCGGCGGAAGCAGCCTTGGGTCCAGTCTGACGGGTGTTCCGTGCCATCGGTCTTCCCTCCTCTCCGCTCCGAACTTGCGGCGGACAGAGGCGGGTGCCGAGACTGGTGCTGTAACCCACCCAGGCGGTTCACCGCCGCCGCCGTCGCCGGGGGCCGGACTAGCCGGTCCCCTGGAGCAGTTCCCATTGTACTTCCCATTAGGGCGTCTGGGAACTAGAATGGGAAGTATGGCGATCACAGAGGTTGAGACTCCGTTCGGGGACCCGGTGCCCGAAGTACCGCTTCCGGGTGCGCCACTCGTCCTGGTAGTCGTTCAGGCACGGTTCGACCGAGTGGCCTCGATTGCGAATGAAGAGTTCATCGCAGGCTTCCAGGAGGCAATCCGGACCACCTATCCGGTGATGCGCCGAGAGCATCAGACCGGCATCACGCTCACCCCCGACGGGCGCGTTGAACCCTCCGAGGGAGGGATCGTTTGGCGGTTCGATGAGCGACCTGAGGGCTGGCAGGTAGCGCTTGCTTCGGACTTCGTCGCACTGTCCACACGCAGGTACACGAGCCGGACAGATCTGCTCGAGCGACTTGGCGCTGTTCTTGGTGCTGCGGCGGCACAGCTGCGCCTGCGGTTCTGTGAGCGGCTCGGCGTCCGCTACGTCGACCGCATCACCGACCCCGAGCCGCTCGCGCGGATCGACAAGCTCGTGCGTACCCAGGTGCTCGGCGCTGCCCGCGTCAATCTCGGTGAGGGTGTGACCCAGCCCCATTACTTCGTCGATGCTCTCTACCGGCTGCCAGCAGGAGTGGAACTTCATTGCCGATGGGGGCTCCTGCCGGAGAAGACGACGTTCGATCCAGGCGTGGAGCCGGCTGAAGACCCGAGTTGGGTCCTCGACCTCGATGCCTATGTGACGCAGCAAGCCTTTGATCCGGAGGGTCTTCGCGCAACCACCGAAGAGCTATCCCAACGTATCTACCGATACTTCCGCTGGGCAGTCACGCCAGAGTTCCTCCGGGTGCACGGCGGAGACACATGAGACTTGTTCTGGATCCTGAGCCAACGACCACCACATCTGGCGTGCTGGCCAGCCGCGGCCGACAGGTCGTTCTCACCACGGGCCTGCTCGTCTCAACCATCGTGGGGACACACGCGGGGCTCGCTCAGCTCGGCGAACTGACGACCGACGTACTCGAAATAACGAGCGGTCCAGCGACCCTCGCCATAACAGTGGAAGGTGCTGCGGCGGGCGAGGTGGCCTCATCTCGTGATTGGCTGAGGCGGTTAGGTCTCACGCGGCAGCAGGTTGCTCGGGCGCTGGGGGTGGACCGTCGATCATTGTCCGGCTGGGCGACTGGTCAGATCCGTCCGACTCCGGAGCGACTTGAAGCACTACGGACGCTGGTGGCGGTGGCAACGGCCATCGACGCTGAGCGACCAGGCCGCGTCCCGGAAACGATGTTGCACCGCCGTGGTGACAGTGACCTACTCGACCAACTTGCCCGTGGACGCCTACATATCTTCGAGGGCTGGAAGAGCTGGACAGCTCAGCCCGCAGCGACCGCTGCCGTGACAGCTCGTGCAGTGGTCGGAGAGCAAGAGCCGATTTGGGCAGCCGCAGCTCGCGCTGTCGCTGAGGGACGGTTGCAGCCCTTGGAGCGTCATCCCTCCGTCCGGACCGACGAGACATACGAGATGGACCTTGCGGCCGCTGAGAAGTTGGCGGAGGAACCAGAGAGTCGTCCCACTCGAAGGGGCTACTCGTGATCTCCACCGGCCAGTTCTACGTCGCCGCGGAGGGGCCACCCAAGCAGGGCGACCTGTTGTTCGCCGGAGTGGTCCGGCTTGTGGCCGACGATCACTTCACGCCGCCGGCCTGGGGCCGCCTCGACGCCTACGACATAACCGTCCAGGCCCAGGGGGACGCGCCTGAGCTCCGGCTTGTGGCCGGTCCAGCACTGGTGATGGTCACGTCGCACGATTGTCACTTCGACAAGGAATGGAACCAGCGCCGCCGGGCGCTCATCCGCGAGGGGCTTCTCGAGGAGGAGGCCGAGCGGATCGCTAGTGCCGACGCCACACTCGACCGCACCTTCAACGCGAGTCCACTACTCCGACCTGACGAAGTCAGACGTGACCGGCGTGCCTTGCTCGACGGTAAAATTCTCGGCTACCTACCAGTGCCACCATCGCCGGACGGCGTCGTACCGGAGGCCGTGGTCGACCTGACCTATCGAGTCACTCTTGACCGATTCGACGTCCACCGTGTCGCCTCAGTGTCGGAGGCGGCACGGGCACAACTCCGCTATGTACTGGTCCAACTGGACTCCTTACGTGCAACGAAGGTCGGCTTCAAGATCGAGCACGCCGTCGGGCGCCGCATCAACGATGTCTCAATACCGCAAGAACAGCCGTTGTTCGTCCGACTGCATCTCGACGACGGCACCAATATCGACCTTCTCCAGCAACCCGACGAGCCTGGTCCAGGGCCCGCGCGTCAGGCTTGGAGTGGCCCCGCAGCGTAGAACCTTGCATCAAGATTTGGCTCTTCGCTGAATCGTGTGGGTAGTGGTGGCCTGGAGCCGGTAGGGTGAGGGTCCTTCCCTTGACCGTTGGGAGGACTGGCGATGGCGGAGATTGACCTGTTCCAGGCTGCTCTTGGCCTGCCCGAGCCTTGGCGGGTGGTGGGCGCCGAGTTCAGTGCCGATCGCAAGCGCCTGGACCTGTATCTAGACTTCCCCAAGGGCGCCCGGTTTGCCTGCCCCCAGGGTGATGCCGCTGCCTGTGCGGTGCATGACACCAGCGACAAGACCTGGCGGCACCTGGACTTCTTCCAGCACCAGGCCTACCTGCACGCCCGGGTGCCCAGGGTCAGCTGCCCGACCCACG
>WNFV01005031.1_pt1 | contig 16106 bp, 8 predicted proteins | sample 5400101 | NCBI WGS metagenome assembly WNFV01 (sample SAMN13153361, study PRJNA577476) | soil metagenome | isolation source: 115 cm soil or saprolite under grassland replicate 1 | place: USA:California | collected 2016-06-15
CCCGGCAGCACGGTCGCGCGCGACAGATCGATGACCGTCGCTCCCGCCGGGATCGGCACCTTACCGGCGTCGGAGCCGCTCTCGATGCGGTTGCCATGGATGACGATCACCTGGCCGCGCCTAGGCGCGTTGGACTTGCCGTCGATCAGTGTCCCGGCACGGATGACCGTCACCGGCGTTTGAGCAGCCGCCGCGGCCGTCAGGGCCAACAGGGCGACGACCGAGACAGCTCGCATCCTTTGAGAATCCTTCAGTCTTTCAATCCTTCTGTCTCTCGGAAGGAGAGGACCGTCCCGACAGTCTTTCCGCCCACCTGCTGCGGTTTCGAGAAACGCTGTAGAACCCTGCCGTCCTTCAGCTTCATGGAGCCGGAGGTTTCGACGTCGCGCCGGGAGTGCAGGCCCATGGCCTTCTTGGCGAAGTCGCCGGGGTCTTCGACGGAGTCGAGCAGAAAGGCGAGCATCCGGTCCTCGTCTCTCTGATCGGCGATCTCCCGCGGAACGTGCCACATCTGGACGAAGCTCTCGTTGAAGTTGGAGATCTTTCCCCTCTCGTCCATCACGAGAATCGCGTCAGCGGCCGAATCGAGCGTGGCCCGCAGGAGGGAGAAGGACTTCTGCAACTCCCGCTCCGTCCGTTTTTGACGCGTGATGTCCAGGGCGATGCCGATCACGCCCTTGATCGAATTGTCGGGATTTCTCAGAGGCTCGCAGTGCGACGCATACGTCCGGCCGCTCCACTCCACCTCGAAGCTCACCGACTCCCCCAGGAGCGCCTTGCGGTGGGCCACGAGAGGCAGGAACTCCGGGTCGGTCGTCCGGAAGAAATCGAAAAGCGTGACGCCGACGAATTGGTTGGGCTTGTGGCCGAGACTGGCCAGGGCGGCGCCGTCGGAAGAGGTCAACCGCAGATCCGTGTCGGTGGACCACAGGACGGCGGGCATCTGGTTGACGATGAGCCGCAGCGTCGTGTCCCGCTCGTCGATCGCCTCCTTCGCCTCTTTCCGCTCTTTCTTCAAGCGGCGCCGCAACTCCAGCTGCGCGACCACCTGACGAGCGAGCACCCGCAAGGCTTCCAGTTGCTCCTCCGTCAACTCCCTGGGCTTGCGGTCGATGACGCAGAGCGTCCCGAGCGCATGGCCTGTCGAGGTCAGCAGCGGAGCTCCGGCGTAGAAGCGAATGCCGGGCTCTCCGGTGACCATGGGGTTGTCCGCGAATCGTGCATCGGCCGCGGCGTCGGGCACGACCATGACGTCCTCTTCCAGGATCGCGTGGCCGCAGAAGGAAACCGCGCGCGGCGTCTGGGAGGCCGTCAGACCGATCCTCGACTTGAACCACTGGCGCTCGGCGTCCACGAACGATATGAGCGCGATGGGCGCATCGCAGATGTGCTTGGCGAGCAGCGTGAGATCGTCGAACCTCTGTTCGGATTCCGTGTCGAGGATCTCGTAGCGCTGCAGCGCTTCGAGCCTTTCGGGCTCCTTCTCGGGAAGAGGTGCTGGAATCATGGCATCCGTCCTGATGATTCGGCGCGACTGCCGGAATCATATATGGGGATCGCGCTGTAATATTTCCCGGTTTCGCTAGATCCGCCTGCAACCAGGGGAGCCCGGCTCCCGTAAGGAAGCTGCATGGATTTCACACGAAAGATGCTCGCGTTTCTTCTCTTCGCGGCCGCCGCGAGCACCCTGGCGGCGCCCGCGAGTCCGCCGAAAGCGCCCGCCCCGCGCGCGAAGGCCGCGGCAGGTGCGAAAACGGAAAAGCCCGTCAAGGTGACTTCCGTCGAGGGGATCACCGAGTACCGGCTGGCCAACGGGCTCCGCGTGCTGCTCTTCCCCGACCAGACCAAGCAGACGATCACGGTCAACATCACCTACCTCGTCGGCTCGCGCAACGAGAACTACGGCGAGACGGGGATGGCGCACCTGCTCGAGCATCTGATGTTCAAGGGGACGCCCCGGCATCCCAACATTCCCCAGGAGCTGACCGCGCACGGAGCGCGTCCCAACGGCACGACCTGGCTCGACCGCACCAACTACTACGAGACCTTCCAGGCGACCGAGGAGAACCTCAAATGGGCGCTCGATCTCGAGGCCGACAGGATGGTCCACTCCTTCATCGCGAAGAGGGACCTGGACAGCGAGATGACGGTCGTGCGCAACGAGTTCGAGATGGGAGAAAACAGCCCCGCCTCCGTGCTCTTCGAGCGCGTCGTCTCCACGGCCTTCCTCTGGCACAACTACGGCCACCCGACGATCGGAGCCCGCGCGGACATAGAGAACGTGCCGATCGAAAGACTGCAGGCCTTCTGGCGGACTTACTACCAGCCCGACAATGCTTATCTGCTGGTCGCCGGCAAGTTCGACGAAGAGAAGACTCTCGCGCTGGTCAACGAGACGTTCTCGAAGATTTCCAAGCCCTCCCGGACGCGGCCGACGTTCTATACGGCCGAGCCGACACAGGACGGCGAGCGCTCGGTGACGCTGCGCCGTGTGGGAGACGTGCAGGTCGTCACCGTCGTTTATCACGTCCCGGCCGGCGCGCACCCGGACCTGCCCGCCCTGGAGATCCTGACGGAGGTCCTCGCCGACACTCCTTCGGGCCGGCTCCACAAGGCACTCGTCGAAACCAAGAAGGCCTCTTCCGTGGACAGTTTCCTCCCCTCGCTCCACGATCCGGGCTTCGTTCTCTTCCAGGCCGAGATCCGACAGGAGTCTTCGATTGACGATGCCGAGAAGACGATGCTCCAGACGATCGACGCGGTTGTCTCCAACCCTGCGACACGGGAGGAGGTCGAGCGCGCCCGCACGCGGCTCGTCAAGGAGATCGACCTGACACTCAATTCCGCCGACCGTGTGGGGCTTCAGATGAGCGAGTGGATCGGAGCGGGGGACTGGCGCCTCTTCTTTCTCGACCGCGATCGGATCAAGAAGGTCCCCGTCGAGGACGTGCGGCGAGTCGCGGGCGAGTACCTGAAGTCCTCCAACCGCACCGTGGGACTCTTCGTCCCGACGGCCAAGCCCGACCGAGCCGAGATTCCCTCGACACCCGACGTCGCGGCCCTGCTCAAGGACTACAAGGGCGAAGCGCCGGCCGCCGCCGGTGAGGCCTTCGATCCTTCCCCCGCCAACATCGAATCGCGTACGACACGGTCGGAGCTCGCCGGCGGAACCAGGGTGGCTCTCCTGCCGAAGAAAACGCGCGGCGGCACGGTCGTCGCGGCTATGACGCTTCACTTCGGTGACGAAAAGTCGCTCATGGGAAAGTCCGCCGTCGCGGACATGGCTGCCGACATGCTCCTGCGCGGGACACAGAAACACACGCGCCAGCAGATCAAGGACGAGTTTGACCGATTGAAGGTCCGCGTGCACGTCTCGGGAGGTCCCACGCAGGCCACCGTCTCGGTCGAGACGGTCCGTGAAAACCTGCCTCAGACGTTGAAGCTCGTCGCGGAAGTCCTCCGCGAGCCTTCCTTCCCGGCCTCCGAGCTCGAACAGCTCCGGCAGGAGAACCTGTCCCAGATCGAGCAGCAGAAGAGCGATCCCGATTCGATCGGCCAGACGGCCTTCAACCGGCACATGAATCCCTACCCGAAGGGGGACGTGCGCTACACCGCGACTCCCGAGGAATCGGTCGCCGATTACAAGGCGGCGACGCTGGAGGACGTCAAGAAGTTCTACACTGACTATTACGGCGCTTCCGTAGCCGAGCTCGCGCTCGTCGGCGACTTCGATGCGAAGGAGATCGGCACGCTCGCCGGCTCTCTCTTCGGCGACTGGAAGAGCCCGCGCGCTTTCGAGAGAGTCCCGCGGCCCTACAAGGCGGCCGAGCCCGTCAATCAGTCTTTCGAGACACCGGATAAGCCCAACGCCTTCTTCATCGCGGGACTGAACCTGAACATCCGCGACGACGACCCGGACTATCCGGCCCTCGTGCTCGGCAACTACATGCTGGGAGGCGGGTTCCTGAATTCCCGTCTGGCCTTGCGCATTCGGCAGAAGGAGGGCTTGAGCTACGGAGTCGGGTCACAGCTTCTCGCCTCGCCTCTGGATAAGTCCGGCAGCTTCACGGCGTTCGCGATCTACGCGCCGCAGAACGCCGGCAAGCTCGAGGCGGCATTCAAGGAGGAGATCGCGCGGGCCTTGAAGGACGGGTTCACCGAGCAGGAGCTCAAGGAGGCCAGGTCCGGCTACCTCCAGTCGCGACAAGTGTCTCGAGCCCAGGATGCCGGACTGGCAAGGACGCTCGCGCAGGATCTCTTCTTGAAACGCACTCTCGAATGGGACGCGGCGTTCGAGAAAAAGATCGCCGCGCTGACTCCCGGAGAAATCCTGGAAGCGATGCGCCGCTCGATCGACCCTTCCAGGATCACGACCGTGAAGGCGGGCGACTTCGCCAAGGCCGGCACGGCGCCGTCTAAGTGACATGATCGGTGCCGCTCCTTGCCCTGTCATCCTGAGGAGCGCAGCGACGAAGGATCTGCTCTGGAAGTGTTGGAAGCGCGAGAGCAGATCCTTCGCTTCGCTCAGGATGACAGAATGCACTTAGATCCTGCTGCTACGATGCCCGGCCGCTGACCCGAAAGGGGCACGTATGAAAAACTGGATCTTGCTGGCCGCGCTGGCGGGCGGGACCGCGGGTGCCGCCGCGGATGATCGGACGGAGGCTCTCAAACCACCGATGGCGAAGAAAGTCGCGAAGGTTGAAATGCTGCATGGCGAGAAGCTCGTGGACGATTACTTCTGGCTGCGGGACAGGAAGAACCCGGAGGTCAGAGCCTACCTCGAAGCCGAAAACGCCTACGCCGACGCCTTCATGAAACCGACGGAAACTCTTCAGAGGAAGCTCTACGAAGAGATGCTCGGGAGGATCAAGGAGACCGATCTCTCCGTCCCGTTCCGCCGGGGGGAATACCTCTACTACTCGCGCACGGAGAAGGGCAAGCAGTACCCGATCTACTGCCGCAGGAAGGGGAGTGTCGAGGCGCCGGAACAGGTGATGCTCGACCTGAACGAGCTGGCCCGCGGCGAGCGCTTCATGGCAGTCGCCGAGCTCGAGGTCTCCGACGACGGGACTCTCCTCGCCTACACGACCGACAACGTCGGTTTTCGGGAGTACCGGCTCCACGTCAAGGATCTCTCGACAGGCAAGGACTTCCCCGAGACCGTCGAGAAGGTCTCCTCCGCGGCCTGGGCGACCGACAACAAGACTCTCTTCTACACGGTGGAGGACCACGCCAAGCGGCCCTACCGGCTCTACCGGCACACGCTCGGCACGGATCCCAAGACAGACATCCTCGTCTTCGAGGAAAAAGACGAGATGTACCGGGTGAACATCCACCGCTCGCGCAGCCGGAAGGTCCTCTTCCTCGTCTCGGGCTCGCATACAGCCGACGAGTGGCGCTTTCTTGCCTCAGACAAGCCGGCCGGGCTCTTCACGATGATCTCTCCGCGCGAGAAGGAGCACGAGTACGCCGTGGATCACCGCGGCGACCTCTTCTACATCCGGACGAACAAGGGTTGCCGCAACTTCCGCGTCGTCGCCGCGCCGGTGGCCGCCCCGGGGCAGGAGAACTGGAAGGAGTTTCTCCCCTGCCGCCCGGCAGTCATGGTTTCGGGGCTCGATCTCTTCGCCGGCCACGCCGTCGTGCTCGAGCGCGAAGACGGGCTGCCGCGAATTCGCGTGATCGATCTCGCGACCAGCGCGCAGCACCGGGTGGACTTTCCCGAGCCTGTCTACGCGGTCGGGCCGCAGAACAACGCCGAGTTCGAGACGCGCCTCTTCCGGTTCGGCTACCAGTCCTTCATGACGCCGCAGTCGGTCTTCGACTACGACATGGCGACAAGAGAACGAACGCTCTTGAAGCGCACCGAAGTCCTGGGCGGATACGACCCCGACCGCTATCAGTCCGAGCGCCGCTACGCGACCGCGAAGGACGGCACGAAGATCCCGATCTCCATCCTCTCCAGGACGGGCTTCGCCGCGGACGGGAAGGCCCCGCTCTGGCTGAACGGCTACGGCTCGTACGGCGCGCCCTCTTTCGCGACATTCAACTCGAACCGCTTTTCGCTGCTCGACCGCGGTTTCGTCTTCGCCATCGCGCACATCCGGGGCGGCGGAGAGATGGGAAAGCCCTGGCACGACGCCGGCAAGATGATGTCGAAGAAGAACACATTCACCGACTTCGTCGCTGTTGCGGAGCAGTTGATCGCGGACAAGTACACCTCCAGGGATCGCCTCGTCATCGAGGGGGGCTCGGCCGGAGGCCTCCTCATGGGAGCGGTCACGAACATGCGCCCGGACCTTTTCAGGATCGTCGTCACGCGCGTGCCCTTCGTGGACGTGATCAACACGATGCTCGACGAGTCTCTGCCTTTGACCGTGGGCGAGTTCGAGGAGTGGGGCAACCCGAAGAAGAAGGAGGAGTACGACTACATCAAGTCGTACAGCCCCTACGACAACCTCGCGGCGAAGCCCTACCCGACGATCCTCGTCAAGACTTCCTTCGATGATAGCCAGGTCATGTACTGGGAGCCGGCCAAATACGTCGCCAGGCTCCGAACCTTGAAAACCGACAGCAACCCGCTCCTCTTCAAGATCAACATGGCCGGAGGCCACGGCGGCTCCTCGGGCCGCTACGACCGCTTGAAGGAGCTCGCCTTCGACTATGCCTTCGTCCTGACCCAGCTCGGCATCCCCGGGCGTCCCGCCGAAGGTGCCGGACGGGCCGCTGACACCGGCCCGAAGTAATGTATACATCATTATTTTGATGTATACTCCTATTCCGTGAAGAGGCTTCAGATCTTGATAGAACCGGAGCTCGACGCCGCGCTCGAGCGCAGGGCTCGGCAAGAGGGAAAGTCCAAGGCCGCGTTGATTCGCCAGTACGTCCGAGAGAGGGTCGGTAGGCTGCCTCCCCTCAAATCCGACCCCTTGTGGCGAATGGCCGGAGCCGACGCCTTTGATCCGGCGCCGGTCGACGAAACTGTCTATCGGTGATCTTCGCCGACACGTCTTTCTGGGTCGCCCTGCGCAACCGACGTGATCCCCATCACGAGGAAGCGTTGGCTCTCCTTGAGCTGCATGAAGACCGCGGCATCGTGACCTCCAACCACGTCCGCGGCGAGACCTGGACCTATCTTCGGCGGCGCGCCGGGCACTCCGCGGCCGTAGGATTCCTGGACGGCCTGGAGGGATCTCCCCGGACTCGGGTCCTCGTGGTCACCCCGGCGCAGGAAGAGGACGCCCTGCACTTCTTGCGACATCGCGACGAGCGCGAATACTCCTTCGTGGACGCCACGAGCTTCGTCCTGATGAAGAGCCTGCGGACACGAGAGGCGCTGGCATTCGACGGCGACTTCTCCGCCGCTGGCTTCATCGAGCTGAGAGCGTTAAGCGGTCAGTGATCCGCCATCAAGAGGTCGGGTAATCCGCGAATGACGATCATCACCGGTAGCCGGGCTTTCCGCCGCCGCTACGCGGGAAGTTTGATCCGGCGGACGAGATCCTGGAAGCGCGGGTCGGAGCGCAGAGGATCAAAAGCTCGCTCGACTCCCAGATAGATGAGCCGGCCCGACCGCTCCTCATACGCCTTCTCCAGCCATTCGAACGCCTTGTCCTTGTCCCCGAGCCCGACGTGGATGCCGGCGAAGATGAAGGCGGAAACGAACCTCTTTTCGGACATGACGCGAAGATCCTCGAGTGCCTGCAGGGCTTCGGATCTCCGGCCTGCCCGGGCGCAGGCGTATCCGTAGAGCATCACCAGGTTCGGATCGTTCGGCTCCAGGCGCCTCGCGGCCTGCGCCTCGGCGATGGCCAGATCGAAGAGCCCTTTGCTCGCCTGCGCCAGTCCCAGGTAGAAGCGTGTCAGGGGGAAATCTCCGCTGAGCTCGACGGTGCGGCGCAGCTCTCCGATCGCGCGGTCGTATTGCCCCGCCCAGTACAGCGCGAGCTCGGCGTCGGTCTCGATCATGATGTTCAAAGGGTCCAGCTCGCGGGCGCGCGCGATCTCGACGAAGGACTCGTCGAAGCGTTTCGAGACAGACAGGAAGTTCGAATACCACTGGTGGGCCTGCGCGTAGCTCGGGTTGGCGGCGATTGCCTTGCGGAATCCCTGCTCAGCGGCCGGGAAGTTCCAATCGAATTCATATTGGATGTCCGCGAGCACGGCCTGCGCCTGAGCGATCGTCGGGTCGAGCTCGAGGGCGCGGATCGCCGCGTAGCGAGCCTTGGGCAGGATCTCTCTGGGGGGCAGGATGTCGTAAAACGCGATGAGGTCGTAGGAGTCGGCCAGGCCAGCGAACGCCATCGCGTAGCCCGGATCTTTCCCGATCGCCTCCTGGAAAAACGCGATGCTCTTTTCGATTCCGTCACGGTCCCTCTTGTTCCAGAAGTAGCGGCCTTTCAAATAGAGGTCGTAGGCCTCCGGGTTCTCCGCGCGGCTCCGGGATTGACTCTTCTCGACAGTCGGGGCGGTACCGCCGCGCAGAGATCGCGAGACTTCCCGCGCGATCTCGTCGGCTGCGAGTGAGTCGGGGATCCTTCCCGGAGACTTCTCCGCCCAGAGCCGCGTGCCGCGGCGGACGTTCACGAGCTCGGCCTCGGCGACAAGAGCACCGCCGCGGCGCACGAGCCGGCCGGTCAAGACCGCGCGGACACCCAGTTCTCTCGCCGCCCTGAGGGGCTCCTTCCCCTTGTACTGGAGGACCGTCGTCCAGGCGAGAACCCGGACGTTCTGGAGCCTGGAGAGGCTCTGGATCAGGCTCTCCGCCAGGCCGTCGCTCAGGTACTCCGCGTTTGGGTCGCCGCTCGCGTTGGCGAAAGGAAGGACAGCCAGAGAATCGAGCTGGCCTCCTGCCATCCGAAAGAAAGCGGCAACGCCGGCAGTCGCGACGACGGCGGCGGCGACAAGAGAGAGAACGCCGCGCCGCGCTCGCCGTTCCGCGCGCGGGTGCGTGACAACGGTGGTTGCCGCGGGTGAAGACGCGGGCGGCGCCGTCGGCCGAATGGCAGTCCTCGCGACTCTCAGAGCGAACGCCAGATCGCGCGCCGACTGGAAGCGCGCCTCCGGCTTCTTGGCGAGACAACGCAGGATGATCATCCGGACATCCTCGGGCACATCCACCAGATCCGCCGGGTCCCGCGGCTCCTCCTTGAGGGTTGCGACGAGTGTCTCGGCGGGGGTTCCTCCGGCAAAGGCGCGGCGCCCCGTCACCATTTCGTACAGGATGCAGCCCATGGAGAAGAGGTCGCTTCTCTCGTCCGCGCGCCTTCCGCGCACCTGTTCGGGCGAGATGTAGCCGGCAGTCCCCACGAGAATCCCGCTTTCCGTGGAGAACGGCGCGTCCGCGGCCGGCTCCTTCGCTCTCTCCGCGTCGCGCCGTGCCAGCCCGAAGTCCAGGATCTTGACGCCGCCGTCCGAGACAAGGAAGACGTTCTCGGGCTTCAGATCCCGGTGGACGACGCCGCAGCCGTGCGCGGCGGCCAGGCCTTCCGCTATCGAAAGACCGATATCGACTGCGGAGCGCCATGAAAGCGCGCCACGCCGAAGCCGCTCACCCAATGTCTCGCCGACCAGGAGCTCCGTGACGACGAACGTGGCCCCCGCCTCGTTGCCGAAGTCGTGGATGTCGAGAATGTTCGGATGGGTCAGGGCCGCGACGGCCCGGGCTTCGCGCTCGAAGCGCGCGAGCGCCGCAGGATCGCGCGCCAGGTGCTCAGGCGGAATCTTGATCGCGACATCACGCCCCAGGCGGGAATCACGAGCCCGATAAACCTCCCCCATGCCCCCCGCGCCGATTGGCGACAGGATCTCGTAAGGTCCCAGCCGCGCTCCCGCTGGAAGGGTCATGATGCCCTACACATATTCTCGGTCCGCCGCGGCCTTCGGCGAAGGCGGATCGCAAGGGCCCACCTGGAGACCCGAGCGCAAAGCCACCGGATTCCACTCAGACTCCCAGAAACCCGGCGCGCCGGTCAAGATGCAGGGGCACCGGTTCAGCTACGTCGGCGGAACTCCTTCGTCCAGAGCAAGTAAACAGATCCGCCGCCGGACCTCGCGGCTCCGTTTCGCTGCCGCAGGAGGTCGAAGTTGCGGGAGTAGGCGATCTCCAGGCTGGAATCCCAGAGGAACCGGCCGTCATGGCGCTGAAGTTTTCGATGCGGTTCTCAGCGGAGCCTGCGGGCGTAAACCTCGGGCGCTCGAGCCGGGCGAGCGTACCGCGCGTCTGAAGGTAGAGAAAGAAGAGCGCCTGATAGCGGTACTCGAGGTTGGCGATCCCGTAGCGCGAGGGGAAGAACTCCTCGAAGGCGGCGGTGAGCAGGATCGGCTGCGACAGGGATTCAATCTCCTTTCGCCGGTTTGGCGAACGATCAGAACTCGATCCGGACGCCGCCCTCGTAGTGACGCGGGTGTTGCCACGCCGTGTCGTAGTTGAACCGCGGATTGGTCGGGCGTTGGAGGGTGCCCGAAGCGCCGACGTTGCCGTCGCGAGCCGCAGGAATCTCCGTATCGAGCACGTTGTAGACCGTGGCGATCAGGCTGATCCGGAGCGGCCCGAACGGCAGATCCTTTCGGATCTGGAGGTCCCATTGCGAGTAGTGCGGGAGCCGGCGTGAGCCGCGCGGCTCGAGAAAGATCGAGCCGGCGACATCGGAGGGAACGGTGACGGTGTACGCCGACCCGCTGTCCCAGTAGACGTGCGTCGCGAAGAGATACCGGGCCGGGAGCCGGACGAAGCCGTCGAGCTTGACTCGGCCGCGCGCGTCGCCCGGGAGGTAGCCGAAGCGGTTGACGTAATTGTCGGGATAGAAGTCGAAGTCTTCGCCCTGGTTGTAATCCGCGACCGACCCCCGCGTCCGCGAGAAGACGTAACTGAAGAGCAGATGGAGGCGGTCCGTCGGACGGCTCTCGATCTTGACGAGAATTCCCTGATACTGGGAACGCAGGACATCCTGACCGTCCGGCCGATTGGTCATCCAAAGCGAAGAGCCGGGAAGCCGGCAGTCGCCGTACCGGCAGGCGTCTTCCCAGAGGTCATACGACTTGCGCCAGACCCCGAGACGTCAGCGACGGTGTTTGCGGCGATCCGGCGCGTCACGCCGAGGTTAATTTCTGTGGAATGCGTCGGTCTCAACGCGGGGTCGAGCGAGTTGCCGGAGGGTCCTCCCTGATGGAAATAAGGGAGGTACCGGCCCGACCCCGGGTCCCACAGGAAGGCCGAGTCCACCGCGCCTCGCCGGTCGAGGAAGGATGTGAGGCGAAGGCCGTTGTCGTCCATGAAATCGCCTGCTTGGACACGCGAAGCACGGTCTTGCCGGACTGGCCCGGATCCCAGGCGATTCCGACCCTCGGTTGGAACCGAGTCAACGTTTTTGCCTTCGACCCGTCGTCCAAGAAGTAGCTGACGTTGTCGTACCGCGCGCCGATGCGGATCGTCAGCGAAGAGAGTGGCCGCCACTCGTCCTGAAGGAAGAACGATCTGCCCCGCCCGTGGAAGGTCGCGTCGGGCAGAATCGTGAAGACGTCGAAGCGGTAGGGCGCGCCGCTCTGCGTCGTCGCCAGGGCGCCGCAGCGAGCGCCGGGAGGCTGCCCGTAGGCCGGCGAGCACATCTCCGGATCGAGCGGCGTTCCCGTCGGCCGCGCCTGCTGATCCAGACGCGTCCAATCGAAGTCGGCGCCGGCTTTGACGAGATGCTTTCCACCGTTATCCGGCGAGATGCTCACCGAACCGGTGACCTCACCGCGCCGGGTCTTCTGATGAACGACCCTGGTGGCGTTGACCGAGGAGACTCCAGAGTTCTGGTCGTACGAACCCGTCAATTCCTCATCGCCCGAGCGCGGCGAAAGACCGAACTTCGTCTGAATGATCCCGGCCTTCAGGTCCGCGAACAGCCGTTCGGAGAAGACCGAGTCGCCGAAGATTCCCACATTCTCGGTCCGGTCCGACTGATCGGAGGCCGCCTCCGGCCGAACGGTGGACAGGTCGTCGGTAAACGGGATCCGATCGAACGCGTTCTCGTACTTGACCGCGAGCGAATGGTTCGATGCCGGCGAAGCGGTCAGCTTTCCGAAGAGATTCCATCCTTCTATCCGCTCCTGGCCGGGTGCGAATCCCAGGGTATTCGGCGGTTGGTCTCGATCGTCGATTCGCTCCACCGCCACGAAGAACCAGAATCGGTCCCGTCGTACCGGACCGCCGAGCGTCGCTGAGGGTCTGAAGTTCTGGAAGTTTTGCGTGTCGCGATCGAAGCGGAGGGTAGTCGTGCCCGGCGGATACGGCTGGCGCTGGCGTCCCCGTTCGAAGAAGCGATCGCTCGTGTAGCGGACATCCACCGTTCCGTGAAACTCGTTGCCTCCCGATTTCGTGATGAGGCTTGCGATGCCTCCGACGGCCCTGCCGTACTCGGCTTCGAAGCCGCCCGTTTGACCCGCGATCTCTTCGATGGCGTCGAAGGGGATGTTCGGTGGCTGGTTGTGATTGATCGGCTCCGTCACGTTGAGGCCGTCGGTTGTGAACACGTTCTGACTGGGATGCGCGCCGAGGACGTATCCCTCCGGGGTCACCCCGGGAATCTGGAAGAGAACGTTGACGTACGTCCGGCCCTGCAGGCCGACGGCGGCGTGCTGGACGAAGTCCTCCTTGTAGTTCTGTTGAAGGCTTGCCTTCGTTGGGTCGGTCACGATCGCGTCGCCGTGCACCGCAACCGCTTCGGAAACGGAAGCGGGGTGGAGGGTGACGTCAAGGCGTGTCTTCGAATCCAGTGAGACGAGTACGTCGTCCTGCACCACTCTTTGAAACCCCGCCAGTTGGAACTCCAGACGGTATGCTCCGGGAGGCAGCAGGGGAAAACGGTACTCGCCCGAGCCGTTCGTGACCGTCGAACGCGCTCCTTGCAGGTTCGGCCCGGCCGCCACGACCGAGACGTTCGGGATTCGCTGGAAAGCCGAGTCGCTGACCGAGCCGAAGATCTCACCGACAGTTCCAGCGAGAAGCGGCGCGCAGAGAGTGAATCCCAGCGCTGCCGGAATCAGGCGATTCATCAACCGCCTCCCTCAATTCCTCCGGCCAAGAGTCCGGCCGGCCGGCACGAGTACGCGCTTCTCCGGCCCATCCGGAATCCATTGAAAGCCGAGCCCGATCTCGGTGACGTGAGTCCGATCTCGCTCGGCGACTGTCAGCGGCTTGTCGAAGAGAGTCCCCGTATAGCTCTCCCCGGCCCGCGGCGTTCGTTCAACCTGAGCGGAAACACCCCCCGCCAGCAGTAGCCCCAGCAGGATACTCGGGGGTAGGCAAGCCGTAGGTTTCATCGGCACTCAAGCCCGGGTCAGGCCTCACTTGACGACTTGCAGATTCGCGGCGACACCGGCGTGGTCGGACGGCCAGATCAGCGTCACGCCGTTGAAGACCCTGTCGGTCGCCGGGTCCTTCCCGAGCAGATCCACACCGAGAGTGCTGAAGTCGCCGGCGGCCCGATAGAGAACGAGGTCGATCCGCCCCTCGTCGTCGGTCGGAACGGGAAGAACCGGGCTCAGCAGCAACTCATCGGCGCAGCAGGTGCTGACAATCTCGCCCGGGTGCGCCTGGAACCAGGCATCGGTGAAGCCACCGCCAATGAAGGAGCTGTAGGCGGCACTGGTCGTATCGCCGTTGGCGTTGGAGTTAGCGTCGGCGACGAGGATGACCGGCACGGTGGTATCGACGGGCCCGGCGAGAATCTCGAGCGCCTGCGCCTCCCGAACCTCTTCGGAATCGGCCTCCAGATGAGTCGTCACGAAACGAAAGCTCTTGCCCCGTACCCTCGCGTCCACGGAGGCCCAGCCGCGGCGCAAAACGAAGGTGAAATCGGGGGAGACCGGGAACTCGAGATTCGTAACGAAGTGGCCTTCCTGCGAGTTGAAGAGCGTCAGCCCCGGATCTTTCCGCGCCAGAATGACCTCTCGGTCCGTCAGCCGAATATCGGAAAGAACTCCGTCCAGGGCGGCGGCCTCCGACAGAAACCCGGGCAATTCGACGTCGAAGCCTTTCTCTTCGGCCACGACGGTGTAATGGAGGCCCTGCGCTTCGAGCTCCCGCAGCAATATCCCGACGAAGTCGTATTCGACGTGATGAGCATTGCCCATGACGAAGTCGGCCGGCGTCTGGCTGCGCCACAGCTCTGCCTCCTGGAGTCCGACCAGGTCCGGTTTCGCGGCGGCGATTTCACGGGCGATCCCCTCGGCGCGCGCGGGAAAGTCCGTAAACTGGACTTTGGCCCAAACCTCTGACACCGCCGCGACGATGGCGGCGGGGTCTCCCGAAAGGATCGCAGCCTCGGCAGCCGCCAGGTCGGCGCCCACGTATAGGTTTCTCGTCATCACCGTGACGGTCCCCGCGGTGTTTCCCTGAAGAGGCGGAGCGGCTCCAAGTGGCGACGCGCCAATCGCGAGAACCAGGAGAGCGAAGGAGAGGGATGAGATGCAACTGATGTCTCGACGGGTGTTCATGACCGAACTCCTTTTTGGATCGTGCTTACTTCAAGCGAAACGTTGGCCACCAGATCCGTTCGAATCATTCTTCCGGGCTCCCCGCTCAGAGAATTCGAGCCACCAAACCCTTGATCCACCCGATTCGAATTCGCCGCCCGTTCAGCGGCGTGGACCGACGACGCGCGGGTCCGGGCGCCGGCGCAGCAGCAGGATCGGCAGACGAGGGTCGGAGCCGATCAACCGGTAGTCGAAGATGCCGCCGCCAACCGTGCCCGCGTGCAAGTTCTTCCCTGTAGAATCGATCACCAAAGATCGAACGAAATTATTCGAGAGTCCATCATTGAAGGCGATCCAACTTGCTCCGCCGTCCGGGGTCTTGAAGACTCCGGCCCCGTCGGTCCCGGCATACACCGTCGCCGGAGCGACAGGATCGATTGCCAGGGTGTAAATCGGCGTATACGACGGCAGAACAGACGTCGTCCAGCTTTCCCCCCCGTTGACGCTCTTGGAGACTCCGCCCCCGTCGGTCCCTGCGTACACCGTTGACGGCGCGACAGGATCGATTGCCAAGGTGTAAATCGACGTACCCGGCAGACCAGCCGCCGTCCAGCTTTCCCCCCCGTTGAAGCTCTTGAAGACGCCCCCGTCAATCGCGGCGTACACCGTTGCCGGCGTGACCGGGTCGATCGCCAGGGCAGCGACATAAGGCGATGTCAGACCAGTGTTGACCGCAGTCCAGCTTCCTCCCCCATCGATGCTCTTGAAAACGCCGCCGAGAGTTCCCGCGTACAGCGTCGCCGGCGTCATCGGGTCGATCGCCAGAGCCTGAACATTACGGTTCGTCAGCCCGGTGTTGATCGCGGTCCAGCTTCGCCCCCCGTTTACACTCTTGAAGACTCCGGCCCCGTCGGTCCCGGCGTACAACGCCGCCGGCGTGACATGATCGACCGCCACGGCGGTGACGATCGTGAACGTCAGGCCTGTGTTGACCGCAGTCCAGCTTTCACCTCCATTGACAGTCTTGAAAACGCCGCCGAGAGTTCCCGCGTAAACCGTCGCCGGCGTGACCGGGTCGATCGCCAGGCCAAGAACAGCGGCAGCCGTTAGGCCGATGTTGCTCACAGTCCAGCTTTCCCCTCCGCTGCCGCTCTTGAAAACTCCGCCCCCTAAAGTCCCGGCGTACACCGCCGTCGGCGTTACGGGATCGATCGCCAGGGCAGTGACGTATGGAGATGTCAAACCATTGTTGATCGCAGTCCAGGTACCGCCTCCATTGACACTCTTGAAAGCGCCGCCTCCCGTCGCCACGTACACCGTCGCTGGCGTGACGGGATTGATCGCCAGGGCCAGAACGGTCTGGTCCGTCAAGCCGCTGTTTGCCGGCGCCCAGCTTCCCCCGGCATCGACGCTCTTGAAAAGACCATCGAGAGTCCCGGCATAGATCGTGGCCGGCGTGACAGGGTCGATTACGAGGACATTGATGTAAAGGGACAGCCCGGTGTTGACCGGAGCCCAGCTTCCGCCAGCGTTGACGCTCTTGAAGACTCCGCCGCCGAACGAACCGGAACTTCCGGCGTACACGGTTGCCGGCGTGACCGGGTCGATCGCCAGGGCGTAAATCGACAGAGACGTCAGACCGG
>WNFV01009982.1_pt1 | contig 16106 bp, 23 predicted proteins | sample 5400101 | NCBI WGS metagenome assembly WNFV01 (sample SAMN13153361, study PRJNA577476) | soil metagenome | isolation source: 115 cm soil or saprolite under grassland replicate 1 | place: USA:California | collected 2016-06-15
TCGGCTTGGACCCGGCCAGGGCTGCGCTCAGGTTGGCGACGTCCTTTTGCACCGCTGCCCTGTCCTTCCAGTCGATCGGGCCATCGCACGACGGACGCGATATCGTCGAGCGCCGCTCGCTTCGCGCGGCCGCCTCGGGAAAGTCGGCCCAGTCCGCCCGAACTGGGACCGCCGCCTGTCCGCCGAACCCGGTGAGTCGATGCCGCACGTAGGTCGAGTAGCCGACCTTCCCCTGCTCGCCGTCGTTGACGATGTCCACGCCCGCTTCCATCTGCTGCCGGACGATGTCGGCGACGGCACGGCGTACGCGCGCCTCGAAGGCCGCGGGGTCGGGCGGGGTTCCCGCGTCCAGCGCCTCGAGTGTCGCCGTCAGGTCCTGGGCTCGCGGCAGGCTTCCGGTGTGCGTGGTCAGGATGCGGTCGGTGCTGAGCTTCATCGTGGTATGCCTCCTAAAGGCGGGCCTAAGTCTCCTTGTACCAGTGGGCGAGGTTCCAGAGATTCGAGTCCCAGCCGCTGATCTCGATGCCGCGGAGCCGGTTCGAGACGGCTGACGCGTTGCCGCGCCAGAGGAAGGGCACGACCACGACGTTCTGGGTCAGGAGATCGTTCATCCGGATGAAGTGGGCCGCGCGCTTGACCGGATCCATCTCGGTCTCGGCGGCCCGGAACAAGCGGTCGTATTCCTCATTCCGCCAGCGCGTTGCGTTGCGACCGGCCCACTTGTTCTCCTTCTGGGCGATCTCCCAGGACACGAACGGATCCATGAACCGCTGGGGATCCGGTGAGCCGCTATTGAAGCTGTACATCTGCAGGTCGGCGGAGAAGTGGGACGACGTGTCCAGATTGGCGGGGTCGGTGGAGAAGTACACGGCGGGCACGATCGACTTCAGCTCGATGTCGATCCCGACCTTGGCCGCCGCCTGCTTGACGATGGCCTGGGTCTTCTGGCGCGGCGCATGGATCGCGGTCTGGAAAAGCATCCGCAGGCGCTTGCCGTCCTTGATCCGGATCCCGTCGGGCCCTCGCCTCCAGCCGGCGTCGTCCAGGACCCTGGAGGCCTTCTCGACGTTGAACTCCCAGCGGGTGTTTTTCGACCGGAACGGCGCCGGCGCATTCAGGTAGTTCGCCGTGGTCTGCCCGAGGCGGCCGTAGATCTGCTCCTGGATGGAGGCGCGGTCGATCAGGAGGCTCAAGGCCACACGCACGCTGGTGTCGGTCAGAAAAGGATGCGGCGCCTTGAGGCTCGCCCGCTCGCCGTCCACCTCCCGGCCTGGATCCGAGAAGTTGCAGAGGATGTGCTCGACGGCGCCACCCCAGGCGATGTCGACGCGACCCTTGCCCCCCTGCTCCATGCGTCGGAGCAGGTCGTCCTCGACCTGCATATTCCAGGCGAAGTCGTACTCGCCGGTCTGGAGCACCGCGCGCGCGGCCGACACGGCGTCGCCCCCGCCCTTCATCTCCAGCCGGTCGAAGAACGGCCAGTTCAGCTCGTGGTAGGCGGGGAAGATCTCCGCGCGGACGAGGTCGCCGGGCTTGAAATCCACGAAGCGGTAGGGGCCGGTCCCGAGGGGTTTGAGATTGGCCGGGGCCTCCCGCGACTTTGCCCCCTTGAAGGCCTCGAAGATGTGTCTGGGGATGATGCCTCGGAATGCATTGGCCCAGAACGGGGTCGGAGCCTTGTAGACGATCTTGACTGTGTGCTGGTCGAGCTTGTCGACGCGCGCGATATCCAGGTAGGCTCCTGTTGACACCGCCAGCGTCGCCGGGTCGGCGGCGTACTCCCAGGTAAAGACCACGTCGTCCGCCGTGAAGGGCTTGCCATCGTGCCACTGGACACCGTGCCTCAGTTTCACGGTGACCGACAGCCCGTCGCGGGCGATCCCGCCGTTCGGCACGGTCGGAACTTCCGCAGCCAGGATCGGGACGTGGTTGCCGTCGGGGTCGAAGGACACCAGCGGCTCATAGAAGATGCGCGAGCCGTCACCGTCCTTCACGCCGATCGCCAGGTGCGGGTTCAAGATCGTGGGTGCCTGCCACCACAACATCTTCAGCTCGCCGCCTCCGCCGCGGCGGGACGGGATGAACGGTGTCCGCCTGGGCTGGGCGTGCGCGACGCCGTGCGATCGCAGCAGCTCCGTGATCAGCGACGGCGTGAGCCCGAGCCCGAGCAGTGTGCCGACGAACTCGCGTCGGCGGAGCGAGCCACCCCGGACACGTTGAAGCCACTCGCGGATGACGCGTTCGTCCACCTAACCTATGGCCTCGCTCCTCCCGGGCCCTTCAGTCCAGAGTGAGCACGGCCTTGCCAGGAAACCGCCGGGCCATCAGGTCTTGCGCCACCTGGCCAATCTCCTTCCACGGTCGCTCCAGGCTGATGTGCGGCGCGAGCTGCCCTGTGGCCACGAGATCCGCGAGCCGCCGCAGGCCGACCGAGGCCGGCTCGCTCCCGAATTCCGTGAAGAGGTAGAAGCCGTATAGCGTGGTGCGCCCGGTGACGAAGAACTCTCGGGCGTCGAAGGTGACCTCGGCGGAGGCGGAGACGCCGAGCGTGACGCACACGCCGGCGCGCTCGAGGGCCGCCAGGGCGGTGCCGAGGGTCCGCCCACCCACGGAGTCGATGATCAGATCGTATTTTGGCGAGCGCGGGATCTCCTCGCCCACGACCACCTCGTGAGCGCCGAGCTGCCTGACCGCCGCGACCTGGTCGGCCCGGCGCACATTCGCCGTCACGTGGGCCCCGGCCAGGCGCGCGAGCTGCACGGCGAAGTCCCCCACACCGCCGGTCGCGCCCGTGATGAGAACCCGGCGCCCGAGGAGCAGGCCTCCCTTGGCGAGCGCCAGAAGCGCCGTCAGTCCCGCCACCGGGAAAGTGGCAGCCTGGGGAAACGTCACCTTGGCCGGTAGCTCGGCGAGCGCGTTCTTTGCCACCGCCACCCGCTGGGCCCAGGCGCCTTCCGGCAGGAACCCGACCACCCGCGCACCGACACTCGGGCCCGAGCCGTCGACCGCGGCGCGCTCGACCACACCAGCGAGGTCCCATCCGGGGCGCCATCCGGCCGGAGCGGTGCCCGAGCGCCGGACCTCGCCGCGATTGAGCGAGATCGCGTGCACGCGGACCACCGCCTCGCCCCTGTCAGGAGTGGGTTCCACCACCGGACGGATGACGAGCCGGCCCGGGGCCTCGGGATCGACGACGACGGCAAGATTGCTGGACATGGTGTGTATCCCTCGTGCGGCAGAATACCATTCGGATCAACTCCCCGGGCCGGCCTGGACCTACGGGGTTCTATCACGAAACGGTCGACGCCCTCGCGCCGAGGCGACTCCGCAGCCTCGACTCGGCCTCCTCGGCAACACGAAGCTCATTGTCTTCACCTTTGGAGTGGTCGCGCCTGGACCCACCCGCCGCCACTCCCCTCAGCCAAGAACCAAGCGTCCACCAGCCGATGACTGCCCAGGCGAGCGTCGGCACACGGATTCGACATCATCCGTTCAGACTCACCGGAGCAGTGAACGGTCCGGTTGAGCGGCGCGCTGCCAGCCTCGTGCGTTGGGCAGCGCGGCAGTGTCGCACCCGCTCCAATCGGTTGTTGAGTGCGAGCCAGGGTCACTGTCCATTCTCAATGGCCAGGCTCTGAACGACTCCGGACCAGAGCTGGATCAGTTCCATCCCGAGTCCCCGATCTCGCGCGCCGCAATGTGGACCATCACGAGCTTCGACTTCGGGTGGGCACGAGTCAGACCATAAGACATCACCCGCCCCTTCATTCGTTGGTCGAGAGCCTAACGTGGGCTTCAGCCGCCACGAGCGTAGCGAGTGATCGGCTGCAAGCCCGAGTTATCCAGCGACGCAACCCGCGCCCGGAGTAAACGTCATCCGCTCGCGAAACGGTCCGTAGCCCGGATCAACTCCTCCGTGATGCCAGGATTGCTGGCCGCATGTCCCGCATCGTTCACAACCACCAACTCTGAGCGAGGCCATAGGCTGTGCAGGTTCCACGCCGTAGCGAGCGGCGCCTGAAAATCGAAACGCCCGTTCACGAGCACCCCAGGAATCCCGGCAAGCCTATCCACGTCACGCAAGACACTCCCATCGCCAATCCACGCATTGTGACGAACGTAATGCGTGACAAGCCGCGCATAGGCCATCGCGAACGACGGATCACAGAACCGAGGTGCCAATCCAGATACGGGAGGCCAATCCGGTGTCGCGGACTCCCACAAGCACCAGGCACGAGCAGCCCGTTCACGAATCGCGGCATCAGAATCCTGCAACAAGCGGCAGTAAGCCTCGACGATATCGCCCTCGCGATCGGCGACCGGCAAGGCGCTGCGGCGACACTCCCACTCTTCGGGGAAGAACGCGCCAAGACCGTCCCGAAACAACCAGTCAAACTCCTCGCGCCGACCCGTCGTAACTCCAAACAGGATCAATTCCGTCACACGCGTCGGAACCCGCTCGGCATAGGCAAGCGCCAACGCGCTGCCCCATGACCCGCCCAACACCAACCACCGCTCGACATTGAGGTGCACCCGCAGCAACTCAATGTCGGCGATTAGATTTCCAGTGGTGTTTCCCGACAACTCTGTCTCACGGGAGCTCGCATGAGGCCGGCTCCGCCCACAACCACGTTGATCAAACAGCACAACGCGGTACGCAGCAGGATCGAACAGCCTCCGATGCCACGGCGTACACCCCGAGCCGGGCCCACCGTGTAAGACGACAGCCGCCTTCCCCCTGGGATTGCCGCACACCTCCCAGTAGACGAGATCACCGCCAGTGACCTCCAGCATGCCCTGCGCATACGGTTCGATCTCGGGATACAGGTCTGGCATACCTCGCCTATCTCAAGCCCACCATGAACTGCCCCGGCGCGGACTCACCGTGCGCACTCAAAGACGCAAGACATAAGCCGCACGACTGGATAACGCTCGCATTCACCTGTGGGCGGGCGAGCGAATGCGAGCCCGGCCGGCAGGTGGAATGCGTTGTTATCCGTCGATCTCAAGCCGAGCGACGGCACGTCCTGACGGAGACCAGATCATCGTCGGCTACGGGCCGAACATCGCGGGCGTTCAGCGTGAGCAGGGCCGCCGTTCTCCCGGACGCCGTGACAAACTCCACCTCGAGCGCGTCTGCCTCGTAGACCTCCACCACCGCGCCGAGATCGCCCTTGCGCAACCCGTGCGCATCAAGGTCGCGGGCGAGGACAACCGTGTCGAGAACGTGGTACCTCATCTACTGACCTCCGGGTAAGCTGTCACGAATCTGGGGACCTCCTCACCCGTCCGAACCACTCAGACGCTCACGACGGCCACCGAGCTCCCTGATGGCCGAATCAGGGGAGCGCGGATGGAGTACTTCTGCCCATATGGGGTTTGCTCCTCGAGCGTAACATCTTGGGGCAGATGCTGATCGCGAAGGTCTGCTTCAAGCTGCCGCCACTCCTCCGAGGAGTAGCCGAGGGCACCGAAAAACGCCGCCTTGAAGCGCCCGATGGGATGGCTGCGCGAGAGCAAGTACCCGTGCAGTTTCACCGGGTCGATGATGGCACGATCCGTGTTCGGGATGCGCAATTGCTACGGTCTCGCGGACAGCCTACCTCATCACTCAGCTTCCCCTGTACGGATAACGCCACGTTGACCGGCCGCGGCGAGCGAATGCGAGCCAGCGGTCCTGTCGAACGTGAAGTTCGACGCAGCTACTCCAGTGACGCAAAGAACTGAGCAAGGCCCTCCATCTCTTGGTCGTTCAGCGATGTGGCTGGCGCGCTGCGTTCGCCCGTTCCATGGCGGCGCTTCCCGGTACCAAAGTCTTCAAGCTGCGCTTTGACATAGCCGGGTGTCTGCCCCGCGAGTCGAGGGACCTCGCCGGCGCCATAGAAGATGGGGAGGTGACACGTAGCACACCCTAGCTGCTCCGCCTTCGTCTTTCCCACCGCGACCTTGGCCGGGTCGAGTTGGTAGGCGGCGCGAAACGGCCTTTGCGCGGCGAGCCAGTCGGCGATGTCGCGCAGGTCCCGGTCGGAGAGGTTGGCAACGTTGGTCTGCATCGCTGGTTCAGCCCGCCGCTTCTCCTTGTAGGCTTTTGTCTGCAAGTAAAGATACTGGGCCGGTTGTGCCTCCAACAACGGCATTGCTGACCCCGGCGCGCTCGCATTGGCCACCTTGTGGCAGAGCAAACAGAGCTGCGCCTTCTTTTCGCCAGCCGGCGCGGCGGCAAAGGATTCCCCGGGCAGGAGCAAACCAGCGAGGACGAGAATTCCGAATCCTCTCATTGGCCCATCCTCCCGTTGGCTTGCGGCGAACGCTTGCGGTGAGCGGCCGCGGCGAGCGAATGCGAGCCGGCGGTCCGCTCCACTGCAGGGTTCGGCAGCGGATTGGTGATCACCGCAGCCATTCGGGAAGCCACCCGCGTTGTTCCGCCAGTACGACGCCGGCAGCCAGAGCACCGACGACCGTCAGTATCACAAGCAAGCGCAGTGAGCGTTGCCATAATGGGTCACTAACCTTATCGCGATCCACCAGAATCCGGCCTACCGGGTGCCACAGCCCTTCCGCGAGGATGTAGCCTAGTCCGAGGACGAAAGCGGCACCGATATAGGTGAGCAGAGACCACCGTGGCAAGCCGCGACCCGCGAGAAGGCGGAAGATCAGTTCAACGTCTCCCAGTGACACGCCGATGACGAAGACAAACACAACCGTCCACAGGAGCCGAGTACCAAGGTCACGTGCCTTCATTGTTACGCTTGGCTGCCGAACGCTCACGTTGACCGGCCGCGGCGAGCGGAGGCGAGCCAGCGGTCCGGTCGAACGTGATGTTATGCGGTGTCATCGCCGCCGACGCCAGCCCGCGCGGATGCTGAGGCCGAGACGGCCGACTGCAATGCAGTAACCAGTTGGGCCTGCGCGGCGCGGCTGACGAGAATGGACACGATGCGCGTGCGGTTCCGCTCTAAGAAGGTTACGCGGACACTCGCGTGCCACCACCAATTGCCAGGACTCATCGACAGAAGCGCGGCAACCGGCACAATGACAAGAGCTGCCCGCGACCAGCCGATCGTTACGATGAACCTCTTGTCAGACACGACGACCCTGTTCGGAAGCGCGAAGCTGATACCGGCGAACAGAATGCCATGGCGGCCCTCATAAACGATTCGTTCGCCGCCGGCCAGTGCCGTATACCACCCTCCGCGGCCGATCAGCCGCAACACCGAGGCGTCGATCACCCCCAAGAAGAGGCTCTCCAACACCACCGCTCCGGCCGCCACGATCGTAACGAGCTCTCGGTCGAGGTCGCTCATGTCGCGCTCCGAACGGTGGCCATCACGGTCAATGCCCCAGCCGCATAACGCTGCGGTGAGCGGCGCGCGAAGCGCGTCCGCTCGACTGCGAAGTTATGCGGACTGCAGCTACGCCGACCGACGGATGAGAGAGGTTCTGACACGCCGGGGTAACTCAAGGGCGGCAAACCATTCGGCCGGATAGAGGTAGTCTTCGCCGCTCTCGTCGACGATTCGAACATCACCGTCCCGTGCCGCCCCGGCGTCGGGAACAACCCGGTAGATCTTGTGGAGCTCCAGCGATGCTGGATATCCAGCGTTCTTGATGCACACGACGAATTGAGGCGCCGAGCGCCCCGACGGCTTGCGTCGCTTAGTCGACATATCGCTTCCGCTTAATCTCCCTTCGCCCGATACCGTGCGCTTCATACCAGTGCAGCTCTGCTCGACGTATTCTGCCCGTCCGCAATCGGACCATCGCAACACCCTTCATCTTCCGCCAACGACCCCTTCCCTTCCGTACAGCCTTCGCAGCCGCGAAAGCTCTCGGATCTTGGTTCCTACCGCGATCGTCTCGACCTGCGTGATGTCGCCGACGATCTCGTAGGACATCGGTCCCCATTATGTCTCACCTTGAGCGAGCAGCAGCGATAGCGCCGCATAACGCTTCCGATAACCCGCGGCGGCTGAGCAACGCGAAGCCGCCGGCGGGTTCATCGGGAAGTTCGACGCTCGGATGTCATCGTCGTCAGTCGAGGCGGAACAGGCGAGCGCCATGAAACACGGTCGCGATCTCGACGACGTCATGTCTCAAACGATAGACGATTCGGTAGTTGCCGTGAATGACCTCACGGATTGACTCGTCGCCAAGCTCAGGAACGACACGTCCAGAACGAGGATTGTCCTGGAGCCGCTCCACGGCGGCGACGATCCTTTCGGCGACAAGGTCGGCATAATGAGCGGAGTCACGGGCGACATGGGCGCGTATCGCCTCGACGCCCTGGATTGCTTGAGGTGCCCAGAGGACCCGGGTCACCGGAGAAGTCGACGCTTCGCCTCGGCGTGATCGACACCCTGCCCAGCATCTAGCTCCGCCAACCCGCGCTCGGTCTTCGCCAAGAGCACCAGGCGCTCGATCGCGTCCTCCAGCGTGGCATCCGCTGGAAGCTTCTCGATCACCTCAAGGACTTTCTGTTTGGCGTTGCCCGCCGACATCGGCGCCTCCTTGGCTGCACTCAGCAGCACGGTCAGGATAACCCAATCCGATGACGATCGCCGTGGAGAGACCGCAAATGCGGCGAACGCTGCCGTTCACCTGCGGCGGGCCGAGCGACCGAAGGGAGCGACGCCCGGCGTCAGGTGAAACGGCCTGTTCGGCGGTGGGTCGAGATGGCCGGTGACGGGGTGGCGACCCGCTCACTTCTTGGCGCTCGCCAGATGAGCCTCGATAGGAAACGTCAGGGTACCGGCTGCCACATAGGACTTCAGCGTGTCTCCGACTTCACGGATCAGAGTGGCGCGTGCTTCATCGGAGACCTTGGCGACATGAGCCGCGAGCGGCGAGCCGGCCACGTAGTCCTGCACGAAGCGCTCGACCGACGGAAAACGAACGGTCCCCGGGACTGACCGGATCGTGATGTCGCCGAAGCCAGCGGCAGCAATGAGTCGCCGCAGCTCTTCAGCTTCGGCGAGGCCGAATGGAGCGCGCATGATCCCGGCCGCCTCCGCGCTTACACGCCGCGCGAGCGCTTCAGCCAGGGCAACGAACCCCGGACTGTGCTCGATGCCCCGCCATACCATGAGGCCCAGGCGGCCGCCCGGAACTAGGACCCGACACATCTCCCGCAGGGCCGCCGGGCGATCAGGAAAGAACTGGAGCCCCAACTGACAGTAGACAATATCGAAGGTGGCGTCCGGCAGCGGCATCATCGTGGCGCTGGCTTCTTGCCACCTTATCCGGGCGGTGGTTGCTGGTTCGGTGGACGTGGTCGCCGCCGCGACGGCCAGCATCCCGGGATTGAGGTCCAGGCCGACGACCTCACCAGTAGGCCCGACGCGCCGCGCGACGAGTCGGGCAATCACGCCGGTGCCGCACGCAACGTCCAGAACACGTACGCCGGGTCGGGGGGCGGCCAAATCGACGACAAGCGGCGCCCAGGCTGCGAAAACCGCGGGGACGAGCGCGCGCTCGTAAACCTCGGCCGCGCTTCCAGCAACCTGCCACTGGCCTTGATCACTCATCGCCTACTCCTTATGGAGGAAGTCGCCGAACGCTCAGGCTGAGCAGCCGGCGGAGCCGGACTGGACTGCTCCAGCCTGTTGTTCGGCGGCTCCCTTCCCCTACCGCTCGCTCCGGCTGAATCACTCGTGCGCGGTCTCCACGGCGAAGAGTCGCCAGTCTCCAGGCACGCCGCGGAGGCTGTGGACTCCACGATCCTGAAAGCGAAGCCCAGAGCCCGCCACCAGATCCTTCACCGTGCTTGAAACGAGCACCTCGTCTGGCGCCGGCCGCGGCGAGCGAATGCGAGCCAGCGGTCCGGTCCACTGCGGGGTTAGAAAGCCTGTTGCCACAGGCCGTCATCGTACGACTCCATCTGACGGCGGACTCGCGCGTAGAGCGCGTCGAGTTCCTTGCGAAGCCGCTTGTCCGTTGAGTGGTTGGCTTCCGCCGCCACGAAGCCTAGTAGCTCGTCGAGATCGTCGACCGTGTACCGGACCCTGTACTTTCCAGTCTCGAGTTGCGCCCTGCGGAGAGCTGTTGTCAGCTCGGGTCCGGTGAACGTGTGCTCCAGCACCAATACCCGTTCGCGCGGGCTGAAGTTGACCTCGACCTTCTGACCTCGCTTGATCTTCTTCCGCATCACCACAGTCATATCAACGGTTGAGCTAAGCCGCCCCGGAGGCCGAAGGCCGGAGGGGTCGGCTTGAGCGATTTGTTAGACGCCCTCAAACGGCAACTTAGCTACCGCGAGTACGCACCCCTTCAGGTCTGTACCTGTCCCATGTGCTCATCGGGAAGTCTGCTGCCCGAGCTCTTGGGCAAGCCCGATGAGAATTCCTTCGGGGCCCCGGATGTAGCAGAGCCGATACGTGTCTTCGTACTGGACCACTTCGCCGACGAGCTCCGCGCCGCGTTTGCCCGTACGCATCATGGCAATCTCGACGCGCATGTCGCGCAATCCAGTGACGCCATCTGCCCAGTCTCCTTCGATTGGGGCGCGCCCCTCGAGCTCGAGGCCGAGTTCGGTGAAGAACTCAATGGCGGCGTCGATGTCTTCTACCACGATGCCGACGTTGTCCATACGCTTGACCGTCATGATGTCTCCTTGGCGTCTAACGCTGCGGTGAGCGGCGCGCAAAGCGCGTCCGCTCGACTGCGAAGTTATGCACTCCGTCGCGACGGCCGGCGCGTCTTGTGGCCTCGGATGACTCCGGCGAGAGCGCGCAGGGCCTCATTGGCCTCCCGTGGCCCGGGAAAGACGGCAGCGACGTCAGGGTCGAGCGTCACGACGAGGCCGCCTTTTGCGTAGTGCGCCGCGTACTTGTTCGGCCGCGAGCGGGTGAAGTCGTACTCCGGAAGAACTTCGTCGATTCCGGCCGGCCGCTTCGTTCTGGGCTTCTTAGGCTTGGGCTTCCTCATATTGTCGTCGCTCACGGCGCGTTGCCTTCGGCGCGCTGATCAGGTGAATTACCTCGCCACGCTCGGTGAACAGTACCACGAGCAGGCGGCGCTCGGCGGATTGGCCGAGCAGCACGAACCGCTCCTCTTCCTGGGAATGCCGAGGGTCATCGACGATGCGACCGAGTGGATCGCCGAACACGGTAGTCGCCTCCTCAAACGTGACCTTGTGCTTGGCACGATTCGCCGCCGCTTTTGGAGCGTGCCACTCGAACCTCGGAGGCTCGATCAACTATGTGGGCTCAGGTCTGCTGGATGCGCATAACGCCACGCTCAGCGGCCGGCGGGCGAGCGTCGCGAGCCCCCGGTCCGTTGGAGCGCGATGTTGGACAGCGCGAGATCACTCAATCACCTGATCTGCCCGCAACAGCACTGACGGCGGGATCGTCAGCCCGAGCGCCCTGGCGGTTTTGAGGTTGATGATGAGCTCGAACTTGCTCGGCTGCTCGATCGGCAAGTCGGCGGGTTTCGCGCCCTTGAGGATCTTGTCCACGAAAGTGGCCGCCCGTCGCTCCAAGTCGAGAAGGTTTGCCCCATAAACCATGAGACCGCCGGCCTGCGCGTACTCCGTTACCCCATGCATCGAAGGAAGGCGCGATTTCGCAGCAAGTTCTGCGATCTGTTTGCTCAGATTCAAGCCGAGGATGGCGTCATTGAGGATCACGAGCGCGCCCGCTCGTTCCCTGGTCATCGCCGCGAAGGCGCTGTCGAGCTCGTGAGGGCTCCGCGCCTTCAGGGTTTGAAGCCGTACCCCCAAGGTCCGAGCTGCAGCCTCCGCCTGTCGCAACTGGGGTACGCCCCCCGGATTGTCGGGATTCCAGAGGACGGCCACCCGAGAGATCTTGGGAACCACCTCCTTGAGCAGCTCTAGCTGTTTCCCGACGAGGTCGGGGGCCATGATCGACGTCCCCGTGACGTTCCCCCCAGGGTGCGCAAGGCTCGGGATGAGTCCGCTCCCTACGGGATCGATGACGAGCGACATGACGATCGGGACCGTCCTGGTGACTTCCTTAGCGGCCTTGGTCGCTGTCCCACCCACGACCACGATCACGCTCGCCTTCAGGCGGACCAGGTCGGCCGTGAGGGCGGGATACCGCGCGTACTGGCCCTCGGCCCATCGGGGCTCCAGGACGATGCTCTGACCCTCCACATAACCCAGCTCGCGCAACCCCTGGCGGAAGGCCTCGAAGCGGCGCAGTCTCATCGGGTCGTCGGAGGAACCGGGCGATATGTAACCGACCCTGGGCACCTTCCGCTTCTCTTGCGACTGGGCGGCAGCCGTACCCAGCGGCACCGCAAAGAAGAGAAGGAGCAAAAGGGTGGCAAGCCGGGTCACCGCGAGTCTCACGACCGTCCCCTTCCGGCGGCCACCACTTCGTGGGTCATCATTGTTCCCGGACATGCCTCGTCTGTCCAACGTCGGCGCTCAGCGGCCGGAGCGAGCAACGCGAGCTCCGGACCGCTGAAGCGGCTTGTTCGGCGAAGTCCGCCGCCTGGCAGTGGTGCGTATTCCGGTCCACGCACGCTTGGCCTTCGGCGGCAACTCGACGGGAACGAAGTACTCGGAGGGATAGAGGTAGTCTTCGCCGGAGTCGTCGATGACTCGGGTATAGCCGGTCGAAGCCGCCGCCTTGTCAGGTAGGACTCGGTAGACCTTGCGGACCTCAAGATCCTCGGCCCCGCGATTCTCGATGCAGATGGCGTACCCCTTCTCGCGTGTCAGCATGGGTCAGTCCAGGAACCTCTTAATCTTGTGGCGAACGCGGCCAAATCCATGCGCCTCGTACCAGTGAATCTCGGCGCGTCGCAGCTCGCCGCTGGCAGTGCGCACCGTCGCGATGCCCTTGAGTTTACGCCAACGGCCACGGCCATACTGCCGGCGCAATCGTGAGAGTTGCCGGATTGCTCTCCCCGCTGCGATGATCTCGATGGCGGTGATTGGTCCGACGATCTCGAAGTACATGTGGCCTCATGGCTTGATTGGAGTCGCCGAACGCTTCGGCTGACCCGCGGGCGTCTCGCCCGGCGGGTCGAGCCGAATGTTAGACAGCGTCCTTTCTGGAGCCACCCCAGTCCCACTTCACTCGGCGTAGAACCGGTTCGAGACGAAGCCGAATCCGTTGGGCAAACGACGGATTCGGCGCGACCGAGACCGTTCGCTCAAACCAGTAGGCATGCATAGCCTCAAGGAGTTGACGGTTCAACGGCCTATTGGGTTGCTCCGGGATCACACTGTCAATCCCGCAGTGCGGACAGAGCGCCGTGGAACTGGGTTCGTCTTGCTCGTCTACCCAATCGGATATCGCCGTCGGTGGAAAGGTAGTGAGGCAATAGAAGCAGCCGCACACAGCCGCTGCCTCGACCGTTCTTCGGTGTCGGCTGCTCAGCCGATGAAGCGCTTCTAGCGTTGAGCTCGGGTAGTTCATGCTCACTCTGTCTGTCTAAATTCGCGGTGAGCAGCCGCGAGCGAGCGCATGCGAGCCCGCGGTCTGCTCGACTGCAAAGTTGGGCAGCGACTCGCATGCACTGCGTGGTCCTCGATCACCATCAGTCAATGATCTGATCCGCGCGCTGCAAGAGCGAAGGCGGGATCGTCAGCCCGATCGCCTTCGCGGTTCTGAGATTGATGACCAGCTCGAACTTCGTGGGCTGTTCGATGGGGAGGTCGGCGGGCTTGGCGCCCTTGAGGATCTTGTCCACGAAGGTGGCGGCGCGGCGGAACAAGTCGCGGTAGCTCGCGCTATAGGTCATGAGACCGCCCGCCTCCGCGTATTCTCCGATCCCATATACCGATGGCAGGCGCCTCTTCGCCGCAAGCTCGGCGATCTGTCTTCGCTGATTCGTGAATAACGCATCTGCGAACATCAGAAGCGCGCCCGTCGACTCCCTGGTCATCGCCGCGAAGGCACTGTCGATCTCCTGGGGAACCCGCGCCGCCAGGGGTTGAAGCCGCACTCCAACGGCTCGAGCTGCAGCCTCCGCCTGTCGCAACTGGAGCGCGCCCCCTGGATTGTCGGGATTCCAGAGGAGCGCGACCTGCGAAACCTTGGGAACCACCTCCCTGACCAGTTCTAACTGCTTCCCGACGAGGTCGGAAGCCATAACCGAATTCCCGGTGACGTTCCCTCCGGGGCGCGCAAGGCTGGCGACGAATCCGCTGCCCACGGGATCATTGACGACCGACATGACGATCGGGATCGTCCTGGTCGCTTGTCGGGCTGCCTGGGTCGCTGCCCCACCCGACACCACGATGGCGTCCACCTTCGAACGCACCAGGTCGGCCGCGAGGTCGGGGTACCGATCATACACACCCTCGGTCCATCGGGACTCGATGGCGATGTTCTGACCTTCCACGTAGCCCAGCTCCCGCAGGCCTTGGCGGAAGGCCTCGAGAAAGCGTTCTCTCATGGGGTCAGTGGCGAAGCCCGGGGATAGATAACCTATCCGGGGCATCTTCTCCCGGGGCTGGGCTGCAGCCATGCCGAGTGACGCCGCAAGCAGCAAGAGGATCACGACGGTGGCGGGTCGGATAACCGCGAGCCTCACAACCGTGCCTCCCCAATAACCAATCCACCGCCGCGACCGACGATGCCGCCGTTGGTCGTCATGGTCGTGGCCGACTCCGACTGGTCTGCCCAACGCCACGCTCAGCGGCCGGACGCGAGCAACGCGAGCGCCCGGTCCGTTGCAGCGTGATGTTGGGCAGCCTCGATCACTCAATCACGTGATCCGCCCGCAGGAGCACCGACGGCGGGATCGTGATCCCGAGCATCTTGGCGGTCTTGAGATTGATGACGAGCTCGAACTTGGTGGCCTGCTCGACCGGCAAGTCGGCGGGCTTCGCCCCCCTGAGGATCTTGTCCACATGGATGGCGCCGCGGCGGACGAGGTCGCTGATATCCGGTGCGTAGCTCATCAGGCCTCCCGCCTCCACGTGGTCCCTCCACGTGAAAAACGTCGGCAGCCTGTGCCGAATGGCCAACTCGGCCACTTGCTGTCTTGCGGCCATGTAGGGCCCGAAGCCGAGCACGAGAACGGCCTGGGCGTGCGCGCGAGCCATGGCCGAGAAGGCGCTCTCCAGGTCAGCCCCGGTCCGCGCCACTACGGTCTGCAGCTGCACTTGTAGCGCACGCGCGGCCTCCTCCAACGCCTTGAGGCTCGGAGTGTAGGAGGGAGCGTCTGGGCTCCCGAGCACCGCGATCCGCTTGGCCTTCGGGACAGCAGAGATCAGGATCTCTAGCCCTTTGACAACAAGGTCGGTCATCAGAATGGCCAGTCCTGTAATGTTCCCGCCGGGCCTGGCGAGGCTCGTGACGTGGCCGGTCAGTATGGGATCTGCGTGCATTGTGAAGACGATGGGGATCGAGGAGGTCGCCGTTTTCGCAGCCTGCACGTATATTGAGCCTCGCGTCACGATGAGATCCATCCTGAGCCGAACCAGGTCGGCCGCGAGTTCTGGGAGCCGAGCGGAGTTGCCCTCAGCCCAGCGGAACTCGATCAGAATGTTCTTGCCTTCGATCCAGCCCCGCTTCCCCAGTTCTACCCGGAAGGCCTCCCACAGACGAGCTTCCGACGGGTCTGAGGCCTTTTCCCCCAAGATGCCGATGCGATACACCTTTCCCGCCGGCGCCTCAGCCGCAAACGATGCGGCGACAAGGATAAAGACCAAAATGCCAGCGAGTCCGGTTGCGGTACCTTTCACAGCTCCCTCTAGGAGCACCCGATGCATTCAAAACCGAGTTGAATGCTCATCGCTCGTGTGCGCCGTGGTCTGCTCCTCTGGTCTGCCCAACGCCCACGCTCAGCGGCCGGAGGGCGAGCAAGGCGAGCCCCCGGTCCGTTGTAGCGTGAAGTTGGGCGGCGCGACTTCACTGAATAACCTCGTCCGCACGCTGCAGTACCGATTGTGGGATCGTGAGGCCAAGCGCCTTGGCGGTCTTGAGATTGATCACGAGCTCGAATTTTGTACTTTGCTCCACGGGAAGGTCTGCCGGCTTCGCACCCCTGAGGATCTTGATGTCATAAGCACGTTGGCCTCCTGCCCAGCCTGAACTAGGCTGGCTCCTCAGAGACGGCGGCAAACCTCTCTGAGACAGGAGGCCAAGAGGATGGTACACGTGGGCGTCGACCTGGACAAACGCAGC
>WNFV01005033.1_pt1 | contig 16103 bp, 15 predicted proteins | sample 5400101 | NCBI WGS metagenome assembly WNFV01 (sample SAMN13153361, study PRJNA577476) | soil metagenome | isolation source: 115 cm soil or saprolite under grassland replicate 1 | place: USA:California | collected 2016-06-15
CGCGTTCAGCTCTGCCGCTGCCCGTTCGAACTGGGCCTGCCGGCCTGCGGGATCACGGTGAACTCCACCCCGCCCTGCGGGTCGACCGTGGCGTCCAGCACCTTGTCGTCCAGTGTGTCGGCCGCCTGCTGGTCCAGGAACACCCGGGCCCCGTGGTCCTCCACCACCTCGTCCCCGGGCATCGGAGCCTCAACGGTGCTGAGCGCCAACTGCGCAGTCGACGGGTCGCCCTGCGATATCCGCACGCCGGCTCCTGACGGCGTCACATCCGCACCGGTGATGCTCTTGATGACAGTGGTCGCGTTGTCGGTGAGGGTGAGCACAAGCTCTCCTTCGTCGATTGGGTCCATGGTCCCGTGCCCCTTGCCCGGTCCGGCGAGCACCAAACATCTGAGCCGGACATGGTCCGGCATGCGGCGAGCCGTCAGACGGCGGTGCGTTGGGCTATCCAGCTGGCGTGGAGGCGGGAGTAGACGCCGCCGGCGCGGACGAGCTCGGCGTGCGTGCCGCGTTCGACGATGCGGCCGTCGTCGAAGACCAGGACCTCGTCGGCGGCCTCTGCGGTCGACAGGCGGTGCGCGATCGTGACCGAGGTGCGGCCGGTCATCAGGCGCTCCAGGGCGGCGTTGATGCGGACCTCGGTGCCGGGGTCGACGGCGGACGTGGCCTCGTCGAGGACGAGCAGGTCGGGGTCGGCGATGTTCGCGCGGACCAGGGCGACGAGCTGGCGCTCACCCGCGGACAGGGACTCGCCGCGCTGGCCGACGGCCGTGTCCAGCCCGTCGGGGAGCGAGTCGAGCCAGTCGGACAGGCCGAGCGAGGCGAACGCGACCCGCAGCTCGGAGTCCGAGACTGACGGGCGGCCGAAGCGGACGTTCTCGGCGAGCGAGGCGTCGAACAGGTACCCGTCCTGCGGCACCATCACGACCCGTTCGCGCAAGGACGAGAACGCGATCCGGCGGGCGTCGACGCCGTCCAGCAGCACCTCGCCGGCGGCGGGATCCATCAGCCGGGTGAGCAGCTTGGCGAAGGTGGTCTTGCCGGAGCCGGTCTCGCCGACCACCGCGATCCGCCGGTGCGGCGCGATCCGCACATCGACGTCCCGCAGCACCAGGTCGCCGTCGGGGTACCCGAAGGACACGTCGCGGAACTCGACCGTGATCGGCCCGCGGTCCTGCACGACGCCGTCAGGGCCCGGATCGGCGACGTCCGCCGGGGTCGCGATCACGCCGAGCACCCGGCGCCAGCCGGCGAAGGCGCTCTGCGCGTCGGTGAGCACCTGGGTGGCGATCTGCACCGGGTCGGAGAACAGCGCGACCAGGAACATGAACGCGAGCACCTCGCCGAGCGTCGTCTGCCCGTCCACGCCGAGCAGGACGCCGGCGACCAGCACACCCGCGTTCGCCAGGCCCGCCGCGAGACCGCCGATCGAGAACGTCGCGCCGGTCACGGTCTGGGCCTTCGTCGACGCGACCCGGTAGTTGTCGATCGCGGTGTCGATCCGGTCCTGCGTGCGCCGCTCGATCGCGTACGCGCGCACCACCTGGGCGCCGACGACCGGCTCGGCGATCGCGGACAGCATCTCGCCGACCTTGGATCGCACGATCCCGTACGCCGCGGACATCTTGCCCTGCAGGTACTTCAGGCTCGCGAACAGCGGCACGAAGCAGACCAGCACCACCAGCGCGAGCTGCCAGGAGTACACGAACATCACGATCGTCGCGAGCAGCATCTGCCCGATGCTGACCAGGAAGATGAACCCGCCGAACTGCAGGAACTGCGACACCGTGTCCACGTCGGACGTCACCCGGCTGACCAGCGCGCCGCGGCGCTCGGTGTTCTGGGTCAGCACCGGCAGGTCGTGCACGTGCCGGAACGCCTTGATCCGCATCGTGGCCAGCCCGCGCTCGGAGTTGCGCGCCAGCCGCACCGTCGTCAGGTACGACGCTCCGCCGGTCACGATCACGCCGACGACGCAGGCCAGGCACATCCAGGCGACGTACGACACGTCCGGCCCGGCCGGGCCGCTGAGCCCATGGTCGATGGTCTTCTGCACCGCGATCGGGATCACGATCCGGCCGGCGGTCATCAAGAGCGCCAGCAGCAGCGTGACCCACCAGCCCTGCTTCAGCTCGGTCGAGATCCGCATGCCCCGGCCCAGCGTGTCGAGCGAGCCGGCGGTGTCGCCGTGGTCGACACGGCTGGTCTCGTGCGTCACGCCGGCACCTCGCTCTCCAGAGCGGCTTCGGCTTCCTCCTCGCGCCGGGCGGCGTCCTTCTCGTAGGCGTCCACGAGCTCGCGGTAGGCCGCCGAGCGTTGCTGCAGCTCGATGTGGGTGCCCTGGTCGGCGATCCGGCCCTCGTCGAGGAACAGCACGTCGTCGGCGAGCGCGATCGTCGCCTTGCGGTAGGCGATCACCAGCACCGTCGTCCCCGATCCTGAGCCGCTCGACCTGCGCAGCCCGGCCAGGATCCGCGCCTCGACGGCCGGGTCCACCGCGCTGGTGGCGTCGTCGAGCACCAGCAGCCGGGGGCGTCGTACCAGGGCTCGCGCGAGCGCGATCCGCTGCCGCTGGCCGCCGGACAGCGTCGTACCGCGTTCGCCGACTTTGGTGTCCAGCGAGTCCGGCAGCGCCTTCACGAAGCCGTCCGCCTGGGCGACGCGGAGCGCGTCCCAGACGTCCTCGTCGGAGTAGTCGCCGCCGAGCGTGATGTTGCCGCGGATGCTGTCGTCGAACAGGAACGCCGACTGCGGGACGACGGACAGCGAGCCGGCCAGCTCGTCACGGGCCAGCTCGCGCAGGTCGACCCCGTCGACGCGCACACCGCCCTCCTCGGGATCCACCAGCCGCGCGAGCATCGTGGTCAGCGTCGACTTGCCCGCCCCGGTTGGCCCGACCACCGCCACCGTCCGGCCCGGCTCGACCGCGAAGTCGACCCCGGCCAGCACGTCGCGCTCCGGCAGGTACCCGAACCGCAGGTCCCGCACCTCGAGCCGCGCCGCCCCGCTCGACCTGAGCCGCCGGTCGCCGTACTCCATCCCACCGGTCGTGCGCAGCACACGCTGCACGCGGTCCCAGCCGACCACCGAGCGCGGCAGCTCGCCGAGCACCCAGCCGAGCGCCCGGATCGGGAACCCGATCAGCGTGAACAGGAACGCCACCTGTACGACGTCCCCGGGTGCTGCGGCACCGGACCTGATCCGCGCGACGCCGACCAGCAGCACCGCCAGCACGCCGAGTCGCGGCAGGCCCTCGATCACCGGGTCGAACAGGCCGCGGGCCCGGAAGACCGCGATGTTCGCGTCCCGGAGCTTGTTCGTCGGCACCGTGAAACGCTCGGTCTCGGTGGCCTCGCGGCCCAGGGTCTTTACCACCAGCGCGCCGTCGAACGACTCGTGCGCCACCTCGGACACGTCCGCGCGCAACTCCTGCGCGCGGGTCGCGAGCGGCTGCAGGTAGCGCTGGAAGAACACGTTGCTCACGAACACCAGCGGGAAAACCGCGCACCCGACCAGCGCCAGCATCCAGTCGGCCGCGAACATCGCCGCGGTCGCGAACGCCAGCATCGCGAGCACGCCGACCGCCATCGGCAGTGGCGCGATCGGGAACCAGGTCGACTCGACGTCGGAGTTCGCGTTCGACAGCAGCTGGCCGGTCGGGTTCCGGTGGTGCCACTCGAGCGGGAGCTTCAGGTACTGCCGGGTGACGCGGCGGCGGTAGGTCGCCTGCAGCCGGTACTGCATCACGCCGGCGCCGACCCGGCGGCCGACCACGCCGATCGCGCGCAGCACCGCGATCCCGGTGAACAGCGCGACGATGCTGACCAGCCCGCCCGTGGTGGTGTCACCGCGCTCGAACGCGGGCCGGATCACGTGGTCGGTGGCCCAGCCCAGCGCCCAGCCGTCGGCCACCGTCATCGCGCCGTACAGCACGCTGCACACCACGGAGACGGCGAACACGCCCGGCTCCTCGGCGATCGCCACTCTCAGGACGGCGAACCCGCGCCGGGTCACGCTCCCCTTCTCGGGGACGGTCGGTAACGGCACGGAGCTCGCTCCCCCTCAGCACTCGGAGATCAGGACCAGGCGTGTCAGGCGCACTCTCACCGGTTGCGACTGACAACGTCCGCCATTCTGCCACCCGGCTCCGACAGCCTCCGCCCTCCGGGCACTCCGTGTCATCCGGTTTGTCGAACGCTCCAACACCCCCGGCGTTCCGGATTCGCACGGCGTGCTCGTGCCTCTACTCTCGAACACATGACGAGCTTCGCCCGGCGTGAGCGGACCGCTCTGTGCGACCTGATGGACCAGGTCGGGCCGGACCATCCGACGCTGTGCGCGGGCTGGACGACGTACGACCTGGCCGCGCACCTGTGGGTGCGCGAGTCCGACCCGATGGCCGGGCCCGGTCTGGTGTTCAGCGCGTTCGCGGACACCACCGAGGAGCGGATGGCCGGCATCAAGAAGCACTACGACTACCCGACGCTGGTCGGCAAGATCCGCAACGGGCCACCGACGCTGTCGGTCTTCTCGGTTCCGCTGCTGGGCGACCGGGCCAACGCGATCGAGTACTTCGTGCACCACGAGGACGTCCGCCGCACCGACCTGGCCGCCGTTCCGCGCGACCTGCCCGGCAAGGACCAGGACGAGCTGTGGCGGCTGTTCCGGGTGGCCGCCCGCGGCTTGATGCGATCCGCCCCGAACGGTGTCAAGCTGCGCCGCCCGGACGGCTCCAGCGCGCACGTCAAGGGCGGCGACCCGGTGGTGACGGTGACCGGCGAGCCGTCCGAACTGGTCCTGTTCGGCTACGGGCGGGGTTCGGTCGCCGACGTCGTGCTGAGCGGCGACGAGTCGGCGGTCAGCGCGCTACGAGAGGCCTCGCTCGGGATCTGAGGCCGGTTCCGCCCGGCGCCGCGACCGTACGACGCCGCTGACGGCACTCACCACCAGCACCAGCGCGATCGCCGCGACCACGCCCTCCCACGGCTCGGGGAACAACGCGAACCCGACCAGCCCGATCGCCATGTACAGCGTTGCCCACAGCAACGACGCGGTCAGGTCCACGACCGCGAACCGCCGCCACGGGTAGCCCGCCAGCCCTGCCGTCAGCAGCACCGGCACCCGCCCGCCCGGCACCAGCCGGGACGTCAGCAGCACGGTCGTCTCGTGCTCGTGCAGCCGGACCCGCAGCGCGTCCAGCGACGCGTTGTCGCGCAACCAGCCGACCCGCTTCGCGATCCGCTCGCCGCCGAACCGGCAGACGGCGTACACGATCAGGTCGCCGGCGTACGCGCCGCCCGCGCCGGCGACCAGCACGCCGACCAGCCCGATCGGCTCGTCATGTCCGGCCAGCACCGCGCCCGCGGACACCGCCGCGCCGGTCGGCACCACCGGGATCACCGCGCCGAGCAGCACCGCCCCGGTCAGCGCCACCAGGTACCACCAGCCGAAGTCACCGTTCATCCGGCACCACCTCGGCCGACTCCCCCGGCGCGAGCACGTCGACGCGCACCTGATCGTCCGCGAGCAGGTCGCGGAACACCTCTCCCGGCGGCAGGAACCGCTCCGGCCGCACCCAGTCCAGCCCGATCGGCCAGAACGTCCCGAAGTGCACCGGCACCGCGTGCCGCGCCCCGAGCCGCCGGACCGCGTCGACCGCGCGCACCGGGTCGAGATGGCCCGGGCCGAGCGTCGGACCCCAGCCGCCTACCGGCACCAGGGCCAGGTCGACCTGGCCGATCTCGCGCGCCATCTCGTCGTACAGGTCGGTGTCGCCGGCGAACCAGGCGCTCAGCGCGGGCCCGTCGATCCGGTAGCCGACCGGCCGCGCGACCTCCGACGACCACGGCCCGCGGCGGTCGTCGTGCCGCGCCGGCACCGCGGTGACGGTGACCTCGCCGACCCGTACCCGGGTGCCCGGCTCGACCTCGACGCACCGGTCGCCGATCGCCGCCCCGCACTCGCGCGCGACGAGGGCGGCGGCCCCCTTGGGTACGACGATCCGCGCGGCCGGGTCGACCAGCGGCAGCGAGGTCAGGTGCAGGTGGTCGGCGTGCAGGTGCGACACCAGTACGGCGTCCGCCCGGCCGGCCTCGACGGGCGGGCGTGGTCCGCGGCGGCGCCGCAGGTGCCCGACCCGGTTCGTCAGCACCGGGTCGGTCAGCAACCTGCTTCCCGCCGCTTCGACCGTGATCGTGCTGTGCCCCCACCAGGTCACCCGCATCAGCCGGCCCGCTCCTCGAGCTGCGGCTCCGGCTCCGGTACGACGGGAGCGCGGCGGCCGAGATCATCGAGCCAGCCGGTCAGCACCTCGTGCACCTGGTCGGAGCCGAACAGCGGGGTGTCCACCGTCCACCGGGCGGGGTGCACGAGCACCGCGTCGGTCTGCCAGCCCCCGAGCCCGCCGTGACAACCGACCAGCTCCTCGAACGCGGCCACCTCCTGGGTCTGCTCGTCGAGCCGGCTGACGAGCACGATGTCGCCGGTGTCCGGGATCGCGGCGTGCCGCAGCAGCGCCTCGGCGGCGTGCTCGCCGTACCGGGCCAGCGGGTCGGTCCCGTCGACCCGGCCGGTGCGCAGCACGTGCACGCCCTTCGCGCAGATCGCGACCGGTCCCTGTGCGAGCGAGTCGACGACCACGAAGCCGATGCCGGGATGCTCGGCGAGGCCGCGGACCAGGCGCGGCTGCAGCACCTCGATGTCCTCCAGCGGCACCTTCCCGGGCTCGTCGGCGAGGTAGATCATCGCCAGGTTGCCCGACGCGGTCACCACGACCTCCGACGCTGTGTCGAGCGGCTCGCGCTCGGCGGGACCGAGCTCGACCCCGCTCTCCCCGGCCCGCAGCGCCCGCCGGGTGACCGAGCCGGTGACGCCGCCGCGCAGGGTGAGCTCGGTGAGGAACGCGTTCACCGGGCCCCAGTCCTCGGCCTCGCTGGTCGCGGCCACCGGTTCGATCTCCGCCTCCACCAGCCCGTCGACGACCTCTGTCAGGGTCTGGCCGCAGCGCTGCTCGAACGTCGCGCCCTGGCTCTGCCCGTGGTCGGACAGCACGACGATCTCGTAGTCGTGTGGCAGCGCCTCCACGATCGCCTGCAGCCCGCCAAGCACCCGGTCCAGTCCCTCCAGCGTCTGCAGCGCCTCCGGCCGGGTCGGCCCGGCGTGGTGCGCCACCTCGTCGTAGTCGATGAAGTCGACGTACACCACAGGCGCGCCCTTCGCGAGGTGCTCCGCGATCAGCGCCACGTTCAGGTCCCGCAGCAGCACGTTCGTCACCGCGCGCAGCAGCACGTAGATCCCGCCGCGCTTGACCCGCGGGCTGATCCTGCGGCGGCGCTGCCGGCGGCCCTGGTGGATCTCCTTGGCCATCTCCGCGACCACGAGGACGAGGCCGCGCGCGACTCCGTGCGGGCTGCCGAAGAACCGCACCCAGCCCCGGCTGCGGCGGTGCGGCAGGCCCGGCTTGCTGAACGTGAGCACCGAGACCGGCGCGTCGCCGGAGAACACGTTGCTGATGCTGACGCCGCCGTCGGCGAGCAGCCCGCGCCCGGTGCTGAAGCGCTCCTCGAGCTCGGCGGCGTCCCGGGCGCGGTTCGTGACGATGATCCGGCCGGTCTTCTTCTCGTACCAGCGGAACGCCGGGATCCGGCCCGCGGCGCCGTGCAGGATGCCCGCCTGGCTGCCCGGCGTGGTCGACGGGACGCCGGTGTCCCAGGCGGTTAGCACGTGACTGCCGTCGCGGATCCAGCCGCCGAGCTGCGGCAGGTTGCCGGACATCACCATCCAGCGCAGCAGCGGCGCGGACAGCCCGTCGAGCTGCACGATCAGCAGCCGGGTGCCGTCCGTCGCCGGGACCCGGCGCGCCTGCCGCCGGACGGCGCGCAGCACCTCGGTCAGGTACGCGTCGTCACTGCCGGCGTACGCGAGCCAGCCGACCAGCGCGCTCACCGAAGCCATCACCGTGGCCACCACGAACGGCGCCTCCACCCCGCCGTGCAGCCGCACCCCCGGGTCGATCTTGATCGCCAGGTACACCACCCCGACCTGCGCCACCAGCCCACCCGCCAGCACTCCCCCGGACCCGATCAGCAACGCCAGTCCCGCCAGCAGCCAGCGCACCACCATCCCGATCAGCGCCAGCAGCACGGCCAGCCGGATCAGCGGCAGCGGCCCGTCACTGCTGATCTGCGGCAACGTCCAGATCGTCACCCCCAGCGCCACCAGCGACGCCACCCCACCGGTCACCATCGACCGCACCCCACCAGCCGTCAAACTCAACCCAGGCCAGACCCGTCCCCGACCCACTCTCCCCGGCACGCCAGCCATGCGACGAGCGTACGGTGTGGGCGCGGCGAGAACCCCAAGGCGACGATCGGTCGCAAAGAGCAAGGGGCAGGCGGATCAGCCGGACGCGCGGCGGTCTGGGGGTTTCGCACGGGCGGCTGACGAGGAAGACTCCGGTCATATGTTGGCTCGACCCCGAGGAGTCGCCGTGAGTATTTTCCGGAGCAGCGTCGTAGCGTTCCTGGCGACCGGTCTGACGACCGCCGGTCTGACCGCCGCCGGTGTCACGACCGCCGCCCAGCAGCCCGCCGTTGTCGAGGCGTCGCCGCTGCAGACCAAGCTCGACACGCTGCTGGCGGACTCACGGTTCACCGGCTCGCAGGTCGGGCTGGTCGTGCGGGATGCCGTCACCGGTGAGGAGCTGTACGACCGCAACGGCGGGTCGCGGCTCCTTCCCGCCTCGAACCTGAAGCTGTTCACCTCCACGGCCGCGATGGACGCGCTGGGCCCGGACTTCTGGTTCCACACCGACGCGCTGGCGACGGCCCCGGTCCTGGACGGCAAGCTGCGCGGCGATCTCTACCTCAAGGGCTACGGCGATCCGACCACGCTGGCGTCGGACTACGCCGCGCTGGCGCAGCAGATCGCGGCCGCCGGGATCCGCCGGGTCGACGGCGACATCGTCGGCGACGACAGCTACTTCGACGACGTCCGGCTGGGCGACACCTGGTCGTGGGACGACGAGCCGTTCTACTACTCCGCGCAGATCTCGGCGCTGACGGTGGCGCCGAACACCGACTACGACAGCGGCACCGTGATCGTGCAGAGCGCGCCCGGCGCCGCGGCCGGTGCACCCGCGCAGCTCACCCTGGTACCGCAGACGAGCGCGGTCCGGCTCGCCGGCACCGTCACCACCGGCGCGGCCGGCTCCGCGAACACGCTCAGCATCGAGCGCGAGCACGGCACGAACGTGGTGCATGTCAGCGGGTCCGTACCCCTGGGCTCCGGCACCGCGCTGGAATGGGTCACGGTGTGGGACCCCACGTCGTACGCGGCTGACGTCTTCCGGCGCGCCCTGGTCGCCTCCGGCGTCGAGGTCCGCGGCGGCCTGCGCACCGGTACGACGCCCGCCACGGCGCGGATGCTCGCGAACGACACGTCGATGACCCTGGGCGAGCTGCTGGTCCCGTTCCTGAAGCTGTCGAACAACATGCACGCGGAGACGCTGGTCAAGGCTCTGGGCGCCGTCAAGGCCGGCAGTGGCACCTGGTCCGCAGGGCTCGGCCTGGTCGCGTCGTACGCGAACAGCCGCGGCGTCGACACCGGGACGATCCGCCTGTCGGACGGCTCCGGCCTGTCTCGCAAGGACAACCTCACGCCCGACGCGATCGCCGACCTGCTCGTCGCGGCGCGGGCCGAGCCCTGGTACCAGCAGTGGTACGACGCCCTGCCGATCGCGGGCAACCCGGACCGTTTCACCGGCGGCACCCTGCGGAACCGGATGCGCAACACGGCTGCGGCGAACAACCTGCACGGCAAGACCGGATCGCTGACCGGCGTCACCGCGCTGTCCGGGTACGTCACCGACGCCGACGGCCGCAAGCTGGTCTTCTCGATGGTGTCGAACAACTTCCTGAGCAGCCCGCGCTCGGTGGAGGACGCCGTCGGCGTGACGCTGGCGTCGTACTCGGAGACCGCCACGGTCGCCGCGATCCGGCCGGCGCCGGCTCCGGCCCGCGCGACCAGTGGCGACGAGCTCGAGTGCTCCTGGACGAAGGCCTGCTGAGGTCGCGCACGGGGAATTAACCGGCTGGTCACGCAACGGCACGCCGTGGTCGCTGGGCGCTGCCCCTACGCACTGGTAACAAGGGCGGTGCACGAGCGGTTCGCCGCTGACTCCGCCCCGGAAGGTGCGCCATGTCCCGATCCCCACACGTCTACAGGCCGCCGACGCGGCATGCCGCCGGAAGCCTCGCGGTCGCGCTCGCTGTCGTCGCCGCGCCCGCGCTCACGAGCACCGGCGGCGGTGTCGCCGCCGCGACGTCCGCCGACGTCACCCTCGAGGAGGTCCAGGACAACGACGGCGCCACCAACTCCACGGTGGTGGCCGCGGACCAGACGATGAGCAAGCTGGTCGCCGCGATCAGCGCGGCCGGCGGGCCGTCGTACTCGTACCGGCAGATCAACCCGACCGACGACGCGGACGGCGGTGAGCCGGGCGGCAACATCCGGGTGGTCTTCATGTACCGCACCGACCGCGGGCTGAGCTTCGTCGACCGCCCGGGCGGCACCGCGACCGCGGCGACCACGGTCATCAACGTCGGCGGTGTGCCGCAGCTGAGCTACTCGCCGGGCCGGATCGACCCGACGAACAGCGCCTGGTCGTCGAGCCGCAAGCCGCTGGTCGCGGAGTTCCGCTGGAACTCGCAGACGGTCTTCGCCGTCGGCAACCACTTCAACTCCAAGGGCGGCGACGACCCGCTGTTCGGGCACTTCCAGCCGCCGAAGCGGCCGAGCGAGACCCAGCGCCACAGCCAGGCGACCGCGGTACGCGGGTTCGTCGACGAGATCCTCGCGATCGACCCGAACGCGAAGGTCGTCGTGATGGGAGACCTCAACGACTTCGACTTCTCCCAGACCGCCAACCTCCTCGTCGGCTCCGGCAGCACCGCGCTCACCGACCTGCCCCGCACCCTGGCCCTGGCCGAGCGCTACACCTACGTCTACGAGGGCAACAGCCAGGTCCTGGACCACATCCTCACGTCGTCGGCGCTCACCAACCGCGAGTACGACATCGTCCACGTCAACTCCGAGTTCGCTTCATGAGCAGGGCGGACACATGGTGGTCGGCGGGCTTGGCGGAGATGAAGAGTCGCTCGGCGATCTCGGCGTTGGTGAACCCGCGGGCCACCAGCTTCGCCACCTCGAGCTGGCGGTTGGTGAGGCCGGCGGGATTGGCGCGGGTGCTGGTCCGGGGACGGGGCGGCACCTGTGCGACCCCCTCCTCGCGCAGCGCGCGGCGCAGACGGTCGGCGACCGCGGTCGCGCCGAGCAGGTCGAGCCGCTCGACGCCCCGGATCCGGACCTCGGCGTCGGGCGAGTCGGCGTACGCCATCGCCTCCTCGAAGACGGCACCCACCTGCCGCCACCAGGACGCCGCTTCGGCGTGACTGCCCGACAGAGCGAGCCGGAACGGCTCCGCGACCCGGGCCAGGTCGTACGACGGAGCGATCCCGAGCCGGCGCAGCCAGACCGCCAGGTCACCCGCCGCCCACGCGGTCGCGGGAGACGCGGCCGCCTGCTCGACCGCCGCCGGCGCCGTCTCCGTGACGCGCTCGTCCGGTACGCCGGTCAGCCACATGCGCTCGGCGAATCCGCCGCACAGCACGGGCAGGCGGCGCATCGGCTCATCGAGGCGCTCGGCGAGCCGCCACGCCGCCTCGAGATGGTCCCCCGCGGACGCGTCGCGGCGCAGGCCCACGAGCCCGCTGATCAGGTGCGGCCACACGGTGGCCAGCGCCATGCCCGTGCGGGCGAGCGCGTCATCGGCGTCCTCCATGGCTGCGCTCCAGCGACCCTCCAGGAAGCGCAGCCGGGACCGGACTCCGGTCTGCCAGTGGTTGCAGATCGGGATGTCCCGCTCCACGGTGAACCTGAGGGACTCCTCCAGCACGCGCTCCGCGGCCCGCAGCCGACGCTGCTCGACGTCGAGTAGGCCACGTTGGAGTACCCGGTCGATGCGAGCTCGTCGAGGTTGCGCGCCCGCGCCTCCTCGACCAGCTCGACGAGCCGTTCCCGCGACCCGTTCACTCCCAGGGCGAGATCGGTGGCTGCCCTGATGACGCCGCTGCGCAGGCCGAGGGCCTCGTGGCCGAGCTCGCCCGCGATCCGGTCGGCGTCGGTGTTGCACGCCACGGTGAGGTCGTAGTCGCCACCTTGGAAGGCCAGGTAGCCGCGAGTGACCCGCGCGGCGCCGTACTCGAGCTCGGAGTCGCGCGCGAGCGACACCGCACGGTCGGCGTGGCCCTCGGCCTCGCGGCGCCGGGCGTTGTAGTACTCGAAGAGCGCCGCCCAGTCGTGCGCGGCGGACAGCCCGGCCGCGTCCCCCGCCTCGTGCCACAGCGGGAACGTCGCGGTGACGCTCTCGATCGCCGGGCCGAGCCGGCTCGTCATGTACTGCTCGTTCGCCAACTGCGTGAGCAACGCGGCCCGCTCGCGAGGACGCCGGCCGTCCAGGAAGGACAGGGCCGTCTGCAGGAAGGCGACCGCCTCGGTGTGCGCTCCCGTCCGCGCGGCCTCGTCGGCGGCCTCCAGGGCGTATCGCGTCGCCCGGGCGGCGTCGGCGGCCGCGACGGCGTGGTGGGTCAGGACAGCCGGGTCTCGTGGTTCGATCCGCTCGAGGGCGTCGAGCAGCCGGGTATGGAGCGGCGCCAGCCCGCCGACGGGGATCGTGCTCTCGACGGCCAGACGCGCCAGCTCGTGGCGGAACACCAGGCCGCCGCGGTTGCGCAGCAGCAGGCCGGTCGCGTGCAGCCGCCGCAGCGTCGGCAGGTCGACCCCCAGCGCGGGCAGCACCCGGTCGTCCAGCCGGTCCGGCGCGCTCGCAGCGAGCTGCAGCACCTCGAAGTCGGCGGGCGCGATCCCCGCCGTACGCGCCAGCACGGCGTCGCGCACCGTCGAGGGCAGCGCCAGATCGGGTTGCTTGGCCACCTCGGTGACGAAGAAGGCATTGCCGCCGGTCACCGCGTGCACCTTCTCGGGATCGAGGCGGCCGTCCTGCAGCATGGCGGCGACCCCCTCGACGCTGAGCGGGCTGAGCCGCCTCGTCTCGAGGTGCTCGAGTACGGCGAAGTCACCCAGCAGCGGGCGGGCCGAGTGCTGGTCGCCGATCTCGTCGTCGCGGTACGTGACCACGATGGCGCACGGCATCGCCTCGATCCGGCGGACGAGGAAGCGCAGCACCTCGACCGACGCGGCGTCGATCCAGTGCAGGTCCTCGACCACCAGCACCGTCGGCTCGGAGCGCAGCACGGCATACGTGCTCTCGCAGACCTCCGTGAGCGGGACGTGCCCGTCGAGCGGACCGAGGTCGGCGAGAAGGTCGCGGAAGGGTCCCAAGGGACGCGGAGTCACCAGCGGGTCGCAGCCGCCGCGGAGCACACGGAGCCTCGTCGAGGCCGCCCGCGCGCAGGCAGCCTCGACGAGCACGGACTTACCCGCGCCGGACTCGCCGGTGATCGCGATCCCCGACCCGGCACCACCGATGGCAGCGGCCAGCGCTCCCGAAAGTACGTCGAGCTCGCGCTCGCGTTCGAGGAGACCCACAGCCTGACTGTAGGTGGCGCCCGCCGGGATGGTCACCCGACGGACGCCGACTCGGCGGTGTGCGGGCCGAACTCGTTCGCGACGACGGACACCACGTCGGCGGGAAAGCCGCCGCGACGGGCGTGCTCGAGGATGGTCTCGGCGTCGTCAGCCTCGTGCAGGCAGTAGATCTTGTCACCCGCGACGTAGCTGGTCACCCAGTTGTAGGGCACGCCCAGCGAGTCCACCGCGGCGTTGGAGGTCTGGGCGATCTCGGCGAGCTGGGCCTCGGTGAGGGTGCTGGCGCCCGGGATCTCCCGTTCGATGAGAAAGCGCGGCATGTCTTGCTCCTTCGGTCGTTCCTCCGGCCCTGTGCCGAAGCGATGACCCTCAGCCTCGCTGCCGACGGGACGCCAGACATCGGTAGTGGCTCCCCATCTAGATGACCTGTGCCTTGAGGAGCCGGTCGTGCTCATCGTTGTACTGGTCGTGTGGCTGATGCTGAGCGGCCCCGGCGGACCGATTGGTCCGTGAGGCGGTTGGGTACTGGCAATGCGATCTGTTGGCTTCGTCACGGAGGACTCTCATGCTCGCCGTCATCGCGGCACTGGTCTTCGGCCTCGCGCTCCTGCTGGATCTGGCGAACACGAATCTCGGTGCGCCCGATCTATTCAACTGGCAGACGCTCATGCTCATCGGGTTGTTCTGTCTCGCCCTCTACCTGGCGGGTGTCGGTCGCGGCGCGGCAAGTGGCGGTCGGTGGTACCGGGGCCGCCGGCCCGGTCGCGGCTGACCAATGGCTCGTGGATCTTGCGAAGTAAAACCGCACGTTAGAGGCCGACTCAACGGCGGACGCCCAGAACGCTGTGCCGCAAGGGGTGCGACCTGCCGCCGCGCTCACTCCCAGACGACACAGGGGAATCTCATGCATCTGACGTTGGTGGCAGGCGACCCAGACTCCGCTCCGCAGAACTCGCCCACGCTGCACAAGACCGATCGCAGCTGGGTCGTCCAGGGGTGGGTGGTGACCGATCCGGATGCACTGGCCCAGCTCAACCTTCCTGAAGGCGAGACGGTGGTCGAGATCCCGGACCGCATGATTCCGTTCTTCACGCACCCGTAGAAAGACAGTGGAGCACATCACCGAGGATGAGCTGACAGAGTTGACGAGCAGCTTCAAGCGCAGCATTGTCCACCTCGAAACCCGCGACGCCTACGGCACCGAAACCGAGCTGCCGCATATGGCCAGGTGGGCCGCCGTTGAGCCAGACGACTTCGAATGGCTGCACGGCGTCTTCACTCCGATCGCGGAAGCGGGCGAGGATGTCCGCTGGGTACCCCGGCGCTCGGTGTCCACTGTCTGCATCCCCGGCAACGACTACTACCTGTTCGATGATGAACGGGTGGTCTTCCTGCACTACGCCGGGTCCGGCCTCAATACCGCGTTCACCACGACGTCCGATCCCAATGTCATCGAGATGTGCTCGACGGCCTTCGAGAAGGTGTGGACACTGTCCATTCCCCACAGTGAGTACAAACCCGACTGACTGTCGCTGCCAGGAAGGCGCGCGAAGCCCTGGGCCTGCGCCTTCGGGAGCTTCGCAAGGACGCTGGGCTAACCGGTCGCGCGCTGGCCGCCGCGACCGGTTGGCACTTCACGCGCATCTCGAAGATCGAGAACGGCGTGCAAGGCCCCAGCGACCACGACATCCGCACCTGGTGCGCCGCCTGCTCAGCCGAGGACCAAGTCGCTGACCTCATTGCCCAAGCCCGAGCGGTGGAGTCGATGTACCTGGAGTTCAGGCGGCAAACCCGGGGCGGCATGAAGCAGTTCATGCTTGCCCCGGTGCCGCTTTACGAGCGGACCGAACGCTTCCGCATCTACGAACACCACGTCATTCCTGGTCTCTTTCAGACTGTCAGCTATGCGCGGGCGATGCTGCAGTTCTGGTTTGGCTACCTTGAAACGCACTACGACATGGACGAGGCCGTGGCTGCGCGCATGGCCGGTCAAGCAGTCCTCTACGAAGGGCCAGTATCGAGGTCAGTGCGCCGCAAGAAGTCACCATGTACGCCAACATGTTCGAGTACCTCCGCAAACCCGCGGTCTATGGGTGTTGGCGGCCATCGGAATCTGCCCGCTCGCGGCCATGAGCGGCTGCCCGGCGATGGCCAGCTTCGTCACGAAACGTGACGAGGGGTCTTGGCATGGACGCGCCGGGAACCGTCTCGTTCGGTCCGGCATGGCGGCGGCCACGGTAGGCGCCGGATCCGAGCGGATGGGGAATCCTGCTCGCCTGGTGTCCTCGCCGTTTACCGCACATGCCGATGAGCGCGCTCTTCCTGCTCCTGGCATGTGTCCCTGCCCGCGTCGACGGCTGCATTGTCGGGGAGGGCACTTGCGGTGCGGCCTGTGCGTGTGACTGTGTCAGAGTCTGTGGCGGCGGGGTGAAGATCCCGCGCAGCCAGTCGGCGGATCTACCGCAGCGTCTTCACAGCTAAGGTCAAGGTCGTTGAAT
>WNFV01014571.1_pt1 | contig 16103 bp, 16 predicted proteins | sample 5400101 | NCBI WGS metagenome assembly WNFV01 (sample SAMN13153361, study PRJNA577476) | soil metagenome | isolation source: 115 cm soil or saprolite under grassland replicate 1 | place: USA:California | collected 2016-06-15
GCCCGATGCCGTGGCCGACGCGGGTGCGGTGGTCCTGGCGCTGCTGCTGGCGACCGTGGTGCAGATGCTGTTCGGCGAGCTGGTGCCGCAGGATCTGGCGATCGCGCGGCCGCTGGGGACCGCGCTGGCGATCACGCCGCTGCAGCGTGGGTTCACCCGGTTGTGCCGTCCGGTGATCGCGCTGTGCAACGACACCGCCAACGCGATCGTCCGCGGCTTGGGCGCCGAGCCACAGGAAGAGCTGCGGTCTGCGCGGACCCCCGCCGAGCTCGACTCGCTGATCGGCGCCTCGGCGGAGGAGGGGACCCTGAACCGGGAGATCGCGGCCCTGCTGCGGCGCTCGCTGACCTTCGGTGACAAGACCGCGGGCAGCGTGCTCACCCCTCGGCTCCAGGTAGTGGCGGTGCGCGCCGACCAGACCGCGGCCGAGCTGCTGGACCTGGCCCGCCGCTCGGGCCACTCGCGGTTCCCGGTCCACGATGGCGGGTTGGACGAGGTGGTCGGGCTGGTCCATGTCAAGCATGCCTTCGCGGTGCCGCTGGGGGCGCGGGCGCGGACGCGGGTCGCTGCGATCATGGTCGAGCCGCTCAGCGTCGCCGAGTCGCTGCACTGCGACGACCTCCTCACCCGGCTGCGCCGCGGCGGGCTCCAGCTGGCCGTGGTGGTTGACGAGTACGGCGGCACGGCGGGGGTGGTGACGCTGGAGGACCTGGTGGAAGAGCTGGTGGGCCAGGTCCGGGACGAGCACGACCGTCCTGAGGTGCCAGCGGTGGTAGCGCTGTCGGACGGCACCCGAGCGGCGTCGGGCCTGCTGCGCCGCGACGAGCTCACCGAGCAGCTCGGCCTGGTGCCACCGGAGGGCGTCTACGAGACGCTCGCCGGCCTGGTCGTGGACCGCCTCGGCCGGCTGCCCCAGACCGGGGACGTGGTCGAAGTCGACGGCTGGACGCTTGGCGTCATGCGCATGGACGGCTACCGCATCGACCGGATCCACGTCCGACCGCCCACCCGGCGGCCCGACCAAAGGCAGGGGTGATCGTGTCGCTGCTGCTGGCCGTCGCGCTGCTTGCCGGGAACGCGTTCTTCGTCGGGGCGCAATTCGCGCTGATCACCGCGCGCCGGGACCAGATCGAGCCGCTCGCGCTGGGTGGTAGCCGTCGCGCGCAGATCACGCTGGAGCAGATGCGCCAGCTCTCCACGGTGCTGGCCGGCTCCCAGCTCGGAATCGCCCTGTGCTCGCTGGGGCTGGGCGCGGTCGCCGAACCGGCCATCGCGCACCTGCTGGAGCCGCGGTTCCGGGCGGTCGGCGTGCCCGGCGCCGCCGTCGACCCGGCCGCGCTGGTCATCGCCCTGGCAGGCGTCTCCTACTGCCACATGGTCCTCGGCGAGATGGTGCCCAAGAACCTCGGGCTGGCCGGCCCCGTTCGGGCGGCGCTGGCCCTGGGCCCGCCGATCGCCGTCTGGGTGCGGCTCACCCGCCCGCTGGTCCGCGCCGTCAGCGCCGCCGCGGCTGGCGTGCTCCGGCTGCTGCGCATCGAGCCCACCGATCAGCTCAGCACCGCCTACACCCCCGCCGAGCTGATGGACATGATCGCCGATTCCGCCGCCGAGGGGCTGCTCGACCCCGACGAGCAGCAGCGGCTCAGCCGCGCTCTAGCTCTGGAGCAAGGCCGGGCACGCGACCTCGCCATCCCGCTCGACCGGCTGGTCACACTGTCGGCGGGCGCCTCACCCGCTCAGCTCGAAGCCCTGGTCGCGCGCACCGGCTACTCCCGCTTCCCCCTCCGCGAGACCGGCCCCACCGGTCGCCCCGACATCGTCGGGTACCTGCACGCCAAGGACCTCCTCAAGCTCGACCTCGGCGGGTGGGACGCACCCATCCCCGCCCGGCTGTGGCGGCCCATGGCCTACATCCAGGCTGATCTTCCACTCAGCCAAGTCCTCACCACCCTCCAGCACGCCAGCAGCCATCTCGGCATGGTCGTCGACGGCGAGCAGACCCTCGGCGCGATCACCCTCGAAGACGTCCTGGAGGAATTCGTCGGGGAGGTCCACGACGCGAGCCACCTCGACGACCAGCCCGGCCCCGGCCAACCTCCCTCACCCTGAACGCTGCGCCGGGAGCCCCCGCCGGACAGGGGACCGTGCTGGGGCGGCGTGTCGGCGTCGGCCGAGCCGGCTCCCCCGAGCCTGCGGGGTGCGCAACTGCATTCACGCAGCTCACCCGTGTCTCCCGCCTGCCGAGAGCGCAGGAACAGATCAGAGACAGATCGAGAGCGGCGGCAGCCGTCTGTCAAGTCTCAGTTGATGTTTGAGGCCCGGTGACAGCCCCACTACCAGCGTCTCCGATCTGTTCCTCGGCGTCGTAGGCACCACGTGGTAGTGACCCTCGCCACGCCGGCGCTGCAGCGGCGACCCACGTCCAGCCCGCCGGGCCGGTAGCGTTCCGGGCTGTTGCGCCGGAGCATCGTGTCGCGCGCCTCGACCCCGTCGCCCACAGCGAGGCATACCGTAGTTTCCTGGAGACGACGCGAATCGCGGGCGGCTCCCCGGCGTGCCAGCAAGCTGCGTGAACATCCCGGTCGGCGTGATCGCGACAGAATCCCCAGGTTGGGTGCGACACTGCGGCACTCCGATCGGCTGGGCAGGAGGGGTGGCATGCGCGGTGCCGACAGCAACACGCCAGCAGCAGCAGGCAGGCCAAGGCGGTTCCAGCGGCCGGGGTTCAGCTACCAGATCCGGCTGGTAGGAGGGGAGGCCGGTCGTCGGCTTGAACGCGAACAGGCCGAGGCGATCACCGAGGTGTTGCGGCGGGTTGCCGCCAACCGCGATCTGGTGCCTCCTGCAGCGGTTCGGGCGGTGCCGCAAGCTGGCAGCGGGCCAGCCGGACCGGTCCCTGGCGAGGTGCTGCCGGATCCGGGGGAGGTGGGTGGCCGTACGGGCTGGAGCTGCGGGCACGTGCGGTGGGGCTTGTCGGGATCGGGCGGCCGGTTGGGGAGGTCGCCAGGCTGGTGGGAGTGCATCCGGGGACGGTGCGCCGCTGGGTCCGCCAGGCCGCGCGTCGATGGGCGCAACCCGCCGGCACCGCGGACGCTGAAGACGAGCAGAGCACGGATCCGGAGACAGATCCCGGATAGCTCGGGTCCCGCCGCCTGTTTCTGGGAACTGCCCTGTGCAATTGCCCTCATGCGTTCCCTGGTGTTCCGGGGGTGCCCTGCTGGACCTGACCACGACTGTCACGCCGGATCGACGGTGGCCACAGCAGAACGCGTGCCTCCTGGCACCGCGAGTCGCGGCATGAGCGCCACGTCAGCAACCCGCGGGGGCGCATCGGGATCGTCATCGCAGCCCCAGGTGTGCCATCTGGTCGACCAGCCAGTTGCGGCCAACCCCAAGCTCGGCCCGCATCCCCTTGATCGACCAGCTTTGCTCGACGTATCTGCGCTGTAGATAGCTGGCGAGCTCCGCGAAGCCGAGTTCCTCCAGCCGCGCGGCCCGCCGCGCCTGCCAGGAGACCGCCTGCACCCGCCGGCCCCGCTCGGCCACCGCCACCTGCCGCGCAGTCCGCCGTACCCGCTTGACCCCGGCCTGCTGCATCAGCCGCCGGATCGTGCGCCGATCCGCGGCAAGCTCGGCGGCGACATCCACCAGCAGCCACTGCTGCTCGATGAGCCGATCTTCCAGATACGCCTTCTTATTGGCGAAGCCGAGCTCGGCGACCCGTGTGGCGATCCGCTCCTCGGCATGGCGGCGCCGCTGCTGGGCCAGCCGCTCGGACCGTGGTGGCAGGGTGATGTCCAGCGTGGCCAGCGCCTGGAGGACGGTCCACTCGCTGACGCCAAGCTCGTGGGCGAACACCGGGACGCTGTAACCATGATCGCAGCGCGTCTGCAGGAAACCGCGCAGGTCCGCAAATCCGATCCGGCGGGCGTGTTGCTCCAGGCGTCTGGTGCGGCCATCATCGACCACGAACCCGCCGTGGACGACCAGCTGGCGCGGTGTTGCTGCTGGTCGTGGAGTTACCCATCCTTTTGTCGTACCGGGGGGTACGACCAGCCGCAAACCCGGGACCAGCACGAACGCGCACCGTGGTACCGGTTGGGCTACGGCATTACTGCTCGACAACGCTGCTACCAGCAGCAACGCCCACCCCAGTGCGTGCCGACCGTGCTTGGAGGGGGACGCCACAAGCATGGGCAACAACACCCGTCATTACCCTGGTAGTCAGCATGATCGCTACTCCACCTCCCGTCATCAGCGAGACGCGAGTGGCGCTGCGAGGTGGGCGTTAGGCATCGGATGCTTGTGTTGGTCGCCTGCCGGTCTGCTTCGAGCGTCGAGCCGTCGTCTACCCCTCGGGCGTGAGATCCTCCGGGGGGACCGCAGGGGTCGCCTCCTCCGAGGTGGTGTACCCGAACCTCAGCACGGCAGACTGGTCGAGGGTCGCGTCGCCCGGCACGTCCCCGCGTCGGAGCTTGAGCAGCGCCACGATGGACTGGTCGAGCGTTGTCTGGGCCGGCAAGTCGACCTCAACGGTGCGTGCGCCCACGGGCGTCCCATCTCCCTCCGCATTCTCCGCGTTCGCGGCGGGAGCCTACCAACTGCAGGCCGATCACATCGCAACGTGGCCTTGGCGGGGTACGGTCTCCCGGCAGGCCGCGCTGTGGCGGTGGCTGCGGGTCGACACGCCACTGTCCGCGACCCTCGACCACCTCTCGGAGAACGCCGCGAGCGCTGCCGGTACTGCGGCTTGGTGCGCGATGCGGTTGAGGCGTGCTGGCTGGTCGGCCGGCGGCCCGGTGAGTTCGCAGAAGACAGTCTATTTCCCGCGAGGGACAGAGATGCTGAGAGGGAAGGGCCGTAATCATGGCCGAAACAACAGCCAAGCGACGCCCGGGAACTCCACGAGCACGGCTGCGAGCCTCACAGGGTTAGATGCGGGCTTCGGGTTCGCGACCCGCTGCAGGCGTTGATGGCGACTCGGTTCTTCTCCGACGAGCAGCTCGTCCGCCTGCCAACGTTTCTGGCCGAGAGCAGTCTGACGAGCGCTTCCGGACGCCCTTTGAGGCGACCCGGCCGGTGTGCGACTGCACGCCGAGGAAGCCGGTGCTGAGATCCGGGGTGCCAGGCTGGCCTCTTGCCGGGTTGGTGTTGGTGAACGTGCTGGTCTGGTTGCCGTCCAGGCTGACGGTGTACTGGTCACCGGCGACCTGGATCTCCAGCGCATGCCAGGTCAGCGGCGTCAGCGGTGGGGGCTTGGTGTAGGCCTGCTGGCCGGCGCCTGGGCCGATGGGGATCCCGTAGATGGCGCCGGTGCGGTGCAGGTCGAGCCCGTCGGGGATGCCGCGTGCCGGGTCGCCCCGCGCCTGGTCGTCGAGCTGGATCTCGAAGCCGGTGTCGACCGCGACGAAGGCCTTGTTGTCGTACACGGAGCTCCTGGCCGGGTCGGTGGGGTCGGGGACGCGCCGCAGCGGGTTTCGGAAGCGCACGAAGACCCCGGAGTTCTCGTCGCCGCTGTGGATGCGGACGTCGAGCCGGAGCGCGAAGTCGGCGAAGTTCTCGGCGGCGTAGTACAAGAGCCCCAGGGCGGGGCCTGGCTGGGCGACGATCATTCCGTCGACCAGCGAGAAGCTGCCCCCACCGACCGGCTGCCAGCGGGCGAAGGTGGTGTCGGTGCCGTCGAATAGCGCCGTGAACCCGGCCTCCACCGCCGGCGGTGCCGCGGTGGTCAGCGGCACCCGGTCGGCGGTTCGGCGGGCCAGCGCCAGCCCCGACAGTACGGGGTTGGGGGAGCCCATGGTGGGCAGCAGGCACGGGCCCAACGCGAATAGGTTGCCCAGCTCGTGGAAGCGGCCGATGTCGTTGGTCACTGAGGCGGTGGGGTCGTCGCCCATCCACAGGGTCCCGGCCTCGTGGCGGGTGGAGCTCAGCGGGTCCCGCCGCTGGTCGGGGCCGGGCGTGGTGGTCTGCCAGACCGCCCCCGGGCTCTGGTCGGACAGGTATTCGATCGGGCCGCCACTGGCGAAGATGCGGGCAAGCTCGTCGCAGGCGGCGTCCATGGCGTCCCACAGCCGCCGGTGCCGTGAGCCGGCCGGGCCGACATCCAGGCGGACCATCGCCCGTGGCATGCCGTAGTCGAACGGCCCCTGCTGGCCGCCGGTGGTGATCCGGTTGGGGGTGGGGGCGGTGCGGTCCCCGCTGATCTCGGCGATGCCCCGCAGGGTGACGACGACCCAGGCGTCGGTGAGGCCTTGGAAGCGGTGCAGCAGGTCGATGTCGGGGACCTTCTTGAACAGCTCCACCTCGGAGTTGCGGGCCATCTCCCCGACGCCGGAGGCGGTGAGCTGGACGTGGAAGTAGCCGGTGTCGCCGCCCCCGAGGTCCGCCAGGCCCTTGACGAACAGCGCGGAGACCTGCAGTTCCCTCGTCTCAGGATGCAGCGTGACGTCGAGCGCTTGGCCGAAAGCGCCGCGGGGCACGCGGAAGGTGAGGTTGGACCGCATGTGGGCCATGAGGTTGCGGCCGATGAGCTGGTGCGGGTCGTAGCCGCGGGCGCGGTCGAGGGTGTTGAGCGCCATGCGGGTGTTCTCGATCGTGCCCAGACCGAGGAAGATCAGCCCGTTGGGTGGCACGTCCAGGTCGCCGCGGCTGGTACGGATGCGGGTGATGCGGTCGCCGGCGACGTCCAGGGCGATGACGTGGGTGTTGTCGAGCGCCATAAACCGTTTGCGGACGTTGTTTGTTGGGCAGGACGTTCTCGTCGTTGGCCAGGCGGCTGACCCGCACCAGCAGCGGCACCACGCTGAACTTGTTGAACGGCAGGAACCCGGGCCGGGGCGAGGTTGATTCCACCGCCAGCGGCGCCTCAAGGTCTGCCTGGCCGGCCAGCGCGCCGCGGCTGCCGGTGAGCGTGGTCGCGCCGCCTGCTCGGCCGGTGAGGCCGGTGAACAGCAGGGTCCGCATGGCCTCGTGCGGCGCGCCGGAGATGAAGTCGTTGGGGTCCGCTGCTCCGATCTGCTCGGCGGCGAGGTCCAAGTAGGACAGCTGTCGCACGCCGGTGGGGGTGGCGGCGGGGATCGTCAGCACAGGCTGGAGCAGGTCGTCGCGAGTGGTGGCCGGCCAGGGCGGGGTCGGGATCTCCCCGGGGAGGAAGTGCGGCGACCAGCCGCCCCAGAAGACCGAGCGGCCGCCCAGGCAGTAGGCCAGCCCAGGGAAGCTCCGATCCTGCGGCAGAGGGCTGTCGGAGTTCCACGGCACGCCCCAGACCTCGTCGGTGCCAAGCGAGGGCAGGTTCTGGACGTGCTCGGGCAGGGCCAGCGGCCCGGCCTCGATGAGCAGGATCCGGCGGGCACGGGTGTGGTCGTTGGAGAACAGCCGCGAGGCCAGGGCCGGCCCGAACGTACCGCCCCCGATGATGAAGACATCAAACGGCCGGGCGTGCGGATCCAGCGCCTGATTCTGGCTGTCGATGACCTCTTGCCAGGTGTTGGCGGTGTAGCGGCCGAGGACGTCGAGCGTGAACGTGGTCCGTTCGGTCAGCAGTGCCATCGTCGGATCCCTCCCAACAGCTCATGGTGCCGAAATGCGGCAAGCGCCGAGTATCCCCCCAAGAGCGCCGGGTTTGCCTACCCTTGGGATTGGTCCTCGGCCGCTGCTGCCGGGACCCCGCGGCGCGCATCGCCAAGACAGCAGCGCCGGGAGCCGCGATCGGGCAGCACGGCAGTCCGGCTGTGCGGGCTCGGAGGTTTTGTCCTGGTGGCGCGGGCACCGGGTCTACAGGCCCGGGGGGAAGGCGTAGGTCAAGGGGACGGTGGGGTGGGCGCTGGCCGGCCCCACCCAGACCAGGTCCTCGTCGTGCTGGGCGAACCGCAACGCGGCGGGGTCGCCGCTGACCGGCTGGCCGTTGCGGAACACCCGCAGCACCTCCCCCGAGGCAACGCGCTGCGGGCCGACCTGCCGGGCGGACAGGGGCTGGCCCCATTCGATGAACAGTTGCCCCAGGGTGTAGGGGATGTCGGCCTGGGACTCGATGTGGATCACCCCGGAGGCGTCGTGGGTGTGCAGCGGGGCGATCCGCTGCCGCGCCAGGTCGATGCCAAGCCCGGCGGGCACGGTGATGGGCCGATCGGCGATGCGCACGTCCAGGTGGGCGTGGTAGTGGACGGCGAGCATCTCCTGGCCCAGCATCGGGAGCCCAGCCTGGGCGGCTGCGGCCGAGGCGTCGGCGGGCGGCCGCCAGCTCGTGGAGGCTGCCACGGCCACTGGCCGGCGGGTGCTGGTGCCGGTGGTAGTTGCGGGGGCGGGGTGTGGCTGCGCGGTGGGGGTGCAGGCGGCCAGCAGGAGCACCCCGGTCGCGATCGCGACCGCGACCGCGACGCGGTGGCTGGGGCTGTCGCTGTTGCTGGCCGTCGCGGCGCGCGGGAGGCGCAGGATGGGTGGGCTGGTGATGGCTGCTCTCCTCCTTCGGACTTGGGATGCGGACGCCCAGGGTGGCTGTTGGCGGCTCAATGCAGCAGCAGGCCAACGATCGCTCCGCCCAGCACGATCAGCGGCTCTTTGACCTTGAAACGCCACAGCAGCCCGAGGCTTGCCAGCGCGATCGCGGCGGTGGGCAGGTCGGTGACGGCCTGGCGGGTGAGCACGACGGTGGCCCCGGCGATGGCGCCGGCGGCCGCGGCGGTGGCGCCCGTGACGAACGCCTTGACCTGCGGGTTGTCGGTGTGGCGCAGGAACCAGCGGCCGGGCAGCACCACGCCGAGGTAGATGGGGGTGAAGATCGCCGCGGTGGCGACCAGCGCGCCGGCCAGGCCCTTGACGAGGTAGCCGATGAACGCCGCGGTGATTACCACCGGGCCGGGGGTGATCAGGCCCATGGCAACCGCGTCGAGGAACTGCCGCTCGGTGAGCCAGTGGTGCTGGTGGACGACCCCTTCGCGCAGGAACGGCACGATCGCAAGGCCCGAGCCGAAGATGAACGCGCCGGCCTTGCCGAAGAACAGCGCCAGGGCGAGCAGCGTGCCGCCGCCGGCGATCGTGCCGAGGCCGAGGGCCGCCGTGGAGGCCGTGGGCGGCAGCGGGACGCCAGTGGCTGCCGGCCGCCGATGCCACGGTCGGCGCGGGAGCTTGGGTCGGGCGTCGAGCGCGATCATGACCAGCCCGGCGGCGATGAACAGCACCGCGATCTCGGCGCCGGTGATGGCGGTGACCGCCCCGACCAGCAGCGAGATGGCCCACAGGCGCGGGTCGCGCCGGTTGGTGAGCCGGGCGAGCTTGACCGCGGCGATCGCGATGATCGCCATCACTCCCGGCGCGATGCCGTAAAACAGCGACTGCACCACTGCCAGGCCCTGGTAGCGGACGTAGACCGCGGCGACCGCGACCACCAGCGCAAACGAGGGGGCGATGAACGGGATGGCGACCAGGAACGCGCCGAGGGGGCCGCGTTCCAGGTAGCCGACCCACATGGCGACCTGGGCGGCCAGCGGGCCGGGCATCGTCTGACCCAAGGCGACGCCGTTGAGGAACTCCTGGCGGCCGAGCCAGCCGCGCCGCTCCACCAGGTCGCGTTGCATGTAGCCGACGGTGGCGATCGGGCCGCCGAAGCCCCAGGTGCCAAGCCCGAGGAAGTAGCGCAGCAGCGCCCGCAGGCCAGGCCGCGCGCCGGGCCGGCTGGGGCCGGTGGCCGGCTGGCTGGGGTCGCGGCCGTTGTGGTCGGCGTCGCCGGCTGGGCGCGGAGGCGGCGAGGGCGGCGGAGTGGGATCGCGCACGTCGAAGACTCCCTGGATTAGAGGACGAAGATGTCGACGATGGCGGCGACCAGGCCGGCGGTGGCGGCCGCGCCGACAACTCGGCTCGCCGGCTCTTGGCGGGCGGTCTGGGTGAGCACGGCGGCGGCCATGGCGAAGGCGAGCACGCCGCTGCCGGCATCTGCCCAGCTCAGCGCGATCAGTGGGGCGTCGGTGTTGAACCCGCGGGCGTGGGTGGCGTCCAGGGTGAGGTTCCAGGCGATGAACCCGGCCGTGGTGGCCAGCCCGGCGAGCGCCCACCGCCCGTGCTGGCGGGTCCAGCGGCGCGTCCAGGGCAGCCCGGCCAGGATCAGCGCCGCGGCACCGCCGGCCAGGACGGCGAAGACGAGGATGTCGCGGACCGCGAACACGGGCGGCTCCGATCAGGATCGGGTGGTTGGCGTTGGGGTGGTTAGGTTGGGTGGGTCTGGCACCAGGCGTACAGCGCGTCGTAGACGAAGCTGCCGCGCTCCAGCAGCCGCTGGTCGTCGGCCTCCACCGCTAGGCCGCCCTCGCCGATCGCTAGCAGCCCAGGGCCGAGCGGGTCGCTGTCGAGATCGCTGGCGATGTCGGCGGCGTGCACGATCCGTGCCAGCCGCACCAGGGCCGGGTCTTCGCCCAGGTCGAAGGCGTCGATCAGCACCTCGAACGTGCAGCGGTTGCCCTGGTGGGTGAACTCGGCGTCGGGGGCGTCGAACGAGCGCGCGTCTTCCTGCTTGGCGGTGGTGAGGACCTGGTCGGCGGGGACGTACAGGATCTCGGCTTGGGGGTCGATGAACCGGCGCATCAGCCACGGGCAGGCGATCCGGTCGGTCTTGGGACGCGCACGGGTGACCCATTTCATGGCTGCTCCTTGCGGGTATCGGCGACGGCGTCGAGGGTGCCGGAGATGGCGCGCAGGCCGTTGCGGTTGAGGTAGCCGCCGGTGGTGTCGTAGCGGGTGATCGGCCCGAAGGTGACGCTCTGGTGGACCGGGGAGGCGGTCAGCCGGTCCCGGTCGGGGGTGTTGATCCAGGCGTCGAAGGCGTCGTGGGAGGCCCACGCGGTCACCACGACCGCCTCCAGCACCCCGTCGGTGTCGTTGCCGTGGTGATCGGGGGGCGGTGGGGGTTGGGGGGCCTTGGCGGGGTTTTGGCGCGCGGAGCGGTCCAGCACCAGCTCGAACAGGATGCCGTGCTGTTGGCGGACGGTCCGGTTGGCCTGGACCCAGGCACCGAACCGTTCGCGTTCGGCACGTGGGATGCGCACGGTCCGCCAGCACACGATCATGGCCGCTTCCTCCGGCCGTCACCGTCACCGGTACCGGCCTGGACGGGCGGAGCCTGCGCACGGTCGTGGTGGTCGTGGTGGTCGTGGTTGGGCTCGGTGGGTTCGGCGGGTTCGGCGGGGAGCTCGACGCGGCGAAACCACGCCCACAAGGCCAGGTCGTAGGTGGCTTTGATGGTGCCGGCGAGCACGAAGGGCAGCCCCATGCCGAGCTGCCCGGCGGCCCCGGCGACCGCGGGGGCGATCGGCCGGGCCAGGTAGCGGGCGAGGTTGGTGGTGGCCACCGCGGCGGTCCGCTCGGCCGGGTCGACCAGGGCGATGACGTAGGCCTGGCGGGTCGGCACGTCCATCTGCGACAGCGCGAACCGGCCGAACAGCAGCCCCACGGCACTCGGGAGGTTGGGGGCCAGCGGGATCGCCACCAGCAGCAGGTTGGACGGCAGGTGGGTGGCGACCATGGTGGGCAGCAGCCCGATCCGCTCGGCCAGCCGGGTCGCGGCCAGAAACGAGCCGGCTTGCAGCAGGCCGATGGCGAAGAAGACCACGCCGAGCAGCTCGACCGAGGCGCCGAACCGCACCCGCAGCCAGTAGGCGATGAAGCTTTGGATGACGAAGCCGCCGCCGAAGGCGTCGACGGCGAACAGCCCCGACAGCCGCAGCACGGTGGCGCGGGAGCGGCCAAGCGGCATCCGCACCCTTGCGGGCGGATGGGCCTGCTCGTCCACCTTGGCTTCGGCCGGGGCTTCGACCTGCTGCGATAGCGACCTGGCGAGGATCGCGCCGGCCAGCCCGATGGGCACGAACACCAGGAACAGGCGCTGCTCGGCTGCCAGCCCAACACCCCCACCCACACCGGCACCCACACCGGCACCGGGCAACAACAGCGCCGGGCCGGCTGCCGCGAGCGCGCCAAGCGAGCCAGCCAGCGTGGCGACGGTGTTGTAGACCCCGAAGACCCGGGTGCGAGCGCGCGCGGGCAGGCCCTGGGGCAGCATCGCCTGCTCCAGGGAGGTGAACGGCCCCGACTCCACCACCTCGGTCGACAGCGCCCCGGTCAGCGCGACACCCAGCAGCAGCCACCACCGCGTCGTCAGCCCGAACGCCACCCCGGCCAGCGCCAGGCAGCAGAACAAGGCCGCGTAGGCCCGTCGGCGGCCGATCCGGTCGCCGAGCGTGCCCACCACGAGCTGGGCCAGGGCGGTGCCGGCGACGATGGCGGCCAGCAGCAGGCCGACCCGGGCGCTGGACCAGCCACGCGCGGCGAGGACGACCCCAAGCAGCACCGAGCCGAACCCATAGGCCAACGCCCGCAGCGCCTGCGCTGCCAGGATGCCGCGCGTGTCGCGGGTCACGTGCGGCCCACCACCAGGGGCGGCACCGCCAGGGTCATGACGGCTCCCGGCCGAGCAGCAACGCGCGGCGGCGGTACTCGTACAGCCCGTCGAACAGCGGCCCAGACAGCGCCAGCACCTCTTCGTCGCCACGCACCATCGACAGGCCCCGCAGCAGCACGTCCAACCCGGGCGCCTCGGGGGCGTCGTAGCGCTCGTCGGCCAGGTCGGCCTCGTGGACGATGCGGGCCAGATCCCACAGCACCGGGTCCTCCAGGCTGAAATGGCGCAGGAACCGTTCGAAGCTGCAGTCGCCCTGGTGGTGGGACAGCTCGGCGCCGCGCATGTCGAACGGGGTCGCGTCGGCGGGAACGTCGTCGGGGTCGGCGACGAAGACGAACTCGGCCTCGGGGTCCAGGAACCGGCGGATCAGCCAGGCGCATGCGGCCCGGTCGATGTGGCAGCCTGCCCGGGTCGCCCACCTCATCGCCAGCGCTCCGCCGGAGGGTGGCGACCTGCCGCTGGGGTGCGCCCGGACCGGGTCGGGGTGGGCTTGGACGTTGGCGTGGTCATGCCTCCAGTCTCCCCACAACCACCTCTTGATGCAACCGTGGTTACCTAGCCGGCTGAGGGTTGGCTGGACCGGCGGGCGTGGTTGGACCCTTGCCACCTGGGCGTTGCGGGTCACCTGCCCATCGTCGTCACGCCCGCCCGTGCTGCGCGCCAGCAACCCACGCTGGCGCCTGGCAACCACCTCCCGCATGCGCAACGGGCACGGCAGCATGAGAGGCAACCGCGGTTGCAGTGTTCGATCGTGGGCGGCCATACTGGCGGGTATGGGGATGGACGCGCGGCAGCAGTGGGTGTTTCTCGCCTACCGGCTGCCCAGGGAGCCGTCGACGCCGCGGATTGCGGTGTGGCGCAAGCTGCGCCGCCTCGGCGTCGTCCAGCTGCTTGACGGGCTGGTGGTGCTGCCGCTGGACAACCGGACCCGTGAGCAGCTGGAGTGGCTGGCCGACGAGGTCAGCGAGGCCGGCGGCCAGGCCTCGATCTGGCTGGCGCAGACGGGCTCGGCGGCGCAGGAGCGGGCGCTGGTCGGCCAGTTCCAGGCTGCTGTCGCCGGCGAGTACCAGGCGGTTGCCGCCGCGGCCACGGCCGCCATCGACAACGAGGCGCCGACGACGCGGCGTCGCCTGCTTGGGCGGCTGCGCCGCGAGCTGCACCGCATCGCCGCCCGTGACTACTTCCCGGCTGCGGAGCGTGACCTGGCCGACCAGGCGGTCGAGCGGCTCGCGGCAACCCTGGAACGGCAACGGGCCACACGCTGACCCTGCCGCCCGGGCAGCAGGCAGCGCTGAGGTTGGCTTGGCGTTGTCACCTCACGGCCGCTGCCTGCCCCGCGGGCGGTCGCCGGCCGGGCCGGTCTCAGTCGGGTGCTGTCGGCACCAGGCGGAGAGCGCGTCGTCGAGGAACGACGCGCGTTCGATCAGGTGGTCGTCGTCGGCCTCCACCGCCAGGCCGCCCTCGCCCGCCGCGAGCACCACCGGTGCCAGCGGGTCGACGGTCACGTCGTCGGCGAGGGCGGCGGCATGCACCGCCCGGGCCAGACGGCCAAGCCCGGCGTCGCCGCCCAGCCCGAAGCGCTCGATCAGGATCTCGAAGGCGCACCTGCTGCCCTGGTGGGCGAAGTCGGCCTCGGGGACGTCCACCGACCAGGCCTCCTGGGCCTTGGCCACCCCCAGCACCGCCTGGGGATGGCAAACAGCAGCGCACCGGTCGGGTCGATGAACCAGCGGACGAGCCATGCGCAGGCCAGCCGATCGGTCTTCGGCCGGGTTGGGAGCACCCACCGCATCGCCACCTCCTCACCGCACCCTGCTCCTGCCAGAGACGATCGAGACCATCATGGGTCAGGATGAAACCACGGTTACGAGAACAACATCCCGCCACAAGCCGCGAGAGGTATATGTTGGGTAACCTCGGTTACATAGAAAGACCGGGGCGGTGGTGGAAGGGAGGCGTAATGCTGGCAAGCGCGGCAACGTGCGGCTGGGTCGGCGTGCCCCTGCTCGCCGACGATGGTGAGGGTGGCGGCGCGGTCAGCCACGCCGCCGCGATCGTCTTGGCGCTCGGGTGCTGCCGGTCCTACTCGGGACGCTGTGGTGGGCGAGGGCCGCGATCCGCAGCCGTCGCGACCGGGCTGGCGGGCAGGCGCCTGACGACCTGCCCGACGACTACCGCCGCTGCTGACCCAGCGCCAGCAGCCCCCGGTCGTCAGCCTCCACCGCAAGGCCGCCCTCGCCGATCGCCAACAGCCAAGGACCGACAGGATCGGTCCAGGTCGCCTGCGACGTCGGCCGCGTGGATGATGCGAGCCAGCCGCGCTCGGGCCGGGTCGCCGCCGAGGTCAAAGGCGTCGATGAGACCTCGAAGGTGCACTGGTCGCCGCGATGGGTGACCTCCCCATCCGGCGCGTCGAAGGAGCGGGCGGCCTCGATCTCGGGGACGGCGAGGACCCGGTCGGCGGGCACGTAGCGGACCTTGGCGTGGGGGTCGATGAACCGGCGGATCAGCCAGGAGCAGGCGATCCGGTCGGTCTTGGGACGCGCACGCGTGACCACTGCACAGCTGCTCCTTGGGAGGCGTCGGCCGGGCAGAGGTTGGTCGAGGAGCCTTAGGTGTGGTTGCGGGTGCCGAGCCAGCGCACCACGAGGATCAGCAGGCCGAGGCCGATCACCCAGGCCACGAAGCCCTCGGGCACCGGGCCCTTGCCGCCGATCGGCGCGCCGCCGCGGTTGAACCTGTCCTTGTTCAGTGCCTGGACGTAGGCGGCGACGTCGTTGACCCGCTGGATGCTCTGGGTGTCGGTGGGGGTGTACTGGGGCAGGCCGCCGCCCGGCGGCATCTGCCCCGGTCCGATCTTGATCGCCTCGGCCACATCCAGTGGCGACACCCCCAGCATGGTCGGGGCGATGTTGGCGCCACCGAGCGCCGAGCCGGCGCCGTTCGTTCCGTGGCAGGCCGCGCACGACTGCGCGTAGGCCTGCAGGCCGCGGGCCACGTCGCCCTTGCCGGCGTCGACCTCGGGGATCAGCGTGTCGCCAACGGCCCGGCCGACGTAGGCGCTGAGCGCGGGGATCTCCTGCTCGCTGAAGCGGGGCTTGCTGCGGGCGATCGCCTCGCCCGTGGTGGACTGGAAGGGCATCCGCCCGGTGCGGACCGCCCAGTCGACCGCGGCGGCGCCGCCCAGGTCCCGCAGCGAGGGGACGGTGGAGTACTCCGAGGGCCCGTTCGGGTTGGGCCCGTGGCAGGCGGCACAGGACTGGAGGTAGAGCTGGCGCCCCTGCGCCTGCAGGCCCGCGGAGCTGCTGGTGGTCTGCGCCCCCACGCGTGCGCCGCCGCTGGCGCCGGAGGTGGCGGGGACCAGCAGCAGCGCGAGCACGGCGATCCCAGCGAAGAGGATCATGGTCCTGCGCACACGCGACCCCTAACGCCAATGCCATCCGGTTAAGGGCCCGTCCGCCCTGATTTGACCGCGCTGACCAGGGAGTTCGCGGTCGCAACTCCGGCTAACCGGATGGCATTGCCCCTAACGCCGACTTCCGCTCAGCGTTTTAGGCCCCGATGTTGGCATGCGTAGCGGGGGCGGCAGGTGACAGATCTGCTGCTGACCGGTGTGTTCGAAGACCACTGCAACGATGGCGGCCGTATAGGTGCCGGG
>WNFV01008748.1_pt1 | contig 16100 bp, 18 predicted proteins | sample 5400101 | NCBI WGS metagenome assembly WNFV01 (sample SAMN13153361, study PRJNA577476) | soil metagenome | isolation source: 115 cm soil or saprolite under grassland replicate 1 | place: USA:California | collected 2016-06-15
CGGCCACCGCCGAGGCGCCAGCCGGCCGGGACCCGGAGCCGCAGCCGGTCGAGGCCGCGGGCAACGGTGGGCAGCCGGCCGCCGCCGCGTTGCCGGCGACGGCGCAACCGTCCGGTCAGGTCGCCGAGCCGGGCCGCAACGGCGAGCAGCTGCCGGCCGCCACGGCCGGCGGCAACGCCGATGCCGGTGCCGGCCAGGCCGACCCCGGGCCCGCTGCGGCTTCGGGCCAGGCAGCCGCCCTGGTCCAGACCGCGCCGGCCGGCGACCCGCCGGCCGCGCAGGACCCGCCGGACGCGCAAGGCCAGGCCGGCGACGGCGCCAAGGGCCAGGCGGGCGCGGCCGGGGACCCGCCGGCCGACGGCGCCCAGGGCCGGGCGGCCACGGGCGGACAGGGCCAGGCCGGCGGTGACGGACGCCAGGAGGGCCAGCCGGCCGGCGGCGGCCAGAGCCAGCCCGCACAGGGGCAGGCGGCGGCGGAGCCGGCGCAGCGCGGCGACGGGCAGCCCGACCACGGCGGCGACCGCGGCCAGCGGCGGGACTGGGGCGGCCAGCAGGGCGGCCGCTGGGAGAACCAGCAGGGCCAGGGTGGCGGCGGCGGACGGCGCCGCAGCCGCAACCGGAACCGCAACCGCAACCGCTTCAACGAGCAGGGCGGCAACGTCGCCGTGCTGGACCGGCCCGACTACCGGGAGCGGCAGCAGGCCGACGACCGTCCCGAGGTCAGCCGCGTCGGCACCCTCGACATCCGCTCCCAGGACGGCTACGGCTTCCTGCGGGTCAACGGCTACCTGCCTGGGCCGGAGGACGTCTACGTGCCGCTGTCGATGATCCGCCGGATGGGGTTGCGGCGCGGCGACGAGATCGAGGGCACCGTCAAGCTGCCGCGGGACTCCGAGAAGTACGCCGCCCTCTCCCGGGTCGAGAAGGTCAACGGCCTCGACCCGGAGGAGGCGCGCGGCCGGCGCGACTTCAAGGACCAGACCCCGCTGTACCCGCAGGAGCGCCTGCGCATGGAGCCCAACCCGACCGAGATCTCCACCAGGATCATGGATCTGATGTGCCCGATCGGGAAGGGCCAGCGTGGGCTGATCGTGTCCCCGCCGAAGGCGGGCAAGACCACCCTGATGAAGCAGATCGCCAACGCGATCAGCGACAACAACCCCGAGGTGTACCTCATCATCCTGCTCACCGACGAGCGGCCCGAAGAGGTCACCGACATGCAGCGCTCGACCAAGGCGCACGTGATCTACTCGACCTTCGACCGGCCGAGCGAGGAGCACTGCCAGGTCGCCGAGCTGACCATCGAGCGGGCCAAGCGGCTGCCCGCGCCTACAACCTGGCCACACCGGCGAGCGGCAAGATCCTCTCCGGCGGCGTCGACTCCTCGGCCCTGTACCCGCCCAAGCGCTTCTTCGGCGCGGCGCGGAACCTGGAGGAGGGCGGCTCGCTCACCATCCTGGCGACGGCGCTGGTCGACACCGGCTCGCGCATGGACGAGGTGATCTTCGAGGAGTTCAAGGGCACCGGGAACATGGAGGTGCGGCTGGACCGCAAGCTCTCGGAGCGCCGCATCTTCCCCGCCCTCGACGTGGACGCCTCCTCGACCCGCAAGGAGGAGCTGCTGCTCAGCGAGGAGGAGCTGGTGGTCTCCTGGAAGCTGCGCCGCGTGCTCGGCGCGCTCGACCCGGCCCAGGCCCTCGAGCTGGTGGTCGACCGGATGCGCCAGAGCAAGACCAACCAGGAGTTCCTCCGCGCCATCCAGCGCGCCAACATCAGCTGACTGCCCCGCAGGCAGCGCGACTGAGGATCTGCCGGGCGGCTGGAATGCCGCAGGTGATGCAGATGTTATCGGGGTAGTGGTGGGAGGCGTCGGTCAACGACCGGGTCGCCCGCCACTCCCGAGAGTCGCCGCCCCTGCGGGGCAGTAGTAGGATCGATCGGTTCGTCCAGGGCCAGCCACGCGGACGGGTCTTCGACAGCTGGCGGGGCCCGGAGGCGTGATCTCCCTGAAGACGTAAGGAGCACACACGCATGAAGCAGGGCATCCACCCTGAGTACAAGGTCGCGACCGTGCGCTGCTCGTGCGGCGAGACCTTCACCACCCGATCCACCCAGTCCGAGCTGCGGGTCGACATCTGCTCCAAGTGCCACCCGTTCTATACGGGCAAGCAGAAGCTGGTCGACGCCGGCGGCCGGGTGGAGCGCTTCGAGCGCCGCTACGGCAAGCGCAAGGCGCCAGAGGCCCAGGCCTGAGCGGGGCCCGGCGAGACGCTGGCATGGCCGACGAGGCGCTGGGCCAACCGGTCCACTACGGCGGCCAGGCGGTCCTGGAAGGCGTGATGATGCGCGGCCAGGACGCCTGGGCCGTCGCCGTGCGCCGCCCCGGCGGCGACATCTACGTCGAGCGGCGTGAGCTGGCCCCGCTGGCCAAGCGTGTGCGCCTGTTCCGCCTGCCGTTCCTGCGCGGCGTCGGCGTGCTGGCTGACTCCCTCGCCATCGGCGTGCGCGCCCTCTCCATCTCGGGCAACCAGGCCCTCGGCGAGGAGGAGCAGCTCAGCGAGAAGCAGATGAACTGGTCGCTCGGGCTCGGGGCAGCCTTCTTCACGGTGGTGTTCATCCTGCTGCCGGCGCTCGGGACCAGCTGGCTCTCGCGACACCTCCCCGACGACCTGGTCTTCAACCTGGTCGAGGGGGTCGTGCGGCTCGCCTTCTTCCTACTCTACATCCTGCTCATCGGGCAGCTCAGCGACATCCGTCGTGTCTTCCAGTACCACGGCGCCGAGCACAAGGCGATCCACTGCTACGAGGCGGACCTGCCCCTCGAGCCCGAGGAGGTCGACCGCTTCTCCACCCTGCACGTGCGCTGCGGCACCAACTTCCTGCTGATCCTGTTCGTGGTCACGCTGGTAGTGTTCACGGTGGCGTTCTCGCTGCTCGGCCGGCCGCCGCTGGTGCTGCGGGTGCCGCTGCAGATCCTGGCCGTCCCGGCGATCGTGGGCATCGCCTACGAGGGCATCCGCCTGGGCGCGGGGCGGGAGCGGTCGGTCCTGGTCCGCGGCATCATGAAGCCGGGGCTGTGGCTGCAGATGCTGACCACCAAGCCCCCGAGCAGGGACCAGATCGAGGTCGCCATCCGCGCCCTCGAGCAGGTCCTGCCGGCGGCGGAGCGGGACCGCATCGCGCCGCTGCCCTCGCCGCTGGCGCTGGCCGGCGCGTCCACGCCGGGCCGGACGGAGGCCGGGGACGCGGACGGCGACGTGGTCGCGCCGGAGGCGGGCTAGTCGCGCCCGGAGTCGGGTCGCCCGGCCGCGTGGCCGGGCACGGTGAGGAAGGCAGCGGTGTTCCAGCGTCTCGACGAGATCGAGCAGACCTACGAGGAGATCGAGGCACAGCTCAGCGACCCGGCCGTGCTGGCCGACCAGCGTCGCGTGGTGGAGCTCTCCAAGCGCTACGCCGAGCTGGGCGAGGTGGTGCGCGCCTACCGTGGCCTGCGCGCCGCCCGTGAGGACCTGGCGACCGCGCGCCAGCTCCATCGCGAGGAGCGCACCGCCGAGGGCCGCGCCCTGCTCGACCAGGAGATCGAGGCCGCCCAGGCCCGCATCGTCGAGCTGGAGGCCGAGCTCAAGCGCGCCCTGGTCCCCAAGGACCCCAACGACGACCGCGACGTGATCGTCGAGGTCCGCGCCGGCACCGGCGGCGACGAGGCCGCCCTGTTCGCCGGCGACCTGTTGCGCATGTACACCCGCTGGGCGGAGCAGCACGGCTACCGCACCGAGGTGCTCTCCTCGAGCGCCTCCGACCTGGAGGGCGTCAAGGAGGTCATCTTCGCGGTCAAGGGCAAGGGCGCCTGGTCGCGGCTGAAGTACGAGGCCGGCGTGCACCGCGTCCAGCGGGTGCCTGTCACCGAGTCGCAGGGCCGCATCCACACCTCCGCCGCCGGCGTCAACGTGCTGCCGGAGGCCAAGGAGGTCGAGGTCGAGATCGACCCGGCCGACCTCAAGGTCGACGTGTACCGCTCGACCGGCCCTGGCGGCCAGTCGGTCAACACCACCGACTCGGCCGTGCGCGTCACCCACCTGCCCACCGGGATCGTGGTGGCGATGCAGGACGAGAAGTCGCAGATCCAGAACCGCGAGAAGGCCCTGCGGGTGCTGCGCGCCCGCCTGCTGGAGCGTGCCATCGCCGAGCAGCAGGCGGCCCTCGCCGCCGAGCGCCGCTCGCAGGTCCGCTCGCTGGACCGCTCCGAGCGGGTGCGCACCTACAACTTTCCCCAGGACCGGGTCACCGACCACCGCATCGGCTTCACCGTCGGCGACCTGCCCGGCGTGCTGGAGGGCAAGGGCCTCGACCGCATCATCGACGAGCTGGCCGCCCGCGACCGCGAGGCCGGGCTGGGCGCCCACGACCAATGAGCGGGCTGCCCGACCTCGACGCCGCGCCCCGGCTCCGCGACCTGGTCGCGGCGGTGACGTCCCAGTTGTACGCGGCAGGCTGCGTCTCGGCGCCGGCCGAGGCCTGCTGGCTGCTCGAAGAGGCCCTCGAGCTGGCGCCGGGGGAGCTGGCCAGGCGTCGCGGCGAGGCCGTGCCCGGGGCTCGCGCGCGTGGCTTGGCTGGGGCTCACGCGCTGCAGCCAAGCCACGCGCGAGAGCCCCAGCCAAGCACACCGGCCCGCGCCCGCCTTGCCGCCATGACCGCCAGGCGGGCCGCCGGGGAGCCGTTGCAGTACGTGGTCGGCTGGGCACCGTTCGGGCGGCTGCGGCTGGCGGTCGGCCCTGGCGTGTTCGTGCCGAGGCCGGAGACTGCAGCGGCTGCGGCGCGATCGCCTGCTTCGTGGCCGACGCCGTGCCCGGCGCGCGCGTGCTCGCCACCGAGCTGGACCCCGGGGCGCTCGCCTGGGGGCGACGCAACGCCGAGCGCCACGGCGTCGAGCTGCTCGCCGGCGACCTCGACGGCCCGCTGCCCCCACAGCTCGCCGGCAGGGTGCAGGTCCTCACCGCCAACGTCCCCTACGTGCCCAGCGACCAGATCGAGCTGCTCCCGCGTGACGTGCGCGACCACGAGCCCCGGCTCGCCCTCGACGGCGGCCCGGACGGGCTCGACGTGCTGCGGCGCGTGGCCGCGCTGGCGCCGCGCTGGCTCGCCTCCGGCGGCGTGCTGCTCAGCGAGATCGCCGAGGACCAGGGGAGCGCCGCCACCCAGGCGCTGGCCGCCGCCGGGCTCGGCGAGGTGCGCCTGCACCACGACCTGGCCGGCCGCCACCGCGTCGTCGAGGGGGTGCGACCATGAGCGAGGAGGAGCGCCGCACCCCGGTCGACGAGGCCGCCGGCTCTGCCGGATCCGGCGGCGGCGACGACGGCCGGGCCGAGGCGGCGCCGGGGGAGCGGGGCGCGAGCGAGGACGGCCTGGCCGGCGAGCCACGCGTGGTCCAGGTGAGCAAGGACGAGGCCCTCTGGGACGGGCTGCTCGAGGTCGGCAGCGAGGTGGTCGCGCGCGGCGGCGTGATCGTGCTGCCGACCGACACCGTCTACGGCGTCGGCTGCGACCCCTTCAACAGCTCGGCGGTCGACGCCCTGTTCGCCGTCAAGCGGCGCGGCCGCGACCTGCCGCTGCCGGTGCTGGTGCACGGCTGGCGCCAGGCCATCGGCCTGGTCGAGGACTTCACCGAGCAGGCCAAGACGCTGGTGGCCGCCTGGTGGCCCGGCCCGCTCACGATCGTGCTGCGCGAGGCGCCCGGGATCGGCTGGGACCTCGGCTACTCGCGGGGCACGGTGGCGGTGCGCATGCCCAAGCAGGGCTTCGCCCTGGCGCTCATCCGCCGCACCGGGCCGCTCGCCGTGACCAGCGCCAACCGCTCCGGCGAGCCCACCGAGGCCACCGTGGCCGGGATCGTCGCGCAGCTCGGCGACGACGTCGACGTGTTCTTCGACGCCGGCCCGGCCCCTGGCGGGGAGCCCTCCACCATCGTCGACCTGACCGGCTCGCGGCCCCGCCTGCTGCGCGCGGGCGCGATCCCGGCCGAGGAGATCGAGCGCACGCTCGGGGAGCCGCTGGGCGATGGCGCCTGAGCCGAGCTGGCTGGGTGGCGGGGCGGACGACGCCGGCTTCACCGTGCTGTTCGTCTGCACCGGCAACATCTGCCGCTCACCAACGGCCGAGGCGTTCGCCTGGCGCGAGCTCGGCCGCTTCCCCGACGACGGCGGGCTGCGCTTCGGCTCGGCGGGCAGCCACGCCCTGAACGGCAACCCGGCCACCGAGGGGGCGGTCGCCGCCGCCGCGGCCCGCGGCGGCGACCTGGCCCGACACCGCGCCCGCGAGCTGGACCGCCGTCTGGTGCGCGATGCCGACCTGATCCTGGCCATGGCCGCCGAGCACCTGCCGTACGTGCTCGCCTTCGACCGCTCGGCGGCGCAGCGCGCCTTCGTGCTCGGTGCCTTCGCGCGCGTGGTCGCCGAGCTGCCGAGCCCGGCGCGCTCGCCCGAGCAGCTGGTGGCCATGGCGCTCGCGGAGGGCGCCGCGCACGACCACGTCAGCGACGACGTCGACGACCCCATCGGCGGCACGCCGGAGGCCTACGCGGCCATCGCCGAGCACATCGACGAGCTGGTGACCCCGGTGGTCGCCGCGCTCGCCAAGCTGGCGTGAAGCGCCAGGCGCCGCTCCGCCAGGGCCGGTCTCCCACCAGCGCGCATGGTAGCCTCGGCAGCGTCTTCGCAGGTGACGAAAGGGAACGGATGACCTTCTTCCCGGCTTCTCCGCTGGGTCGCGGGTAGCTGGCGGGCGGCGGTGCGCGATCTCCGGTCCTACCTGCTGGTGGCCGCCGTGGCGGCGATCGTCGCCTACCTGGCCACCCCGGTGATCCGTTACGTGGCGCTGAAGCTCGACGCGGTCGACCGCCCCGGCGGTCGCAAGGTCCACGCCATCCCCACCCCGACCCTCGGCGGCGTGGCGATGTTCTTCGGCTTCCTCGCCGGGCTCGCCCTCGCCTCGCGCCTGCCCGCCTTCCAGCCCCTGTTCCTCGCCTCCAGCCTGCCGGGCTACGGGCCGCTGGTGCTGGTCTCCGAGGTGCTCGGGATGGCCATCGGCGCGGCGCTGATGGTGGTCATCGGCATGGTCGACGACACCATGGGCCTGACGGCCCCGGCCAAGCTGGCCTCGCAGATCTTCGTTGCCAGCGTGATGACCCTGACCGGGGTGCGGGTGTTCTACTTCTGGGTCCCCGGCCTCGACACCCTCAGCCTCCCGCCCGACCTCGGCATGATCGCCACCGTGGTGCTGGTGATCGTCACCGTGAACGCGGTCAACCTGGTCGACGGGCTCGACGGGCTGGCCGCTGGGCTGGTCGGCATCGGCGCGCTGGCCTTCTTCATCTACAGCTACCGCATGGGCACCACCGGCGTGATCAGCGACTCGTCGGCGGCCCCGCTGATCAGCGCGCTGCTGTTCGGCATCTGCGCCGGCTTCCTGCCGCACAACTTCAACCCCGCCCGCATCTTCATGGGCGACACCGGCTCGATGCTGCTCGGTACCCTGCTCGCCGGGGCGACCGTCACCGGGGTCGGCCGCAGCGGCCAGCCCCAGGCCGGCGACCAGTTCGCCATCCTGATCCCGGTGGCGATCCCGCTCCTGGTGCTCGCCCTGCCGTTCCTCGACACCCTGATGGCGGTGGGGCGCCGCGTGCGAGCCGGGCAGGGGGTGATGACCGCCGACAAGAACCACCTGCACCACCGCCTGCTGGAGATCGGCCACTCGCACCGCAGGGCCGTGCTGGTCCTGTACGTCTGGGGCGCCCTGCTGGCCTTCTCGGCGGTCGCCCTGTCGTTCACCGGCCCGACCCGGGTGCTGCCCTACTTCCTGGTGGTGCTCGGCTGCGGCGTGGTCGCCCTGCTCGGCCCGCGCCGCCGCGAACGCCAGCGAGGGTGATCCACCCGGGGGCTTGGCGGGGTGGCCGACCGCACTGGTAGGTTTGACGTCCGCGCGGATGCTGCGAGCGCCCCCCACCGTCTCCTGGCGGGCAGGGCGCCGCGGCCCGGACCCGCCGCAGGCGGCCCGGCGCGCCAGGCCTCAGTACGTCAACCGAGCCCGAGGTGGAACGCGCGATGACCGAGGAGGTACGGATCGTCCGCGGGGCGGTCCTCGCCACCGCCCTGGTCGCTCCCGTGGCGCTGGCCGTCGGCGGGCTGGCGGCCGGGGGCAGGGGCGTGCTCGGGGTCGCCATCGGCCTCGCCCTCGCGGCCGCCTTCTTCTCGGTCACGGTGGTGGCCGTCGGCACCGCCGGACGCATCGCGCCCGACCTGATGATCCCGGTCGCCCTGATCGTCTTCGCCCTCAAGATGCTGGTGGTCGGGCTGCTGCTGTTCCTGCTCAGGGACGTGACCGCCTTCGACCACGCCGCCTTCGCGCTGGCCGTGGTGCTCGGCGCCGGCACCTACCTGGCCGCCGAGATGCGGCTGGTGCTGCGCTCCCGCGTCCCCTACGTGGACGTGAGCGAGGTGGGCCACCGCCGCGCGCCGGCTGGACTGAGGAGCGACGAAGGAGCCACAGGCGACGAAGGAGCGACGAGGGAAGCCGGCGCACAGAGCGGCGGCGGCCCACCGACCGTTTCTGTAGAGGACGGCGAGGCGCCGTGAGCGCCGTCGGCGGCGGGCCCGTCGCGGCGCCCGGCGGCACGGAGATGATAGATTCGCGCGCCCATGGCTGGACGCGGAGGCGGAGGCGGGCGGCGCGGCGGCGGCGCCGACGCCGTCTGGTCGATCCTCGGCACCTTCGTGGCCGGCGTACTGGCCTGGGGGCTGATCGGCTGGGCGCTGGACCGCTGGCTCGGCACCAGCTTCCTGGTCGCGATCGGCATCCTGGTCGGTGCCGCCGGGGCCTTCTACCTGATCATCAAGCGCTACGGCAGCGGCTGAGCCCGCGCCGCCGCGGACCTGTCGAAGCTGGTGAGCCGCTGAGATGACGCCCTCGTTGCTGGTCGCCGCGCGGGAGGGGTTCAAGCCTCCCGGCATCGACGAGTTCGAATGGCCCAACCTGATCGACCTGAAGCTGTTCGGCCTCGACCTCGGCATCAACCGTGTGGTGCTACAGATGTTCCTGGTCACGGGCCTGGTCATCCTGCTGCTGTGGCTCGGCTTCCGGCGCGCCTCGCTGGTCCCACGCGGCCTGCAGAACGTGATGGAGTCGGCGGTCGACTTCGTCCGCGACCAGATCGCGCTCGAGGTGATCGGGCGCGACGGGCTGCGCTACGTGCCCTACCTGACCACCCTGTTCCTGTTCGTCTTCCTCGCCAACCTCGGCGGCATCGTGCCGCTGCTCAGCTTCCCGGCGACCGGGCGCATGGCCCTCCCGGCCGTGATGGCCCTGACCAGCACGGTGCTGTTCATCGGGGTGGGCATGAAGCGGCAGGGCGGCCTGCGCTACCTGCGCAACTCGCTGTTCCCGCCGGACGTGCCGGTGCTCCTCTACGTCCTGCTCACCCCGATCGAGCTGGTCTCGACCTTCCTCATCCGGCCGATGACCCTGGCGGTCCGGCTGCTCGCCAACATGATCGCCGGCCACCTGATCCTCGGGGTCTTCTTCGCCGCCACCGCCTACCTGCTCGGCTCGCTGAACGCGAGCATGCTGTTCGGCGTCGGCGCACTCGTGTTCGCGGTCGCCCTTGTCGCCTTCGAGCTGTTCGTGGCGGCACTGCAGGCGTACGTGTTCACCATCCTGTCCGCCATCTACATCGCCGGCGCCCTGGAGCCCGAGCACTGATCGCGAAGGCCGAGGCCGCCGGCCCGCTGGCCGCCCAGCGCTCCCAGCAACGCTGGCAGGGTGCCCGGTATAGTCCCTGGCACCGTGGGGACCGCTGTCTCGAGCGAGAGCACGCAGCAAAGGAGCGCAGCACGACATGAGCGTCAACCTGGTCAACAGCGTCCTTGCCGCCAAGGACACGATGAGCGGCAGCATCTCGATCGTCGGGTACGGCCTCGGCACGATCGGCCCCGGCATCGGCATCGGCTTCCTGGTCGGCAAGACGGTGGAGGGCATCTCGCGGCAGCCCGAGGCGGCCGGGGCGGTGCGGCCGCTGATGTTCATCGGCCTCGCCCTGGTCGAGGCCCTTGCGCTGTTCGGCTTCGTGCTCGCCTTCGTCATCGCGTAGAGGGGGACAGGTGCAGTTCGTCAACCTGGTCCTCGCCGCCGCGGAAGGGGAGTCGAAGAACCCGATCCTGCCCGCCACGGCGGAGCTGGTCTGGGGCGCGATCTCCTTCTTCGTGCTGCTGTTCGTGGTCACCAAGCTGGTGTGGCCGAGCATCGACGAGGCCTACCGCAACCGCAGCGCCAGCATCGAGGGCAAGCTGGAGACGGCCGAGCGGGAGCGGGCCGAGGCCAACCGGCTGCTCGACGAGTACCGGCGCAGGCTGGCAGCGGCCGAGGAGGAGACCCAGCGCATCATCGAGGAGGCCCGCGGCGCCGCCGAGCGACTGCGCCGCGAGATCCGCGGCAAGGCCGAGGGCGAGGCCGCCCGCGATCTGGAGCGCGCCCGCCAGGCCATCCGCGGCGAGCGCGACCAGGCAATGCGCGACCTGCGGCGCGAGGTCGGCACCCTGGCCGTCGAGCTGGCCGCCCGCGTGCTGGACGACTCGCTCGACCGCGAGCGCCAGCTCCGCCTGATCGACCAGTACATCGAGGAGCTCGGCGACCACGCTCAGGCTGGCGCGATGACCAGCCGCCCGGAGCGCTCCGGCGGTGGCAATGGCTGAGCAGGCGCTCACCGGCCACGCCCAGCGGCTGCTGGACGAGGCCGACGGCCGCGACGCGCTCGAGCGGGTCGAGGGCGAGCTGGCCGCGATCGCCAAGATGCTCAACACCCAGGTGCGGCTGCGCAAGGCGCTCAGCGACCCCGACCTGCCCGCCGCCAACAAGAAGGCCCTGCTCGACGATCTGGCCGGCGGCACCCTCGACGCCGCCACGGTCGAGCTGCTCGCCACCGCGGCCGAGCAGCGGCGCGTGCCGATGCGGGAGTTCCCCGAGCTGGTGGCCGGGCTGGCCGCCCAGGCGGCGTTCACCGCCGCCGAGGCCGACGGGGAGCTCGAGCGCCTCGAGGAGGAGCTGTACCAGCTCGGCACGCTGGTCGACCGCGAGCCGGGGGTGCGCAGCGCCCTCACCGACCCCGGCCTGCCCGTCGACCACAAGCAAGCGCTGGTCGCGGACCTGCTGCACGGCCACGCCGGCGAGCGCACCGCCGCCTTCGCCGACCTCTGGGTGGTCCTGCGCGACGGGCGCGGCCTCGGCGACACGGCCAGGGAGCTGGCTGGGCAGGCAGCACGGCGGCGGCAGCGGCTGGTGGCCGAGGTGCGCTCCGCCGTCGAGCTCGACGGCGAACGGCAGACCAGGCTCGCCGAGGTGCTCACCCGGGTCACTGGCAGGCCGGTCGACCTGCACTGTACGGTCGACGCGTCGATCCTGGGCTCGGTGGTGGTCCGCATCGGCGACGAGGTCTTCGACGGCAGCGTCCGCAGCCGCCTCGCCAAGGTGCGCGAGCGGCTGGGCGCCTAGAACCATGGCGGCCGCGCCGTGAGCGGTCCAGCGGAGCGAGAGGGGAAGCACGACCGTGACCGAGCTGTCCATCCGGCCAGACGACATCGCCAATGCCCTGCGCAAGCACGTGGAGTCGTACCGACCAGCGGTCACCCGTGAAGAGGTCGGCCGGGTCACCTGGAGCGGCGACGGCATCGCCTTCGTCGAGGGCATGCCCTCCGCCATGGCCAACGAGCTGCTCGAGTTCCCCAGCGGCCTGGTCGGCATGGCCCTCAACCTCGACGTCCGCGAGATCGGCTGCATCGTCTTCGGCGACTCCTCCGGCATCCCCGAGGGCGGCGAGGTGCGCCACACCGGCCGGGTGCTGTCGGTGCCGGTGGGCGACGGCTTCCTCGGGCGGGTGATCGACCCGCTCGGCCGGCCGCTGGACGGCAAGGGCGAGATCGAGGCCGAGACCACCCGGACGCTCGAGCTGCAGGCCCCGTCGGTGGTCGAGCGCCAGCCGGTGAAGGAGCCGCTGGAGACCGGCATCAAGGCGATCGACTCGATGACCAACATCGGCCGCGGCCAGCGCGAGCTGATCATCGGCGACCAGAAGACCGGCAAGACCGCCGTCTGCCTCGACGCGATCGTCAACCAGCGCCAGCACTGGGGCACCGAGCGGCAGGTCAAGTGCATCTACGTGGCGATCGGCCAGAAGTCCTCGACCGTGGCCGAGCTGGTCGGCGCGCTGGAGGAGAACGACGCGCTCGACTACACCGTGGTGATCAACGCGCCCGCATCGCTGCCTGCCCCGTTCAAGTACATCGCCCCGTACGCCGGCTCCGCCTTCGGCCAGCACTGGATGTACAAGGGCGAGCACGCCCTGATCATCTTCGACGACCTCTCCAAGCAGGCCGAGGCCTACCGCGAGATCTCGCTGCTGCTGCGCCGCCCCGCCGGCCGCGAGGCCTACCCGGGCGACGTCTTCTACCTGCACTCCCGGCTGCTGGAGCGCTGCGCCAAGCTCTCCGACGAGAAGGGCGGGGGCTCGCTCACCGGCCTGCCGATCATCGAGACCAAGGGCAACGACGTCTCCGCCTACATCCCGACCAACGTCATCTCCATCACCGACGGCCAGATCTACCTGGAGCCCGACCTGTTCAACTCGGGCGTGCGCCCGGCGATCAACGTGGGCATCTCGGTCTCCCGGGTGGGCGGCAGCGCCCAGACCAAGGCGATGAAGCAGGTCACCGGCACGCTCCGCCTCGACCTGGCCCAGTACCGCGCCCTGGAGGCGTTCGCGCTGCTCGCCTCCGACCTCGACAAGACCTCGCGCGCCCAGCTCGACCGCGGCGCCCGCATGGTCGAGCTGCTCAAGCAGGGCCAGTACCAGCCCATGCCGATGGAGCAGCAGGTCATCTCGCTGTGGGCCGGCACCAACGGCTACCTGGACGGCATCCCGGTCAGCGACGTGCGCCGCTTCGAGCACGAGCTGCTCGACTTCGTCGAGGCCGAGCACGCCGCCATCAGCGAGCACATCCGCACCAAGGGGGACCTGCCCGACGAGGTCGAGGCCAAGCTGCGCGAGGCCCTCGACCGCTTCGCCGAGCGCTTCAAGACCTCCGACGGCAAGCGGCCGCTGAGGGAGGCCGAGGCGGAGCCGATGGACGAGGGCGAGGAGGGGCAGGAGACGGTCAAGCGCTACCGCCCCCAGGCGACCGAGAGCCAGGCCGGCTCCTCCGGGTCCGGCTCGTAGCCATGGCCGGACAGCTTCGGGCCATCCGCCGGCGCATCCGCTCGGTGCAGTCGACCATGAAGATCACCCGGGCGATGGAGCTGATCTCCACCTCCCGGGTCGCCCGCGCGCAGCAGCGCGTCGACCAGTCGCGGCCCTACACGGGCGAGATCACCCACGCGCTGACCAGCGTGGCCAACACCGAGCTGACCATCTCCCACCCGCTGCTCGAGCAGCGCGCCGAGGTGCGGGCGGCGGCCGTGCTGGTGGCCAGCTCCGACCGCGGGCTCGCCGGCCCCTACAACGCCAACGTGCTGCGCACCATGGAGGAGCTGCTGGCCAAGCTGCGGGACGACGGGATCGAGCCGCGCCTCTACGTGACCGGCCGCAAGGCCGTCTCCTACCTGCGCTTCCGCCAGCGTCCCATGGTGCGGTCCTGGACCGGCTTCTCCGACAGGCCGTCCTACGAGGACGCCGAGGAGGTCGCTCAGGCCATGCTGACGGCCTTCCTCGAAGGCGAGGTCGACGAGATCCACGCCGTCTGGACCGACTTCGTCTCGATGATGACCCAGCGCGCGGTCGCCCGGCGCTTCATCCCGCTGCTGGTGGAGGAGACCGCCGAGCGGCCGCCGCGCGCGATCCCGCAGTACGTCTACGAGCCGGACCCGCAGGCGGTGCTCGACGCCCTACTGCCCGCCTACATCGAGGCGCAGGTGTTCACCGCCATGCTGGACGCGGCCGCCTCCGAGCACGCCGCCAGGCGCAAGGCGATGAAGGCGGCCACCGACAACGCCCAGGAGCTGATCGAGGCGTTGACCCGCGACTACAACCAGGCGCGGCAGGCAGAGATCACCCAGGAGATCATGGAGATCGTGGGAGGCGCGGAAGCCCTCCGTTCGACCAGGAGCTGAGAAGCGATGGCCACGGCAGCGAAACAGAGCAGCGACAAGAAGACCAGCGGGCGCATCGTCCGGGTGATCGGCCCGGTGGTGGACGTGGAGTTCTCCCCGGACGAGCTGCCCGCCATCCAGAGCGCCCTCACCGTCGAGCGCACCCTCGACGACGACACCGCCACCATCACCTTCGAGGTCGCCCAGCACATCGGCGATTCGCTGGTACGGGCGATCGCGCTGCAGCCGACCGACGGCCTGGTACGCGGCGCGCCGGTGACCGACACCGGCGGGCCGCTGACCATCCCGGTCGGCCCCAAGACCACCGGCCACGTGTTCAACGTTCTCGGCCAGGCCCTCGACGACCCCAGCTTCGAGGCCGAGCTGCGCTGGCCCATCCACCGCCACGCGCCAGCGTTCGACCAGCTCGAGCCGAAGACCGAGATGTTCGAGACCGGCATCAAGGTGATCGACCTGCTCGAGCCGTACGTGCGCGGCGGCAAGATCGGCATGTTCGGCGGCGCCGGCGTGGGCAAGACCGTGGTCATCCAGGAGATGATCTACCGGGTCGCCGAGGAGCACAGCGGCGTCTCGGTGTTCGCCGGGGTGGGGGAGCGCACCCGCGAGGGCAACGACCTCTTCCTCGACATGACCGAGTCCGGCGTGATCAACAAGACCGCGCTGGTATTCGGCCAGATGGACGAGCCGCCAGGGGTGCGCCTGCGGGTGGGGCTGGCCGCCCTGGCCATGGCGGAGTACTTCCGCGACGAGATGGGCCAGGACGTGCTGCTGTTCATCGACAACATCTTCCGCTTCGTGCAGGCCGGCTCGGAGGTCTCCACCCTGCTCGGCCGCATGCCGAGCGCGGTCGGCTACCAGCCGACCCTGGCCGACGAGATGGGCGAGCTGCAGGAGCGCATCACCTCGACCAGGGGCCACTCGATCACCTCGCTGCAGGCGATCTTCGTGCCGGCCGACGACATCACCGACCCGGCCCCGCACACCACCTTCACCCACCTCGACGCGACCACGGTGCTGAGCCGCGAGATCTCCCAGCTCGGCATCTACCCGGCGGTCGACCCGCTCGCCTCCACCTCGCGCATCCTCGACCCGCGCTACGTGGGCGACGAGCACTACCAGGTCGCCCGGCGCGTCCAGGAGGTCCTGCAGCGCTACAACGAGCTGCAGGACATCATCGCCATCCTCGGCGTGGACGAGCTCTCCGAGGACGACAAGGTGGCGGTGCAGCGGGCGCGCCGTATCCAGCGCTTCCTGTCGCAGCCGTTCTACGTGGCCGAGCAGTTCACCGGGGTGAGGGGCAAGAGCGTGCCGCTGGACGAGACCATCGCCTCGTTCAGGGCGCTCACCGACGGCGACTACGACCACCTGCCCGAGCAGGCGTTCTTCAACGTCGGCGGGATCGAGGAGGCCGAGGAGAAGGCGCGCACGCTCGGCGGCGAGGAGTAGCCGTGCCCAGGCTCGAGGTGCACCTGGTCACCCCCGAGCGGGAGGTGTGGGCCGGCGAGGCCGGCTTCGTGGTCGCGCGCGCGGTCGACGGCGACCTCGGCGTCCTGCCCGGCCACACCCCGCTGCTGGCCGCGCTGGCGGTGGGACCGGTGCTGATCGACGGCGACGGCGGCCGCACGGCGGTGGTGGTCGACGGCGGCTTCCTCCACGTCGCCCGCGAGGGCGACACCACCCGGGTCGACATCCTCGCCGAGCGCGCGGTGCTCTCCGACGAGCTGGGCGGCGAGGACCTGGGCGAGTTCGAGCGCTACGCCGAGGAGCTGCGCGGCGAGGGCCACTTCGACCAGGCACGGATCGAGGAGGCCAAGGCCAGCGCCCGGCGGCGCCTGGGCGCGTCCTAGCCGCGCCGGCGTTTGGGTGGGGGGCCAGCTACCCTCCTCGGCGGTCGCCGGTGCCGAGTGGCCGGCCCCCCACGTCTCAGGGCGTCAGTCGAGCCAGCCGCGGGTGCG
>WNFV01005036.1_pt1 | contig 16099 bp, 15 predicted proteins | sample 5400101 | NCBI WGS metagenome assembly WNFV01 (sample SAMN13153361, study PRJNA577476) | soil metagenome | isolation source: 115 cm soil or saprolite under grassland replicate 1 | place: USA:California | collected 2016-06-15
CTGACCCACTTCACGGCGCTCGAGGGCCGGGCGCTGCGGCCCGAGCTCGAGGAGCGGCTGGGACTCGAGCTGACCCTCGAGAACGACGTCAACCTCGCGGCCGTCGGCGAGCACTGGCGGGGTGTCGCCCGCGACGTGAACGACTTCGTCTTCCTCTCGATCGGCACCGGCCTCGGCGCGGGCCTCGTGCTCCAGGGCGAGCTGCACCGCGGCCGAAACGGCGCCGCGGGTGAGCTCGACCTCGTCGCAGCCGGCTTCGACCGTGAGATCGACCCTTCGGCAGGAGCGGTGTCGGAGCTGGCGCGGCAGGCCGCCGCGGCCGCTGGCAGCGGCACGACCCTGGCGCCGCCGTACGAAGGACGCGAGATCTTCCTGGCAGCCCGCGGCGGCGACCGCGCTGCCCAGTCCGTCGTCGAGGAGGTCGCCAAGCGGATCGCGCTCCACATCGTCCCCGTCGCGGCGGTGACCGACGTCGAGCTCGTCGTGCTCGGAGGCGGCCTCGGCTCGAACGGCGACCTCCTGCTCGAGCCGGTTCTCAGGCTGCTCGGCGAGTGGCTCCCGTACCCGCCCGAGGTGGAGGTCTCGAGCCTCGGCGAGGCGGCAGTGCTCACGGGCGCGCTCGCGGTCGGCCTGCGATCAGCGCTCGACAACGTGTTCGTCAACAGACCACGCGCCGCACGCCTGTGAGCCCGCTCCCGATCGAGCGTCCGGGCAAGATCGTCTGCGTCGGCCTCAACTACCGAGACCACGCCGAGGAGCAGGGCACGGAGCTCCCCGAGGCGCCGCTCCTGTTCGCGAAGTTCCCGACAGCGCTGATCGGGCCGGGGGAGCCGATCGTGATCCCGCCGATCGTGCGCCAGGCCGACTACGAGGCCGAGCTCGCCGTCGTGATCGGCGCCCGGGTCAAGGGCGTCTCGAAGGAGAACGCGCTCGAGGCGGTCCGCGGCTACCTCTGCGCGAACGACGTCAGCGCGCGCGACCTCCAGTTCGGCGACGGCCAGTGGACCCGCGGCAAGTCACCCGACACGTTCTGCCCGGTCGGCCCCGAGCTGATCCCGGCCGCCGAGGTGCCGGATCCGCACGCCCTGCGGATCCGCGCGATCGTGAGCGGCGAGGTGCTGCAGGACTCGACGACGGCGAACCTCATCTTCGGCATCGACGAGATCATCAGCCATGCGTCGCAGACCTCGACGCTCGAGCCCGGCGACCTGATCCTGACGGGCACGCCCGCCGGCGTCGGCATCTTCCGCGATCCGAAACGCCTGCTCGAGGACGGCGACGTGGTGACGATCGAGATCGAAGGCCTCGGCTCGCTCACGAACCCCGTGCGTCGGCTGTAGTCGCAGCACACAGCGGACTTCTGCAAGTGGTATTGACCATCGCGGGGCGATCTGCTTACTATGCCCGCTCAAGCCGGCGCTGAAGCCGGTACAGGTCAATACCACCGGGGTCGCCGATGACCAAGCAGAACGACGTCGTAGAGAGGGTGCTGGAGCTTATCGACGGGCTCCCGGTGGGCGACGCGATTCCCTCGGAGCGGCAGCTGAGCTCGGATCTCGGAGTCTCGCGCCCGACCCTTCGCGCGGCGCTCGAGGGCCTGGTGCGCGGCGGCTATCTCGTCCGCCGCCAGGGAAGCGGCACATTCGTCGGCCGGCCGAAGATCGCCCAGGAGCTGACGATCACCTCGTTCTCGGAGGACATGCGACGCCGCGGGATGGCGCCCTCGAGCCGGACGATCGAGCTCCGGGTGACGACGGCGGGCGCTCGGCTCGGCCAGGTGCTGCACGTCTCACCCGGGGAGCCGATCGTCGTGGCGACCCGCCTGAGGCTCGCGGACGGCGACACGATGGCGATCGAGACGCTCCACATCCCGAGCGCGCTCGTGCCGGGTCTCCGCGCCAAGGACCTCGAGTCGGGATCGTTCTACGATCTACTCGAGCAGCGGTACGGGATCGTGATCGTGTCGGGGATCCAGACGATCGAGCCGACGGTGACGAACGAGGAGGAGTCGGCGGCGCTGGGCGTGCCGCTCCACTCGCCGGCGTTTCTGTTCGAGCGCACGAGCCGCGCTCGGAGCGGCCAGATCGTCGAGTCCGTGCGCTCGATCTACCGGGGCGACCGCTACAAGCTCGTCACGGAGCTGTCGCCGAACGCCGGTCGGGAGCTCGCCGGCCGATCCGGCTCGGGTCACGGCGTCGACAACGACCAACGGCGGCTGCAGGCCGCCGCGGAAGGAGGAGGGACATGAGGCAAGGACTCCAGCTGGCGGCTGTGGCCGCCGCAGCGAGTCGGAGAAGGTGGGCGAGACCGGTTGCGGTGGCGGTGCTCGCCGGCGCGGCTGCGGTCGCGCTCGCAGTGCCGGCTCTGAGCGGCACGTCGAAGCAGGCGGCGACGACGCTGACGATCGAGAGCTGGCGAAGCGACGACCTCGCGATCTGGCAGAAGAAGATCATCCCGGTCTTCGAGAAGTCTCACCCGGACATCAAGGTGAAGTTCACCCCGACGGCGCCGACCGAGTACAACGCAGCGCTCGAGTCGCGGCTCAAGGGGGGCACGGCGGGCGACCTGGTCACATGCCGGCCGTTCGACGCCTCGCTGAAGCTCTATCAGAACGGGCACCTGGCTTCGCTCAACGGGCTGCCGGGTCTCAACAACTTCGGCTCCGTCGCGAAGTCTGCGTGGATCACCGATGACGGGAAGACCGTGTTCTGCGTGCCGATGGCGTCTGTCATCCACGGGTTCATCTACAACAAGGACGCGTTCGCGAAGCTCGGTCTGAAGGAGCCGAAGACCGAAGCGGAGTTCTTGAGCCTGTTGCAGAAGATCAAGGACGACGGCAGCTACACGCCGCTCGCGATGGGCACCCACGACCTGTGGGAAGCCGCGACGATGGGCTTCCAAAACATCGGCCCCGACTACTGGAAGGGCGAGGCAGGGCGGCTCGCGCTGATCAAGGGCACTGCGAAGTTCACCGACAAGCCGTATGTCGATACGTTCGCGGCACTCGCCAAGTGGGGCCCGTTCCTGCCGCGGGGTGCGTCGTCGGTCGCGTATGCCGACGCGCAGAACCTGTTCACGTCCGGACGCGCGGCGATCTATCCGTCAGGGTCGTGGGAGATCGCGGGCTTCGAAGCGAAGGCGAAGTTCAAGATGGGCGCCTTCAAGCCGCCGCAACCCGCCGGTCACCCGACGTGCTACATCTCGGACCACACCGACATCGCGCTCGGCCTGAACGCGAAGAGCCCGAATCAGGACGCGGCGAAGACGTTCCTCTCGTGGGTCGCCTCGCCGGCGTTCGGGACCCTCTACTCGAATGCGCTGCCCGGCTTCTTCTCCTTGCAGACGAAGCCGATCGCCGTCAACGACCCGCTCGCGAAGACGTTCGTCTCCTGGCGGAAGACCTGTAAGTCGACGATCCGCAACTCCTACCAGATCCTCTCTCGCGGTAACCCGAACCTCGAGAACGAGCTCTGGGCGACGAGCGCCGCCGTCCTGAACGGGAAGCTGGACCCCGAGGCGGCGACCAAGCGGCTCCAGAAGGGACTCGACCGCTGGTACCACCCGAAGAAGAAGTAGACCTCGGAACGTGCAAACGTCCAGGTCGTCGTGAGTGACGTCACCTCCTCAGCCGTGGGGACCGCCCTCAGTAGGCGGTCCTCACGGCGTGGCGTCCGCCGGTTTCCGTGGCACGTCGCAGCCTTCGTCGCGCCCGCCCTCGTCGTCTACTCGCTGTTCATGGTCTACCCGCTCGTCGACTCGATCTGGCGGAGCCTGTTCGACGACGCCGGCCACTACGTCGGGCTCGGCAACTTCCGGACGCTGTTCGGCGACGAGCTCTACTCGGAGCCGTTCTGGAACGCGCTCAAGAACAACTTCGTCTTCTTCGCGTTCCACTCGCTCGTGCAGAACCCGATCGGCCTCTGCCTCGCACTGCTGCTCACCGCCGAGGGAATTCGCGGTCAGCACGTCTACCGGACGCTGATCTTTGCGCCGACGGTGCTGTCGGTCGTCGTGATCGGCTTCATTTGGCGGCTGATCCTGAGCCCTCTCTGGGGGATCGTCGACACGCCGCTGCTCGGGCAGAGCTCGACGGCGCTGCCGACCCTGTCGCTGATCTCCGTCTGGCAGTGGGTGGGAATCCCGATGATCTTCTTCTATGCGGTCCTGATCGCGATTCCCCGCGACCTGGTCGAGGCGGCCCGCGTCGACGGTGCCGGCACCTGGCGGGTCTTCTGGACCGTCACGTTCCCGCTGATCCTCCCCATGCTCGGGATCATCACGATCGTCACCTACATCGCGAACTTCAACGCCTTCGATCTGATCTACACGGTGCAGGGCGCCCTCGCCGGCCCTGACTTCTCGACCGACATCCTCGGCACGCTCTTCTACCGCACGTTCTTCGGCTTCCAGCTCCAGCCCGGGAGCGAGGCGCTCGGCGCGACGGTGGCGTCGGCGATGTTCCTGATCATCCTGATCGGCGTGCTGGTCTACATGTTCGGCTGGCAGCGCCGCGTGACCACGTACGAGCTATGACGGTCGCAGACGCAGCAGCCGAACGGCCGAAGCAGCTTCTCCGCCGGCCCCGCCGTCCGAGGTGGGGGGCTCTCGGCATCCACGCTCTGCTGCTGACGTACACCGCCATCGCTCTCGGACCAGTGCTGCTCGTGATCGCGAACTCGATGAAGTCGTCGGTCGCGATCTTCGACTCGCCGTTCTCCTTGCCGAAGCCGTCGACCTTGGACTTCGTCGGCTACCGGACGGTCCGCGAGACGTCCCATTTCGACGTCTACTTCCGCAACAGCCTGATCGTCACGGTCGTGTCGGTGCTGGCCGTGGTGGCGCTCTCTGCGCTGGCTGCCCACGGGCTCATCGAGTACACGTTCCGTGGCAACACCATGCTCGCCATCTATTTCGCGATCGGGATCATGATCCCGATCCGGCTCGGGACGGTCAGCCTGCTCGAGCTGATGTCGAAGCTCGGGCTCGTCAACAACCTGCTCTCGCTGATCCTCGTCTACACCGCGATGGGCATCCCGCTCGGCGTCTTCCTGCTCTCCCAGTTCATGCGGCAGGTCCCGCGCGATCTGAAAGCGGCGGCACGCGTCGACGGCGCGAACGAGCTCCAGGTGTTCGGGCTGACGATCCCGCTCGTGCGCCACGGCCTCGCCGCAGTCGCCGTCTTCACGATGTTGCCGGTGTGGAACGACCTGTGGTTCCCGCTGATCCTCGCCCCCGGCGATAGCACGCGAACCGTGACACTCGGCGCGCAGCAGTTTCTCGGCCAGTACGCGTCCGACTGGAACGCCGTGCTTGCGGCGCTCACTCTCGCGATGGTGCCGATCCTGCTGCTCTACATCGTCTTCTCGCGGCAGTTCCTCCGTGGTCTCACCGAAGGAGCCCTCAAGTGATGCTGGTAAAGACCATTTCGCCGACGCTCGGGCCGCTAGGGGTCGGGTGACGGCCAACTGGTATTGACCATTTCGCGTAGGTGTGCTTTAGTGACCGGCGTTCCGACCTGAGGAGAACCGTGGCCAAGATCGAGTTCGAGCACGTGACGAAGGAGTTTTCGGGAGGCGTCATCGCCGTCGACGACGTCAGCCTGAAGATCGAGGACGGCGAATTCATCGTCCTCGTCGGCCCCTCGGGCTGCGGAAAGTCGACGCTGCTCCGCATGCTCGCCGGGCTGGAGGAGGTGACCGGAGGCCGGATCACGATCGACGACCGCGACGTCACGGAGCTCGCCCCGCGTCATCGCGACATCGCGATGGTCTTCCAGAGCTACGCCCTCTACCCGCACATGACCGTGCGGGACAACCTCGGCTACGGGCTGCGCGTGCGGCGAACGCCGAAGGCCGAGATCCGGCGCAAGGTCAACGACGTGGGCAAGCTGCTGCAGCTCGAGCAGCTCCTCGACCGCAAGCCGGGGCAGCTCTCGGGCGGGCAGCGCCAGCGTGTCGCAATGGGCCGGGCGATCGTGCGCGAGCCGAAGGCGTTCCTGATGGACGAGCCCCTGTCGAACCTCGACGCGAAGCTGCGCGTCGGCATGCGCGCCTCCCTCGCGCAGCTGCACGGGCGGCTCGGCGTCACGACGGTCTACGTCACCCACGACCAGACGGAGGCGATGACGCTCGGCCAGCGCGTGGCGGTGATGCGCGACGGCCGCATCCTCCAGGTCGACGCGCCGCAGACGCTCTACCAGGAGCCTCGGAACCTGTTCGTGGCCGCGTTCATCGGCTCGCCGGCGATGAACCTCGTCGAGGCGACGATCGACGGCGACTCGATCGCCTTCGGCCAGTTCCGGGTGCCGCTCGACCCACGGCGCCGTCCCGCCGCGACGCCGTCGAAGCGGGTCGTCCTGGGCATTCGTCCGGAGGGCTTCGAGGACGTTGCCTTCGCCCCACCCGAGCTGCCCCGGGTCGCGGTCGCCGTCGAGGTGCTCGAGGAGCTCGGCTCGGACGCGCACGTGTTCTTCCAGGTGGACGCACCGCGGATGACGGCCGAGGTGCTCGAGGCGACGGAAGAGGAGGCGAGCCTGCTCGCCCAGGAGAAGGCGTTCTTCAACGCCCGCGTCGATCCACGCACGCGCGGTCGCGTGGGCGAGCCGCTGAACCTCACCGTCGATCCGGCACGCTTCCACTTCTTCGACCCGGACACCGGCGACAGCCTCCTTGCACCGGCCCGGTCCGAGCAACGCGACGAAACGCTGACGGAGCCGCTCCCGATCGGCACCTAACGCCCAGCCGGTTCGAGCGTGCGGCTCGTGACTGGTATTTACCACACCCGCGTTTGGGATACGATCGGCCGGCGATGACGAAGCAGAGCGAGGCGCGGGAGCGGGTGCTCGACCTGATCGAGCAGCTCGGCGTCGGCGAAGCGATCCCGTCCGAGCGGCAGCTCAGCACCGATCTCGCCATGTCGCGGCTGACCGTTCGCGCCGCGCTCGACGACCTCGTGCGCGAGGGGTACCTGATCCGCCGCCGCGGCAGCGGAACCTTCGTCAGCGAGCCGAAGATCGCGCAGGAGCTGACCATGACGTCCTTCACCGAGGACATGAAGCGGCGGGGGATGGTGCCTTCTTCGAAGACGCTCGAGCTGCATGTCGGGCCGGCGGGGGCGCGGCTGGGCCGCGTCTTCCACGTGTCGCCGTCGGAGCCGATCGTCGCCGTGAAACGGCTCCGGCTGGCCGACGGCGAGACGATGGCGATCGAGACACTGCACGTGCGAGAGTCCCGTGTGCCCGGCCTCTCGGCGAAGGATCTCGAGCAGCACTCGTTCTACGAGCTCCTCCGCGATCGGTACGACCTCGTCATCGTCGGCGGCACGCAGACTGTCGAGCCGACGGTCACCAACGAGGAGGAGTCGGAGGAGCTCGGCGTCCCGCTCCACTCGCCCGCCTTGCTGCTCGAGCGGACGACGCGTGACCAGGGAAACGAGGTCGTGGAGTTCGTCCGCTCGCTCTACCGCGGCGATCGCTACAGGTTGGTCACCGAGCTTCGACGGCAAGAGCAACGGCGAATGCCGGCTGCCGCCACGCCCGGGCGCAACGACTCGCGCGTCAACGACAGAATCTGAGCCCGAGCGTTCTCAGGAGTGGGCATGCCGGTTGGAGCGCCTGTCAGCCGATGGTATTGACCAAACTCGCCGCGAAGAGAAAAGCGTGCCTCGCGCTGACAACGGGCAGTCTGCACCGCAAAAGCCCTGCATAAGAGGCTAATACTTCGCCCAGCAGGGTAACTTCGAGATTGGTCTTGACAGGCGCGTCGATCTGTGCGACCCTGCGGCCGTGGCCAAGTGGTATAAACCAATCCGCGGCTATCGCTCGAGCCCCCACGGCCACATCAGGGGACGGAGCGGGCCGACGCCTCTTGGGGGTTCGTCTATGAAAGTTCGCTCAATCGCTGTCGCCGCCCTCGTTGCGGCGCTCGCGGTCGTGGTCGCGGTCTCGACTGCGGCGGGCGGTACCAACGCCAGCAAGCTCACCGTCTGGCTCCAGGTCGACGCGCGCGACAACGCCGACTGGCAGGCGCTCATCAAGGCCACCAACGCCGCATTCGAGAAGGCTCACTCCGGCGTAAACGTCGACGTGCAGTACCAGACCTGGGGAACCCACCTCCAGAAATTCGACGCCACCCTCGCCGGCGGCAACGTCCCCGACGTCATCGAGATGGGCAATACCGAGATGACGAAGTACATGGCAGCCGGCGCCTTCCAGGACCTCACCTCCAGCAAGTCGTCGTTCGCGAACGCGAGCAACTGGCTGAAGGGCCTCGCGGCGTCGGGTGTCTACGGCGGCAAGCTCTACGGCGTGCCCTACTACGCCGGCTCGCGGGTCGTCACGTATCGCACTGACCTGTACCAGAAGGCTGGCGTCAAGGCTCCTACGAGCCTGGCCGAGTTCACAGCCACCGCCAAGACGCTGGCGGCGAAGAACAACAAGAAGGGCTTCTCGGCCGTCTACATCGCCGGCACCGACTGGTACGCGGCGATGAGCTTCGTCTTCGACTACGGCGGTGGGATCGCCACGCAGGTGAGCGGGAAGTGGCGGGGAACCCTCCATACGCCGAAGTCGATGGCCGGCCTGACCGCCTACAAGAACTTCTTCGCGGCGGCCTCACGGGCCAGCAAGACGACCGACGAGACTCACCCGAACCCGTACGACGTCTACGCGCAGGGGCTGGCCGCGTCCATCGTCGGTCCCGCATGGTTCAGCTGCTGTGTCGGCAAGCAGTACTCGACCTCGACGGCGCAGTTCGTCATGCCGAGCCATGACAAGGGCCAGGTCATGCCGGGCTTCCTCGGCGGCTCCGACCTCGCCGTCCCGATCGGCGCGGACAAGGCGCTCGCAGTCGACTGGATCAAGGAGTACACGTCGACCGACGCAATGAAGAAACTCCAGGCGATCGGCAACATCCCGAACGCCACCAACCTCTTCAGCGGCAAGAGCGTGAACGAGAAGGCGGCGAGCCGCAGCTGGTTCGTGCCCACCGCCAAGAACTGGGTCAACGTGGAGAACGGCAACATCCTCCGCAACATGCTGGCCCAGATCCTGACCGGCAAGCTGACCGTCAAGCAGGCAGCGCAGGCGGCCGACGACAACATCGAGTCAGTCCTGAACGCCTCGTAACGAGATAGTCGAAGCGGGACGCGGACACTCCATGCCGAGTAGCCAACTCCCAGGTAGCACGGCGATCGCCGCCGAGACCACCTCCCTCTGGCCTCGGCGGCGACGCCGTCTTACGTGGGTTCGCGTGCTCCGCGCGTCCGTGCCCTACTGGCTGATCCTGCCGGTGATCGGCGCCGTCGCGGCGATCCTGGGCTATCCGCTCTACAAGGTCGTCACCCTCTCCTTCCAGCACTACGGCCTGTTCGAGCTGATCCAGCGGACGGGGCAGTGGGTCGGCCTGCGCAACTACGACTCCGTTCTGCACGACCAGGTCTTCTGGGACACGCTGGTGCGAACGATCGTCTTCACGATCGCCAACGTCACGCTCACGATCGTGCTCGGGACGCTGCTCGCACTGCTGCTCGTGCGCGTCAGCACGCTTATGCGGGTGTTGCTGACCGCCGGTCTAGTCCTCGTCTGGTCGATGCCCGTGGTCGTCGCCGTCCAGGTCTGGTTCTGGATCACGAACTTCCAGAACGGCGTCCTCAACTACGTCCTGACCCAGCTCACTCCCCATGACTTCTTCCAGCACGACTGGTACGAGACGCCGTTCTCGCAGCTCAGCCTTGTCACGGCCCTGATCGTGTGGGGCGCGATTCCGTTTGTCGTTGTCACCGTCTACGCCGGGCTTTCACAGGTGCCCGACGAGCTGGTGGAGGCGGCCGAGATCGACGGCGCGAGGCCTTGGCGCGTCTTCCGCGACGTGACCTTCCCGATCCTCAAGCCGATCTTCCTGATCCTCACGAGTCTCTCGATCATCTGGGATTTCGGCGTCTTCACGCAGCCGTTCCTGCTGATCAGGCCCGAGCATTTGAACGCGAACAACTACCTGATGGGCATCTACCTGTTCGAGGAGGGCTACGCCAAGACCGACTTCGGACGCGGCGCCGCGATCTCGCTGCTGATGCTGCTGATCGTGGCCGTCCTCAGCATCTTCTACGTTCGCAGGATGGTCAGGATGGAGGAGGTCCGGTGAGCGCCGTGACGCCGATCCCACCGGGCGCGTCAGCTCCGGCACCCGCGGCGCCGCGCGCGTCCAAACGGACGACCCGCCGGCGGCGGGCGAATCGCGTCGCCTGGAACCTCGTCGGCCTGATCATCCTCGTGATCATGGTCTTCCCGGTCTACTGGATGATCGCGACGGCGTTCAAGCCCGACGACGAGATCAACAGCCTCACTCCGACCTGGTTCTCGCTCGAGCCGACGCTGAAGCACTTCCGCGATGCGATGAATCGGCCGTTCTTCTGGGAGAACGTCAAGAACAGCGTCGTCATCGTCCTCGTCACCGTCGGGCTCTCGATGGTGCTCGCGTTCCTCGCCGCCGTAGCACTCGCGAAGTACCGGTTCACGGGCCGGAAGGTCTTCATCCTGCTGATGATCGGAATCCAGATGCTGCCGACGGTCGGGCTGATCATCCCGCTCTACGTCGTTCTGGCCCGGTATCACCAGACGAACACCCTGACCGGCGTGATCGTCACCTACATGACGTTCGTGCTGCCGTTCACAGTCTGGACGCTGCGCGGATTCCTGATCGGGATCCCGCGCGAGCTCGAGGAGGCGGCGATGGTCGACGGCTCGAGCCGGCTCGGCGCGTTCGTCCGGATCCTGCTGCCGCTCGTCGCTCCGGGACTCGTCGCCACGTCGGTCTTCGCCTTCATCACGAGCTGGAACGAGTACATCTTCGCGAACGTGCTCCTGACCGATCAGTCGCATCAGACCGTCACCGTGTGGCTCTCGTACTTCTACGGCTCGAGCCGGCACACCGATTGGGGCGGGCTGATGGCGGGTTCGACAATGACGGCGATCCCTGTCGTGATCTTCTTCCTCATGTTGCAGCGGAAGATCGCATTCGGCCTCACCGCGGGAGCCGTGAAGGGTTGAGGCCTTGATCGGCTGCTCCTATTTCGGCGCGCGAATCGTCCGCCACGTCGCCCGCGACATGGCCGACCTCGCCAACCTCGGCTACACCGGCGTTCTCCACACGTTCTCGGAGAACGACCTCGCCTACTACCGCGACACGATGCGGGAGATCGTCGCGGTCTCGCACGGGCTCGGGCTCGAGGTGCAGATGAACCCGTGGGGGCTCGGCCGGACGTTCGGCGGCGAGGCCGAGAGCCGGTTCGTGACGCTGAAGCCGCACGCGTGTCAGGTGCTCGACGACGGCCGCCGCGTTGCGGCCGCCTGCCTCAACAATCCCGAGTACCGCGCGTACTGCCGCGCTTGGGCGGACGCAGCCCTCGAGGCCGGCGCCGACCGCGTCTTCTGGGACGAGCCGCACTGGGTCGAGCCGGAGCACGTCGGGGTCGACGACACTGCGCGCTGGGGCTGCCGGTGCGACCTCTGCCGCCTGCTCTACGACGCTCGCCACGGCGTCGACATGCCGACGGCGCTGACGCCCGAGGTCGCGGCGTTCCGCGAGGCGTCGCTCGTCGACTTCCTCGGCGATATGGTCGCCCACGTCGCCACGCGCGGCGGGCGGAGCACGATCTGCTTGCTGCCGGTCGTCGAGGGCGCGCAAGGGGTGACCGACTGGGACGCGGTCGCCTCGCTGCCCGGACTCGACACGTTCGCGACCGACCCTTACTGGAACTGCTTCGACCAGCCGGCGGTGCCGTTCGTCGAGCGGTTCGCGCGGCTGCTCGCCGAGACGTCCGCGCGCAACGGCGTCTCCTCCGAGCTCTGGGTGCCGAGCTTCCGTTTGACCGCTGCCGACGTGCCCGACCTGGAAGCGGCGATCGCCGTGGGCCGCGCCGAAGGCGTCACGAACCTCTGGACCTGGGGCTATGAGGCTTGCAAGCACATGAGCCACCTCGCGACTCCCGATTCCGACGTCGTCTGGCGGGCCGTCACGAACGCGCTCGTTCGGCCTGACGCAACCGGCCCGGTCAGGGACGGCAGGGCCCCGGTCACCGAGCGGCACCGCCCCGAGCTGGCCGATCTCGATCTTCGCTCGACCCGCGAGCTCGTCGAGCTGATCAACGCCGACGACCACACGGTCGCCGGCGCCGTCGCTGCCGCCGCCGACTCGCTCGCGAAGGCGATCGACGAGATCGCGAAGCGGCTCGCCCGCGGCGGGCGGCTCGTCTACGTCGGGGCGGGCTCGTCGGGGCGGCTCGCCGCTGTCGACGCCGCCGAGTGCGGGCCGACGTTCTCCGCCGCCGACCAGGTGATCGCGGTCGTCGCCGGCGGTGTCGAAGCGGTGGCGACGGCGCAGGAGGCCGCGGAAGACGATCGCGAAGGCGGCGACGCAGACATCGAAGCGATCGGCATCGGCCCCGACGACGCCGTCGTCGCGCTGTCGGCAAGCGGGCGGACGCCGTACGTCCTCGGCGCGGTCGAGCGGGCCGCCGCCGCCGGAGCGGTCACTGCCGGCATCGTCTGCGTTCCGGACTCGCCGCTCGGATCCGCTGTCGAGCACGAGATCCTCGTCGTCGTCGGGCCGGAGGTGATCGCCGGGTCGACACGGATGAAGGCGGGCACGGCGCAGAAGCTCGTTCTCAACACGATCTCGACAGTCGCGATGGTGCGGCTGGGACGGACGTTCGGAAACCTGATGGTCGACGTCTGCGCGACGAACGAGAAGCTAAGGGATCGCGCCCGCCGGATCGTCTCCCTCGCGACCGGCGCGACCGACGAGCAGGTCGACGGCGCCCTCGAAGCGGCCGGTGGCGACGTGAAGGTCGCGATCGTCTCGCTGCTCGACGGTCTCGACGCGTCGTCGGCGCGCGATCGGCTCCAGGACGCAGGCGGGGTCGTCCGCCTCGCTCTCAGGGGAGCTCCGTGAGGATCGGCGTCGAAGCGGCGATCGTCCGGGGCGAGATCGTCCCGGGTGATGTAGACGTGGTCGACGGACGCATCGTGGGCTGTGGGCTCGCCGGGCCGGGTCGCGGGATCGCGGTTCCCGGCTTTGTCGACCTGCAGGTCAACGGCTTCGGCGGCGTCGACTTCCTCAACGCGGCGGCCGCCGACTACGACGTCGCCGGCGAGGCGCTCCTGCAGACCGGCGTGACGGCATACCAGCCGACGCTGATCACCTCGTCGGAAGAGGCGCTGATCGCAGCGCTCGGGGAGGTTCCGCAGTTCGCGTTCGGCCCGCGCATCGTGGGAGTGCACCTCGAGGGCCCCTTCCTCGCGGCCGGGCGGATCGGGGCGCACCCGCTCGAGTTCCGGCGCGACCCCGATCCCGAGCTGCTCGAGCGGCTGCTCGAGGCGGGGCCCGTCACGCAGGTGACGCTTGCGCCCGAGCTTCCGGGCGCCCTCGAGCTGATCGACCTGCTGCGGCTCCGCGGCGTGATCGTCTCGTGTGGGCACACGAACGCGACGGCCGAGGAGGCGCGGGCCGCATTCGCGCGCGGCGCCACCACCGTCACCCACGCCTTCAACGCGATGCGGCCGTTCCGGCACCGCGATCCGGGAATCGCCGTCGCGGCGCTCGTGGATGACGACGTCGTCGTTCAGATCATCCTGGACGGACACCACGTGGCCGACGAGACCGCCATGCTCGTGTGGCGCGCGGCGAAGGGCCGCATCGCGCTCGTCACCGACGCGATCGCGGCGGCCGGCAACGGCGACGGCCAGTCCTCGCTCGGCTCGATCGCGGTCGAGGTTCGCGACGGCACCGCGCGAACCCCGGACGGGGCGCTCGCCGGCAGCGTCGTGACGATGATCGAGGCCGTGCGGCAGCTGCATGCGCTCGGGGCGACGCTCGAGGAGGCGGTTGGCGCTGCGACGGAGGTGCCGGGGCGTCTCCTCGCGCGTGACGGGCTCGGACGGCTCGAGCCGGACGGCCGCGCAGACATCGTCGTCCTCGACGACCGGCTCGAGGTGCAAAAGGTGCTCGTCGGCGGAGCCGCGCATGTCCTGGCTTGAGGTCGAGCTCCGCCAGCAGCCGCTCGCCCTCGGTCGCTTCCTCGAGGTCGAGGCGGACGGCGTCCGCGAGCTCGCCGCCTCGCTCGCGAGCAGCCGTGTCCAGTACGTCGTCATCGCCGCGCGTGGCAGCTCGGACAACGCCGCGCGCTACGCCCAGTACGTCTTCGGCGCGCTCAACCGGCTGCCGGTCGCGCTCGCGACGCCCTCGCTCTACACGCTCTACCAGACACCGCCGCGCCTCGACTCGGCGCTCGTGATCGGCATCTCGCAGTCGGGCGCCTCGCCGGACGTGTGGTCGGTCGTGGCCGAGGCCCGCGCGCAGGGCTGCCCGACGATCGCGATCACGAACGAGCCGAGCTCGCCGCTCGCGGACGCCGCCGAGCACGTGATCGCGCTCCACGCCGGCCCCGAGCGGGCCGTCGCGGCGACCAAGACCTACCTCAACTCGCTCGCCGCCGTCGCGCTCGTCTCCGCCTCGCTTGCCGACGATCGCGACCGGCTCGAGGAGCTGCTTGCGACGCCCGAGCGCGTCCACGCCCAGATCGACCTGTCGGCGGCGGACTCGAGCGCGTTCGACCGCTACTCCGAGGTCGAGCACGGCACCGTCGTCGGCCGCGGCATCAACTACGGGACGGCCTTCGAGATCGCGCTCAAGATCCGCGAGCTCTCGGGCCTGCAGGTCGAGGCATTCTCGGGCGCCGACCTCCTGCACGGGCCGATCGCAGCGCTGGACGGGCGCATGCTCACGTTCGTGGTCGCTCACTCGGGCCCCGGTGCAGCCGGGACGGACGAGCTGATCGACGAGCTGCGCGCGCGGGGAGTCGCGCTCGTCGGGATCAGTGACGATCAGGCGCTGCTCCGGCGGGTCGACACGCCGCTCCCGCTCGTCGCCGGCGTGCCGGAGTGGCTCAGCCCGCTTGTCGCCGTCGTTCCCGGCCAGCTCGCGGCGGTTCGCCTCGCGACGCTGCGCGGAGGCGACGTCGACAACCCGCACGGCCTCCACAAGGTGACCCTCACGACCTGAGGCCGGCCCGCCGGCGGTCGCCGTTACGCTGCGCGTCATGCAGCGACGGCCTCGGCTCGAGATCGAGTACTGCACTCAATGTCGCTGGCTGCTCCGCGCCGGCTGGACTGCGCAGGAGCTCCTGACGACCTTCGAGCACGAGCTCGGGGAGGCGGCGCTCCTGCCCGGGACCGGTGGGGTCTTCACGGTTCGGCTCGACGGGGAGCAGATCTGGGATCGGCGTGAGCACGGCGGTTTTCCCGAGCTTCGCGAGCTCAAGCAGCTCGTCCGCGACCGAATCGCCCCCGAGCGGGAACTCGGTCATTCCGACCGGAGCGCTTGACCCTTGTGGTGGCGATTATCGCGAGTTATCCATTTGGATAACTCTTGACATTTCACCTGGATCATGGGATCTTTTCAGAGCACCCGCTTCCCGCTCCACCGCTGCAGCGAGGGCCGGACGTGGATCTGCGTGGCACTCCCCCCGAAGGCCCGCCTGCAGCGGGCCTTCCTTCGCCGGCGAGTGACGGCGGAGGGGCCGACCGTCACTCGCAGGCGGGCGTTCAGACCGCCGAGCCGGTGCCGTTGTGCAGGACGCTGCAACGTCTGGCGGCGCCGCTAGCCTTCGCTCGACCAGACCCTGCTCCAGGAGGACGCTGTGTTCGAATTTCTTCGTCGAGTCTTTGGTTCCCGCCAAGGGAGCGCCGGCGGTGACGTCTGGTCTTCGGACATGTCGGGCGCGCCCGTCAGCCAGTGGGACGATGAGCGCCGAGACGACGAAGACGATGACGCGGGCCTCGACGACGGCGGCGGTGACGCGGGCGGCTTCGATGGCGGCGACTCCGGTGGAGGGAACGGCGGCGGCGGCGGCGACTGAGCTGCCGGCTGCGCCAGCGCATGTGATCGTTTGCGGTCTCGACCGCCTGGGCCTCCGGACGATCCGACACCTTCACGAAGCCGGAGCCTCTGTTGTGGCCATCGTCGGCGCGGGCGATGGCGAGCGCGGCGCCCAGCGCGGGGTCGAGGTCGTCGAGGGCGACCCCGTCGACCCCTCGACGTTGCGG
>WNFV01008000.1_pt1 | contig 16099 bp, 17 predicted proteins | sample 5400101 | NCBI WGS metagenome assembly WNFV01 (sample SAMN13153361, study PRJNA577476) | soil metagenome | isolation source: 115 cm soil or saprolite under grassland replicate 1 | place: USA:California | collected 2016-06-15
GACGAGCGGGGCGACGTCCCGACGCGGATCGTGCCCCGACGCCCGGGCGAGTTCCTGTGCGCCTCGTGCTTCCTCGTGCTCCCGCGCAGCCAGCTCGCCGACGCCAAGCGGATGCTCTGCCGCGACTGCGCGTGACGCCCGTCGGCTCCTGCTGACACCGTCCCGGCGCCGCCGAATGCGAGCATGACCCGATGAGCCGCATCGGCCCGACGCTGCGCGAGCGCGGGGTGCAACGACGCCTCGGCGCCGCGGCCGTGTCGGGCGTCCTCCTGGGGCTGGCGTTCCCTGCCTTCGACCTCGGCGCGCTTGCGCTCGTCGCGCTCGTGCCGTTGATCTGGGCGTGGCGGGACGCCACCCCGTGGCGGGGCGCGCTCTACGGCTTCACGTTCGGCGTCGTGTTCGCGTCGATCCTCATGTACTGGCTCTGGTACTTCGGCGTCGTCGCGATCGTGCCGTTGGTCGCGGGTTGGGCGGCGTACACCGGGCTGACCGGCTACCTCGTCGGCTGTTTGACGCGTGCTCGCATCCGATCGTCGTGGTTCATCGCGGCGGCGTGGGTCGTGCCCGAGGCGCTCCGCGGGCGGTGGCCGTTCGGCGGGTTGCCGTGGGGTGACCTCGGCGTGGCGCTGCACGACTTCCCGCCGGCGCGGGCGCTGGCGAGTTGGGGTGGCGTCGCGCTCGTGTCGTTCCTTCTCGTCGTCTTCAACGCCGCCCTCGTCGACCTTGCCGTCGCGATCCGCTCTCACGCGCGACGCTCGCTCGCGATCGCGGCGGCAGGCGTAGGTGTGGTCGTGGCGCTCGTGGCCGTCCTCGACGCCGGTCGCTTCCAGCCGCACGACACGGGGAAGCTGCGCATCGCCACGCTGCAAGGCAACGACCAGGACCGCTACCTCACCGAGGACGAGAAGCAGAGCGGCTACCTCACCGAGCGGCACTTCGCCTTGGCGGAGCGCCTGAGTGGCCGGTACGACCTCATCGTGTTCCCGGAGTCGTCACTCGACGACTTCAGTCCCGAGAGCAACTCGGCTCTCCGGAGCCGGCTGGTTGAGGTCGGGGCGGCCCACGACGCGGACGTGCTCGCCAACGCGGCCGTCCCTGCTCCCGAAGGGCGTGAGTACAACACGAACCTGCTCTACACGCCGACGGGGCGTCTGGTGGGCACGTACGCCAAGGAACACCTCGTGCCGTTCGGCGAGTACGTGCCGTTCCGCTCGCTGGTCGACTGGACAGGGATTGTCGACCGGATCCCGTACGACTACTCGCCGGGGAAGACTCGCACGATCTTCAAGGTCAAAGGCCATCGGATGGCCACTGTGATCTGTTTCGAGTCGGCGTTCGGGCCGCTCGTGCGCGACTTCGTCGATCGCGGGGCCGAGGTGGTGGTTGTCAGCACGAACAACCGCTCGTATCGACGATCGGGAAACGCGGCGCAGCACATCGCCCAGACCCAGATGCGCGCCGCGGAGACCGGGCGGCCGTTCGTGCAGGCGTCGATCTCGGGAATCAGTGCGATGATCAATGCCGACGGCGACGTACGCGACACGACCGAGCTGTTCCACCGCGCCGTCGTCAGCGACACCGTCACGACCACGAGCGGCGAGACGCCTTACGTGCGCTTCGGCGACTGGGTGGTCGCCGTGAGCGCGGTGATGCTCCTGGGAGCTGCGATCGCGAGCAGGTTGCGCCGACCCCGAGCCGCGTTTTCTAGACTCGCCGAAGAAGTGAAGGAACCGGTTGCCAGCGGGAGGATGACGTGAGCGACGAGGGTCAGAAGGCGGGCGAACGGGCACTCGACCTGCTGGTCTACGCGCCCGTCGGCGTCGCGCTCTATCTGCGCGACACGGTGCCCACGTTCGTCAATCTGTTCGTGTCCCGCGGGCGATCGGAGCTCGGGCAACGCCGGCAGCAGGCGAAGGACCAGGTCTCGCAGGCCAAGGCGCTGGGGGAGTTCGCAGTGGGGTTCGGCGGCCCGAAGGTGCGCGAGCACGTCGAGCGGGGCATTGCGATGGCGCGGATGGGCGCCGGGGCAGTGCTCAATGGCGTGACGGGGGAGGGGGGCGGCACGGCAACCGACGCTCCCGCACCACCGGCGCGGTCCACGGCGCAGCGCGAGAGCACGCCCGGCCCGGCCGCGACGCCCCCGCCGCCGCCGGGTCCGGACAAGGCCACGCTCGTCATCCCCGACTACGACGAGCTATCCGCCTCCCAGGTCGTGGAGCGGCTCGACGGCCTCCAGGCCGACGAGCTCGACGCCGTGCGCGCGTATGAAGAAGCCCACCGGTCGCGCCGCACGATCCTGTTCAAGATCGAACAGCTCACCAGCTGAGAGGACGAGTGGAGGGCAGCCGTCCCGCCACCACCGAGGACCTCCCGCGGATCGTCGAGCTCGCGGAGCTCCTCCGCCACGAGCTCGTGCCGATGAAGGGCGGAGTCCTGTGGTCGTCCCGCGAAGGGCGGCCGGAGCCGTTCGAGGAGGCATACGGGGCCCTCCTGGAGCGCGACGACGCACTGGTCGGATGAGCTCGTCGCGTTCTGCGTCGCGCACGGGTGCATGGGTGTGGACACGCTCGCGTTGCCGGGGCATCGGGCGGCCAAGAACTTCTTCGAGGAGTCCGGGTTCACTGCCCGCGCGCTCGTCATGCACCGCGCCCTGAACCGGTTCGAGGGCGAGCGCGGTTGAGCGACCGACCCGAGGTCGCGGTGGGTGCGGTGGTGCAGCGCGACGGCGAGATCCTCCTCGTCCGGCGCGGCCACGGGCCGGCGGCGGGGGAATGGTCGCTCCCGGGCGGGCGCGTGGGCATGGGGGAGGAACTGCACGAGGCGGTCGTTCGCGAGACCCGCGAGGAGACAGCCGTCGACGTCGTCGTCGACCGGTTCCTCGGTTGGGTGGAGCGGATGGGCAGCGAAGGGGGCGAGTATCACTTCGTGATCCTCGACTTCGCATGCGCTCCACTCGACCCGACGCAACGACCGGAGGCCGGGGACGACGCCACCGAGGCGGCCTGGGTGGACCTCGACGACCTCGACGGACTGCCGCTGGTGGCGGGGCTGCTCGACTTCCTGCTCGACGTCGGTGTCATGCAGTCGGCTGCATCGGTCGACCTCGGCGTCGACCCGCTGTCGTGAACGGCGTGCCGCGGACGGCCTACTCGGGCCAGTCGAGCTGAGCCCCGGGAATCCCCGCGGCGCGGGCGTGGGCTTCTGCCCGCGCCCGTCCGGCGCGGTCCCCCCGCGGATACCGGAACACGTGGCCGGCGAAGACCACGAAGGTCTCCTCCGGCGAGCGGAAGTCGCAGTACCAGCCGAGCGCCTCGTCCAGCGCCACGCTCAGCGCCCCTGCGAGGGCCTCTGCGTGCCTCTCAGCGGCCTCGAAGTCGATGAACGTCCACGTGAGCGGCTGCCCGACGCTCACGTCACCGGCGTCCTCACGGCGGATCCTCGTGACCACCAGCTGCATGCCGTCCAGCGCCGCTCCCGAGCGCAGACTCTCGGCGATGAGACACCCTGTGAGCACGGCAGGAGCCTTTCCTCACGACTTCGGGGATTCTGGGCGACGCGTCTCCAGCGGCCGCAGGCCGCTCTCTTGTGCCGCCCATAATCCCGGTTATGTCAACTAGACGGAGATCCAAGGTCGCCGGGCCGGTCCGAGCCCCTCAGGCCTCCTCCAGGGCCTTCAGCATGCGCTTGAGGGCCACCTGGCGGTACGAGCCGTCGACGAGCTCCGCGACCTCGGCCCAGTCGACGTGCTTGCGGGCCTGGAAGTCGAGGGCGAGCCAGCCTCCGGGCCCGAAGTACGGCGGCACGTAGAAGCGACGATCCTCGAGCAGCGCAGGGCGCTCGTCGGCCTCGGGCTTGAAGATGACGCCGTAGGGCCGCTGTTCGGTCCCGGTGAACACGGCGAAGATCTTCTTGCCGGCCCGGAAGGTGGGTCTCCCCCAGGCCTCGACCTCGCACGATTCGGGGAACGCGAGACAAACGTCGCGCAGCTCCGCGAGGAACGGATCGTCATCGCTGTACATCCGCGGGTGCGGCATGCGGGTGACCCTACGCTACGGTCCCCGCCCGCAGACCTGTTCGATGGCAAGGAGCGACGATGGAGCGCAACGCGATCAACCCGTGGACGTGGTCGGTGGCGTTCGGTTTCAACCAAGGCGAGCTGGTCGACGGCGGCACCCGCGTGCTCTTCTGCGCCGGGCAGACGTCCGTGGACGGCAACGGCGCACCGCAGCATCCGGACGACATGGCGGCGCAGCTTGCGCTGGCGGCCGACAACGTCGAGGCGGTGCTCCGCGAGGCCGGGATGAGCCTGTCGAACGTCGTGCGGTTGAACTTCTACACGACCGACGTCGACGCCTACCTGGCGAACGTATCGGTGCTCGGTGATCGGCTCGCCGCCGCGGGCGTCGCGCCTGCCGGGACCCTCCTCGGCGTCGCTCGCCTCGCGTTCCCGGAGCTGATGGTCGAGCTCGAGGCGACGGCGGTCGCCTAAGTCCGGCCCGCTAGTCCTCCGCGTAGTCGCTGACGGGTGGGCACGAGCACATCACGTTGCGGTCGCCGTACGCGTTGTCGATGCGGCTCACCGGCGGCCAGTACTTGTCGTGCCGGAGCGACGCGACCGGGAACGCCGCTTCGTCGCGCGTGTACCCCGCCGTCCACGTGTCCCTCACGACGTCGGCGGCGACGTGCGGGGCGTGGCGGAGCGCGCTGTCCTCCACCTGCTGCTCCCCCGCTTCGATCCGCCGGATCTCGTCGCGAATGGTGATCATGGCGTCGCAGAACCGGTCGAGCTCGGTGAGGTCCTCGGACTCCGTTGGCTCGATCATGAGCGTGCCGGCGACCGGGAACGACATCGTCGGCGCGTGGAACCCGAAGTCGATGAGGCGCTTGGCGACGTCCTCCACCGTGACTCCCGTCGAGTGCGTCAGCGGCCGCAGGTCGAGTACGCACTCGTGGGCGATGAGGCCGTTCGGCCCCGTGTACAGCACCGGGTAGTGCGGCGCGAGCCGGCGGGCGAGGTAGTTGGCGTTGAGGATCGCCACCACGGTCGCGTGCAGCAGGCCGGGCCCGCCCATCATGGCGATGTACGCCCACGAGATCGGCAGGACGGCGGCGGACCCCCACGGCGCCGCCGAGATCACCCCCAGCCCCGTCTCCGGCCCCGCCTCGGGGACCTGCTCGTGCCGGGGCAGGAACGGCGCCAGGTGCTCTCGCACGGCCACCGGGCCGACCCCCGGCCCTCCCCCGCCGTGCGGGATGCAGAACGTCTTGTGCAGGTTCAGATGCGATACGTCGGCTCCGAACTCGCCCGGCTTCGCCACCCCGACCAGCGCGTTCAGGTTCGCGCCGTCCAGGTACACCTGGCCGCCGAACTCGTGCACGACCGCGCAGATGTCGACGATCCGGTGCTCGAACACGCCGTGCGTCGACGGGTACGTGACCATCAACGCCGCCAGCCGCTCGGCGTGGTCGTGCGCCTTCGACTTCAGGTCGTCGAAGTCGACGTTGCCGTCCTCGTCGCACTCGACGACCACCACGCGCATCCCCGCCATCGACGCGCTGGCGGCGTTGGTTCCGTGCGCCGACGCCGGGATCAAACAGACGTCGCGTCCGCCTTGGTCGCGGCTCGCGTGGTACCTGCGGATCGCGAGCAGGCCCGCAAGCTCCCCTTGCGACCCCGCGTTGGGCTGGAGCGACACGGCGTCGTAGCCCGTGATCTCGCAGAGCCACGCTTCGAGCTCGGCGAACAGCTGCAGGTACCCCTGGGCCTGGTCGAGCGGCGCGAACGGATGCAGCCGCGCGAACTCGGGCCACGTGACCGGCAACATCTCACTGGTCGCGTTGAGCTTCATCGTGCACGACCCCAGCGGGATCATCGTGCGGTCGAGCGCCAGGTCGCGGTCGGCGAGGCGGCGCAGGTAGCGCAGCATCTCGGTCTCCGAGTGGTAGCGATGGAAGACCGGGTGGGTCAGGAACTCCGAGCTGCGCGTCAGCTCCTCTGGGATGTACTTCGGCGCCCGGCGATCGAGTCCCGCCACCGAGGCTCGGACCCCGAACGCGTCCCACACGCGCTCGACGACGTCGCGGGTGGTCGTCTCGTCGAGCGCGATTCCGAGCGTGTCGGTGTCGACCACGCGCACGTTGATCCTGTCCGCACGCGCACGGGACGCGACGTGCTCCGCCCGGCCGGGGACTCGGACCGTGATCGTGTCGAAGAATCCTCGGGTCACGACCTCGACGTCGGCGCTCTCGAGACCCTCGGCGAGGATGGCGGTCAGCCGGTGCACCCGCGTCGCGATGCGCCGGAGACCGTCCGCACCGTGATACGTCGCGTACAGCCCCGACATGACGGCGAGCAGGACCTGGGCGGTACAGATGTTGCTGGTCGCCTTCTCACGCCGGATGTGTTGTTCGCGTGTCTGGAGCGCGAGACGGAGCGCTGGTCGTCCGGCAGCATCGATGGACACGCCGACCAGGCGGCCGGGCATCGATCGCTTGTGTGCGTCGCGGGTCGCGAAGTAGGCCGCGTGCGGGCCGCCGAAGCCGAGCGGCACCCCGAATCGCTGCGACGATCCGACGACGGCGTCGGCGCCCATCTCCCCCGGAGGAGTGAACAGGGTCAGCGCGAGGAGATCGCTGGCCACCGCGACGAGCGCGCCGTCGGCGTGGAGACGCTCGGTCGCCGGACGCAGGTCGCGCACTGCCCCGCTGCTGCCCGGGTACTGGAGCAGCGCGCCGAAGGCGTCGTCGACCGGGATCTCGGCGTCTGGGTCCACGACGGCCACGTCGACCCCGATCGGCTCGGCGCGGGTGCGCACGACGTCGATGGTCTGCGGATGGCAGTCGGCGTCGACGAGGAACGTGGAGCCCGCCTTGGGATTGAGGCGCCGGAACATCGCCATCGCCTCGGCGGCGGCCGTCGCTTCGTCGAGCAGCGACGCGTTGGCGATCTCCATGCCGGTGAGGTCGCTCACCATGGTCTGGAAGTTGAGCAACGCCTCGAGCCGTCCCTGGGAGATCTCGGGCTGGTACGGCGTGTACGCCGTGTACCACGCCGGGTCCTCGAGCACGTTGCGGAGAATCACCGGCGGCGTGACCGTGTCCGAATAGCCCATGCCGATGAGCGAGGTGAACACCTCGTTGCGCTGCGCGAGGTCGCGGAGGCGGTCGACGGCGTCGGTCTCGCTGCGGGCGGCCGGGACGCGCAGCGCCTCGCGGGTGCGGATGCTGTCGGGGACGGCCTGGTCGATCAGTTGCTCGACGGACGCCAGGCCGAGCGCATCGAGCATGCGCGCCTGCTCTTCGGCGTCCGGGCCCACGTGGCGTCCGACGAAGCGGTCGGGCGCCTCCAGTTCAGGGAGGGACTGCTCGGGTGCCATCGCTCCTCCGGTTCCTCGCTCGGCGTCACCGCGTGCCGGTCTGCGGTGGCCACGAGCCTCGTGGCCGCTCCCCGCTCTGTCCCGGAACCTGAGAGATTCACCGGCCGCGCGAGCGGCCCGGCTTTCCCCGTCGGTGAGGCCCGTGCACAACCGGACCTGCTCTCCAGAGGTACCTCGCCCGAGCGGTCCGTTCGCCTGAGAGTTTCCGGGGAGGTTGCTCCTTCGGCTCCCCCGGCCACGTGCCACCGGGGGGCTCTCCCGCTCGGGTTCGACGGCGTTTCCCGCGAGGTTAGTTGCCGTGCCGGACGAACGGGGTCTTGACGACCGTTGCCGGCGCCGGACGGCCGCGAATGTCGACGGTGACCGGGGCGCCCTCGTCGACGTCGGGCCGAAGGAAGGCGAGCGCGATGCCCCGCTCCAGCACGGGCGAGAAGTTCCCGCTCGTCACCTCGCCGACGCGCTCCTCTCCCACGTCCACCGGGTACCCGCTGCGTGGGATCTGGCGACCGTCGAGCAGGAGCCCGCGCAAGCGGCGGTCGATCCCCCGCTCGCGTTCCGCCAGGAGCGGCGCGCGTCCTCGGAAGTCGCCCTTGTCGAAGCGCACCACCCACGACAGGCCCGCCTGCAGCGGCGTGATGCCCGCACCGAGCTCGTGTCCGTGCAGCGGGAGTCCCGCCTCCAGGCGGAGGGTGTCGCGGGCGCCGAGCCCGGCCGGCTGGATCCCCGCCGCGACCAGTCGGCGCCAACACGCCGGCGCGACCGTCGCGGGGACGTGCAGCTCGACGCCGTCCTCCCCCGTGTACCCGGTGCCCGCGACCCAGCCGGCCTGGCCATCGAACTCGGCCGGATGCACCGCGAAGCGGGGTACGTCGGCCCACGTGCCCTCGATCTTCGTGAGCTCCGCGCGCGCATTGGGGCCCTGCACGGCGAGCACTGCGCGACTCGCCGTGATGTCCTCGACCGTGCACGCGTCGTCGGCGTGGTCGCGCGACGCGTCCTCGAGCGCGGCGACCAACGGCGCCGTGTTCGACGCGTTCGGCATGACGAGGAGCTCTTGCTCCCCCACCCACCAGACGATGATGTCGTCGACGACGTGCGCGTCGTCGGGATCGAGCAGGTGCGTGTACTGCGCCTTGCCCGGCTCGATGCGGCCCAAATCGTTCGTGAGCGCCCACTGCAGCATGCTGCGAGCGCCGGGTCCGGAGACGCGTACGGACCCAAGGTGCGACACGTCGAAGACGACTGCGTCCTCGCGGCAGGCTCGATGCTCCTCGAGCACGCCCGAGTACTGGATCGGCATCTCCCAGCCGCCGAACGGCACCATGCGCGCGCCGAGCTCGCGGTGCTCCGCATCCAGCGGACTGTGGCGCATGGACGCGTCAGGGGCACTCACTGCACTCCATTGGTCGCCGTCGCAGGCTCCGGCTCCTGCGGCAACGGTCGGCAAAGCCGCCGTTGCCGCGGGCGGCAGCCTAGGCCGCCCCTGCCGCGATCGAGCTACGCGGACTCGGCTTCGGAAGCCGGTCGCCCCGGGGAGCGCCGTGACGCGCTTCCCGAGTCGACGTCGAGCCGAAGCGGGCCACCCTCGCCGAGCTGGTCGCTGAGCTGCGACGGCGGCTCGAGCCCGTACTTCACGAGGAGGTGCAAGTAGTCACGCTGGTACAGAACCTTGACGCGCACCTCGGGGTGCAACTCCTGGAGGCGGCGTGCCTTCCGGTTCTTCTTCGTGACGAGCTTCTGGTTGAGGGTCGTGATCTCGATGTACAAGTCGTAGGCCGGCAGGTAGAAGTCGGGCGAGAACGCCTGCGCCGGCCGGCCGTCGCGATCGCGCTCGAGCGTGAACGTGCGCGGCTCGTACTGCCATTCGATGCCGTAGAAGTCGAGGAGCTTGGCGAACTGGCGCTCCGAGTTGTGAGCGAAGCGCACGTCCTCGTGCGGAAGCGTCGCTTCACTCATATGCACTCGCCCGTCAGCCACCCTCGGCAACCGTCGAGCTGCGCGCGCTGCCCGCCGGGTGCGCCGAGGTGCCGGCGGCTGCCACATCGGTGAGGTCGTGGATGCTCGCCTGGAGCTCGTCGACGACCTGACCGAGCGACACGATGTTCAGAACACCCTGACCGTGGCGTACGACGTCGACGAGGTCGTCGCCCGATCGCACCAGAACCGAATTGCCCCCGTTGATCACCAAGCTCGCCGAGGCCCAGTCGTCGCCGAGGTCGCCACGGATGTACTCGATCGCCTTGCGCGCCGCCTGCAGCTTCACGCCCGAATCGAGCAGCTTCTTGATGACCTTGAGGCGGACGAGGTCACGGTAGGAGTACCGCCGCTGCGTGCCGCTCCCCCGCGCGTCGGCCACCGACGGGCGGATGAGGTCGGTGCGCGCCCAGTAGTCGAGCTGGCGGTACGAGATGCCCACGACCTTGCAGACCTGCGGGCCCCGATACCCGGAGTCTTCGGCGCTGTTTCCGTTCGCGAGCGCGGTGTCGAGCGACTCCTGCGTCGTGCCGTCAGCTCTGCCGCTTGCCGTGCCCTCAGCCATCGGACGCTCCGTCTCGGGACTGCGGGCGTGGACCGGCCCGCGAGTGACAACCGCGTAGTTACGCCCGTGTGACGGTACACACCCCCGGGCGGCGGGTCAACGTTCCCTCCCCCGCCGGCCTGCCTGCCGCCGGCGGCAGGCCTATTGGGCGAAGTCCTCGGGACGGACCTGGTCGAGGAACTCCCGGAACTGCTCGATCTGCTCCTCTTCCTCGTCGTTTTCGAAGAGGACGCCGGCCTCGTCGAGGACCGCTTCGTCGGCGAAGATCGGGACCGCGTCCTCGTAGCGCACCGCGAGGGCGATGGCGTCCGAGGGTCGGGACGAGACCCGGTAGGCGTTGTCGCCGTTCCCGGCCAGCTCGATCTCGGCGTAGAAGGTGCCGTCGTGCAGCTCGGTGATCACGACCTGCTGGAGCCGGATCGACATGTCGTCGAGGACGCTCTTGAAGAGGTCGTGGGTCATCGGCCGCGGCGTCTCCATGCCCTGGAGGGCGTAGACGATCGCGGTCGCCTCCGGCGGCCCGATGAAGATCGGCAGGTACCGTTGGCCTTCGTCCTCCCGGAGGAGGACGATCGGCTGGTTCGTGGGAACCTCGACTCGGACTCCCACCAGCGACAGTCGGATCACGCACTGCCTCCGTAGATCCGGGAGCCCACAATCTACCACCCGTTTTTCCGGACAGAACGATCACGCCGCGGCGGTGCGCCGACCGCAGATCCGCCGTAGAGCGCGTCGACGTACGCCGCCGGACGATCCAGTACCACGCGCCGGTCCGCCTCGACGATGTACGGAACATTTCGGTAGAGGTCGGCGTGGTGGAGGCCGTATCCGAGGACGAACACGTCGTCGATCTCCTGCCCGACGTAGCGCACGGTCTGGGGGACGATGCGCCGCGCGGGCCGATCGAGGAGCGAGCACACGTCGAGCGAGCGGGGCGAGCGTTGCCGGACGTGCGAGAGCAGGTAGGCCAACGTGAGGCCGGTGTCGACGATGTCCTCCACCAGGACGACCGCGCGTCCCTCCACGTCCAAGTCGAGGTCCTTCAGGATGCGGACGCGACCGGAATCGGGTGCGTACCGCGAGATCGCGAGAAAGTCGACGGTGACCTCGATCGCGGTGATCGCGCGGACGAGGTCGCCGAGAAAGATCAAGGCGCCTTTGAGCACACCGACGAGCACCACTCCCCCGGGGTGATCGTCGACGATCTCGCCGGCGATGCGCTCGACGTGAGAGGCGATCGCTTGCTGATCGACGAGGACGGAAGGCGGCGGTTCTCCCCGGACCGTGTCTCCCTTGGTCACTCGGTCAGCGAGTCGCGCACGGCGTGGACGAGCAACGCCGCCCGCAGCGCGCGGCCGAGCTTCGCCAGGTCCGCCAGCTCCTCTTGAGCCTTGCCACGCGACGCGGGGTTGCGCTGCCGCAGGTACGGGAGGAGCACCTGCTCGAACAGCGCGGCCTCGCGCTCGGCGAAGTGCTTGTACATGCGGAGGTGGCGGGCGCTGATCCCGTGCGCGTAGAAGCCCGCGGCCGCCTTGGCGATCGCCTGGCCCTCTTCGTCGAAGCGCGCATCGTTGCCGGCGAACGCGACCGGTGACAGTAGGCCGAAGGACTCGAGCTCGGTGACCTGCCAGTCTTCGAGCCCGGCCGCGCGTGCGAGCTCGCGCCGCGTGAGGCCCGCCTGGCGCGCCGGTGCGGGGACCTCGGGCTCTCGGACCTCTTCATCCTCGCGGCGGCCTTCGTGCGCTCGGCGCTCTTGCTGCTCGTGCTGTTCTTGCCGTTCTTGCTGCTCGTGCTGTTCTTGCCGTTCTTGCTTCTCTTGGCGCTCTTGGCGCACTGGCTGTTCTGCACGTTCTGGCTGTTCCCGGCGGACAGTCCGGTCTTCGCGGTCACCGTCCTGGTCCGGAGCCGGCTCGGTGTCACCGAGCGGCAACGGCAGTCTCGGTCCGAGGTCGCGGTCGCGGGGTCTGCGCCGCGTCGGCGGCGCCCCGCGCGGCGTGGCGCGTGGGGTCGCGCGCGGCGCCCCGGACTTCGGTCGAACGATCGAGTGCACCGGAGCGGCTTGCTCGTCCGCGCTCATGCTGTCGAGCCGCTCCTTGATCACCTTGAGCGGGAGGAAGTTCTCCTTCTGCTGGTGGAGGATCCAACGAAGCCGGGACACGTCGGACACGTAGAACTTGCGGTAGCCCGACGGCGTGCGCTCCGGGTCGATGAGCCCCTGGCTCTCGAGGAACCGGATCTTCGAGATCGTGATGTCCGGGAACTCCTCGCGCAGGATGTTGAGGACCTCGCCGATCGAGAGGTGCGACTCGCGATTGGCGCTGTGGCTCGGCGTCGCGCTCACGCGTGCTCCTCGACGCCGCCGACGACGAATGTCAGGACGAACCGTCCGACCTGGAGCTCGTCGAGATGCCGGAGCGGAGCGGTCTCGACACGTTCGTGGTTCACGTACGTGCCGTTCAGCGAGCCCGCGTCGCTCACCTCGTAGCTCTCGCCGTCGTGGCGGATCACGGCGTGGCGGCGCGAGACGGTGATGTCGTCGAGGAAGATGTCCGAGTCGGGATGGCGACCCACCGTCGTGGTGTCGCGGTCGAGCGAGAAGCGACTGCCTGCATTCGGCCCCCGGCGGACGAGCACGAGGCCCGCCCCCGCCGGGAGCTCGGCCAAGAGCGCCCCCAGCTCCTCGTCGAGCTCGAGCCGCTCCTCGATCGTCGAGAGCGAGGCCGTGGTCTCGTCATCGTTGGTCGAGAGGGGTGCACCGCACGACGAGCAGAAATTGGCGCCAGCCTCGTTGTCATGCCCACATCGCCGGCAGATCACCCGGCAAAGGGTACTGCCGCCCGATTGGGGCACCAAGAGCGCGCGTCGCCGTGCCGGGCCGGCCAGGAACTGCCCTGGCCGCTACTCCTCTTCGACGAGGCGGCGGTAGGCGGTGGCGTCCAGGAGCTTGTCGACTTCGGACGGGTCGGACATCTCGAGGACGAAGATCCATCCCTCGCCGTAGGGGTCCTGGTTGAGCTGCTCGGGGGTGTCGACGAGGGCCTGGTTGGCTTCGACCACTGTCCCGCTGACCGGCGCGTAGATATCCGAGACCGACTTCGTCGACTCGACTTCGGCACAGCTCGCCATGGCCGCGACGTTTGCACCGACGTCGGGGAGCTGCACGTACACGACGTCCCCCAACGCGTCCTGCGCGTAGTCGGTGATCCCGACCCGGGCGCGCGCCCCCGCAACGCCGACCCACTCATGCTCCTTGCTGTACCGAAGCTGCTCAGGAAACTCCATCACCTTCTCTTTTCAGACCAAGCGGCCCGGCAGATCGTAGGCGAGCGCGCGGCCGCCTCAGGATGCGAAGCAAGTGGGCGGAGGGCCCAGGGCCTGCCGCCGGCGACTTGCGCCCAACGGCTGAGCCGGCGGCAGCCGCCCTGGGTCCTCCGCCGGCGCGTGAACGCTTAGCGCAAGACCTGACGAATCCGCCGCGCGTACTCCTGCGCGAGCTGCCGGGCCGCTTGGTCGCTCTCCCCTTCGGCCCACACATGCGTGCTCGCCTCTTCAGGGTCGGGCAGCACGAGCGCCCATCCGTCGGGGTGGAGCACCTTGACGCCGTCGACGAGCACGACGTCGCGCGTGCCCGCCCGCTCGATCATCTCGCGCATGACGGCGCCCTTCCGCTCCCACGGCGTCGCGACCGTCTCGTGCGCCACGTGCAGGCGCGGCAGCCGCTTGACGACCGACGACAAGGTGCGGCCCCTGCTGGCGAGCAGATCGAGGAGCTTGACGAGGGTCGCGGCGGCGTCGAACGCGGGCATGAAGTCCGGCCAGATGAATCCGCCGTCCTGAGACGCGGCGAAGTCGATGTCCCCCGTCGATGCCACCTCCATGAGGCTCGGCGCCGACAGCTTCGTCCACGTGATCGAGGCGCCGTTGGCGGCTGCGATCCGCTCGGCTTCGCGGGTCACGGCAACCGGGAGCGCGACGCGGGCGCCGGACTTCGACTCGGTGACGAGGGTCAGCAGCGCGAGCAGGGCTTCGTCGTTCCCGAGCACGTGACCTTCGTCGTCGATGATCGTGGCCCGCTCGCCGTCGGGGTCCAGCACGACGCCGAGGTGGCTCCCCGACGCCCGCACGAGCTCCGACAAGCGCGCCACCCGGGCCGTCTGCTCTTCGAGCGCAGCGGTCGCCGACGCGGTGCTGGCGTACGGGTTGATCGACAGCACCTCGGCGCCCGTCTTGGCGAGCACGTTCGGCATCACGATCGACGCGGCGCCGAACGAGTAGTCGAGGACGACCTTGAACCCGTGCTCGATCAGCCGCTCACCGTCCACGGTGTCCATGAGGGCGGACGTGTAGAACTCGAGCGACCGCGGCGGGTACTCGATGTCGCCGATGTCGGCGGCGAAGGCACGGCGGTAGTCCTCGCGGTACAGGAGGCGCTCGATCTTGCGTTGCGTCGACTCGTCGATGTCGCGCCCGTCGGCGCCGCGGGCCTGACCGTTGCGGACCTGGAACCGCGTCAGAGGCACGGTGGCGAGCTCGACGTCCTCGACGTTCACGCCGGCGAGGTTGAGCCCGCCGATGACGGCTCGCTTCAAGGCGCGGGCGACGCGGCTCGTGTCACGGCTGGTGGTGACGGTCGCGCTCTTCTTGAGCGCGGTGCCGTACGCCATCGCGACCCGGATCGCCACCTCCGGGGTCACGTCCACGTTCGCCAGCCCCCGGATCCCCCGCCGGCCGAACAGCGTGCGCGCCCCGCGGCTTTCCCACACGATCGACGAGTTGACGATGGCGCCGTTCTCGACGGTCTTGAACGGGTACACCTTGACGCCCGGGTTGATGACCGCCTGCTCGCCGATGAAGCACTCGTCGCCGACGACGACGCCTTCCTCGACGCGGGCGTGGGCGCGCAGGTCCGTGGACCGGCCGATGACGCAGCCCCGCAGGCGCGCGCTCGGCCCGACGTAAACGTGGTCGTGGCACACCGCACGGTCGACGAACGCGTCGGCTTTCACGACGACGTCGGTTCCGAGCACGGTGTACTCGCGAAGGTGCGCACCCGCCTCGATCCGGCAGTTGTCCCCGATGACGACAGGGCCTTCGATGCGTGCGGTCGGGTCGACGTCGGCACCTTCTCCCAGCCAGATGCCCTCGCCGATCCGGAACCCTTCGATGTCCATGTGGACGCGCTGGTCGAGCACGTCTTGATGCGCACGGAGATACGCCTCGAGGGTCCCGACGTCCTCCCAGTAGCCGTCGACGACCGTGCCGATCAGCGGGAGCTTCTTCTCGAGCACGGCGGGGAACACGTCGCCGGCGAAGTCGACGACCTCGTCGGCGCGGATGAAATCGAAGATCCCCGGCTCGAGGACGTAGATGCCGGTATTCGCGGTGTCGGAGAAGACCTCGCCCCAGCTCGGCTTCTCGAGGAAGCGCTCGATGGAGCCGTCGGGGCGCGTGATCACGATGGCGAACTCGAGTGGGTTCTCGACGCGCTTGAGCGCGATCGACGCCAGCGCGCCGGCGTCCTGGTGCGCCTTGACGATCGCGCCGAGGTCCATGTCCGTGAGCACGTCGCCAGAGATGACGAGGAAGGTGTCGTCGAGCTCCTGGGATGCGTTGAGGACCGAGCCCGCCGTTCCGAGGGGCGTCTCCTCGGTCGCGTAGCGCATCCGCACGCCGAAATCGGAGCCGTCGCCGAAGTAGTCGCGGATCTGGTTGGCCAGGAACGCGACCGTGACGACGATGTCGTCGAACCCGTGCGTGGCGAGAAGCCGCACGACGTGCTCCATCATCGGCCGGTTCGCGAGCGGCATCATCGGCTTGGGCTGGTTGCTCGTGAGCGGCCGCAGTCTCGTGCCCTCACCGCCGGCGAGGATCACCGCCTTCACGCTGCGATCCTCTCGCCGCCGTCGGCCCGGCCCTCGCGCAGCGCGGCTCGGGCGAGCGGGATGTACGCGAGCGCCGCGTAGTAGCTGAGCACGAGGCCGCCGATCGTGAACCCCCACGTAGCGACGAGCAGGAGCGTCCGGGGCTCACCGGAAAGGGCATCGGCGAGCAAGAAGCCCGGGAGGGCGAACATGAGCGCCAGTGTTCCCGCCTTCCCGGCCCACTGCACGTCGATGCGGCGGGCACCGGCGGCCGCGAGTGCGAGAACCGCCACCGAGATCAGTGCCTCACGAGCAAGCACGAC
>WNFV01013094.1_pt1 | contig 16092 bp, 14 predicted proteins | sample 5400101 | NCBI WGS metagenome assembly WNFV01 (sample SAMN13153361, study PRJNA577476) | soil metagenome | isolation source: 115 cm soil or saprolite under grassland replicate 1 | place: USA:California | collected 2016-06-15
CCACCACCCACGGCACATCGAGCGGATCGTCGGGCAGGAACCGGCCGATGTAGCGCACGGTGCACATCTGAAGGGCGAACCCGAGCCGACTGTGGTCACCGCGACGCTTCGCGATCAGCTTGCGGTCCTCGTCGTCGAGGAAGAAGAACCGCTCCAGCTCCGGCCGGGTCGGCTCCTCATTGAACTTCCCGTACGAAGCCGCCTGCTCGTCGGTCAAGAACTCCACTGGCATGAACCTGACGCTAACCACGCCCGGCGTCCACCAAGGATCTTCCGCCGAACCCCGTCGCCGGGCCGACCGCCTGTGCTAAATGCTCAAGATCACCGGCTTAGCGTTAACCGCTGTACCGATGTTCCCCGAGGCCGCTACCCCTCTCGCATCGCAGCGGTGAGGATGGCTCGGACCTCTGCTTCGAACGAACGGTCGTTGAGTATCGCGCTGTACTTCAGTCGCTTGACCACCCATCGATCCACGTTGCCCACGGTGACGTCAGCCGCGGGCTCCTCGCCGTCCTGCTGAACGGCAACGACGTCGACCAAGTCCTCGAGTCCGGTGAGATCGCCGGGATTGCGCGTGTAGAGGCGGGCGTCATGAACGTAGGCGGTTGCCGCGATCATGATGTCGAGCGCACGTGGCCGAACCTTGCGCCCCGTCCCGACGACGCTGGCCGCGAGCTTGCCGTAGGCACGGGCGACGGCATCGTCGACCGGAAGCGGCTGGAACGCCCGTTCGATGCCCGCCAGGCGGCGTAGCCGCAGCGCACGTTGCTCGCCGGTCTTCGCAAGCAGCACACCGAAGTGCAACTCGGCGAGGCTCACCGTGCTGATGCCGACGTCGCCGTCGATCGGCCTCGGGAGCGGGTCGACCAGGACGCTCGTGTCCAGGACAGCCCTCACCGTTCCGTTGCCCACGGGTCGACGATGTCGTCATCGAGACGCCGGCGATCGGCGCTCCAGTCCTCGTCCGGCGGTCCGGCCAGCACAGCCGCGACATCCTCGTACCGCCTCCACTGACCGCGCGCCGGCGGGCCGAGGACCGCCGCACCGCGACCGGCTACGGTGATGAGGAGTTGCTCACCGGCCTCGGCCCGGCGCACCAGATCACTCGCGTGCTGACGGAGCTCCCGCAGTCCTACGCTGTCCATCACCCAAGGGTAGCACTTGTGCTACCTCCCTGGGCGTGAATCAGCTGTCGGCGGTCTCGGCGACCAGTTCGGCGGTGCGGCGGGCCAGCGCCAGGGTCGCACGGGCACCGGACGGGGTGGCGGCGGCGAGGCCGCAGGTGGGCGTGATCACGACGTCGGCGAGCTGTTTGGCGGGCAGGCCGAGCTCGAGCCAGCGCCTGGTCAGCACGGCAGCGGTCGCCTCGGGCCGCGGCAGCGCACCGAGCGTGGGAACCACCCCCGCGTAGAGCGTCGCGCCGCCCTCCACCGAGGTTGCGATGTCGTCCCAGGTCGGGTGGTCGACCAGCGACAGGTCGACGGAGATCGCATCCGCGCCGGCCTTCCGGAACAGCGCGACCGGTGGTTGCCGCGAGCAACAGTGCAGCACCGTCGCCGCGCCGCCGGCCGCCTCCAGGACACCCGCGAGCAGCTCGATCGCGGCCGGCTCGTCCACCGGCCGGTGCTTGCCCCAGCCGCTGGCGGTCGGGATCGCCCCGGCCAGCACAGCGGGCAGCGCCGGCTCGTCGAGCTGTACGACGAGCTGCGCCCCGGGCACCCGGCGTCGTACCTCGTCGAGGTGCTGGGTCAGCCCGTAGGCCAGCGCCTCGGCGAGATCGCGGCGGGCGCCGTGGTCGGCGACCACCTTGTCGCCGCGCGGCTTCTCCACAATCGCCGCCAGCGTCCACGGCCCGGCGAGCTGGAGCTTCAGCGGCCCGGCGTACTCGACGGCCAGCTCCTCCAGCGCGTCCAGGTCCTGCAGCAGCAGCGACCGCGCCCGGCGCTGGTCGAGTCCCGCGTGCCCGCCGGACGCCCCGGTCAGCCGCCACCCGGCCGGCTGCAGGTCCAGCGCCATCTCCCCCAGTACGGCGGCCGCCCGGCTCAGCATGTCGCCGTACGGGCGGGACGGGAGCTCGGGCAGGAACGGCAGCGGCACCTCGCCGAGCACCAGCCGGACGGTCTCGCGGATGTCGTCACCGGGCATCGAGCCGACGCCGGTGTACCGCACGGTCATGCGGGCTGGACCACGCGATCGACGGCGTCGATGGTGGCCGAGCCGATCACCCGGGTGCCGTCGTACAGCACCACCGCCTGACCTGGCGCGACCGCGCCGACCGGCTCCGGGAACGACACCCGCAGCACGCCGTCGTCGAGCCGGGCGGTGGCGCGCACCTCGTCACCGTGCGCGCGCAGCTGCGCCCCGCAGGCGATCTCGCCGTCCGGCGCGGTCCCGCACCAGCGCGGCGACGAGGCGGTCAGGCCGCGTACGGCGAGAGCCTCGCGCGGGCCGACCGTCACGGTCCGGTCCACCGGGGAGATGTCGAGCACGAACCGCGGCTTGCCGTCCGCCGCCGGGGTACCGATCCGCAGCCCCTTGCGCTGCCCGACCGTGAAACCGTAGGTCCCGCTGTGCTCGCCGAGCTTGGCGCCGGAGGTGTCCACGATGTCGCCGGGCGCGTCGCCGAGCAGGTCGTGCAGGAAGCCCGGGGTGTTGCCGTCGGCAACGAAGCAGATGTCGTGGCTGTCCGGCTTGTCCGCCACCGACAGCCCGCGCTCGGCGGCCTCGGCGCGGACCGACTCCTTCGGCGTGTCCCCCAGCGGGAACAACGCCCGCTCGAGCTGCGCGGCGGTGAGCACGCCCAGCACGTAGGACTGGTCCTTGCCGTGGTCGACCGCGCGGTGCAGCTCGCGACCCGTCGCGGTCTCCACGATCCGCGCGTAGTGACCGGTGGCGACGGCGTCGAAGCCCAGCGCCAGGGCGCGATCCAGCACCGCGCTGAACTTGACCTTCTCGTTGCAGCGCAGGCAGGGGTTCGGCGTCCGGCCGGCGGCGTACTCGGCGACGAAGTCCTCGACCACGTCGGCGTGGAACCGCTCGGCCAGGTCCCACACGTAGAACGGGATCCCGATCACGTCCGCCGCGCGGCGGGCGTCCCGGGAGTCCTCCAGCGTGCAGCAGCCGCGGGCGCCGCTGCGGTACGACTGCGGGTTGCGGGACAGCGCCAGGTGCACCCCGGTCACCTCGTGGCCGGCCTTGGCGATCCGCGCGGCGGCGACCGCCGAGTCCACCCCGCCGGACATCGCGGCCAACACGCGCACTAGCCGGCCTTCCCGACGTTCTGCAGGCCGGCGCTCATCGCGCGCTCGACCACCGGGCCGATGTTCTCCAGCACGACGTCGATGTCCGCGCGGGTGCTGGTGTGGCCGAGCGTGAACCGCAGCGAACCACGCGCGCGCTCGTCGTCGTACCCCATCGCGAGCAGCACGTGGCTCGGCTCCGCGACGCCGGCGTTGCAGGCGGATCCGGTGGAGCACTCGATCCCGCGCGCGTCGAGCAGCAGCAGCAGCGAGTCGCCCTCGCAGCCGCGGAACGACACGTGCGCGTTGCCGGGCAGGCGTCGTACCGGATCACCGGACAGGCAGGCGCCGGGCACGGTCCCGACCACGCCGGACACGAGCGCGTCGCGCAGCCCGGCCAGCCGGACCGCCTCGGCCGGCTGGTCCTTCACGGCATGGTCGATCGCGACGGCGAGACCGGCCGTCGCGGGTGCGTCCAGAGTTCCGGAGCGGATGTCGCGCTCCTGGCCGCCGCCGTGCAGGATCGGGACCAGCTTCGTCTCGCGGTGTACCAGCAGCGCGCCGATCCCGTACGGCCCGCCGAGCTTGTGCCCCGACACCGTCATCGCGTCCACGCCGAGCGCGGCGAAGTCCACCGGGATCTGCCCGACCGCCTGCACCGCGTCGGTGTGCACCGGGATGCCGTGCTCCGCCGCCAGGGCCGCGATCTCGGCGACCGGCTGCAGCGTGCCGACCTCGTTGTTGGCCAGCATCAGCGTGACGAACGACACCGACTCCGGCTCCCGCTCGATCACCTCGCGGAACGACTCGACCCGGACCCGGCCGAGCTCGTCGACCTCCAGCCAGTCCACCTGCGCGCCCTCGTGCTGCAGCAGCCACACGACCGGGTCCAGCACCGCGTGGTGCTCGATCCGCGCGACCAGGATCCGGCGCCGGCGCGGGTCCTCGGCGAGCCGCGCCCACCACAGCCCCTTGAGCGCCAGGTTGTCGGCCTCGGTGCCGCCCGCGGTGAACACCACCTCGCTGGGCCGCGCGTTCAGTGCCGCGCCGATCGTCTCCCGCGACTCCTCGACGGTACGACGTGCCGCCCGGCCGGAACCGTGCAGCGACGACGCGTTCCCGGTGCGGCCCAGGTGCCGCGTCATCGCCTCGATCGCCTGCGGCAACATCGGTGTCGTCGCGGCATGGTCGAGGTAGACGGTGCGCCTGGCTGTGGTCATAACGGCTTCAAGGGTAGATCCCGTCCCGCTATTCCCCGAACCGGCGGCCGCAGGGCGGTCAGAGCCGGTCGAGCCAGGCGTGCCCCGGATGCAGGTGGGCGACCATCCCGGCGAGCCAGGAGCGTTGCCCGTCGGACAGCAGCGGGAGCGTCGCGGCGAGATCGGCCTGGTCCTTCGGCCGGTCCAGCCGGGCCTTGTACGCGAGCGCCATCTGCGGCGTGACGTACCGGATCCCGTCGCCGGCCACCCAGGTCACCTCGTCCAGGTCGAAGTCGAGCGCCGGGTCCCGCCGGAACACCCAGCGCCCGTCTCGGTCCGGGTTCACCGCCACGTCGTACCGCCACGGCCCCAGCGCGTGCTCGCGCAACCAGATCTGGTCGCCGTCGTCGAGCGGCTCCGGGCGCTCGTCGGTCATCGGCCGCAGGATGCCGCCGGCGTTCGACCAGACGTGGTACCGCCCGCGCACGTGCTGCCGGAACGCCTCGACGTCGCGCCGGAAGATCGACACGTCCACGTCCTCGTGCTCGCGCGGCGCCCCCGTGAACGCCTCCACCGCCCAGCCGCCCGCGATCCACCACGGATGCCCGAACCCGTCCAGCAACTCGGCCGCGTCCTGCGGCGTAGACGCCAGCACCGGCCCGTACAACCGCTGGAACGCCAGCTCGTCCGGATCCAGCCCCTCCGCATACCCCTGAACCATCACCCGCCCGAGTCAACCACTCCGGCGCCCATATGGCGGTACGCCGAAGGCCGGGCTCCTTCGAGGAGGCCCGGGCCTTCGGCGTACTGAATCGTGAGCTGGAGGTCAGCCCTTGCGCTGTTTGACGCCGTCGGTGGCGGCCGGGAGGACCTTGTGCAGGTCGCCGACGACGCCGAAGTCGACCAGCTCGAAGATCGGCGCCTCGGGGTCCTTGTTCACCGCGATGATGGTCTTCGAGGTCTGCATGCCGGCGCGGTGCTGGATCGCGCCCGAGATACCGGCGGCGACGTACAGCTGCGGCGACACGGTCTTGCCGGTCTGGCCGACCTGGTAGGCGTGCGGGTACCAGCCCGAGTCGACCGCGGCCCGGGACGCGCCGACGGCGGCGCCGAGCGAGTCCGCGAACGCCTCGACCTCGGTGAAGTCACCGCCGGTGCCGCGACCACCGGAGACCACGATCGCGGCCTCGGTGAGCTCGGGGCGGCCGGTGGCCGCGCGCGGCTTGCTCTCGATGACGCGCGCGGTCTTCGCGGCGTCGGAGACCGTCACGTCGAAGGCCTCCACCTCGGGCGAGGTCTCGGCCTCCTCCGGCGCCGCCGAGTTCGGCTTCATCGTGATGATCGAGGTGCCCTTGGTGACCTTGGCCTGGATGGCGTAGTTGCCGGCGAACACCGACTGGGTAGTCGTGCCGTCAGCCTGTACGTCGACGGCGTCGGTGATCAGGCCGGACTCCAGCTTGACCGCGAGCCGTGCGGCGATCTCCTTGCCCTCGGCGTTCGACGAGATCAGCACCGCGGCCGGCTCGATCTTCTGCGCGACCTGGAACAGCGCCTCGGCCTTCGGGGCGACCAGGTACTGGGTCAGCTCCGGGTTCGACAGCGCGACGACCTTGGTGGCGCCGTACTTGCCGAGCGCCGGGAGCGCAGCCTCGACACCGTCACCGATGTAGACGGCGACCGGCTCGCCCAGGCGGCGGGCGATGGTGAGGAGCTCCGCGGTCGTCTTGCGGACCGTGCCCTCGGTGTGGTCGACGAGAACCAGAACGTTCGACATTCTCGGACTCCTCAGAGGAACTTGTTGGTGGACAGGAACTCGACGAGCTGGGCCGCGCCGCTGCCGTCGGAGTCCGTGACGATCGTGCCGGCGGAGCGCGGCGGGCGCGCGGTCACCTCGGTGACCTGCGACCATGCGGCGGACGCGCCGACCTGCTCCGGCGCGACGCCCAGGTCGGCGATCGACCAGGTCTGCACCGGCTTCTTCTTCGCGGCCATGATGCCCTTGAACGACGGGTAGCGCGGCTCGTTGGCGGCGTCGGTGACGCTCAGCACGACCGGCAGCGTGCCCTCGACGGTGTCGCTGGAGGCGTCGCCGTCGCGGCGGATCCGGACGGTGCTGCCGTCCACGGCGACCTCGGAGCCGAGCGTGACGGCCGGCAGCCCGAGCCGCTCGGCCACCATCGCGGGCACGACACCCATCGTGCCGTCGGTGGACTCCATGCCGAACACGACCAGGTCGTACTCGAGCTTCTCCAGCGCCTTGGCGATCACCAGCGAGGTGGCCAGCGCGTCGGAGCCGTGGATCGCGTCGTCGAGCACGTGCACGCCGGCATCGGCACCCATCTGGAGGGCCTTCTTGACGGCGTCGACGGCCTGGTCCGGCCCGACGGTGAGGACGGTCACCTCCGAGTCGCCGGCGTTCTCGGCGATGGTCAAGGCAGCCTCGATGGCGTTCTCGTCGAGCTCGGACAGCAGCCCGTCGACACCGGCCCGGTCGACCGTGTTGTCCTCGGACCGGAACCGCCGGTCCGCGGTGGCATCCGGCACGAACTTCGCGCAGACGACGATCTTCATAACGTGTTGGACCCCTTCTTCGGTGCGGTCGCTCCCAGCCTGCCACGGCAGTTACTCGCCAGTGAACTTATGGTGCGTGCGAGACCCGTCACAAGTGTGATCGGTCACGCCGTGACACTCCCAGCCTGCTCCTAGGCTGGCCTGGTGACCGAGACGTTACCTCTGACCGGCGAGCGCACGGCCCCCGGGATCTGGCATGAGAACTATTGGTTCGCCCGGCACGAGGCCGCCTACCGCTGGGTGGCGGGTCTCGGAGCCGGCCGGAACGGGCGCGTCCTGGACGCCGGTTGTGGCGAGGGTTACGGCGCGGACCTGCTCCGCCGCGAGCTCGCCGCGACCGTGCACGCCGTCGACTACGACCTGCCGACGCTGACCCACGTACGACGTTCCTACCCGCAGATCCCTTGCCTGCAAGGAAATCTGGTGCGACAGGCGCTGGCGGACTCGTCGTACGACCTGGTGGTGTCGATGCAGACCGTCGAGCACCTGTGGGACCAGCCCGCGTTCGTCGCGGAGTGCGCGCGGGTGGTGCGGCCGGGCGCCACGGTGGTGATCACGACGCCGAACCGGCTGACGTTCCCGCCCGGCAACTGGTACCACACGAAGGAGCTGACCGCGGCCGAGCTGGTCGACCTCGTCGCCGCGGAGCTGCGGATCGAACAGGTCGCGGGAGTGTGGCACGGGTCACGGCTCAACGCGTGGGAGGAGTCACACGGGTCGTGCGTGACGGCTCAGCTCGCCGGCGAGCCCGCGACCTGGCCCGACGATCTCGCCGAGCTCGTCCGCGGCACGTCGTACGGCGACTTCGTCATCGGCGGCGACGCCGACCTGGACACCTCGCTCGACCTCGCGGTCGTCGCCACCCGCCGCTAGAGGCGCGAAAAGGTTCTGTCAGGGGCGGATGATGCGCTCGGCGATCTTGCCGACCGCCAGGTAGACGATCGCCGCGATACCCCAGTTGACCAGCAGCGTGTTCTTCGCCGTCTCGAGCTTGAAGACGTCGTCGAACGGCCCGACCAGGTCGTGCCCGCGGTCCAGCACCCAGGACACGATCGCGTTGTTCTCGTTGGTCTGGGACAGCGCGGTGAACAGCGCACCGAGGGCGAGCACCGCCGCGCAGATCACCGCGATCAGCCAGATGGCCGACGCGACGAGGTTGCGGATCCGGGTGACACCGCGGACGGTCGCGGTCACCGCGGCCTTGCCCAAGCTGTCGGGCTTGGCCTCCGGCTTGCTCGCCGGCTTCGGGGCCGGCTTGGGAACCGGCTTGGCGGTCGCGGCGGGCTTCGCCACGGCAGTCTTCGCCACGGTCGCCGCCGCGCCGGCCTTCGCCGCGGCGCTCTTGGCAGCCTCGTTCTCCGCCACGATGTCAGCTGCCGTCTTCACCTTGGGCTTCGCGTCCTCCGGGTCGGCCACTGCGTCAGCCGTCGCATCCGGCTCACCGGTTTCCTCGGAGGCCTCCGGCTCGGCGGTCACGTCCGCACCCGCTTCGGCGTCCGCCTCGGTGCCCGGGTTCTCGGCCTCCACCTTGTGGCGGGCGTCGGAGATCGGCGTCGACGAACCGTTCGCGGCCTCGTCGAGTGCGTCCGCGGCCGACGCCTGCTCGGACGCCTCCGCGTCCTCGGCCTTGGTCCGCTCAGCCATTCCGGGTCTCCTCTCCGATGACGTCCGGGACATAGTGCCCGACCGCCGAGTAACTTGGCGACCGCCGAGTAACTTGGCGACCCCTCGCCGTGACTTCCCGACCGATGGTCGTCACTCGGCGACCTCCTCCTGTGGGCTTGAACGACCACAGCCACCTCCGCGTCACGCCCCACCTCCTCGAGATACGCGCGCTGCGGCGCACCGGCGAGGTACGCCGCCGTCCGGTCCTTCACCACCCGGGCCGGCATCCCGGCCGCGATGCTGTACGACGGAACCGTGCCGCGCGCGACACTGTTCGCGGCGATCACCGTGCCGCGGCCGATGTCGGTGCCGCGCAGGACGGTGACCTTGGTGGCGAGCCAGCAGTCCGGCCCGATCCGCACCGGCGACTTCGCCAGCCCCTGGTCCTTGATCGGAACGGTGATGTCCTCGGTCCGGTGGTCGAAATCGCAGATGTAGACCCAGTCCGCGATCAGCGTCGACGCGCCGATCTCGATGTCCAGGTAGCAGTTCACCGTGACCTCGCGGGCGAACACCGCCTTGTCGCCGATCCGCAGCGTCCCCTCGTGCGCCCGCAGCCGCGTGTTGTCGCCGAGGTGCACCCACTTTCCGAGTACCAGCCGGCCGTAGCCCTTGCGCACGCAGATCTCGAGGTCCTTGCCGAGGAACACGAACCCCTCGGTCACCACCTCGGGATGCCGGACCTTCAAGATCGCGAACCGCCAGTACCGCTTCAGGTAGTACGGCGTCCACGCCCGGTGCCGCAGCACCCAGCGAAGGTTGGCCATACTCACCAGACGCATCGAATCATTGTCCCCCCGCGTCAGCCTCAGGGCTTCACTCCGGTGATGGAGACGTTGTAGTAGAGCTCGTCGGGTACGACGCCGGTGAGCAGCTTGTCGACCTTCGAGAGCCGCTGCCAGGTGTGGAAGGCGAACATCCGCCAGCCGGTGCCGAGCTTGTCCGCGGGCACGGCGCTCTCGAAGGTGCGGATCGGCCAGCCCGCCCAGGCGGCGAGCAGCTCCTCGGTGACGGTATCGACGTCGACCGCGCCGGCGCGCTTCGCGGTCCGGGCCAGCGTGTCCGGGTCGAACGTGTGCAGGTCGACGACCGCCTCGAGGGCCGCGGCGCGGGACGAGTCGTCGAGTTCCTCCTGCGGGCGGCGCCACTCCGACAGGCCGGGCAGCTTGGTCAGGTGGGTCGCCGCCCACCAGGTCGCGCGCGACAGCCGCCGGGCGACGATGTCGCCGTACCGGGTCGGCTCGCCGCAGATCACGAATCGCCCGCCGGGCTTGAGGACCCGCAGCATCTCGCGGAACGCCAGCTCGACGTCGGGGATGTGGTGGATCACCGCGTGCCCGACCACCAGGTCGAACTCGTTGTCGTCGTACGGGAGCTTCTCGGCGTCCGCGACCCTGCCGTGCACGGCGAAGCCGATGTGCTCGGCGTTGCGCTTCGCGGCCTCGACCATGCCGGGCGACAGGTCCGTGACGTGCGCCTCGTCGATGACGCCGGCGAGCTTGAGGTTCAGGGTGAAGAAGCCAGTGCCGGCGCCGATCTCCAGGGACCTGCCGTACGGCCAGCCCTTCTTCCCGGCCACGGCGACGAAGCGGTCGCGGGCGTAGTCGACGCAGCGCTCGTCGTACGAGATCGACCACTTCTCGTCGTACGTGGACGCCTCCCAGTCGTGGTACAGCACCTGGGCGAGTTTGTTGTCGTTCCAGGCCGCCTCGACCTCTTCGGCGGTCGCCGCCGCCCTCTGCTGATGAGCCTGTGTGCTCATGACGTTTCAGACTCCCTTGAACTCTGCCTTGCCGGGGCCGTTCTCGACGAAGGACTTCATGCCGATCGTCCGGTCCTCGGTGGCGAACAGCGCGGCGAACTGCTGCCGCTCGATCTCCAGCCCGGTGGCCAGGTCGACACCGAGACCGGAGTCGACGGCCGTCTTGGCCGCGCGCAGCGCCAGTGCCGCGCCGTTGCCGAACTGCGATGCCCACTGCACGGCCGCGTCGTACACCTCGGCGGCCGGGACCACCCGGTCGACCAGCCCGATCGCGAGCGCCTCGTCGGCCTTGACGAAACGCCCGGAGAAGATCACGTCCTTGGCCTTCGACGGGCCGACCAGCCGGGACAGCCGCTGGGTGCCGCCGGCGCCGGGGATGATGCCGAGCAGGATCTCCGGCTGGCCGAGCGTGGCGTCCTCGGCGGCGATCCGGTAGTCCGCGGCGAGTGCCAGCTCGCAGCCACCGCCCAGGGCGTAACCGTTGACCGCGGCGACGACCGGCTTCGGGATCGACGCGACCGCGCTGAGCGAGGACTGCAGCGGGCCGGAGCGCTTCACCATGTCGGCGTACGACATGTCGGCCATCTCCTTGATGTCCGCGCCGGCCGCGAATACCCGCTCGCCGCCCCAGATCACCACCGCGCGCACGTCGTCGTCCTGCGCCGCCTGCTGGGCCGCCGCGCGGATCTCCTCCTGGACCTGCACGTTGAGCGCGTTCATCTTCGGCCGGTCCAGCCGGATCGTCCCGACGCCGCCGGCCACCGTGAGATTCACGAACTCGCCCATGCCTGTCCCTTCACTGGTCTGTGATACCGGGGCGAGCCTACTCACCGCCCTACCCGCCGGTCACCGCCCGGTCGCGCACGTCACACCGCCGAGTCGTGGATTCCCGCGGCGCGCCACGCGGGGCGGGCCGCGGGAATCCACGACTCGGCGGGGTTTTCAAACGGTGGTGAAGGTCCAGCGCTGGGTGGCGTAGGCGGGTGCCGGGCCGAGCAGCCCAGCGATGGCGAGGATTGCGCAAGTCCAAGCACCGTCACGGCGCTGCGGAGCCTCCGCTCACCACGCTGAGGGTGATCTGCGCGTTGTGCGACACCTCGGGCGTCGTACCGATGACGTTGACGATCGAGTCGCCGACCCGGGTGCTCGAGGACGTCCGCAGGGTCAGCGTCGAGGTGCCGCCGGCCGTGACCGTGGCCGGGTTGAAGCTCGCCGTGGTGCCGGCGGGCAGCCCGGTCGCGCTCAGCGTGATCGTCTGCGCGGACCCCTTGGTGACCGCCGTCGTCACGGTCGACGTAGTGGACTGCCCGGCCGGTACGGCGGTCATCGGCTGGCCGGCCGCGAGCGAGAAGTCGTCGGCCGGGCTGAGTACCTCGGCCTCGGCCAGCGACAGGTTGTTCGTGCCGTCCAGCTGCACCATCACGTAGCGCCCGGCGCGGCCGACCGTGAGCTTGGTGGGCCGGCCGGCCTGGCCGGTCTGGTGGTTCGACCAGACGCCCGGCCGCATGGCCTGCTGCGACGGGCTGAGCACGGTGTCGAACGGGCTGTCGGAGACGAAGAGCCAGTAGTCGGTGAGCCAGCTCGCGCAGCAGTCGGCGCGGTTCCAGATCGCGACGGCGCCGATCGGCTTCGACGCGCCGAGATCGACCTGCCACCAGGCGTTCGTGTCGACGTTGGTGTGGGTGACCGAGCCGGCGAAGAAGTCGCCGTCGGTGTTGCCGTCCACCGCTCGCGACGCCGGCGCGCTGTTCGAGGTGGACGACTGGGTGGCGGGCCTGTTCAGCGCGAGGTTGGCCGCCGAGCCGTCGTCGTACAAACGGATGGTCGCAATCGCCGGCGGCAGCGCCCGGGACGCTGTGATCCGCAGCCGGAGCTTGGACGTGGTGACCGGCGAGCCGAGCTGGAGCAGCCGCTTGTAGCCGATCGTGGTGGCGGAGCCGACCTGCTGCCAGGCGCTACCGGTCCAGGCGTCGACCGCGAAGCCGGACACCCGCTGGCCGACCTGGATGTTCTCCTGCAGCAGGACGGTGTTGAAGGACCTCCGCGCGCCGAGATCGAGGACCAGGCCGCCGGTGGTCGTGGTGGGCTGCCAGGCGGTCGAGTCGTCGGCGTCGAGCGCGTTCGCCGGGTCGTTGCCGGCGGTGTTCGAGGTGCCGGTGTCGTTCGCGGCGGTGGCGCCGGCGGCGAGGTCGGTGGCGAACATCGACCGCAGCTTGGCGCCGAAGTCCGCGAGCCGGGTGGCATTGGCGGTGTCGATCACGCCGGACTGGTCGGGGCCGATGTTCAGCAGCAGCGGGCAGTTCCGGCCGACCGACGTGTAGTACATCGTGGTGAGTGCGTCGAGCGACTTCGGCGTCTGGTTCGGGTGCCAGAACCAGCTCGGGCCGAGCTTCGCGTCGCACTCGCCGGGGTACCAGGCCAGGTACGTCGAGGCCGTCGTCAGCTTGCTGTCGCCGGCGATGTCGTCGGCGGTCTCGCCGTACGTCGGGCTGCGCAGGCCGTCCACGTCGGGGGTGTTGTCGTTCGGGATCACGCTCCACTCGCTGGTCCGCGCGACGCCGCTCTCGTTGCCGACCCAGCGGATGTCCGGCCCGTTGAACACCACCGCGTTCGGCTGCAGGGTGCGGACCAGCTGGAACCAGTCGTGGTAGTTGTACGGCTGCTTGCCGCCGGTCGGGTCGTAGCCGTCGAACCACACCTCGTCGACCGCGCCGTACCTGGTGAGCAGCTCGTACAGCGTGTTCAGGTAGTAGCGGTTGTAGTCGTCGGCGCTGAACGTGAACGTCGGCCCGCTGGTCGGGTTCGACGGGATCGTGCTGGTCACCGCCGCGCTGCCGTTCCCGAACCGGCCGCCCGGCTGATACTCGTGCAGGTCCGCCGGCGACAGGTACAGCCCGACCTTCACCCCGAGCTTGTGCGCCGAGTCGGTGAACGACTTGACGATGTCGCCCTTGCCGCCGAGCCAGCTCGACGACGCCACGCCGTACGACGAGTAGGCGGACGGGAACATCAGCATGCCGTCGTGGTGCTTGGTGGTCAGGATGACCTTCTCGAACCCGGCGTCCTTGAACGTCTGGATCCACTGGTCGGTGTTCAGGCCGGCCGGCTGGATCAGGTCCGGGTCCTCGGTGCCGAGGCCGAGGTCGCGACCGGTGTAGGTGTTCGGGCCGAAGTGCGCGAACCCGGTCAGCTCCTCGCGCTGCCAGGTGAGCTGCCGGGCGGTCGGCGTGACCGTCGCCGCCTTGGCGATGATCTGCGCCTGGGTGTCGGACGACGAGATCGCCACGACCGGGTTTGGAGCGGTGGCGGCCATGGCGGGGTCCTGAGTGAGCACGGCGGTTCCCATCAGCAGAATCAAGGCGGTACGACGTCGGGCGGGGCTCATCCGAGCTGTCCTTGTGGTTCGACCGGATGGGTCTCAACCACATGGCTCGAAAGTGTCGAACAGATCGGATCTCTGCGCAACAGTTCGCACGGAATCGATCTCACCGGCAGTGATCACCGACATCTTCCGCGGCCCGGCGAGCCAAGAGCCGCGATCGTGGGCAGAATGAGCCGGTGACTGATGCGACCACCGCCCCGCCGCAGACCACGACCGCCGCACCGGAACTCGGTGCGGTGGCGAGCCCCGACGGCACCAGTTTCAGCCTGTGGGCGCCCGGAGCGGACCGGGTCGAGCTCGCCCTGGTCGGCGACGACGGCGCTCAGCACAACACCGACCTGACCCGCGACGGTGAGGTCTGGCGCGGGTTCGCTCCGGGCGTCGGGCCGGGCCACCGGTACGGATACCGGGTGCACGGCCCGTCCGACCCGGTGCAGGGCCTGCGGTTCAGCCCGGCGAAGCTGCTGGTCGACCCGTACGCGCGGGCGATCGACGGCGAGCTCGACTTCGCCAGCCCGCTGATCTACGACTCGTCGGACGGCGACTCCGCCGGGCACGTGCCGCTCGGCGTGGTGGTCGGGCCGTCGGACCCGCCTCCGCCGATCAGCCGGCCGGTGCCGTGGCGCGAGACGGTGCTCTACGAGCTGCACGCCAAGGGGTTCACGCAGCTGCACCCGGACGTGCCCGAGCACCAGCGCGGGACCTACGCGGGTCTCGCGCACCCGTCGGTGGTCGGCTACCTGGCCGACCTCGGGGTCACCTCGGTCGAGCTGCTGCCGGTGCACCACTTCCTCACCGAGCCGTCGATCGCGGGTCGCGGGCTGGTGAACTACTGGGGCTACAACACCCTCGGCTACTTCGCCCCGCACGCGCCGTACTCGTCGTCCGGCTCGCGCGGCCAGCAGGTCGCGGAGTTCAAGGCGATGGTGGCCGCCTACCACGAGGCGGGGCTCGAGGTGATCCTCGACGTGGTCTACAACCACACCTGCGAGGGCGGCTTCGACGGGCCGACGGTGTCGTTCCGCGGTATCGACAACCAGGCGTACTACCGGCTCACCGACCACGGAACCATGTACGACGTCACCGGCACCGGCAACTCCGTCGACACCTCGCATCCCGCCGTACGGCGGCTGGTGCTCGACTCGCTGCGGTACTGGGTGACGGAGATGGGCGTCGACGGGTTCCGGTTCGACCTGGCCGTGACCCTGATCCGCAACGAGCGGCACGAGGTCGACCACGCGCACCCGTTCCTCGCCGAGATCGCCGCGGATCCCGTTCTGAGCAAGGCGAAACTCATCGCCGAGCCGTGGGACATCGGCAACTTCGGCTACCAGGTCGGCAACTTCGGCGCGCCCTGGTCGGAGTGGAACGGCAAGTTCCGCGACAGCGTCCGCGACGTCTGGCGCGGCCACGGCGGAGTCCAGGACCTCGCCTACCGGCTGTCCGGATCCAGCGACCTGTACGGCGACGACGGGCGGCACCCGTACGCGTCGATCAACTTCGTCACCGCGCACGACGGCTTCACGCTGCGCGACCTGGTCACGTACAACGGCAAGCACAACGACGCGAACCACGAGGACAACCGGGACGGGTCGGACGACAACCGTTCCTGGAACTGCGGGGTCGAGGGCGAGACCGACGACGCGGCCGTGACGAGGCTGCGCCGCCAGCAGATGGCGAACCTGATGTCCACGTTGGTGCTGTCCACGGGCATCCCGATGATCACCGCCGGCGACGAGTGCGGCCGCACCCAGCAGGGCAACAACAACGCGTACTGCCAGGACAGCGAGATCTCCTGGTTCGACTGGTCGCTGCCGGAGCAGTGGCGCGACCACCTGGAGCTGACGAAGAAGCTGCTGGCGCTGCGCAGGCAGCACCCGGCGCTGCGGCAGTGGCACTACTTCGAGGGCCGGCCGGTCGCCGACGGCGGCCGCAAGGACGTGTCCTGGATCGCCCCGCACGGCGGCGAGATGTCCGAGGAGGACTGGCACAACCCGGGCCTGCGCACGCTCGGCATGTTCCTCGCCGGAGACGCGCTCCGCGAGACCGATGCCGAGGGCAACGGGTTGACCGACCAGTCCTTCCTGCTGGTGGTGAACGCCGCCGCCGGCCCGCTGCACGTCCGCGTCCCCGACGCCACGTGGGCACCTACGTACGAGGTGGTGCTCGACACCTCCAACTCGGGCTGGACCCAGCTGGACGCCGGCGCCGACCTACTGCTCCCGCCCCGCTGCGTCGGCCTCCTGCGCGCCCTGTCCTGAACCTCGTCGCTCA
>WNFV01005044.1_pt1 | contig 16082 bp, 17 predicted proteins | sample 5400101 | NCBI WGS metagenome assembly WNFV01 (sample SAMN13153361, study PRJNA577476) | soil metagenome | isolation source: 115 cm soil or saprolite under grassland replicate 1 | place: USA:California | collected 2016-06-15
AGAGCAAGGCCATTGCGCGTATCTCAGCGACGTGCTCCGGCAGCACGGCGTCGTCGTGGACGCCCTAGACCTGAGGCGGCTTCCGCACGACGTCGTGCTCAGCGAGCGACTGCTCGCACGGGTTGGCCATTCGGCGACAGGCGTCTAAGCCTCGGGCCCTATTCAGGCGCGCCTAGATCCGCGGCTTGCCCAGTGATTCATTCGTTGACGCGCTGTTCGGTTCGGCCCGATCCCGGTCGCAGCCGGGAGTGGCCGCTAGAAAAGGGGCTCGCCGACCGCAGGTACGTCGTCGTCCATGTCGGCGGCGCGACTTGGATCGGCCGATCCCTGCACCATTTTTAGGGCATCCCGGTACAGGAACGGGACCCAGAAGGCTGGCTCCTCTTTACTTCCTCGCCGCTCGAAGAAGCCAATCTCGACGAGATCGTTCCCCATTTTGGAAGCTTCCTCCTCATCCACACCCCAGATCGCGGCCAGGGTTGACGGGTACTGTTGCGTCTTCTCGCCTTCAAGCTTCTCCATATAGGGCCGGAGGCGAGGATGCTCCGCGAAGATCGTCTGCTCCAGGCGCACTTTCGAAACCTCTGGAAGCGCAGCCTTGAATGCCGCGCGGTCAAAGAGGAGAGCGTCTGGCGGTTCCGAATGTCCGACCTCCAGCATTTGCAGCTGCGCATCTCTCAGTGAGGAGAGAAAGTGGATCAACTCGCGAGGAGCGTTCGTCCCTGATCCATCCCTCGTCCGGCCCAGAATCCAATCGAACGTCTTTGGCTTGTTCGAGCCCACCTCAACCTGGTCGGGGCACATGCGATAGAAGAACTCCCCTTGCGATTGCACCCGCGCAAGAATCTCCTCTTCGTCGGCCCCGTAGTAGGTGCGCAGCGAGTCGTTCTTGAGGCTTCTACGAATAACCAAGTTCAGCAGCGACTGAGCATCCCAGGTAATCGTCACATGCCGCGTGATGTGACTTGCTTCGCGGAACCCTTCCTCCGTGATCCGTCGCCAGATGTCAGTCCGAAGAAAGATTTTCAGACTGAGGTGATCGTGCGCCGCGAGGTCGAGATAAACCTTGAACAAGGCTCGAAGCGCATTCTTCTCAAGCTCGTCCGAATCTGCGAAGGCGACATCGAGGCGATCCAGGACAAGCCAGATTCGGTAGCCGGAGTCCTCAAGCGCGGAGTTTGCGTGGCGGAGGAGCGTGTCCACTGACACAAGGCCTCGTCCTGCCTCCGCGGCGGTCGGTTCTCTGAGCGTGATGCGACCAGTCACTCCGTTTGGCATCCCCGTCACGGGGTCTAAAGTGAAGCCACCTTCGATCGACTCGGCTTGGAGGATGCGCCTCGCATAGTCCTGAACTCCGCGCAAGATCGCCTGGAGTGACATCTTCCGCTTCGCCTCAATGAGTCCCGCCTCCGAAAGGCTTTGCGTCAACACATCGGCGTCGCTGCCGCTAACGCCGAACTCCCGGAATGTCTCTGCGATCAACGCGAGGAGATAAAGCTTCCAGAGTGCAGTGAACTCCTGCTCGGAAGCTGGTGGATCCGCCACCAAGTCCTTGAAAGCTGGCGCTCCACGCGGATTCTCGGCTGCGACGAGGATGATGCCGCGGTCGAAAAGTTCGTCTGTACGTGTTGTTAGGAGCGAGTAGATCGCGCTCTTACCGGAACCCTTCTCTCCGTAAACGATGTCCACATCGCCTCCGAAGATGCGCTTCCACTGATCGGTCTCGACGAAGTAGCGAGCAAGCTCCTCAATTTCCTCTTCGGCGATGCGTTCCCCGAAGGAGACTTCGAGCAAGATCTCGTGCTTATCCAGGGCTGAAGTGTCTGCCGTCAACAGCTCGATCCTAATCACCTCTGACCGTTGGGGCGAACTGGGCCGCCCTCCCGCTTCTCCTTGACCGCGACGGGCTCGCGCGCCTCCGGGGCGTCGCGGTGGCCTCTACGTTCAGGGAGACCTTCGGAGCCCCTCCGTGACCGGCTCGACTGGCGGTCCAGGCCGGACTACGGTGCCGCCATGGCGAGCGAAGATCAAGCGCGGGCCGCCATCGAACAGCTTTACGGCGATGCCCTTGAGATCTATGAGCGTGCCCGGACGGAGGTAACCATCGAGCGAAACGATGGGACCCGCCAGAAGTACGCGGCCACGCGCTACAAGCCAGAGATCGACCGCGGCTCCGCCAACGACGCGCTCGTGCCGACAATCGCGAAGATAATCCGCCGTCCAACGCGCGGGTTCCATTATCTTGAGGAGGCAGAGCGTCCCGACCTTATGCTCGAGACTCTCGTGCTCGACAGCAGCAAGCCTTACCACCGCTTGTTTACGGCGCCAACGATCGAGATTGCGCGAGCCCGCATGGCCGCATACGAGGCACGCCATCCACGACGCAACTGACAGGACTGGGAGTCCGTCGGACGGCCGGGTTCCGTCCGAAACAGCCATCTAGTTCCGCGCTCCTCGACTGTCTACGCTCTTGCCGGGGCCGGGACTGCGGCGTGGGCAGCGCCCGGGCGTTCGGCTCGCCTCCCGGCCCCTGACTAGCCCGCCGCTGCCCTCCCGCAAGCGTTCCCGCTCTAGTTAGGACGCGCTCCGCTGCGTCGCCGTGCTTCCCAGCCGGGAGGGAGGCAAGCTCCTCCGCGAGCGCCTTTGCAAGATCTGGAACGAGGAGTTAACCTTCTCTTGTGCCAATAGTCGCCAGCCCGGGCTTTGGAAGTGGTTGCCGTTTGTTTCCAACTCCCCGGGACGCACATCAATCGCATGGGAGGACCTGATTATGTGGAGGCGCTCATTATCCTGGCTGGGACTAGGGCTATTACTCACAATTGCGTCCGTGCTTGCGCTCACCGCGGCTGCCCCCGCTGCTGGTCCGGGTCCGGTGGTCGTGGTCGCCGATCCAGAAGAGGCCGCGGCGACGATCGAAAGGCTCACTGGTTTCGCCGCGCCGCCCGGATCCTGCCTCGCTGATCCTGCAACCGACGGCTGTCCGGCTGTTACGAAGGTGGTCATCACCCTTCCGGCTGGGGATGACGCTGGATCGACTGATTACGTCCCTCTAGATGACCAGGGCGCCGGACCCGGGACGACTAGTGCGGAAAGCACTGAGCAGGTGGCCGGGGCATGTGCGGTCTTCGCGACGGTCGGCGTGTACTACGTCGCAAGAGGGAATCACCAGAACTCGTGCCTAACGGGCCAAGGCGTCACGGAAATGGAAATGTGGGGATTCGTCCAGCGCTTTAGCGTTGATCACTGGAACAACCTCGATAGCTGCAAGAGAGGACCCTACTACGGCGCGACGACCCAACAATGTTCCACCTCATTCGACTGCTACCACCCGAACTCGTATCGCTACTACCGAGCCGAGACCGACGGTTACGCGGTGCAAAGGGGAGTCGGATACTTCGGAACCGACTACAGTGAGCTCGTACACTCAAAGTGCCACTAGCCGACGACAAGTATCATCGCCGGGCTTGGTCCAGTAGTGCTCTAAGCAGCTATCGCTAGCGACTTCGACCATCTGTTCGTTCGGGCTCCCGCCAATCTCGGGTCGCCGCTCGTGCAAGTACGTTTAGGAAGCGTGACTGCGTCTCTTCACCTTGACCGGGACAAGGTCCTCTGGGTTATGACGCAAGCGGACCGCGCGCTGTTTTCCAGAATCGGGGAGGCTGCTGTCTTAGCCGCGAGAACCAAAGCTGGGCCCTCGGTCATCGCGGGGGCCTTAGACGATCACGCGTCGATCCACGCTGTTCGCGTCGAGGGGGAGGACTTTCACCGCGACGCCGCTGTCGTGGCTGAGGGGTGGATCTGCCTAATCCCAGGCGCGATGGAGGGACCCGTAAGGATCACCTTACTCGACGCCTCCGGCACGGAACTCGCGACGTTCAAGCACCCGCCTCTCGGGGACGCTGGCATCCTGGGCCCAGCAATTTACGGCCCACCCAGAGAGTGAAGGTCTGGGCTCAGGCGGCCCCGTGCGCTCGCACGGCGACACCCTAGCCCGCCGCCGCCCTCCCTCGATCTACTCCTTGGTGAGCGCCTCGCGCGGGTCGGGACCTACCTTGCGGGGCTGTCTACGCTTGGCCGTCCACAGCCTCCTCACCGCGAGCGACCTCCCATTGCAACCGTCGCCGGTCAATCGGTGACAGGCCGAAGCGCTGGCATTGCAGCCGAATCTCTGCCGCCAGTTGTGTCTTCTTCGTGCCCTCGGCTCCCCAGTAGTCATCGATCAAGTCCGCTTCCTGGGGCGCCACATTTCGTCACTCATTTGTGCGGCCTTCGTTGTCTGAATGAGCAACGGACGTGATTGCAAGCCGTTTATTTGCGCAGAATCCGTGGTTGCGTCCCTCCCGTGCGAGGTGGAACAGGCTGCGGCGAAAGTCACACCCCATCCAACGCGGGCAGGGCGACCACCACCCCGCGCCTCACCCATGGCTCTCCCTAATTGCAGAAAATACATGTTTCCTGTACACGCCCATCGCTGGCGTCGTCCTCGGCGATGCGCGCGTATCGGCAGAGTGCGGCCAGCGCCGCCCAGGGTAGGGGGACGTCAGCCGTCGACGGCTGAGCCGAGTGCTCGCAGCGTCCAGCCCAGGCACGCAATCAGCCGCCCCTGCGGTGTCGCCCTCTGTTGAGGAGGCGACAGACGAATCCGTATGAATGCGCGGACCGACAATGACCAGAACGGTCGGGAGGGGTTGCGCGAGGTTCGCATTCAACACACGGGGAAGGCGACGGCCCGCCAATGACAGTACGCGTTGCGAGACTTCGGGATCAGTTCCCTTCTCATGCCAAGTCGTTACGCGCCGCCTGGCCCGAATGCATCCGTCAGCTGCCTTAATAGAGGCGGATTGCGCTCGACCGTACGAGACGGGAGCAGGGTGTCGGGTTGACTAGGCCGGTCCTCCTCCTCGACGTGGACGGGGTGCTCAACCCCTTCCCGCCGTTCGAGGCCCGCTTCGAGGCGTTGTCCGCGGCACGCTGCCACTACGACCCCACGAACGCGGAGCGCCTGGGCACGCTCTTGAGCAAGTTCGAGATCGTCTGGTGCACCGGCTGGGAGGACAAGGCCAACGAGTTCATCGCCGCCGCCCACGGGTTGCCCGAGCTGGAGGTCATGAAGTTCGACTACTCGCGGCCCGAACTCCAAGACCTCGAGTCCTGGGACGGCGAAGAAGAACAGTTCTCGTGGAAGCTCTCTTGGATTCGACGCTGGCTGCGCGAGCGGGGTGAGCCGGCCGTTGCCTGGCTCGACGACCAGGTAGAGGACGACGCCTACCGCTGGGCCGTCGAGCGCAACCGCCAGGGGCACCCTACCCTCCTCGTGAAGACGCAGGAGACGGTCGGCCTCACGGCCAGGCACACGCACCGTCTGCTCCAGTGGGCGGCGGGGCTCTGATGCACCCTGGCGGGGCTCGACCCCGCGCACTCGCGGGCGCCCGACTGCGCCGGCGAGGCCCTTCCCGACCCGCTTCGACCCGAGGCCGAACTGCTCGGTCAGCTCCCAATCGGCGCTCAAGAGCGGCTTGCCGTCCCGTTGTCGTGAACTATCGAAACTGCGACACGCGTTGGTCGAGATCGAGGAGCTGGGAATCCGCCCGGCTGTTTGCGAACCACGCTGCGAACGCGCAGCTCAAGTTGTGACTCAGTGGGGCTGAGCCCGATTGCAGGATCAGGGCATCTTTCGCGCGCGGCTCGACGGCCCACAAGCTTGTTGGCGGGCTCTGAATGCGTGGGCTGCGGCTCCATTCTTGAGGAGGCGCGATTGTCCAGGCCCTGTCCGCCGGCCGCCAGGCCGCGTGAGAACTATTTCCGAGCCGGACTGCATGTCCTCATCGTAGGTGTGCTCTGGGCGGTGCTGTGGGAAAACAAAATCTGCGGGACGCAGGGCCCGAGTCAAAGCCAGTCGCTGGACGAGCAAGAGTGGTTCCCTCTAGACTTTCGCGAAACGTAACGGTCACCTAACGCTCGGCCGCGCCCGTCTGCCGTACCGTTGGTTTGCCGATGCGCGGGAGGACTGCGATCGTGCTCTCGAACGTCTTGGTCTGCCTCTGCGTGGGCTTCGTAGTCGCCGACCTGGCTGTGGGCCAGAATCCGTTTGACATCGATCTCGGCACGCACTCGTTAGCCCGCGGTCGCCGCGGCAGTCACTCCGTAGCTGGACGCGAGAACGGAACGGGAGCTGCTCCCAATACCGAGACCGGAACCAGGAGCCGCAGGCACGGGAGAGCGCTCGTGCTCGCCGCGGGCGACATCGCGGAGTGCGACCATCACGGCGACGAGGCAACCTCGCGCATCCTAGCCCGCTATCCGAAGGCGACGATCGTCACGCTCGGCGACAACGCCTACCAACACGGGACGCCTGCGGAATACCGGAATTGCTACGCCCCCTCGTGGGGGAAGTTCAAGGATCGAACGCGGCCGACGACCGGAAACCACGACGAGGCGACGAAGAACGCGCAGGGCTACTGGGACTTCTTCGGCCCACGCGGCGGCCCCTACGACAAGTACTTCTACAGCTACGACCTCGGCGCCTGGCACGTCGTCGTCCTGAACAGCGACTGCTGGCGGGTTGGCGGCTGCGACCCCGGCGACCCCCAGGGCCAGTGGCTTCGAAGCGACCTCGAGAATCATCGCGCCCGCTGCACACTCGCCTACTGGCACCGCCCCCCGTTCACGTCGGGTCGCTACGGGCTTCCCAGAGACACGCGCCGGGTGATGCCCCTTTGGGGCGTGCTTTACGACGAAGGGGTCGATGTACTTTCGTCGGGCACGACCACGACTTCGAGCGCTTTGTGCCGATGGATGCGAACGGCAATCCCGACCAGGCGAGAGGCGTGCGCGAGTTCGTCGTCGGGACGGGTGGCGGCAACCTCCGTACGTTCGAAAATCCGCCCCTGCCGACGACGGCGATTCGAAACGACTCCACCTGGGGCGTTCTGCGGTTGACCCTCTTGGCCGACAAGTACGCGTGGAAGTTTCTCGCGGTCGCCGGTGGAGGCTTTACCGATTCCGGCGTGGGCGCCTGCCATTAGGCGCCTCTCCACCGCTCGACAAGCTTCCGGCGACGAGCCTACCAGTCGATTCGCTTGGAACAGCGCCACTTCGGGGAATCGAGGAGTTCTGTTACGTCGTCAACAGCCTGCGACGCGCTACCTTGCGCAGCAAGGACAGGGCGTCGTCGTAGCCTCGGGCCGTCACTCCGCACCCCAACAAAACCCCTGCGGGATGCTCATCTTCTAGCGTGAGGTCGAACTCGAACCAGTACCGCTTCAAGCCCGGCTCCGTGAGGCTCATAGCTCACCCTAGCCCGCCGCCGCCCTTCCGCAAGCGTTCCCGCTTCCCGCTCAGACAAGGGTCTTAGCTCCCGATCTGCACATCGAAGGTCACCCGGATCGAAGCCGGCAGTCGACCGAACCCGACGCTCACGACGCTCTGGGCTCTGGCCGCGGCCCTCGATCTCAGGATCATCGATCACGGCTAAGGGCATCGAGATGGAGTGGCTCGGCGGGTAGTTGCCCCCTCGGTTGCCACCTAGCCCAAAGGGTAGCCCCCTCGGACAACGGAAAGCCCCCGTTTCCGGGGGCTTCCGATGGTGCGCCTGGCAGGATTCGAACCTGCGACCCGCGGATTAGAAGTCCGTCCGTGCAAGCTGCGCCAACGTGCGCATCACGGAAATTGCCTGCAATGCGGTCGTTTTCGGCTTGCAACGAGTGTCTACAAAGTACGGCCGCTGGAGGCAGGCTCGTACGCGCACGGTACGCGCAGGCCGCTCAACGAGGAAGAGGGCGATGGAGATGTCGTCGAAACGTGCATCACCTCGCCCTCCTCACCACCGCTGCAGCAGCCGCCATAGCGGTCGCCCCCTGCGCCGGCGCCGACCGCCCGCCGGTCGAAGCTTGAGGTGGGGCGCCGCGCGTCGGAGATCACTTCCGTCCGGGACGCTTCACCACGCGCGCCGTGATCGACCGGCCACGGCCGACGATCAAGGCCGCACACGGCTCCGGCTGGTCAAGTGACCGTCATCCTCGCCTGGGCCGCCGATGAGTTTGGCTCGACTAGTAGGACTGCCCCCAGGCGACATCGCGGATCTCGGGCAGCTCGACGGTGAGGGCCCGCCAGAAGATGCCGCCGTCGCCGGAGACATAGAGCCAATTCGTGGCTCCGTAGAGCAAGTGATCGGGATTCTGGCGCACCGCAACCGCACGGCCGGCCGGGAGCCCTGCGCCTCGCTCTGTCCAGGTCACGCCCACGTCGTGCGAGATCATCAGCGGCGGCTGGCGCTCGAGGACAAGCACGACGGTTGAGCCAACGGCGTCCACGTCGACGAGATGTTCGGCTGCCCACGCAGGAACGAGCTCGAGCGGGCGCGAGCGCTCGACCGCGGCGCCGGGCTGGTGCCCGGCGAGCTGGTCCTCTTCTGCGCGGGCGCCCACTTCGACCAGGTAGAGCCCGTCATCACAGCCGGCGACCACGATCAGCGGGCGGGTCATGAGGAGAACAGCTGCACGATGTCGGAGGCGAGCCGGGCCGGTCGAGAAGACGCGGGTTCAAACCCGAGGAACCCGGCGGGTTTCGGGTGGTGGCGCTGGTGGCTCCGCAGGCGGTCTACGCATGATTCTGTCGCCCGTTTGCAAGGATCGAGGAACGAGTTCATGCTCTGGGCGCCGCCTGGGCTCGACGTTGCGCCAGAAACACGGGCTTGGCTATTTCGCGCCCCAACCCGGAGCGGAAGGGTGACCACCGGGGGCGAGACCGTCGCATCCCGCGCTACGGCGGTCGCGTCCGATCCTGCGCAGGACGACTAGCATCCTCGTCGAGATCGCCGTCGAGATGGTCAAGCTCCACTGGCCGTGGGGACGGTCGGAGCCTACATAAGCAGGCGCTTTCCCCTGTAGGAAACTGCCATCGTCGCGGGCGCGGCCGCCCATTATCGTCACAGTCGTCCCCTGGGAAGGGAGGAGCCCCTTATGGTCACTGTCGCCGCCCCAACGACCGTCGAGGAGATCCGTAAGCAGTCGGACAAGCGAGGCGTCGAGTTCTACTTCGCCCAGTTCGTCGACATGTACGCCCGCCCGAGCGCGAAGCTCGTGCCGGCACAGAACCTCGATGACCTGGTCAACGACGGCGCCGGCTTCGCCGGGTTCGCCGCCGGCGAGATCGGCCAGCTGCCGAGCGACCCTGACATCGCCGCGATGCCCGACCTACGCAGCTACACGCCGGTGCCGTGGGAGCCGACCCTGGCCCGCTTCGCCTGCGACATCTACGTCGAGGGCGAGGAGTGGCCGTACGACCCCCGCACGATCCTCCGCCGCCAACTCGAGAAGGCGCGCCAGAAGGGGTTCGAGTTCATGTTCGGCGTGGAGCTCGAGTACTTCCTGGTGAAGCAGGCGAACGGCACGATCGAGCTCGCCGACGAGCTCGACACGCTGGAGAAGCCCTGCTACGACCTCAACGGCCTGACGCGGAACTACGAGTTCCTCGCGCGCGTCTCGCGCTACGTGAACGAACTCGGCTGGGGCAACTACGCCAACGACCACGAGGACGCGAACGGCCAGTTCGAGCAGAACTTCACGTATGCGGACGCGCTCACGAGCTGCGACCGGGCGATCTTCTTCCGCTACATGGTGCACACCCTCGCCGAGCAGGACGGCCGTATCGCAACCTTCATGCCCAAGCCCTTCAGCCACCTGACGGGGAACGGCGGCCACTTCCACATGTCGCTCTGGGACGGCGACAGGAACCTCTTCCTCGACGAGGACGACCCCCGCGGCCTCGGCCTCTCCGAGACCGCCTACCACTTCATCGGCGGGCTCAAGAAGCACGCGAAGGCCTACATCGCCGTAACCGCGCCGACCGTCAACTCCTACAAGCGCCTGAAGGTCGGGGCGCCGACGAGCGGGGCGACTTGGTCGCCCGTCTACGTCACCTACGGCTACAACAACCGTACGCAGATGCTCCGCATCCCGGGCCCGGGGCGCGTCGAGGACCGCACCATCGACGGTGCCTGCAACCCGTACCTCGCGGCCACGGTCGTACTCGCAGCCGGCCTCGACGGGATCGAGAACAAGCTCGACCCGGGCGATCCGAACGCCGGGAACATGTACACGACCTCAGAGGAGGAGCTGCAGAAGCGTGGGGTCGAGCTCCTCCCGGGCAACCTCCTCGACGCGACCCGCGAGCTCGAGCGGGACGATGTCATCCGCGAGGCGCTCGGCCGCGCCTCCGAAGAGGACTACGTCGACTACTTCATCCGGGTCAAGCGGGACGAGTGGACCCGCTACCACGAGCAGGTAACGCCCTGGGAGATCAAGGAGTATCTGACCCGCTTCTAGTTGGGGCTCTTGCGATTCGATTGGGAAGATGCCCGCAGAGAAGTGAGCCTTCTCGCCGTGGGTGCAGTGGGCTCGCTCTCTCAGCGAATACGATCGCCAGAGATGCCCGGAGCCTGCGAGGCAACAGTGAGCGACGTGCCACGACTGCGGGGAGGGAACGGCCCAGGGCGTCGAGGTGAGTGAGTTCACACATGGGCCGCAGCAGTCTGGCCAGCTGTTCCCTGCGACTGACCCGGTCCTTGTACAAGCACACGAACAGACCCGAGTCAACTAGGTTGTCGGCTGCCAGCTGGACCCGCCGTCGCTTGTGCGGTACAGCTTGCGATCGAACCCGACAACGTAGGCGAGCGCGGCGTCGCTCGGCGCCCACGCCACGGGACCGGCCCCCTTCGTGAGCGAGAGGACCGTGCGCCAGGTCTTCCCGCCGTCGCGCGAGAGGAGGACGCCGGGCTGCCCGGCGGCAACAACCGTGTCGGCATCGGTTGGGTTAACCGCCACGCCGACGACGCGCTCCCGCGTGGTCGAACGCCAGGACCGTCCGCCGTCGTCACTCGCGAAGAGCCCATCCTGAGGGTCAGCCGCAAAGATGCGCCCGTCGGAAGCGACTGCGAGCCCGAAGACCCCTGGGCCGACGTCCTTCGAGAGAACCTGGAAGCTCGCGCCTCCGTCAGTGGAGCCGTAGAGCCCCTCACCCGCAACGGCTGCGTAGAGCCGCTTCAAATCACTCGGGTCGACGGCGAAGCCGTGGATGTCGAGGCTCGGCAGGCCGCGGGGATCAACGTCGTCCCACGTCTGGCCACCGTAGGCGCTCTTCTTGAAGACCATGTGCCCGGCCAGCCAGACGGTCTTGCCCGTTGGGCGAGCGAGGTTCATCGCGTCGTCGCCCTCGAGCCCGGCGAACTTCCAGCTGCGACCGCCATCCGTCGACTCGTAGATTCCAACGTGAGTGCCCAGGAGGATGCGCCGCGGGTCCGCTGGGTCGACGAGAAGCGAGTGGTAGTCGGGTGTCTTCGGCAGGCCCGTCGCCGGCGGCGGGACAGCTTTGTTCGGCCCCTGCGCCTGCTGTCTCGCGATGAGGAACGCGCCCCCGGCCGCGACGGCCACCATTGCGACCCAGATGAGCCGGCCGTACCGACGGCGCGGCGTGGTTTTTGGCTCGGGACTCGCGGGCCGCGGCCGGGCGGGCGGACGACGCTTCGCCTTCGCCTTCGGCTTCGGCACGAGCTCAGAATAACCCGGATCACTACACCCTCCCGGGCGCCAGCGGCTATTCAAGGGGCGCGCTCGCCTGCTCGGGGATTGGCTCGGGCTCGTCCGAGCTCAGCGAATCTCCGGGGCGCGCGGGGTTGCCTCAACACGAGCTCGGCGGTGCGCGGGAGATCGTTGGCCATGATGAGGGGATGACGAGCAAGGCCGGAATCACGCTCTCAGCGACGAGGAGCCGGAGGGCATTGCGGCGCGCGTCGGCGAACGCAGGGTCGCGAGCGGGGCGAGCGCGGCCTCGTAGGCGGCAAGCCGCTGCCGTGGACGCTTGCGCTACGAGCCCGGTTACTCCACGATGGGCGCGTGATCTTCTGGCTGTTCCTGCCGTCGGTCATCCTCTACTTCACGCTCGCCCTCGCGCTCTACCTGAGCGTGCTCGAGCTGCGCGAGCTGCGGCCGCACTGGAAGTGGTGGATGTGGTGGCTCTCCTTCGTCGGCTTGACGCACTTCATCGGCTACTTGGCTCTACGAGGCTACGTTGCCTACCGTCGCGGGCACGGCGCACGCGCTTAAAGGCCGGCCGATCGGGCGGATCCTGGTGCTCGTCGGCGTCGTCGCCGCGGCGTTCCTCGCCTCCCGGAGCTGCCAGCGCAACTACGTTCGGATCACGAGCGACCAAGCGGTCGCGATCGGCCAACGCGAGATCGATTTTCACCCCGTGGGCCACAACGTTCGCTTCGTCCAGCGGGGAGTGCCGCCGAGGCGCTACTGGGCCGTCTCGTACTGGGTTCGCGATCCGAAGGACTCGAGCCAGTACAACAAGCTGACCGTGGTCCTCGTGGACGCCAACAGAGGCAGCGTCGCGGAGGTCATTGTGGTTCGCCGCTAGGCCGCGCCGCGGTGTGCACACTGGACATCTGGTTGCGGGAAAAGGTGTCGAAATTGCACTTATTCGCACGGGCTCTTCTCCGTTAGTCTCCGCCGGTCGCGATTACGTCTGCATCCCCGATGAGGGAGAGGTGACAGCATGATCGGGTCGCTCGTTTCGGTGCTCCTGGCGCAGGCGCCGACAACGCAGGAGCTGTCGGACAAGATCACGCTCGACAGCACCGTCCTCTCCGAGTTCTACTACTTCTTCACGGTCGCCATCCTGTGGCTGGCGCACGTCGGCTTCATGGCGTACGAGGGTGGCGCGTCGCGGCGCAAGAACGTCATGTCGACGGCGATGAAGAACATCCTCACGATCGCCGTCGTCACGCCCACCTTCTACTACTTCGGCTGGTGGATCTACGGCTGCTTCGGGAATGGGATCATCCCGTACGGCCCGGGCGATGCGCACTTCGGAGGCCTCCAGGGCTCCTTCTGCGCTACGACCTATCCGTGGAGCGACAACCTCGGCCCGAACCTCGGCGACCACATCACGGGCGTCTTCTGGGCTATCTTCCTCCTCTTTTCCTGGACGACGGCTTCGATTCTCTCCGGCGCGATCATCGAGCGCGTCCGGCTGTCGGCCTACCTCATCCTCGCCGTCATCCTCGGTTCCGTCATCTGGATCCTCGATGCCTCCTGGGGCTGGATGGGCTACGGCTTCCTGCCACTGCGCTGGGGCTTCCACGACACGATCGCCGGCCTCGTCGTGCACGGCGTCGCAGGCGCCTTCGCACTCGGCGTCCTCCTCAACCTCGGCCCGCGCATAGGCAAGTTCGACCTGGCGGGCAGAGCCAGGACTTTCCGCGGGCACAACACCCATCTGACCCTGATGGGGCTGTTGCTGATCTTCGTCGGCTTCTACGGCTTCTACGCCGGCTGCCTCGTCATCCAGTCAACGGTCTTCCCGGGTTGGGGCAATATCTACTTCAACCCGACCACGCTGTCCGCGATCACCTACGCCATCACGATCGGATTCGCGGGCGGGTTCACCGGAGGCTACTTCGCCAGCCGCGGCGACCCATTCTGGACCCTGTCCGGCGGGCTCGCGGGGGTGATCTCGGTCTCCGCCGGCGCGGACATATACGCGCCATCGATGGATTACCTCGTCTCGATTATGGGCGGCGCACTCGCCGTCTACGCCGGCAACTTCATCGAGAAGAGGCTGCGGATCGACGACGCCGTCGGCGCGGTGGCGGTGCACGGGGTCGCCGGCTTCTGGAGCCCGCTCGCGGTCGGCCTCTTCGCGGCCGGCTATCCCACCGGGCTCAACAACGTCCCGGTCACGCTGTGGGGCCAGCTGATGGGCATGCTCATCTTCTTCCCGCTCGGTTTCCTCGGCGGCTACATACCGGCCTTCATCCTCAAGCAGTTCAACCTGTTGCGCGTGCCGCCCGAGGTCGAGCTCGAGGGCCTCGACATTGCCGAGTTCCAGCAGGACTTCTACCCGGAGTTCGAGCGGGTGCCCGAGACGATCGTGCTCCCGAGCGGCGAGGAGGTTGAGTCGGCGCCGGTCCTTCTCGAAGCCTTCCAGCAGACGACGAACGGCGCCCGTACCGGCGCCCAGACGAGGACGTAAGGAAGGACGAATGGCTTCGCTCTTAACCAGCATCGGTCTCTTGGTTGCTGTCGTGGGTCCACTGCTCGCCTTCGTCTTCTGGAAGGACCGGCGGCAGCGGGCCGCGTTCGACGAGATGGAGGAGGTGAAGTAAGTGGCCGGTGTCGGTGGTTGGTACTCCGTTGTGCCTGACTGCGTCAAAACGGGCGACCTCGGCTCGGGATTCGAGAACATCGCCAAGCCCTACCAGGACTGCACCGGGTACTTCACCTTTGGGCCCGGTAAGGCCTACGAAGGCGCGCCCGGCGAGCCGGCGGCGTTCGGCGGCTCGATGGCGCTGTACATCATCACCGTGATCGGCTTCCTCGTCTCGATCGGGTTCATCGTCGCCTGGGTCTGGTTCGAGAACAACAAGCTGTGGGCACAGGCGACGCTCTTGCGCGCGGCCGGAGGGATGCCGGCTCCGGGCGGCGTGCCGCCGGGACCGGGGCCGAGCCAGCCACCGCCAGCGGGTCCGTCGACCCACCTGGGCGAGTAGAGGGAAGGAGGGAACATGTTGAGACCACGCGAGAGACAGGTCGACTTCCCGCCGCTACAGCGCCACAGCCGCAACCTCGAGATCGGGCTGGTGCTGTTCGCCATCCTCTGCATCATCGTTGCCGTGATCATCTCGAAGCTGACGGATCTGGGAGTGACGACGCGGCCATAGCGGGCGCCGCAACAAGCGCGTGCTATAAACCGGGACGATGTCGCCGCTGATGCTTCATTGCCGTCTTTGCGGCCGCAAGCAGGCCGCCGGGATGCTCTCGCGCGCCTCGTGGGGGACCGTCGTCTTCACGGACGGCAAGAACGTGAGCGCTTGCCCTACCTGCAAGGAAACGCACCCGGACTGGGAAGAGCGCCTACGTACAGTCGAGGGTGGCGCACCGCCTACCTACGGCGGCTCCTACCGGGACGCTTAAGGTGCCGGAGTCGGATCCCGCCGCGAGGTCCTACGGACGATCTCGACCAGCTCCCGCGTGCGCTCGAGCCGCTTCTCGTCCTCCCTCGTCGTGAGGTCGATCTCGACGAGGTTCGCCGCCGCGGGCACGGCCCCGGAGCAGCGGGGCGTTCTTGTCGATGCGTTCCAAATCGGGCTGTTGGGCCGTCTGGGCTGTCCGAGCCCAGTAGGCGTGCGGGGTTGAGCGGATTCGGGGCGAGCCCATTCGGGTGGTCCAATTCAAGGGGAATGGGCTGTTGCCCGAGAATGTGTGGGTGACTGCGAGCTTCAGACAGCGTGAACGTGCGGCGGACGCTCTTCGCGCCGGCGGCACGCAGGTGGAGGCGGCGCGGGCTGCTGGGGTGGGTGTCAGTACGCTCAAGCGTTGGCTTGGTGAGCCCTCGTTTCGGGCGCTGGTGGTCTCCTCGCCGGACATCCGTGCGGGCCGCCCGCCACGGCTTGGCAGGGTGGGTGCGACGCCGGATTCGCAGCGTGATCTTCGCTCTCGGATGTGGCTTGCGGCCGAGGGTGAGGTGCTCGGCTCCTACATTCCGCCGGCGGCGTTCGCGAGTGCGGGGAGCGTCTTGCACGTGCATGTTGTGCAGCCGGATGCGCGCGAGGGCGTGGTGGGCTCGATTGGTGCGGGCGCCTACCCGGCCGACTCGCCCTACCTTCCGGTCCCGCTGGCGGGGCTGGACGATCTGCTGGACAACCTGGCGCTGGTCTGCCGCCTGGGCTCCCCGGAGGCGCAGGAGAGCCTCGCGGCTTGGCTGGAGCTGTGGACGTTCATCGACGAGGAGGGGCGCTCGCAGACGCTGGCGAGCGCGCTCTGGGAGGGGCAGCGCCGCTTCCTGGAGGCGCTGCTCGAGGCCGGGCACGTGCTCTCGATCAAGAGCCGCAAGGTTGGTCTCTCCACCCTCGTTTGCGCGCACGCCGCCTGGACGGCGCGCATCCGGGACGTGAACGCCGCCGTGCACCTTCTCTCCTACCGGGAGGATGCCGCCCAGGAGCTCTTGCGCACCCTGCGGCGCGGCTTCGAGGGGTTGCCCTCCTTCCTGCGCCTGCCGCTTGCGCGCGAGACCTCGACCGT
>WNFV01006877.1_pt1 | contig 16080 bp, 19 predicted proteins | sample 5400101 | NCBI WGS metagenome assembly WNFV01 (sample SAMN13153361, study PRJNA577476) | soil metagenome | isolation source: 115 cm soil or saprolite under grassland replicate 1 | place: USA:California | collected 2016-06-15
CACCGCCACCGCCACCCGACACGGCATCAACATGCTCGACGCCCTCATCACCGCTGCCTCTGGCAACCCCTGGATCCCCACCACCGCCTGACCACCAGGGACTTCCACGCCCCTCGATTCAGGGACCTATCCAGTTACGAACCATGTTCATCGTCGCCATGATCCAGGAACTGCCATTTGCGTCCTGTCCGGCGAGGAAGAGGTTGTCGGGATTGCCGCCGTGCTCCTCTACGTACTCTTTAGCATGGATGAGCATGCCACCGGAGCCGACGCACGGATCGTAGATGCTCATGTTCTCGTCGGGCTCGACGAGATGTACCATCATCCGAACGATTGCCCGGGGGGTGTAGAACTCGCCACCCTTACGACCAGCAGAGTCCGCGAACTCCTTGATCAAGTACTCGTAGGCGGCGCCGAGCAGGTCCGGAAACTCGAAATCCTCGTTGCGTAGCCGATAGCGGTCGAAGTGAAGGATGAGGCGTCGAAGGCGTCTGTCGTCCAGCTTGGCCTGCCCGACCGGCCGGTTGAAGTCCAGGTGGCGAAAGAGGTCTCGAAGCTTTTCATTCTTGCGGTCCAGAGCCGCCATCGCGATATTGAGTTCGTTGGCCACCTGGTGCGTCACCGTGCGCAGTTTTACCCACCGTGCTTCTTGCGGAACGTAGACCGTGTCTGGATAGGAATACGGAGATTCCGCCTGTTCCTCGGCCTCGCGTGGCGAGTAGCCATCGGCCTGCAGTTTGGTCTGCAATCGCTCTTTCGCGGCGTCGAATTCATCGTTGGACCGCTTCAGAAAGAGCATCCCGAAGATGAAGTCCTTGAACTCGGCTGCGTCCATGCTGCCCCGGAGGATGTCCGCTGCCGCGAACAGGTGCCGCTCCAGTTGGGGCAGCGTCAGCTTTGCCACGTACGCTCCTCGGTACATCGGTCGACAGGCGTCCAGACGCAGCCGAGCCTAGGACAGTGCCACCGCCCGCCGAAACGGCACACGCCAAGACGAACGCAGTCAGTACTCGGCGACACCAAGATCATCGACGAGCCGCCAGACGTCGGTGTAGGGGTCGCGCTGGCTGAACGGCACGTGGTCGCCGTGCCGGGCATTGATCTGCTGAGCCCGCTTCCGGGCGGCCAGGTAGCCTCCGGCGATCTGCGCCAACGAGACCACCTTGAGCTGCTGGGCCGTCATGCCTGCGGCGAACGGCAGGCGCCGCGCCGCGTCTTTGCATACGCCGCCGAAGGTGGCGGTGAAGTCCTGGTGGTGCAGCAGGCGCCACAGTTCGAAGCACGGGTGGGAGAAGGCTACTTTAACCCCGGCGTCAGCCGCTCTGGCGACGGCCGCGTCAACACCCTCGTGCTGGTCTCGGTCGAAGACGCACCACACTGCGGGTAGCAGTTCCTCGCGTACGTCCGCCCGCCTGGCCTCGTTGTCCTTGGCCCGCTTTAACGCGATCGCCGCCTCCACCAGGCGGCCGGGTGTCCGGTCGGCACCTCTGCCTCCGCTGCCCCGCGACCCGCCGCCGCGCCTGGTGTCGTTGACGATGTGGATGTCGTTGGCGGGGGGGTTCGGTTGGAACGCCTTGATGATGTCGATGTACTGTGGCTCAGTGAGTTCGCCCTCGGTATATACCCAAATGTCCCGCCGGCGCTTCGACGCGATCTTTCTCAGTTCATGCGATTCCCGCCCCCGGTCCCTGGGCATCAATCCGGCTCCGTCGCTCGTGCGATACGAAGCTGGCGACCGATCTGCCCTTCGCTGATGGCGGGAACTGCGCCGAACCGGCCGGCCAGGTACGACTTCGTGAGATCTTCCCTTTCGCCGGGTTCGGCGGCGCTGAGCGGATAGAGCTCGGTGGCGCCGGTCGCATCCTTCTCGGTTAGCCAGACCTGTCCTGGGTCCAGCAGCCTTTCGCCGCTCGGAGTGCCCAACACGGTGACGTCATGGGACGTGAAGACAAGTTGGGCCCCGGTGGTGTTCACATCGGGGTCCTGGAAGAGCCGGATGACCTCGGCTGCGAAGCGTGGATGCAGGCTTGCGTCAAGTTCGTCAATAAGCAGGACGGCGCCTTCATCCAGTGCGAGCAGGATCGGACCGACCAGGGCGAACCAGGACCTGGTGCCAAACGACTCCAGCTCCCAGTCGATAGGAAATGCTTCCCCGCCGGCCCCTTGGTGCAGCAGGCGCACCTCCGTTCGGTCCGCGTCGGTGCTCTCCACTTCGACGCCGGTGATGCCCAAATCGGCGACCCGGAGCAGCTCCTCGATACGGGCGCGGCGAGGTCCAAGCAATGCTTCTCGGGTGTAGTGCTCGCGCTGGAATCGATCGTTCTCGGGGGTAACGAGCCATAGATTGCGCTGGAACCAGTAGAATAAGGGGGACAGGTCGGGGTGATTATTCGTGCCGGCCAAAGTCAGAAACAGTGCGTTCGGGCGGGTCATCCGCACGAGCTGGGCACGGTCGCGCAACCGTTCACCGGGAAACTCGAACACCGGATCACGCGTGGCGTTGCGGTCGAACCATACCTGGCGCCGCCCGCGCGGGTATGCGTGTAGCCACTCTGCCTCTACCCGCGTCGCGCCTAGCTCGAAGCCGTATGTGTAGCGTACTCCGTCCTGTAGGAAGTCGATCTCGAAGAAAGAACTATCCTGAGTCGGCTTTGGATCAAGGTTAAAAGGCTCGCGTGGTACATCACGGTACGAGGCCCATTGAGCATAAGAGTTGAGCACTGCGTTACGCATTAGGACGAATGCCATCAGCACATTCGACTTGCCAGAGGCGTTTGCGCCGAAGATCCCAATGACGGGATACAGCTCAAGGTCACGACCGCCGCCGATGGCCACCCGTCGGGACAACTGCGGCGAGTGACCCGGCTGCACGACGAACGACAACTCCTGCTCGTCGCGAAACGACCGCACGTTGGCGATCCGAAACCTCAGCAGCATGCACTTCTCCTCACCGCGCCTCAGAGTAGCCGCAAGCTCAGCCTTCCTTGCCCTCAACTGCGGGAAGTGTCAGAACAAGATCCTCAACAACTACAGAACGTAAGTAATCAGGCTGAGCTGGGCTCCTCCTACCGGCCGTGGCTCCACGAGGCAAGGGGCGATTGACCATCGCGACCAAGCTTCGTCATGACTCTGTCTGGAAGTTCGGATAGGGCACGGTCACCCACTCACGTCGGTTTGCCCAAGGACCGCCTAGATCATGTCACTGCTTGCGGTCGGGCGCGCCATGTATTGCCACCGTGCTCGACGGCCATGGGCAGCGAACCGGCCTCGCCTGGTCGACCTGAGGTGCGTTGGCGGGCCGCCATGACGGCCATGAACCTCCGGCCGCGCGCCACTTGACCATCATCGGCCCCGGCACGGCACCCGGCGGCGGCACCGGTGGCGGCGGCTCGTCACGGCAGAGGCCGGCCTGCGCTCTGCCCAGCGGGTCGCCGATCACGGACGCATGCCGCAGGTCGCGCCCCGACGTGCAGGGCCGCCGCCGTGGCCAGGAAAACGTACCGCGCGTGGTGCTCGGCGGACGTATCCTGTCCGGTTCGCCACACCACGGGAAGGCACGGGCTGTGATCATCAAGTCGCTCGACGAGCTGCGCCAGGTCGATGACCGCACGTTGCATTTCACCCCGATGGGCCTAGGCATCGATGTGAAGATGCGCCCGGAGGACTCCGCGGAGTTCCAGCAGCAGGCGATCGCCCAGTTCGAGCTGGCGCCCGCGGTGGCAGAGGGAACCCGCCGTAGCTTTGATCATCTGCGGACCGTCTTCGCCTACGGCGTGCTCTGCTACGAGATCTTCACCCTGGTCCACGACCATGCCCTTCTGGTGATCGAGCAGGCGTTGCGCGATCGGTTCATCGACTACCACCAGGGCACGGTCACTTTCGTCGACACCGGTGGCAATGACCACGCCATCGCCGCCGACCGCTACGAGCAGGTCCACGAGTTCGTCTCAGCGCACCGCGGCTGGCGGCTACGCATTGATGCCCAGCACACCATGCGGTTCAACGGCATGCTGGCCGGTCTGCGCGACTGGGCCCGGCGGGTCGGGCTGCTGCGCGGGCAGCGCAACCGCGGCATCGAGCAGGCGCTGTCGGACCTGCGTAACTTCGTCGCCCATCCGATTGGGTACCACCTGAACGGCCCGGTCGAGGCCGCCCGCACGCTGAGCGATCTTGCTGGGGCCTCATGGGGCTTTGCGGTAGCGCTGCGGCCGGTCCTGGGTACGCGTCGCGAGGCCGAGCTGGACGAGGCGTTTGCAGGCGTTGATGATCGCGCCGCGGGAGCTGGGGCGGCGCAACGCGTTGGCCAGCTCGGCGGGGCTGAAGTCCAACCCCGGGTGGGCGGTCAGGTGGGCCAGGACCAGCTCGCGGAGCCGCCCTGGTGGCAGGGCGGGGCGCCGCGGCGGCGGGGCCAGCGGGCCTGGCGAGCGCCGCCCGGTGGACCCTCTGCGGCGGGGCCGGGCGGTCACGGCGCGCTCCCGCCGTGTCCGGTGACGGGTGGGGTCATCGAAGCTCTCCTTTCGGGATAGGGCGAACGCCGCCGTTCATGCCGGCGTTGCGTTGTCTGGTGATGGCCGGATGCGCGGCCAGGCCCGGTGTCACATCTGGACGGTCGGTCCGTGCGGGGGCGTCGCCGGCCCGGCGGCCGGCGGTGGTCAGTCGTTGTCGCGGACTTCGGTGCGCACGTCGACGTGGAAGCTGTCGGTGCCTTCGCGGACGCCGACCAGGTGGGACAGGTCCGGGTACAGGTAGCTGTTCGCCTCGGTGGCGGCGAAGCCGGGCTCGGCCGCGGTGACGCCGTAGTGGCCGGTGACGGTGTAGACGACCAGCCCGACGGACACCGACGGGTACACCTTCACCGTTGCCTGGTGGTGGGCGGACCCGTCCACCAGCAGGTCGACCTGGGCCAGGTCGACGCCGACGGTGCAGACGGCCCGGTCCACACCGTCGCCGGCGCCGACGTCGATCTCGACGCTGCCGGTCAGGGTGTAGTGGACCCGGATCGGCGCGTCGAGGGTCGGCAGGCTGAACCCGCGCAGGACAGTGTTGAGCTCGTCGCGGTCCAGCTCGTCACGACGGAACCGGCCGAGCAGATGCGCGCGCAGCCGCACCCGCAGCCGCCGCAGGGTGTCCTCCGCCCGCCGCTGGCCGTCAACGGCGGCGGCGTAGGCCCGGTGCAGGGTGGCGACGGTGTCGTGCAGCAGCGCGAGCTGCCGCCGCGGGTCGGTCACCGGCACCGCGGTGAGGGTCGCGTCGAGCGGCCCGACCTGGCCTAGCCGGCACACCAGCACCGTGCTTGCGTCGAGGGCGTCGAGGACCACCATTGCGATCCCGTTCACCGTGACGATGAGGTGGGACCCGCCGGGTGCGGCGCGCAGGAGCACGCCGATCGGGGCTGGCTGGTCGTCGGCGGTCATGACCCGGCCCCGGGGACTGCTTGCCACGGCCACCGGTGGGCGCCGAGACCGTAGCGGTGCTCGGCGTCCGGGCGGACCCGGTCGGCCTCGACCAGCTGGGTGGGCTCGCCGGTGTCGTGCTCGAACAGCACGACCGCGACGTCGCCGCGCCACTGCACGGCCGGGTACTCGCCGGGCATCGCGGCCAGGCTGAGCATGGCCAGGTCGTCGGCGATCTGTCGGGCGGGGCGGTGGTCGAAGCGGGCCAGCACCCCGCCGAGCACGGTGTAGCCGTCGGCGATCAGGGCCGGGTGCTCCAGGCTGGCCACGGCCTCGGCGGTGACGACGCTGGGCCGCCAGACCGCGTCGGGTGGGGCGATCTCGTCGCGGTGGTCGCGCAGCTGGTAGCGGTGCGCGGCGGCGGGCACGGTGTCCAGCACGAACCAGTGCCGGCCGGCGCGGCGACCGAGGCGGAGCAGCTCGATCAGCCGTCCGCCACCGGGCCTGGTCCGGGTCGTCAGCGGCAGATAGCCATTGGCCGCGGTGGGCTGGCCGGGGGTGCCCCGCCGGCCGGTGACAGCGTGCCGCCACGTGTCCGCCGCGACGTGGTGGACCTCGCCGTGCTCGTCGTACCAGCCGGGCAGGCCGTTGGAGGACAGCGTGTCGGCATCGGTGGTGCCGTCCCAGATCAGCGCCGGTCCGTCGGGGGCGTGCGCGGCGGCCTGGGCACCGGTGAGCCGGTGCCGGGGGCAGGCCATCGCATGCTCAGCGATCGTTATCTGGGGGTCGATCGTTACTCTGGCTGGTCGAACGGGGTCTGGCACGGTAGGGAACGTGAGGCACGGCGGTCGGCCTACGGGCGTCGCTGATCGAACCCTGGTATGTCGGGTGGTTCGAGGCACGCCGCTGCGGCACTGCCGGAGCAGTTGGTTCTGGTCGTTGCCCTTCGACGGGCAGGCGCAGGCAGCGGCCGAGAAGTGGCTTCCGCGGCCTGCTGAGGGGACAACTCCCCGGAACTTGTACTGATCACGGCGTGACGTGAACGGCGGTGCAGAGCACTTCGAGGACGCCGGCGGCGTTGAAGTTGAGCTTGAGATGGCGATGCCCCGAGCCTGCCCAGGTGGCCGCCTGCCGGACGTGCTCGGCCAGCCAGGCCGAGTCATGCACGACGTGGACCGAGTCGAACCGTTCATGCTCGTCGATGGAGTACTCGGCTTCCTGCCACCGCACGGCGATCACGTCGTCGAAGCGCACGACGAGCGGCCGTTCCCGCCAGTCGGCGAAGGACGCGGTCAGGACCTGCCCGTCGAGTTCCAGCCGGGGACATGCCGCGTCAGCGACCTCGAACCCCAGGTCGATGATCTCAGTCCGCTCAGCCATGCGGCCATAGTGCCGTATGACCCTGCTCCCGCGTCCTGGCTGTCAGGCGTGGACGTGTCACGCTGCACGCACCACGACCGAGGCGGGCAGGTGTGTCAACCAGCGAAGTGGTACAAGCGGCGCCCGCGAGACGATCGCTGCGGCCGTTGCTGTTCGGCCTAACGATCACCGCCATCATGGCGCTGCTTGGGTGGCCCAACGCCTGCGCTGCTCTCCGAGGAAAGTCGAGACATCGGTACGGTCCCGCACATGACGCTGCACCCGGATAGCTGCTGGCGAGGATCAGGCTGGGCGAGGAAGAGCTGACGTGGCTGGACCAGCGGCCGGCGCTACCGACGTCGAAGGCTCTGGTGGCGGGCGTCGCCGCCTCCTGCTTGCGCCACCACCGCTGGCCCGACCCGGGGAGGGTGTGGCGCGGCGGTTCAAGTACCTCGTTCGTGTCGCCGGGCCTCCACGGCGGATCCCGGGAATCGAGGCCAAACAACGAGCCGACGTGCCTGACGACATCGCGGATAGGTGGAAGAGACGCGATCCCTACAGACACTGCCCCACGTCCCTGAGAGCCAGGATCTACCCCGAGATAACCAAGGGGTGGACGGCGTCCAGCCGCCACCAGATCCGAGTGGTCATTCCAAACTCCTTGCGTTGAAAGGCGAAACGCCACCCCGCGTCGGGATGGCGTTGACGGACAAGGGAGGCAGCACCTCGGTGCCGGCCGCTCGTGCGCTACCGGGCGGCGGCCGGTAGGCGAGGGCTACCGCCATCGGCGGCGAGGCGGCTGGCCAGCCGGTGCAAGGCCCGCGCCTGCCGCTGCCGGACGGTCCACAGTGAACAGCCCATGAGCCGGGCGGTCTCCTCCGGCGGGCACCCGTCGAGGAACCGCAGCTGCACGGTGCGCCGCTCGTCCGGTTCGAGCTCGGCGAGGGCCTGCGCGATCAGCCGCGCCGTCGCCGCCGTCGGCGCGGCCGGTGTGGTGCTCGCCGCGGCGCTGCGTTGCAGCTCGCCGGTGGTCAGCGCGGCGCGCAGATACCGCTTGGCGGCCCATGAGTATCTGGTGCACATCTTGGCTGCCAGCTGGATCAGCCAACCACGTACGTCGTCGTGCGCGCGGTCCAGCTCGTCCAGCGCCGCGCAGAAGGTGTCCTGCACCAGGTCGGGTACCGCGTCGCGGTCCCGCTCGCGCATCCGCACGGCGATGTAGCCGCGCACATTGCCGACGTAGGCCCGGTACATATGGGCGAAGGCGTCACGGTCTCCCGCCTGCGCCAAGCGCAGCAGCACGACCGCCTCGGCCGGGACCGCGCGGCGACCGGCCGGCTGCGGGATCTGCCTCGGGCCGGTTACTACCTGCTGGTCGCCGGTGGGCGTGTCGCCCGCCTCGGTGGCGGCGGTGCCGGGTTGGGCGCCTGGCTGTGTGGTGGTGCGGCCCATCGCGGGGCCTCCTTCGGTGTGCGATGGAGACCCGGGCACGGCCGGCCGTGCCCGGGTACACGCGCGGGTGGCGCGCGTGACTGGCCGGGCAATTGCCGGTTTGATCGAGAGAACAGGGCTGCCGAAGCGCAGCTGCCTGGCGGGCCCGACACTCATCGGAATCGAACACATGTACGACTAGAGTGCGGGTATGGCGGGGTGGCGACGCAGCTGGCGGGTCACGCTGACCTGGCAGTCGGGCCAGTACTCACCGACTCGGGAGTCGGTGCAGATGGTTGACGTCGCCACACCCGCGCGGTTGCGTGCGCTGATCCTCGCCGCGCGGCAGGATCCGCTGATCCTCACCTACAGCTACCGGTCGCTGCGGGAATGGGACGGCTCGGACGCTCCGCAGACCTGCCCGCACGGCCACGAACTGATGCCGGGCCGGGCCGGAGGCCGCGACTGCCTGTGCGGCCTGGGCCATTTTGTGATCGAGTGCTGGAAGCGTGCCGTGCAACACCTGCCCCCGTTGGGACCGGGATGCGGGGAGGTCCCGTCCGACCCGGAAGCGGGCAAGCACCGTTGGTAGCAGGCGAGTGCACGCGTTGGGGTCAATGTGCGCACCGGCCGCGGCCCGCGTTGGGCTTGCGCGACCGCGCGGGCGGCTCGTCCGGGACGCAGACCGGGCGGGCGTTGGTCGGTGTCGCGGGCGACGGCTGCCGTGGGTCATTGGGGCGGCCGGTCGTCGCGATCGGTGGCGTCGGTGGCGGTGAGGTGTTGCGGCGCGGTGCGTGCCGGTGGCCAGTTGTCGTCGAGCCAGCCGGCGAGGATCTTGTCGCATTCGCGGACGAAGTCGTGGTCGGTGCCGGGTGCGAGGTCGCCGGTGGTGATCTCCGGGTATTTCGCGGCGAACGCCTGCCACATCGCGTCCCGGGCGGTCTGGGCGGCCTCGGCGAACCGGGCGCGCCGCGCGTCGACCTCGCTGATCACCGCGACGATCAGGTCGGCGACCACCGCCGCGGTGGTGTGCGCGGGCACCGGCAGGCACCAGGTGTCCTCGCCGTCGGGTCCGACGTGGAACTCGCTGGTGTCGGCGAACGGCTTGGTCCAGCCGGGCCCTTCGAACCAGCCCGGCCCGGCCGCTGCCGACCAGCGTGGCTCGCCATACCGGTCGGGGACCTGACGGCCGGCGTAGATGGTGGCGGTGTTGCCGCCGGTCTGCTCGACGTAGGCCGGTGGCCGCGGTGCGTTACCGCGTCCGTGACGGCCTGCAGGTCGATGCGGGTGGGTTGACGTCCGTCGTTGAACGCGTCGCGCAGCTCGGCGAGCACGACGGGGTCGATCTGCTCGCCGACGAGTGGATCCTTGCCCCGGCGGGCTTCAGCCCACAGCTGCTCGTCAGTTGGCAGCGGCGTGCCGTTTCTCGCGCTGGCCTGACCCCACGCCGTGAAGACGTCGAGCAGCTGGAGCCAGCGTTGGGTGTTGCTGGTCACGGAATGGTTCCTTTCGTACGGGGCAGCAGGGCAGCAAGGGGATCTGGCAGCGACCGGTTGTTTGGCAGGGCCGGCAGCGCGGCCCGGGCATCTCGCCCGGGACCGCTTGCGGACCGGCACCGCACGCGGTGTGCCCGGGGTCGGGGTTTCACTGGTGGGGTGTCGCGGCCGGCCTGGTGAGCTCGGCGAGCACGTCGTGGATGCCGGTGACCAGCCGGGCCTGCGGGTGTTGGCGCAGCGCCTGGTGGCAGCCGACCGACAGGGCCGAGGTGACCGGGCCCGGGACGACCATGGCCGGGCGGCCCAGCGTGATCGCCGCGCGCAGGGCGTGCAGGGCGCCGCTGCGTGGGGTGGCCTCGACCACGACGGTGCCGGCGGCGAGCGCGGCGAGCAGCCGCTGGTTGGTGGTGAACCGCGACCTGGTCGGCGTGGTGCCGGGCGGCCAGGCGCTGACCAGCAACCCTTCGTTGGCGACCTGGTGGAACAGGTTGGCGTGCGAGGCCGGGTATGGCCGGTCGACACCGCCGGGCAGGAGCGCGACGGTGGGGCCGCCGACGGCCAGCGCGCCGCGGTGGGCGGCGGCGTCGACACCGAGGGCGCCGGAGGCGAGCACTGTCCAGCCTCGGTTCGCTAGTTCCCGGCCCAGCTCGGTCGCGACGTACTGGCCGTAGCTGGTGGCGGCGCGGGCACCGGTGACGGTGACCGCCCGGGCCAGGGTGGCGTGCACCGGACGGTCGCCGCGCACCCACAGGCACAGCGCCGCCGGCCGGGCCGCGTCGGGTGCTGGTGCGGCGGCCAGGTCGGCCAGGCCGGTGGGCCAGTCCTCATCCTCCGGGATGACGATCCGCCCGCCGTGGCCTTGGCCATCGGCCGCGGCCACGACGGCGGCCAACACTTGGCGCACCTGCTCGACCCGGATGCCGCGCGGGTCGGCGCGGCGCCCGGCCGCCGGCGGTCGACCCTCGGCGACGAGGAGGGTGACCGCGTCAACGGGCCCGTGCGCGGCGAGCAGGTCGCGCAGGTGCGGGTCGTCGGGTTCGAACAGCGTGGCCAGGCTCGCCCGGGCGCGGCGCAGGTTGTCCGGGTGTGCCATCACGCCACCTCCGCCTGCTCGTCGGTGCGCGGCTGGACCGCCTCGGCCAGGTCGGCGGCCGTGGGTTGGGCGTGGCCGGCCAGGTTGGCGACCGTCCACGCCACGGCCAGCGCCTGCGCGGCGGCGTCGGTGGACAGCGTGGCGGCGTCTGGGCGGGTCAGCTGCGCTTCGAGGTCACGTGCGCAGCTGCCCGCCAGGTCGGTGCGCAGCGCCGCGGCGCTCGCCTGCGCGTTGGTGGTCAGGCCGTAGGGTGCCCATCGGGTGGCGGCGGTGGCCCGGGCTTGGGCGACGATCGGCGGCGGTGCGTCGCACAGCAGGCACGAGGTGTCCGCCCACGCGGGGACAGCGGAACTGTTCATGATGCTCCGTTTCGGTTGCAACGGGGGCGCGGCACACCGCCGCGCCCCCGGTTGGGTCGGGATGTCGGTGACGGCGATGTGCTCGACGTGCTGGGCGCTGCGGCGTCCTACCGGGCCGGCGCGCGTCGAGGATGTGGTGGAGGTGGTCGGAGGGTGGTCTCAGCGCGGCTGCCACGGGTGGTGCAGATGCGGCACCGGCCGCCATACGTCGGCGCACCAGCCGGTGCCGGCGGTGACCTCGGCCTCGTGTAGGGGCAGCGGCCGGGCCGGCAGGTCCAGGACGAAGGTGCGCGTCCCGTCGTCGATGCGGATGTGGCGGACGCGGGCGTTGCGCGGCCGGTCACCGGTGCGCGTGTCGACCGTGGGTGCGACGGCGATGATGTCGTCGATCTCGATGTCGGCGGCGCGGACCGGGCCCAGGTGGTAGGCGGTCACCGCGCCGTGGCCGTGCACGGGTACGGGTTGGGCGTCGGCGATCAGGTCCGCCGTGGCCGCGGCTTGGCCGACCAGGTCGGCGGCGGTGTTGACCGCGCCGACGGTGCCCACGTCCAGGCCGAAGCCGTCGAGGGTCGATGCGCAAGTGGCGACGTCGAGGGCGTCGCGGTGGCGGCCCCGGCCCAGGACGGCGTTGATCTGCATGGCGGCCAGCCGGATCGCCCACTCCCGGACGAGCCGATCGGCGGTGGTGAACCCGTGTAGGTCGGCGGCCAGGGCGATGGCTTTGCGGATGCGGGGTCGCCGGTCGCGGGTGGGCCGCTCGCCCAACTCGCCGCGGGTGCGCACCAGGACGGCCGCGTCGGCGAGGATCCGACCCACGGCGGTGAAGTCGACCGCGTCGGCGCCGGGCGCGGGCGCCGGGCCGGTGCGGCGATGCTGGATGGTCATGACGAGATACCTCCAAAACAGGCTGGGTGCCAGTCCTCGCCCCAGGAGCGGGGACGGTGCTTGCGGGCGGGCGGTGCCCTGCCGCGGATCCGGCGCACCCGGGGTTGGGCCACGGCGGGCAGATCCGCCGGTCGCGTCTACGGGTGCAGGTAGTCGGTGGGGCGGGTGTCGATGCGTCGCCAGCCGACGCTTTCGCACGCCCACATCTGGCCGTGCACGGTGACCGTGTCGCCGGTTGACAGGCTGCGCAGCCGACCGCGTACCTGCTCGGCGAGGGCGAGCTGGATCGCCCTGGCCGGCCCGGCCGGTGCCTCGCTGGGGTGGTTGGATGCCGTGAACGCCGCCTCCGCCCACTGCTCGCCGGTCAGGTATAGCCCGTCGCCTTCGACGGCGATGGTGACCGACACCTGCCGGGCGCCGAGGCGGTGAAGTCGGCCCGAGGCGCGGTGTCGGTCTTTCGACCGGTCCGTTTCCTCGGGCCGCTTCCCGAACCGGACGTGCCGGTTGGCCCGGCATCCGGCTCTCCACAAGCCCCGGGTGGGCTGCGTGGTGTTGGTCCTCATCCGGTGGTTGGCCAGGGGCTGGGAATGATCGTGCCCCGGTAGCGGTAGCGGGCGGTGCCCGCCGCGACCGGGTTGAACAGTTCCCTGCTGTCGCTGGATGGCCACCATCCACCGGCGCAGTAGCGGCGGCGGATCTGCTTCCACGTCGCCTGGGGGTGTTTGCGTCGCAGCCATCGCCAGACCGTCCGCCACGTGTAGTAGCCGAGGTAGTTGAAGGTTGCGTAGGACACCCCGTATCGGAAGTGGGCGCTCCAGCCCCGCAGCACCGGGTTGAGTTGGCGCAGCAGGGTGTCGAGCGGCTGGTTCGTTCCGACCTGCCGGCACAGGGTCTTGACCTTCGCTTTGACGGCCTGTAGGGCCTTCTTCGGCGGGGTAGGTGTAGACGTAGTGCCGGTTGGTGCCTGGCTTTCGGTGGCGTTGGATACGCCAGCCGAGGAAGTCCTGACCCTCGTCGATGTGTGTGATCAAGGTCTTTTCCTGGGACAGGCGTAATCCCATCCCGGACAGGACCTGCGCGATCTCCTCCCGCAGCGCCTCTGCTTGCGCTTTGGTGCCGAAGACGGCCAGGCACCAGTCGTCCGCGTACCGCACCAGGCGATAGTTGGCAAGACCGCGCCGGCGACGTTTGGCCGCCTCTAATCTGTTGATTCCGGGGCCGCCTGGTCCGTGGGCGATGTGCTCGTCCAGGACCGACAGGGCCACGTTACTCAACAACGGCGAGAGGATTGATCCTATGTCTGCCTTGAGGAACGCCTTCACCAGGGCCAGGACGCGCTTATCTCCGACCCGCTGCCGCACTCTGTCCATTAAGGACGAATGCGAGATTTCGTCGAAGCAGGCTTTGATGTCTCCCTCTACGATCCACTGGTAATTCCTGGTCGCGAGGAAGCGCACCTCGGCCACCGCGTCATGGGTCCGGCGGTTGGGGCGGAAGCCGTAGCTACAGGGGAGAAAGTCACTCTCCCAGATCGGCTCCAACACCAGCTTCAGGGACGCCTGGACCACCCGGTCGGTGATGGTCGCGATGCCCAGGCGACGCATCTTGCCGTTCGCCTTCGGGATCATCCGCTCCCGCACCGGCAATGGGCGGAAGCTGCGGTCTTTGAGCGCGGACCGCAGCCAGTCGAGGAACTCCTCAACTCCCTGCCCGACCTGGATGGACACGGCGGTTCGCCCGTCCACCCCGGCCGTGCGGGCACCCTTGTTTCCCCGCACCCGATCCCACGCCACCAACAGGAAGGCGGGATCGGCGACGAGGTTAAACAGATCGTCGAACCGGCGATGAGGATCATCACGAGCCCAACGGTGCAGCTTGGTCTGGATCTCCAGTACCCGAAGCTCGGCGCGCATCAGCGCCGACTCCAGTTCGTCGGTATTCACCGGCGGCAACCTCCTGGTATTCCCGTATCCGTACTGCTGACTTGCTGGCCCCCTTCGCCCTGCGTCCCGGCTTTCCCGGACTCCAACGGCGGGGCGTCACGCCCGCGACTACTACGGGGCCTCCGTCCCCTCCGTGGCCATCGGTCGGCAACGGACCTGCCCACCACTGCCCTGGCTGGACGGTGGGAGGGCGACCACGGCGGGTTCCCACGTTCACCACACAATCGATCGGTCAGGGAGGTGCCCAGCTCTACTCCGGCAGCATCGCCACGGCTACGCCGCAGACATTCACCGTGGCCTCCCCACCGGTGGCTATATCCGGCTTCGGAGTTGACCCACCGCCTTCCGGCGAGGGGTCACGCACTGCCTACCGGCCCGTATCCACCAGGTTTGAGCCGGCTCAGCGCTTACGGAGCTTCAACTACTGGTTCACTGTCGTTACACCTTCTGACCTCGCTAGACGAACCCGCACCGTCCGGTAGTTCCGGCACGTCTCGCCGTTGTCAGGGCTGCTTCCCACCCTCCCCGGCGTTCCCCAGGTCGGACTGCCCCCAGCTTCGCCAGACCGCTGCGACGGTCCAGCGGCGAAGGTCTTTCACCTCCACTCGATTCCATGGCGCCTCGTGGCGCACGTAGCCGTCGCTGAAGCTGCTGTAGTCGGCGTCGCGGTCGGATTCGGTGAACCCCAACGTGATGATCACTGTGGTGCCTCCCCGGTCGAGGCGCGGTTCATGCCGGTCATGACCGGCCGTGGTGGTGAGGCCAGCCGGCCCCCGGCGGGGTCGCTGGTCCAGTCCAGCGACCCGGGTTGGGAGGCGGCGCGGGCGTTGCCTGGGCGCTGGTGATGCGGTGCGGGCGTCGCGTGGCCGGCGAGCGGCGCCACGTCGTCCAACCACCACCGCAGAAGGGTGGACGGCATCTGAACTCCTTGTCCTATAAGCGAATTCGCCATCCTTGGCGGGTGGCGAAGCGGTGCGAGTTTGGGGTCAGGTGTGACCGGCTCGGGCCTGGATGGTTTTCCCGATGTGGGCGACACGCGGTCAGGTGGTCTGCTCGACGAGGCGGCCGTCGACGTAGTGCCACCAGCGGATCTGACGGGGTGGGCCGGGCAGGAACACGTACGTGCCCAGGTCCGGATTGATCCGCCGGGTGGCGTCCTCGGCGCACGAGACGTGCATCGGCGGGTCGAGGTGGGCGCCGTGTTCCACGGTGCGGTGTTCGGCGACACTGAAGATGCCGATGTCGCGGGCGGTTTCGGGCACTGACGATTCCAATGCGGCCTCGCGCCGGCCGCGTGTTGGTTTGGGGCGGCACCGTGCCGATGGCTCGGTCGTCCATCTGATGGCCTGGGACTGGTCGGGGCCTGGGTGCGCTACCGATAGACCGGTCCTGCGTGGTCGTCAATCCCGGCCGCGGGCCGCTTCACGTACAGTGACGAGTCGCGCTGTCGGGGCTGCGCGTTGGCTGCAGCAGATGAGGATGGCCGAGGAATTGGCGAAGCGGGGCCAAGTCGATGTCGCAGTCCTCTGCGGCGGCCAGCGCCCCGAACCCCGGCATGCCAACCACAGCGGCCCAATTGCCGACGCTTCCAGGATCCAGGAGCACCGACCCTCCCTTGATATGGAGAGCGGGCCGAGGTATTCACGATCAGCCGGATTTGATCGGCCGCGATTCGAGATCACGGATCAAGGTAGCCGGAAGAATCTTGCGCGAAGTTTGGAGAGGTATTTACATCCGGAAAGGCGAGCCTGTCGGCCATTGATCGATAACGACCATGATTGGGGCGCTTCGCTGCCAGAACTGTCGTACCCCGCCTATAGCATCCACCCACGCGACTCATCCCTAACAGACGGAGGTACAGCGTGGCCGAAAATCGGTACTACGGCTCGGGCACCGAAAAGGCGCTCTTCATGCTCAGCCGTGGGACTTGCTACGAGCCGACCTGCAATGTTCGCGTCCTGAAGATGACCAAAAGCGGGAGGCCGCAGGTCATCCCTGAAAGGTGCGGGGCCGGTCAACCCCTCGTGGCCATGAATTTGTGGCTGATCTGTCCTGGTTCCCGGTTCGGTGCAGGCATGCGCCGGTGAGGGGTCGGGGTCCCAGGCTCGACCGTAGGTCGAC
>WNFV01010266.1_pt1 | contig 16076 bp, 12 predicted proteins | sample 5400101 | NCBI WGS metagenome assembly WNFV01 (sample SAMN13153361, study PRJNA577476) | soil metagenome | isolation source: 115 cm soil or saprolite under grassland replicate 1 | place: USA:California | collected 2016-06-15
CGTTGGACCGCTGAGGCGCAGAGCCGGTTGAGCGCGCTGATCGCGTCGACGACCATTCAGCGCCCTCAGCTCGTCAGCGTCTCAGCGGTTCGGCGTGGGCGGCCGGGCAGGCGCTCCCGCACTGAGCGTGTTGACTTTTGCGAGGTGGCGCTACACCCAGAGGGTACCCCTCGCGCTCCCCGCTGGGTGGGCGAGCCGCCCCCCAGACCCCATTCACATGATGCTTACCGCACAATGGCGGCGCCAGCGCATGCCTCCGTTGTGCCGAGACATTCTTCCTGGCACATTTCCAAGCAAGGTTTTAGGTGTTGGGTGTTGGGTGTTGGGTGTTGGGCGGGCGGCGTTGCGAAGCCCAACACCCAACACCCAACACCCGCGCTGAAAGCGCACTAGCGCTTGCTTTGGCACGCATATTGCTTTTGGCCCTGCATACCGCGAATAACGCGATACGCAAGCGACTTACAGCGTAAGCAAAGGGGATACGATCAAAATGGAAGCACCGCGAATCACACGCCCACTGACCGCGACCGGCGCCCACAGACGGGCCACTCTGCCTTCGACCATGATCCGCGCTGAGCAGATCGATAAAAAATTCGCCGCTGATGCGGGCGTCTTCGACCTGAACTTCGAGGTGCCAACCGGCACGATCTTCGGCATGATTGGCCCCAGCGGCTGCGGCAAGACCACCACCGTGCGGCTGATGACCGGCCTCTACAAGCCCGATCACGGCAACCTGACGGTGATGAACCGTGTGCCGCGCAAGTTTAGCCCACACGAGCGCGCGCGGCTGGGCTATATGCCGCAGCACTTCGTGCTCTACCCTAACCTGACCGTCTGGGAGAACTTGAATTTTGTGGCCTCGCTGTATGGCATGGGCTACTTCAAGCGCCGCAAGCCTTTGAAGCAGGCGCTTGAGTTCGTCGAGCTGAGCGACGCGCGCAACCGGCTCGGCAGCCAGCTCTCGGGTGGTATGCAGCGGCGGCTCGAGCTGGCCTGCACGCTGGTTCACAACCCGCTGCTAATCTTCGCCGACGAGCCGACCGCCGGCATCGACCCCGTGCTGCGCGGCAAATTCTGGGAACATTTTCGCCAGCTGCGCGACACCGGACGCACGCTGTTTGTGACCACGCAGTATGTTAGCGAGGCTATCTATTGCGATATGGTGGCGGTGATGCGCGCGGGCCGGATCATTCATATGGATACGCCCGAGAATCTACGCAAGAAGGCGTTCGGCGGCGAGGTGATCAAGCTGGTGGTCGACGGGCCGCACGCGCTGGATGCGGCCCAGATCTTCCAGCACCACCCGGCGATCACCGATGTGCGTCGATCGCGCAGCCAGCCGGGCTTGCTGTACTTGTATGTGCGGGATGCTTCTGCCACCCTGCCGCTGATCTTTCAGCTGATGAGCGAACGCTCTGACATTACGGTGCAGCAGGCCGACAAATATGTGCCGCCATTCGACGATGTTTTTGTGAAGCTGATGGAGCAAGCGGAAGAAGCATATGTTTAAGCCAATCATTCGCCTACTGTCGTTTTTCAGCAAAGAAGTCAATGAGCTGCGCCGCCAGCCCAAGCTAATCCTAAGCCTGCTGCTGGGACCGTTCCTGATCCTGCTGCTGTTCGGCGTCGGCTACCAGGGCGAGCGGCCCAAGCTGCGCACCGCGCTGGTGGTGCCACAACAAGGCATGGACGCAGCCCAGCTTGAGGCGCTGAAGAAGGCGATCGGCGTGAACTTTACGCTGATCAAGGCCGACGCCGACCAGGATGGCGCGTTGGCGATGCTCCAGGCCGGCCAGCTCGACGTGGTCGAGACGCTGCCGCCCAATCTGGAGCAGAACCTTCTGGATGGCAAGCAATCGCAGGTCGATTTCAAGTACAACGAGATCAACCCGCTCGATGAGCAGTGGGTTCAGTATCTCGCCTACGCCCAAGTCAACGAGATCAACCGCACGGTGCAGACGCAGGCGATACAGCAGATGCAGGCCGAGCTACAGAAGCGCGGCGTGCAGAGCAGCATCCCGATTGAGGCGCTAGTCGCACCGGTGAAGCCGACCTACTACAACATGCAGGGCAGTGCGCTGAATTTAATGACCTTTTACGCGCCGGGTGTGCTGGCGCTGATCCTACAGCATATTGCCGTTACGCTTGGCGCGCTCTCGCTGGTGCGCGAGCGGCTGCTGGGCGCGATGGAGCTGTTTCGGGTCGCGCCGGTGTCGCTGACGCAGGTGCTGCTGGGCAAATACCTGGGCTATACCTTGTTCATCGGGATCATCACGGCTGCGCTGGTGGGGCTGCTGGTGTTTACGCCGCTGGCGGTGCCGTTTCTGGGCAGCGTGGCGCTGTTCATCGGCCTGGCAGTGCTGTTTACGCTGGCCGCGCTGGGTATCGGCTTTCTGATCTCGGCCTGGTCGTCATCCGACAGCCAGGCGGTGCAGCTTTCCATGCTGGTGCTGCTCATGTCAATCTTCTTTAGTGGCTTCTTCTTGCCGCTGGAGAACTTCTGGGCGCCGATCCAATCGATCGGCTACGCGCTGCCGCTGACGCACGCGATCGACAGCTTTCAGAATGTGATGCTGCGTGGCCGCTCGCCTAGCGATTTCGCATGGCTGATGCTAGGCATCATCGCCGCGCTCACATTCGTGGGCTCGGCGCTGCTGGCGCAGTGGCGCTTCCGGCGGCTGGATTAACACCGATGGAGTATGACCGCGTGACAGCCAAAAACAATTCGCGGGCCGAGCTGCCGATCGTGCTGTTCGAGCATCAAGAAGCCTGGGCAGCCTGGCTCGAACAAAACCACCCCGACTCACCCGGCCTCTGGCTGCGGCATGCGAAAAAAGCAGCCGGCCTGGTGTCGGTCACCTACGACGAAGCGCTTGAGGTGGCACTGTGCTACGGCTGGATCGACGGCCAGAAGAAAAGCTACGACGAGTCGTCGTGGTTGCAGAAATGGACGCCGCGCGGCGCGAAAAGCATCTGGTCAAAAATTAATCGCGAGAAAGCGCTGAAGCTGATCGAGAGCGGCCAGATGAAACCAGCCGGAATGTCGGCGATCGAACGCGCCAAACAGGATGGGCGCTGGGACGCAGCGTATGACTCGCACAGCACGGCTCGTGTGCCCGGCGATCTGCAAGCGGCCCTGGATAGCAATGCCGAGGCCAGCGCCTTTTTTGCCACGCTGAACAGCACCAACCGCTATGCGATCCTGTTCCGCATTCAGACTGCGAAGAAAGCGGAGACGCGCGCAAAGCGCATTCAAGAATTTATCGCCATGTTAGCGCGGCATGAAAAGCTGCATCCTTGACGCGCTGACTCGCTATTAGAACATGGAGCTGGAGAATCCGCCATCCACTGGCAGCGCCGTGCCAGTCACGAAGTCGCTGGCGCGGCTGCTGAAGAACACCGCCGCGCCGGCAAGATCGCCGGGCTGGCCCCAGCGGCCGGCCGGTGTGCGCTCCACCACCCGCTCGTGCAGGCCCGCAATCGCCCGACGACCACCCCTGGTCAGATCAGTATCGATCCAGCCCGGTAGGATGCTGTTGACCTGGATGTTGTCCTTGGCCCAGGCCATCGCCAGGCTACGCGTCAGCTGCACGACTGCGCCCTTGGTCGCGGCATAGACAGATGCAACGTCGAAGCCAAACAGGCTGCTCATCGAGCCAATCGTCACGATCTTCCCGCCGCCGCGCCGCTGCATCTCGGGATAGACCGCCTGGCAGCACGCGAAAACGCTGGTCAGGTTGGTGTTGACGATCAGGTGCCACTCCTCGATCGTATAATCCTGGGGTGCCTTGCGGATGTTCATCCCGGCGTTAGCGATCAGAATATCGAGCCCGCCCAGTCGCTCGACGGTCTCCGCCACCATGCGCCTGACATCAGCCGCATCGGTCACATCGGCGATAATGCTCATCGCCTGGCCGCTCAGGCCTTCCAGCGCATCGACGGCGGCGCTGTGCTTGGCGGCATTTCGCCCGGCGATCGCTACATCCGCGCCGGCCTGCGCTAGCCCGCGTGCGATGCCTAGGCCGATGCCGCCATTGCCGCCAGTCACGAGCGCCACCTTGCCGCGCAAATCGAACAGCTCCATAATCTGCCTCTTTCTCGGATGTATGGCCTACCCAAGCACTATGATGACATAGACGACGATTCCTTGCAAGCTGGGTACGCGCAGATCAGAGCCACTGTAACAGGCCCGCCAAGAAATACTCCTTTAGACCTATTGTGAACCTTATAGAACTGTTATATACTCTTGATAGTAGCATAGTGGGGTTTGAGGAGGCGAAGCCTTCCAAGCCTCGCGCATGGAGGCGACCGCGTAAGCCCTGTAACCAAGGTGTACCACCTATGAGCATCGCACCATTCCTAACCAACCATGTTCGCACCAACAGCCTGTTCGACGGGCGGCGCTTCATCTACGATGCGCTCAGCACCCCGGCTGCCGCGGTGGTCTACCGCGTCGGCGAGGAGCTGACGGCGCGCTTGCACTCCAAAGTGATCGTCAAGAGCTCCGACTACGACTTCAACGTGGAGGAGTTTGCCGACGCCGGACTGTGCGCTCTGCATCCGCATCCGGGCTATCACGCCGACATCGACGCGCACTGGCACCCCGACCCTGGTGTAATCAACCGATCCTACGACCAGGCCTGGTATCGCATTATGTGGGAGGGCGCCGAGATCGAGGTGCTGCGGCTCACGTTCCCGAGCGCCTGTGGCGAGCAGACGGTGCGCTGGCTGATCGCCGACTCGGACGATCAGGCCGACGCCTTCTTCACCGCCGTGTGTGTCTGGAACAGCTCGGTTGAAGAGGCGATCATGGTCTTCCAGGATGGCTACTGGCAGAAGAGCCGCCCGCTCTACCTGGCCATCCAGTGCGCTACGCTCGACACCCTGGTGCTCGGCGGCACGCTCAAGGCCGATCTGCACCGCGACCTGGCGGCCTTCTTCGACGCGCAGCCGGTCTACGAGCGGTCGGGGATTGCCTGGAAGCGCGGCATCGTGCTGATCGGCCCACCCGGCAACGGCAAGACCCACGCGGTCAAGGCGTTGATCAATGCCCTGGGCAAGCCCTGTTTGTATGTGAAAAGCTTTTCGTCGCAGCACGCCGACGATCACCACAACATTCGCAGCGTGTTTGCCCAGGCGCGTGAGACGGCGCCATGCATCCTGGTGCTGGAAGATCTGGACTCGCTGATCACCGAGCACAATCGCTCGTTCTTCCTGAACGAGCTGGATGGCTTTGCGGCCAACACCGGCGTGGTGACGATCGCCTCGACCAACTACCCCGAGCGGCTCGACCCGGCGATCCTGGCGCGGCCGAGTCGTTTTGATCGCAAATATCACTTTGGCCTGCCGGGCGCAGCCGAGCGGCTGGCATACCTGGAGCTCTGGCGCGCCGGCCTGGACGATGCGATGCGGCCCAGTGCGACCACAGTGGCCCAGGTGGCCGCCGATACCGATGGCTTCAGCTACGCCTACCTCAAGGAGCTGCTGGTGGCATCGACAGTACGCTGGGCTGAGTACCAAGTGCCAGGGGCGATGGATCGGATGATGCCGGCCGAGCTGGCTGAACTACGGGCGCAGATGAGCAGCGTAGGCCTGGCGTAGTGCGCTTTCAGCGCAGGTGTTGGGTATTGGGTGTTAGGTAGGCCGCGTCAGGAAGCCCAACACCCAATACCCAACACCTAAAACCGCGCTTGGAAATGCACTAGGCGTTGGGGCGGCAATATATCTGGACGAAGGACGAAGGACGAAGGACGAAAGATGGCTTTATTCATCGTTCGTCCTCCGTCATTCGTCGTTCGTCATTCGTCTTCCGTCAAGGCTGCTCCGGCACGGCGATCCTCGGCTCTAATAGCAGGCGCGTGTGGGTCAGGCGCACGGCCAGCAGCACACACCAGCCCAGCGTTGTCCACACGCTTACGGTTAATGCCACATTGCCAACCAGGTCGGCAATGCCGGCGAGCAACAGGCCGCTCAGCTGGCTGACACCCATCACCATCAGCACGAAGACGCTCATCACGCGCCCGCGCAGCGCGTCGGGCACAATCGACTGGAGCAGTGTGTTTGAGATCGTCAGCGATGTGATGCCGGCCCAGCCAACCCCGGCGATCAGCAGCAGGGCCGGCAGCAGGTCGCGCGCCAGAGTAAAGCCGCCCAGAAAGATCGAGTAGCTCAGTAGCGCGATGGTCATGTACTTGACTCGCGGTATGCGGTCGCCGAAGAGCGCGATCGCCAACGCCGCGCACAGGGCGCCGGCGGCGTTGGTTGAAGCCACCAGGCCAAAGACCAGTGCATCGCCGCCCAGCACATCGCGGGCGAAGGATGGCAGCAGCGGCACATATGCCAGCCCGAACACGCACAGCAGGCCGATCTGAAGCAGCAGCAGCCGCACCTTCGGCTCGCCCACGATATAGGCGATCCCCTCGCGCAAATGCCCTAGGCTGCTCTGGCGGGCGGGCGCCTGGAAGGGCCGCAGGCGCATCAGCAGCAGCCCGATGATCACGGCCAGAAAGCTCAGCCCATTGAAGAGAAAGGCCGGCGCCTCGCCGATCGCCGCCACCAGCGCGCCGGCGGTGGCCGGGCCAATGATGCGCGACCCGTTGAACACCATCGAGTCGAGCGCAATCGCATTCATCAGGTCTTCGCGGCCCACCAGCTCGATCGTAAACGCCTGCCGAGCAGTATTTTCAACCGCAGCCACAATGCCGCCGATCAGCGCGGCCGCCAGCACATGCCAGACCTGAATCAGGCCGCTGTAGAGCAGCAGCGCCAGCAGCAGCGCCGAGATCATCGAGACCGACTGGGTTACCAGCAGCAGTGTTCGCTTGGGCGCTTTGTCGGCCAGCGCGCCGGCGGGCAGCGAGAGCAGCAGCACCGGCAGCGATTGGGCGGCGGCGATCAGCCCAAGCCAGAGCGGCGAGTTGGTCAGCCGCAGCACCAGCCAGCCCTGGGCGGTGATCTGCATCCACACGCCACACAGCGATATCAGCTGCCCAAAAAAGAGCAGGCGGTAGTTGCGGTGCCGTAATGCCCGCAGCATTGGTGGAAGGGCGATATGCGGCGGCCGAGCTGCGGGAACGTGGGCCATAGCGTTGCGATAAACCTTCCTTAGCTTTGCCGTGGTTCTGTGGCTGCGTAGGTATGGCCGCCAAAGATCGCCCTGATTTCAGCCGCTGAGGTTGCCTGCTGCAATGCGCTCATGCGCGCTGCCTCTTGTTTTTGCAGCTCGCGCGCGTTATGCAACACAGCCTGCAGTTTGTCGGCCGGGAACTTCACCGCGCCATTTTCATCCATGTGAATGATCTCGCCTGGTGCAACGTCCATACCGGCCACCGAAACCGGCACGCTGACCGCCTGAACCGCCATGGCCCCATGCCCAGCAGTCACGCCGCTCAACATATACTGAAAGCGCATCGGGCGAATTTCATCGAGATCGCGAGAGGGGCCATTCGAGATCATTCCAACGCAGCCGATCGCTTTCATGGCCGAGACCATATTGCCGCCCGCCAGGCCAACTTTGCCGGCGATCTCGGGCGGAAACTTTTGCTGTAGCACCAGAATGGTTGGCTTTGGCGAGGCGTCGAGCGCATCGATCACATCCAGGAACGACAGCCGCGAATAGTTGGGATCGGGCAGCCCATACACGCATGTGACCGCATAGCCGGCCAGGCGCCCCAGCTCCGGGTACATGCAGCGAATAGACTGGTCGGTATACCAGTTTTCGGCCCAGGGATTGTACAGGCCCAGGCAAAGCGGGCTGGCAGGGTACGTCGCTACCACATTGGTGATTGAAGGTGTATCAAAGTCGCTGAGCTCGTCGAGTGGGTGCGGCATACGATTCTCCTTCTTGTACGGCTTGCGTCCAACAGGCACAAGCTTACCATACATCAGGGCTTACGCAAAAGGCAGCTTTCGCTTGCGGCAGGGTAGTTTACTTCTATATGTATGTCATTTTTCGCCCCGCAGGGCGAAAAATGACATACATATAGAAATCCGTGGTTTGTGCTCGCAGAGCGCAAACATCAGAAACGAAAGAACAAAGACAGAGGTTTGGAGGGATGCAGTCCCTCCAAACCTCTCAACCGTCACAGCGCCGATCGAGTGCTCAGTCGATCGGCCCAAATGGCGCCAAAGGATGGGTGGTGAGCAGATAATCGTAGGCGCTGATCGCCGCCCGCGCGCCGTCGCCGATCGCGATCATTATCTGCTCGCCGAATGAGGTTGTGACATCGCCGGCGGCGAAGATCCCTGGCGTGCTGGTCGCGTTGCGCTCGTCCACCCAGATAAATCCATCCTGGTCGGTCTGAACCAGCGCGCGGACGATGCCGCTGTTTGGCAGCAGCCCCAGATCCGCAAAGGCGGCGTCCACGCTCAGCCGACGTGCCTGCCCCGCGCGCGTGACAACCAGCGCTTCGATGTTACGTGCGCCAACCAGCTCCTCCACCTCGTACCCGCTCAGAATCTCGACATTCGGGCGCTGCTCTAGCGCAGCGGCCAGCGGCGTCGCCAGCCGCACGGTGTCGGGCGCGACGAGGTAAACCTGCGCGGCGTTGCGCGATAGCTCGGCCACGCCGCGTAGCGCGCGGATCGTGGTGCCGATCACCGCGACATGCTTTCCGTCCATGAGCTGTGCGTGGGTGGTGATCGAGTAGCCGAGCCCATGCCCGAGCAGATTTTTGGCGTTCGGCAGATCGAGCGCGATCGGCGTCGCCCCCGTCGCCATAATCAATGCTGTCGTGCTCATCGTGCCGTGCTGCTGGGTTGCCACGCGCAACACGCCTGAGTCCTGGCTTACCTCGGTCACATAATCTCGCAAGGTCTTATCGGCCTGAACAACCTGGCGCTCGAACACTCGAACTGCATCTGCGCCCGCAAGGAACTCGGTGCCTGGCTCGCCGGCCAGCTGCTGTGTGCGGCCGGCTTTGCCAAGCTCGGCATAGATGACCAGAAAATGCAGCTGCTTCCCCAGCGCGTACACTGCCGCCGCTGCCGCTGCCGGGCCACCGCCGATAATAATCAGATCGTACATTGCGATTCTCCTCACGTTTTATGAGCAGTATAGCCTCTCACATAGCCGAGAAGGGGAAGAATTTGTTATTTTGTATTGCCGTTTCACAACTCGTGCTGCAATTGCGACCCCAGTTTCCGTATCCGGATCGACGCTGGTTGCCGACCGCCGCGTAGGCGACCAGCGTGCGCCCCCGCATCCATATCCTCCAACTACGGTATAATCGCCTTCGTATCCTGGTTCGCTTGCCGATAACAAGATTCACAAGTCGAGACTCAAGCATCAAGTATCAAGTATTAGTGGTACGGAGGATATCGAATGCGTATGCAGCAGACGGCGCTGGAGTATCTGGATCATCACGACGAGCAGCTGTCGTATCTGGCCAGGGAGATCTGGGCGCACCCCGAGATTGCCCTAGAAGAGCGATTTGCCTGCGGGCTGCTGGCGAATGAGCTCGAAGCGGCCGGCTTCACGGTTGAGCGCGGCATTGGCCAGATGCCGACTGCGTTTGTGGCCAGCTGGGGCAGCGGCGCGCCGATCATTGGCATTCTTGGGGAGTACGATGCCTTGCCCGGCCTGTCGCAGCAGCTCGCGGCCGATCGCAGCCCGATCCAGAGCGGCGGCCCTGGGCACGGCTGTGGGCATAACCTATTTGGGGTGGCTTGCCTTGGTGCGGCCATGGCGCTCAAAGCGGCGATGGAGGATCAGCAGATCGCCGGCACTATTCGCTACTACGGCTGCCCGGCCGAGGAGACGCTGGTCGGCAAGACCTTTATGGCTAAAGCCGGGGTCTTTGATGACCTGGATGCGGCGCTGGCCTGGCATCCCGGCGATACCAACACGGTCTGGGCCAGCTCATCACTGGCTATGAACTCGTTCAAGGTCAACTTCCACGGCGTCAGCTCACATGCGGCGGCCGACCCGCATAACGGCCGCAGCGCCCTCGACGGCGCGCAGCTGATGGATATCGGCGTCAACTACCTGCGCGAGCATATCATCCCGGATGCCCGCATTCACAGCGTGATCACCAGCGGCGGGCAAGCGCCCAACGTCGTGCCTGCCTACGCCCAGATCTGGTACTTCGTGCGCGCGCCGCGCCGCGATCAGGTCGCGGAGATCTATGCACGCGTGCTGGATATCGCCAAAGGCGCCGCGCTGATGAGCGGCACGACCTTCGACATCGACTTTGTAACCGGCTGCTCTGAGCTGCTGCCGAACCAGGTGTTCAGGGAACTTTTGCGCCTGGCACGCTGGATCATGCCTTCGAGTTAACGCAGCGCCAGGTTCGCTGCGAGCTTGATCCTGCGATGATCGCCACGCCGCTGTGGGAGCAGATCCTGCCGCATGTTGAGACGCACATGGTCATGCCGGGCTCGACCGAGGTGGGCGACGTGAGCCAGATCACGCCCACCGCACAGCTGACGACCTGCTGCTGGCCGCTGGGAACGCCAGGGCATAGCTGGCAGATCGTGGCATCATCCGGCTCAAGCATTGGATTCAAGGGCATGCTGCTGGCGGCTAAGGCGCTGGCGCTGTCGGGCCTGGATCTGCTGACCCGCCCAGATCTGCTGGCGGCGGCCCAGGCCGAGTTTAAGCGCAAGAAGAACGGCACGCCATATGTCTCTCCGCTACAGGAGGGCGCGACGCCGCATTAGGCCATTTTGACGGCGTGCCGGATATGTGGTAGCTTCGCTCAAGCGATATGCGTGCGGCTCCAATACGCTACGAAGTGAGGAAAACCCATGATCGAAACACCAGATATCGAACGACCGTCGAAGGAGCTGGTTGCCGGGTTAGCCAAGGTCGGCAGCGCCACGGCCAGTGGCGAATTGAGCCGCCTGGGTATTCGCGATCCGCACATCCGTGGCCTGTCGCCCTGGACGCGCGGCAAGACGGTGGCCGGCCCTGCCCTGACGCTCCAGTTCATGCCTAAGCGCGAGGATCTGTATGGCGTCGATGAATACGCCGACCCCGAGCGGCAGCTCCATCGGCATGTGCTCTACCACACCCAGCCGGGCGATATTGTGGTCGTCGATGCGCGCGGCGATATGGGCAGCGGTGTCTTCGGCGAGATGATGCTGACCTACTTCAAGGGCCGCGGTGGCGCCGGCGTGGTGATCGACGGCTGTATCCGCGATTATACGCACGCCCAGGACCTCGATCTGCCAATGTGGCTGAAGGGCGTGACGCCCAACTTTCATACGCAGACGAATATCTTCCCGTTTGCTGTGAACGTGCCGATCGCCTGCAACAACGTGCTGGTGATACCCGGCGATATCATTGTGGCCGACGACGACGGAGTGGTGGTGGTGCCGATCAAGCTGGCGCCCCAGCTGCTGCGCACGGCCGGTGAGCACGCCGAGTGGGAGGAATTTTCGCGCATGCGCCTGGCCGAAGGTGGCGACCTCCGCAAATACTATCCACTGTCGGAAGCGGCGCGGGCTGAATACGAGGCCTGGCGCCGGGAACAAGCGTCGTAGCCGATCGCCGTGAGGTAACAGGTGTTGGGTGTTGGGACTCGAAATCGTGCCCACCCCACATCCAACACCCAACACCCAACACCCAGTACCCGACACCCAACCCCCAACACCTGCGCTGAAAGCGCGCTAAGGAGGCAAGTATGTTCAAACGCCCCTCCCTGATAGCTGTGCTCCTGCTGGCGCTCACTGTGATCGCGCTCCCGGCTCAGGCAGCTTCCAACTACGGCGGGCCGGTGATTGGGCCGCCCGGCCCGATCCAGACTGCGGATCGAACACCGACCCGATCGGTCAGCGATCGCTGGATCGTGCGGCTCAACGATCCGCCGCTCGCGCAGGCGCGCGGCATCAGCCCTGGTTTCGTGGCCATGACACTCGGAACCACCGCCGATGGCAAACTACAGCTCGATAGCCCGGCTGCCCAGCAATACCGTGCCGCGCTGGAGCAGCAGCAGGTCAGCGTATTTGCGCAGATCCAGCGCGCGCTGCCGGGGGCACAGCTCCAGCGCCGCTATCAGATCGTCTTCGACGGCCTGTCGGTCGCGCTCCCCGGCGTGGCCGCAAGTGTCGCGATCGAGCGACTGCGGGCCATGCCCGGTGTGGCCGATGTCTACCCCGAACAGCGCTACCAGCTGAGCATGTACGCCAGCATCCCGCAGATCGGCGCGGACAAACTGTGGAACAGCCGGCTGATCGGCGGCCAGCAGAATGCCGGCAAGGGCATCAAGATCGCGATCATCGACAGCGGCATCAAGATCGATAATCCGTTCTTCAATCCGGCCGGGTTCAGCTACCCGCCCGGCTACCCCAAGGGCGACACGGCCCATACCACACCCAAGGTGATCGTGGCGCGGGCCTACTTTCGCCCCGACCTGCCGCCATTAGCCGGCGAGGAGTCGCCTGAGCCCGGCCCGGCAGCTTCGAGCCACGGCACCCACGTGGCCGGCACGGCGGCCGGTGTGGCGAATACCAGCGCGACGATCCGCGGGCTGACCGAGGTGATCTCCGGTGTGGCGCCGCGCGCCTACCTGATGAACTACAGGGTGTTCTACGAAAACGACTCGCCGTTCACCGGGCAGTCATTTACGACCGAGTCGCTCGCGGCGCTTGAGGACGCGGTGGCCGACGACGCCGACGTGATCAGCAATAGCTGGGGTGGGCGCCCCGATGTCGATCCGCACTTCGATCCGATCGTGATCGCGGCCGAGGCGGCCGTGGACGCGGGCGTGACGGTGATCTTTTCGGCTGGCAACGATGGCCCGAGCCCGAGCACGGCCGGCTCGCCCGGTTTCAGCGATAAGTTGATCACTGTGGGCGCCACCACCTCGGCTAAGACGATCGCCAGCGGCTATGTCGATGTGACGGCGCCCGATGGCGTGCCGGATACGCTCAAGCAGCTGCGCTTCGGAACGGCGGCCTTCGGCCCGCCGATCAAGGATAATCTGTTTGGCCCAGCGCCCTACCTGCCGGTGGTGGCGCTCGGCGTGCCAAGCCTGGCCTGCGATCCGCTGCCGGCAGGGTCGCTGAGCGGCCAGGTTGCGCTGATCGAGCGCGGCATCTGCCCATTCAGCCTGAAAGTCTTCAATGCCCAGCAGGCCGGCGCCATCGCGGCAATGATCTACAACTCGGAGGCCGGTGGCGAGGCGCTGATTCAAATGGCGGCCGGTCTGCATGCCGATGAGGTTACCATCCCGGCGATCTCGCTGCCGCACTCGGTCGGCCTGGCCATGATCGACTGGTATAGCAAGGCCGGCGGGGCGGCGCGCGTGCAGATCGACCCGCGCCCGCGCGTGATCGACCAGGCCCCCGATGTGCTGGCGCCGTTCAGCTCGCGTGGGCCGACCTTCCAGCACAGCCTGAAGCCGGATATCGTGGCGCCGGGCGTCAACATCCTTTCGTCGGGCTTTGCCGATGGTGAGGGCATCCAGAAGCATCTCGGCTTCGGCATCGTGTCGGGCACCAGCATGGCCACGCCGCATGTGGCCGGCGCGGCTGCCCTGCTCAAGCAGATCCACCCCCGCTGGTCGCCGGCCGATATCAAATCGGCGCTGATGTCGACCGCCGTCGCCGATATCTGGCTCGACCTCGACCACACCAAGCCGGCCAGCGTGCTCGATCGCGGAGCCGGGCGCATTGAGGTCGATCGCGCGGCCAGCCCGGGCCTGCTGTTCGATCGGCCGGCGCTCTCGTTCGGCACTATCAGCGCGCCGCCCGGCCAGCCGGCGCACGCCGCGCTGACGGTGAGCGCCCGCAATATTTCGGGCCAGCGCCAAACCTACACGCTGACCACCCAGCGCAGCGGCGGCGCCGACTTTGGCATCGGCGTATCGGCGCCATCGATCACGATCGGTGCTGGCGCGGTGGCGCGCTTCGACGTGTCGATCGATCTGCCGGCCGGTGCAGCGCCAGGCGATTACCAGGGCCAGGTCGATCTGCAAGGCCCCGGCGGCGATGCCGCGCACCTGCACCTGCCGCTGTGGGCGCGGCTGGCGCCGGCCGAGCGTAGCCCCAGCAAGGTGCTGCTTATCGACAACGACGGCAGCAGCAGCCTGGGCCTGCCCGACTACTCGGGCTACTACGGCAACGCGCTGGGCGAGCTGACTGTCCCGTTCACATACCTGGATGTCGACAAACTAGCCGGGCAATCGCAGACACTGCCAGACATCAGCGAGCTGCAAAAGTACGAAATCGTGATCTGGTTCACTGGCGACTACTTCCTGCCCAGCGGCGCGGCAGCTGTGCCCACCCCGCTGACCGAGGCCGACCAGGATGTGCTGATCGCCTACCTGCAGGGCGGCGGCAACCTGATCGCGACCGGCCAGAACCTGGCCGAGGCTTCGGACATCAACCGCAACCCGCCCGACGACCCGCGCTACTTCCGTTCGGATCTGTATCACGCGTACCTGGGCGCCCGCTTCGTGCAAGATGACATCTTCACCCACACCACCACGCTGGAGCGCAGCGCGACCGGCACCGCCGCACAGGCCTGGCTGCCCGGCATGGTGATCGACCTGAGCGCGCCCGCCGGCAAGGATGCCCGCCTGAGCGACAAAACCGGCGCCGGCAACCAGGTCTCGATCGACGAGACAACCGTGATCGACACCGACCCGCGCCAGCCCGATAAATTCACCACGGCGATCCTGCGCGCGAACAGCACGAACAACCAGGCGGCCGGAAGCATTGCGCTGAACCGCGCGGCCGAGCCGACGCTGGAGCAGCCCGCGACCGCGATCCCGTATCGCAGCACCTACCTGGCCTTCGGGCTCGAGGGCGTGCGCAACGACACCGGCGCTACCACGCGCCAGCAGCTGCTGCAAAACCTGCTGTACTGGCATGTGGATCGACCGACCGTGCGCGTCAGCGGCCCGGTCACGGTTTCCGGCCCCACCCAGCTTGCAACCTTTAACGCGGCCGCCGAGACAAATACGCCGGCGACGTTTGTGCGCTACCGCTGGGATTTCGGCGATGGCTCGCCGATCCTGGAGACCGATCAGGCCACTGTCGTGCATCAGTACGCCAAGGCCGGCACCTACCAGGCGCGCGTCGAGGCCACCGATAGCTGGGGCCATCGGGCGATCGCCTCCGGCCAGGGCCCGAGCACGGCCGGCCAGGGATCGACGCCAGCCAAGCCGGCGGCTGGCGCTCAGGGGCCGGCGGTGACGTTCCCCGCGACCGGGCAGTCCCTCCAGGGCCGCTTTCTGGATTACTGGCGCGGCAACGGCGGGCTGGCGGTGTTCGGCTACCCGATCACCGCGCAATCCGGCGCGCCGCTGACGCAGGCGTTCGAGCGCGCGCGCTTCGAGTACCACCCCGAAAACCCGGCGCCCTACGACGTGCTGCTCGGCCGGCTAGGGGTCGAAGCGCTCCAGGCGCAGGGCCGCGACTGGCAGACATTCGATACTGTCGCTAGCGCGCCGGCCGGCTGCCGCTATTTCGCGGAGACCAGGCATAGCCTGTGCGGAGCGTTCGCGGCCTACTGGCAGAGCCATGGGTTGGAATTCGACGGCCGGCGCGGGACGACGTTCAACGAAAGCCTGGCGCTGTTCGGCATGCCGATCAGCCAGCCGCAGGAGGAAACGATCGAGGCCCGGATTGTGCTGGTGCAATGGTTTGAGCGCGCGCGCTTCGAGTACCACCCCGAGAACCAGGCGCCGTATGATCTGTTGCTCGGGCGGCTGGGCAGCGCTCTCGATAGAGGAACGCCCTAGTGCGCTTTCAGCGCACCTTCTCGCTCTGAACGAGCAGGAACCGGAGGTATCCCGATGACCGACCAAGCACCCAGCGAGGTCACGAATCTCGATGGCTACGGCTACCCTGCGCTGCCGTGGAGCCGGCCGCGCGACCTCCTCGCCGCCGGCCCGACGCAGCCCGACAGCGCGTTCTTCCTTGGCACGGCGCGACCGGACGGCCGCCCGCACGCCGCCGGGATCGGCGCCCTGTGGCTCGACGGCGATCTCTATTTCACGAGCGGGCCAGCGACCCGCAAGGCGCGCAATCTGGCGGCCAACCCGGCCTGTACGATCTCGGTCCGGCTGGAGGGCATCGACCTCATCCTCGAAGGCGACGCGACCAGGGTCGCCGATCGGCCGACGCTA
>WNFV01005047.1_pt1 | contig 16071 bp, 16 predicted proteins | sample 5400101 | NCBI WGS metagenome assembly WNFV01 (sample SAMN13153361, study PRJNA577476) | soil metagenome | isolation source: 115 cm soil or saprolite under grassland replicate 1 | place: USA:California | collected 2016-06-15
CGAACAGCTCGTCCAGGGTGCCGAACCCGCCGGGCATCACCACGAAGCCCTGCGCGTACTTCACGAACATCATCTTGCGGGTGAAGAAGTAGCGGAAGTTGATCCCGATGTCGACCCACTCGTTCAGGCCGCTCTCGAACGGCAGCTCGATACCGAGCCCGACCGAGACGCCGTCGGCCTGCGAGGCTCCCTTGTTCGCCGCCTCCATCACACCCGGACCGCCGCCGGTGATGACGGCGAACCCGGCGCCGACCAGCTTGCGGCCGAGCTCCTCGGCGGCGGCATACATCGGGTCGTCCGTCTTCGTCCGCGCCGACCCGAACACGCTGATCGCCGGCCCGAGCTCGGCGAGCATCCCGAATCCCTCGATGAACTCCGACTGGATCCGCAGCACCCGCCACGGGTCGGTGTGCACCCAGTCGGAGGGTCCGCGGCTGTCCAGCAGCCGCTGCTCCGAGGTCGAGGTCTGGACCTGCTTGCGCCGCATCACGACGGGTCCACGCTGCGACTCCGGCGGCCGGTCCGGGTGGATCGAAGGATCTGTCATACGACCAAATCTAAAGCGCGGGCCCCTGGAACGCCGGTCAGGCCAGCCAGGCGCGCAGGCGGCGCTCGACCTCGACGATATGCGCCTCCGGGACGAACTCGGCCTGGGTGTGCGCGAGCTGTGGGTCCCCTGGCCCGTAGTTGACCGCCGGGATCCCGAGCGCGGTGAACCGGGCCACATCGGTCCAGCCGAACTTCGGCGTCACCTGTCCCCCGACCGCCTCGGCGAACGCCGCCGCGGCCGGCCGGCTCAGCCCGGGCAGCGCCCCCGGCGCGGAGTCCCGCAGCTCCACATCGAACCCTCTGAACACCTCCCGCAGGTGCGCCACAGCCCCGTCCTCGGACCGGTTCGGCGCGAACCGGTAGTTCACGCTCACCCGGCATTCGTCCGGCAGCACGTTGCCGGCGACACCGCCGGAGATCCCGACCGCGTTCAACCCCTCGCGGTACTCCAGCCCGTCGATCAGCACTCGCCGCGGCTCGTACGACGACAGCCGCGTGAGCACCTCGGCCGCGTCGTGGATCGCGTTGTGCCCCATCCACCAGCGCGCCGAGTGCGACCGGGTCCCGCGGGTGATCACGTCGGCCCGCATGGTGCCCTGGCAGCCCGCCTCGACGACGGCGTTCGACGGCTCCATCACGACCGCGAACACGCCCTCCAGCAGGTCCGGCCGGGCGGCGGCGAGCCTGCCGAGCCCGTTGCGCTCGGCCTCGACCTCCTCGCAGTCGTAGAACACGTACGTGATGTCCCGGTTCGGTGCGTCCAGCGACCCCGCCAGCCGCAGCGCGACCGCGACGCCGCCCTTCATGTCGCACGCACCGAGCCCGTGCACCATGCCGTCGGCCCGCCGTGACGGCAGGTTCGCGTTCACCGGCACCGTGTCGAGGTGCCCCGCGACGACGATCCGCTCGGCCCGGCCGAGATCGGTGCGCGCGACGACCGTCCCGCCGTGCCGGCTGACGCTCAGATGGGGGTACGACGACAGCGCCGCCTCGACCGCGTCCGCGATCTCCCGCTCGTTGCCGCTCACCGACTCGATGTCGACCAGCGCGGCCGTCAGCTCCGGCCCGGACAGGCTCAGGTCCAGCTTCATGCCGCACCCTCACCCTCGGCCGGCGCGGGCAGGAACACGCAGAACTCGTTGCCCTCCGGGTCCGCGCAGACGTGCCAGCCGATCTCGGGATCACGCTCCCGCAACAGCGTCGCGCCGGCGTCCAGCACAGGCTGCAGTTCGTCGGCGGACACGTCCCAGTGCACCCGGTTCTTGACCGTCTTCGGCTCCGGCACCGGGTTGTACACCCAGTAGCTGAACGGCGACCCCGGCACGCCCTCGATCCACCACCACGGCTTGTCGTCGCGATGGCCGACCTCGCCGCCGAGCACGCCCGCCCACCACTTCGCCTGTTTCTCGGGGTCGGCGGAGTCCACCACGATCTCGAAGGCCTTGTACGACGGGACCTCGTCGCGCACGAACGCGCAGAACTCCCCGCCCTCCGGATCGGCCATCACGGTCCAGTGCTGGGTCTCCGACGCCGGGGTGACCACGGTCGCGCCGAGCGCGATCAGGTCGTCGAGCGCCGCGGTCGCCACGTCCAGGTGCACGCGGTTCTTCACCGTCTTGGCCTCCGGGACGGTGTTGATCCAGACCGTCTTCTCGGACCGGTCACCGACCAGCACGGTCGGGTTGTCGGCCGGCGAGCCGAGGCCGAGCACGTGCCTCCAGAAGTCCGCCATCAGCGGGTTGTCGTTCGCGTCGATGCACAGGTCCTGGTAGCGCGCCACGGTCATGAGAAGAAGGCTAGAGCCTCCCGCCGACGCCGCGTTCGCAGCAGCACCCACAGCCGCGCGTCTCAACCATCGGATCGTCGCTGAGTCGTTCCCCTGTATAGTTTGGTCATGTCGAGGCCTTCGAAGGTCGCGGAGAGAACGTCAGGCCTGCTGCCAGGCCCTTCCGGCACCGTTCGGTTGCGACGCTCCGGACCTTCGAAGGTCTCGTCACATTCCTCCCGGTGGCCACCAGGGATAGTCGTCCATGTGCTCGGATGTGCCATCACCTTGAAGCCATAACCCCAGGTCTTGCCTCCCACTCGGCGAATCTGATGACGCACCGCGAGGATATGGTGCTCCTCGTAACCGCCGAACTCGTCCTCGCACAGTGCGGCGTTCAGCATGCCGGCATACAGATCAGCGGCCTGTAGGCCGTCCAACTGGCCCATAGCCCGGAACTTGGGATCGCTCCGCAGCAAATGCCAGGGCATCCAGGCAGGTCCCTGCTGACGCTTGCGTCGAAAGTAAGCCAGCGTCTCGCCATGGTCGAAGCCGCGGACATGGCCGAAGTTCACCACCACGTCCCGCGGGCCTCCCAGCCAGTCCTTCGCACTGAGCAGGATCCGCTCCAACACGAGTCCTGCCACATAGTTGTAGAGACGACCTGATCCTTCATCAGGGCCGACTGAAGAGGGATCGCGGCCTTCTCGAAGATGACGTAGTTGAGGACGATGTTCGGCACGGCGGCCAGTTCGCGCGTCACATAGGCTCGGCGCGCGTACTTCTTGACGTGATCGATCCAGTGCAAGGGCTTGGTGACCGGAACGTTCAGTTGCGCTCGGCAACGCGCCACCGCCGCGCGAAGTGCGGGTTCGTCCTCGTCGGCCACAACGATCGCAGCCATGGCAAAGTGTCTGGACGACTTCGCAGACGTGCCGCGATCTCCGGTTTCATCGACGTAGGCACGCACGAGCTGTAGCTGGTTGGTCACCGGACGGAGTCTAGAGCCCACTGCCGACAACCGGTCGGTACGGTGAAATGGCACATACCCGGGTGCGAGCGGCAGCGAAAGGCACGCCACCTCGCAGGCTCCTTGCGGTCGTCTGGCAGGCTTTCCGGCATGACTGATGCGCCTTCGACCGATCACTCCCGCGCCTGGGGTTTCGGCCTCGCGACCGTTACCGAGTCCGGAGCCGTGCTGGACACCTGGTATCCGGCGCCGGAGCTCGGCGAGGCCCCGCAGGACGCCGAGGCGCCGGCCGAGCTGCTGGCCGCCGAGGGCAAGGACGAGGTGCGGCAGGTCCGTCGTACCGTCGTGAAGTCAGCGATCACGCTCGGTGAGGCACCGGCGAGCGTCGAGGACGCCTACCTGCGGCTGCACCTGATCTCGCACCGGCTGGTCAGGCCACACGGGCTGAACCTCGACGGCATCTTCGGCGCACTGCCGAACAACGCCTGGACCTCACTCGGCCCGGTGCCGGCCGAGGAGGTCGAGCAGACCCGGCTGCGGGCCCGCACGGCCGGCCTGCACCTGGTCGTGACGAGCGTGGACAAGTTCCCGCGGATGACCGACTACGTGGTGCCGTCCGGGGTGCGGATCGGGGACGCGGACCGGGTCCGGCTGGGCGCGCACCTGGCCGAGGGCACCACGGTGATGCACGAGGGCTTCGTGAACTTCAACGCCGGGACGCTCGGCACGTCGATGGTCGAGGGCCGGATCGTGGCCGGGGTCGTCGTCGGCGACGGCAGCGACATCGGCGCGGGCGCGTCGATCATGGGCACGCTGTCCGGCGGCGGCAAGGAGGTCGTCAGCATCGGCCGGCGCTGCCTGCTCGGCGCGAACGGCGGGATCGGCATCTCGCTCGGCGACGACTGCGTCGTCGAGGCGGGCCTCTACGTCACCGCCGGCACCAAGGTCACCCTGCCGGACGGCACGGTCGTCAAGGCCCGCGAGCTGTCGGGGCAGAACGGCCTGCTGTTCATCCGCAACTCGGTCACCGGCGCCGTCGAGGTCCGGCCGCGCACCGGCGAGGGCATCGCGCTGAACGAGGCGCTGCACGCGAACGCATGACGCGACGCCGGATCGTCGCCGTGGTCGCCGGCCTGCTCGCCCTCGCGACCGCCGCCGGCCTCGCCGCCGTGTGGCTGTCCGGCAAGAACCTCGGCGACCTCAACCCGCTGCCCGCGCCCGAGGAGTGCGTCGCGCACGCCGGCGGCAACACCGTCGTGCTCGACCTGGACCAGGCCCGGAACGCGGCGGTCATCGCGGGCGTCGCGGTACGGCGCGGGCTGCCGGCCAGGGCGGTCACGATCGCGCTGGCCACGGCGTACCAGGAGTCGAAGCTGCGCAACCTCGGCTACGGCGACCGGGACTCGCTGGGCCTGTTCCAGCAGCGCCCGTCGATGGGCTGGGGCACACCGGAGCAGATCCGGAACCCGCACTACGCTTCCGGCCGGTTCTACGACGCGCTGGTGAAGATCAGGAACTACCAGTCGCTGCCGATCACGGTCGCGGCGGACAAGGTGCAGCGCAGCGCGTTCCCGAAGGCGTACGCCGACCACGAGGCCGACGCCCGGGTGCTCGCCTCCGCCCTGACCGGGTACTCACCGGCCGGGTTCAGCTGCGTGGCGCGGCCGCAGAAGGCCCTGAACCGCCAGCCGGCCGGCCGCAACGGCCTCACCAAGCGCGCCGACACCGTGCGCAGGGACTTGCTCACGACGTTCGGCAGGCTGCCGACCGGTGGCTACCAGCCGGGCGGTGTGAAGACCGGGCACGTGAGCGGCTCGGCGCACTACGACGGCCGCGCGGTGGATGTCTTCGTCCGGCCGGTCACCGCGCAGAACAAGCGCCGCGGCTGGGCCTACGCGCAGTACCTCGTCGCCAGCGCGAAGACGTACGACATCCAGACCGTCATCTTCGACGACCACGTATGGCGGGCCGGCAGCGAGGACGGCTGGCAGCCCTACACAGCACCGCAGCGTGCCGGGAACCCGGACACGCTGCGGCATCTCGACCACGTCCACCTGGACGTGGTCGCCGGCGACTGACGGCGGCTACTCGGCGGTCTCCTGTGGCGGGAGGGCGGCGACGATCGGGTGGTCTTTGTCGATCTTGCCGAGCTTCGACGCGCCACCGGGCGAGCCGAGGTCGGCGAAGAAGTCGACGTTCGCGGTGTAGAAGTCCTTCCACTGCTCCGGGGTGTCGTCCTCGTAGTAGATGGCCTCCACCGGGCACACCGGCTCGCACGCTCCGCAGTCGACGCACTCGTCGGGGTGGATGTAGAGCATCCGGTTGCCCTCGTAGATGCAGTCGACGGGGCACTCCTCGACACACGCGAGGTCCTTAAGGTCCACACAAGGCTGCGCGATGACGTAGGTCACTGACTCCTCCTATGGCGAGCATCCGCCGGTGCCTCGGCCGGAGCGGTGCAGGCGAAAGCTGTTGCTGTCGTATTTAGTATGACGCTGGTACGACGTCCACTCTGCCAGGAGCCCGTATCGTGACAGCACAGGTCCCCCGCCTGAACCGAGGTGATGTCGGCCACCGCGTCGTCGTGCGGCACCGGCTGCCCGAGCCGCGGGACGGCGCCACGCTGACCGACGTGGTCGGCGTGCTGGAGTCGTACGACGACGAGGCCCTGGTCGTACGACGGGCCGACGCGAGCACCGAGGTCGTCCGGCACCACGACGTGGCCGCCGCGAAGACCGTCCCGCCGGTGCCGCTGCGCCGGGTCGACACCGACGCGATCCTGCTCGCCGCCGCGCTCGGCCGTCCGGCGGCCGAGACCCGGCGCCTCGGGGACTGGTTGCTCAGGGCATCTGAAGGCTGGACCGGACGGGCCAACTCGGTCCTCCCCTACGGCGACCCCGGCATGCCGGCGGAGGAGGCGCTGCGGCGAGCCGCGGACTTCTACCGGACCCGGGACCTGCCGCCGCGCGCGCTCACGCCGCTCGGCTCCCCCGCCGAGGACCTGTTCCGCGGCGCCGGCTGGGTGGAGGCCCGGCCGCACGACGGCGACGCGCTGGTGCTGCACACGACGCTCGACCTGGTCAACGCCACGCCGCCGGTCGCCGTCGACGTCTGCGAGGCGCCGGACGAGGACTGGTTCGGGGTGCTGTTCCAAGGTGCGGAGCCGCCCGCGGCCGCCCGCACGGTGCTGACCGGCGCTCCGCGCGCCGCGTTCGCCTGGGTACGCCTGGACGGCCACACCGTCGCCGTCGCCCGCGGAGCACTTACCGGGCACTGGCTCGGCGTCGACAGCGTGCACGTGCGGGCCGGCTACCGCCGCCGCGGGCTCGGTACGGCGCTGCTGCGCGCCCTGGCTCGCTGGGGTGGCGCGCACGGCGGGCGTCGTACCTATATCGAGGTCGAGGAGGACAACCGCGCCGCGCTGGCGACGTACACCGGTCTCGGCTACCGCGAGGCATACCGCTACCGCTACCTGACCACGCCCGACGCGTCATCCGCGAGGCACTAAGGTCGGCGGCATGACGGACAGCGTGCGGGGGCGGGACTATCCGGGCGACTTCGAGGGCGTGCCGCGGCTGGTGTACGCGCCGCACCCCGACGGGGACGCCGATCCGGGCGAGATCGTCTGGACCTGGGTGCCGTACGAGGAGGACCACACGCGCGGCAAGGACCGCCCGGTGCTGGTGATCGGCGCCGACGGGCCCTGGCTGCTGGCGCTGATCCTGACCAGCAAGGACCACGATCGCGACGCCGCCGACGAGGCGCGGCACGGCCGGGTGTGGATGGACGTCGGCAGCGGCGCCTGGGATGCGCATGGCCGGCCGAGCGAGGTGCGCCTGGACCGGGTGCTGCGGATCGACCCGCGCACGGTACGGCGCGAGGGCGCCACGATCGACGCCGGCATCTTCGCCCAGGTCGCGGAGGGTGTCCGCGGCCTGGGCTGACGCGATGTCCGGACTCAGCCGCCGCTGGTGGTCGGCGGCGGTGTGGTCGGCGGCGTCGTCGTCGGCTTCGGGCCGCAGACGACCTTGTCGGCCGGGTTGTAATGCGTGTGGAAGGTCTCGGTCCTGACCCGCTGGCCGTTCTTGCTGAAGTAGCGGTAGACCTTGACGTCGAAGCCCGGCACCGGGTCGTGCGTCTCGCACTTCTCGCTGGTGTCGTAGATGACTCCGGCCTGCTTGATGTTGTACCGCGCCGACTTGCCCGCGGTGATGTCCCACACCTTGGTGCTCCAGATCCGCACCGTGATGCTGCCCCGGTTCCCCGGTGAGGAGCGGTGGAAGCCGGTCTCCACCAGCGCGCCGTACGGGCTGTCGTCCTGGAACTTCATGTCCAGCGACGGCCACGCCACGGTCGCCTCGCGGCCCTCCGGGTAGCGGCTGATGTAGAAGCTGTGCGGCTTGTGCTGGATGTCCTTGAAGCCCGCGAAGAACATCGCGTTGAACGTGGTGGTCGCGGACTGCGAGACACCGCCGCCGAGGTCCTTCTCCAGCACGCCGTGGTTGATGATCCAGCCCTCGGCGAAGCCGTTCTCCTTGGTCCGCTCGCCGACCAGCTTGTTCAGGCTGAAGATGTCGCCGGGCTTCAGCAGCGCGCCGTTGATCCGGCTGGCCGCCCTACCGATGTTGATGTTGCGGTAGTCGGCGTGCGGGAAGTAGGTGGTGAACTCACCGACCACCTCCCTGATGCCGAGCTTCTGCGCGGCCTCGGTGGTGAACTCGGCCTTCTTCGCGGTCAGCTCGACCGCCGCGTGCCGTTCGCCCTCCGGCTTCGGCAGCAGGCCGAGGATGGCGGGCATCACCTTGTCGCGGGCGACCACCTTGCCGTCCACCGACGGTACGACGGTGGGCCGGCCGCCGGAGATCACCACGGTCGCGTCCTTCGGCAGGACCTCGACACCCTTGAACTCCCCGGCGATCACCGGTTCCAGCTTCGCCATGTCCAGCTTCGGCGTGTAGCTGCCGTCGGAGTTCACCGTCAGCGAGAGCGCGGGCGCGATCTGCTCCGGCTGCAGCAGCGCGCCGTTGTCGCCCACCGTCAGCTTGACCGGCCCGGACATCGCCGGCTCGGCGTACTCCTTCATCGCCTTGGCGAGGGCCTCGGCGTTCACCTTCGGCTCGGACTTGCTGATCTCGAGCGGAGTCGGGTCGCCACCGGCCGGGAAGGCCTCCTTGATCGCCGCGGCGGCGACCTCGGTGTCGAGCTTGATGCCCTCGGCCGGCGGGTGCTGGGTGGCCTTCGCGTTCTCGAACGTGATGCTGCCCTCGGTCGGCGCCTGGCCGACCTGCTTGCTGAGCCGTGCGGCGGTGGCCTTGAGCTTGTGCTCGTCGGCAGCCACCACCGGCTCGATCGCCGAGCCGCCGGTCAGCACGGTCCAGATCCGCGCAGGGTTCAGGCTGTGGCCCGCGCCGGTCTTGTCGATCGTCGCGTCGACGTCGACGGTCAGCCCGGCGGTCGACGGCTTGATCACGTAGGTCTTGCCGTTGGCACTGAGCTTCACCGGCTCACCGGCCTTCGACTTGAGCGCGTCGCTCAGCCTGGCCTTGGCCGCGTCCTTGGAAAGGCCGCCGAGCTTTACGCCGAGCACCGTGGTGTCACCGGGTACCTTGCCACCGGTGAACGCATACAGCACGCCGTACAACAGCGCGAGAACCCCGAGTCCCGCAGCGGCGATGATCGCCGCGAGCCGCTTCGTCCCGACCACCGGCCCGAATCCTCCTGACTCGACCATCAAAGGGCAACCGGCACATCGTACGGGAAGTTGCGCGGTCAATCGCCACTGACAACCACTGAGACAAGCCCGTTATGTGCGCTGCGTCACCGTGGCCGCTCGGGCCGCTTCACCCCGTAACGCCCGTTGAGGTAGACGAGCGCCTCCGGCCCGGCCGTCTCGTCGACCCCGAGGCTCAGCACCTCACCGACCACGATCGTGTGGTCACCCCCGTCGTACGTCGCCCAGGTGCGGCACTCCAGCCACGACAGCGCGCCGCCGACCACCGGGCAGCCGGTCTTCGGCGCCGGCGCGATCGGCACGCCGTCGAACTGGGTCAGCAGGTCCCGGCCGGAGCGGGCGAACCGGTCCGCGAGCGGCTGCTGGTCGCCCGCCAGCACCGACGCCGCCCACGACCCGCACGCCAGCATCGCGTCGTGCATCCGCACGCCCTTGTCCACGCACACCAGCACCAGCGGCGGATCCAGTGACACGGAGGTGAAGGCGTTGGCCGTCATCGCGTGCGGGACACCGTCCTGCAGCGTGGTGACGACGGTGATCCCGGACGCGAACCGGCCCAGGGCGGCGCGGAAGCCGGCGGGATCGACGGGCGTGCTCACCCGGCAAACCTTAGAGCCCGGCGAAGAGGTCGCGCTCCAGGCCGTCGGCATCCGGGACGGCGACGCCCTTCACCAGGCGGTATGCCTCGCTGGACCAGATCGAGCTGCCGGCCTCGTTGGACAGCGCGAAGAACCCGCCGTCCACGGTGATCTGGGTGGCGTGCGCCTTCATCGCGTTCGCCTTGCGCTCGAAGTACTCCGGGCCGTCGATCTCGCAGGTGATCAGCCGGTCCGGGGTCAGGAACGGCGGCATCGGCCCGTCCGGGTCAAGCCCCTGCATCGTGGTCGTGTCGCCCGTGTCCCGCAGCCGGCGCAGGCCCTCCCGGAAGGTCGACTCACGGGTCGCTACCCAGTAGATCTTCGCGATGTCGTGCGGCTCGCCCAGCTCCTCCTTGTACGACGGAGCCGCCGCGAGCTGTGCCGCGTACATCGCGACCCGGTGCGCCTGGATGTGGTCCGGGTGGCCGTAGTTGCCCCACTCGTCGTACGTCACCAGCACCTGCGGCCGCACCTCGCGGATGACCGTCACCAGGTCGTCCGCGGCGACCCGCAGGTCGGTGCGCCAGAACGTGTCCGGTCGCGGGTCCGGCGGGGCCGCGGCTCCCCCGGACTCGTCCCACACCATCCCGGTGTCGCGGTAGCGGCCCTCACCGCCGAGGAAGCGGAAGTCCGTCACACCCAGCTCGGCCATCGCCGCGGCCAGCTCGGTGACCCGGTGCGGGCCGAGCTCGTCGGTCTGGTCCGAGGCCAGGTGCGCCAGCTCCGGCACCAGCACCTCGCCCTCCTCGCCGAGCGTGCAGGTCACCAGCGTCACGCCGGCGCCCTCCTCGACGTACCTGGCCATGGTGATGCCGTTGTTGATGGACTCGTCATCGGGATGCGCGTGCACCAGCAGCAGCCGGCGCGCGGGTCGGTCGGTCATAACGGCCAGCGTACGACGGCGGCCAACGTGCGAAGGGGCGGTGCCGGTCGCCCGGCACCGCCCCTCGCGGATCGTTCAGATCACTCGATCGTTAGGATCAGCCGACCTTCTTCAGTCCGACCTGGGTGTAGTCGGGGTAGCCACCGAACAGCTGGTGCGCGTAGAAGTCGGTGATGTTGCCACCGTTCACGTAGACGCTCAGGTCCTTGACCGTCGGGACCAGCGGAGCGGTCTTCATGATGTCCGCGTAGGCCTTCTTCCACGTGTCGAGGGCCTTCGCGCGGTCCTTCTCGGTGGATGCCGCGGCGATCTGGTCCCAGCCGGCGGTCGACCGGCTGTAGTTGTTCTGCGCGGCCTTGCCCGGCGACGAGGTGTCCGGGCCGAGAACCGGCGCGACGACCGACAACAGCGACGGCCAGTCGAAGCACCAGCCGGCGGTGACGAGGTCGGTCGCGGACGCGTCGTTCTGCTGCGTCGAGTAGTAGTTGGCACCCGGGATCTTCTTGATCTCGACGTTGACGCCGATCGCCTTCCAGGACGCCTGCGCCGCCACGGCCGCCTTCGTCGCCACCTTGGTGTCGGAGGCACCGAGCACGAGCTTCTCACCCTTGTACCCGGCCTCGGTCAGCAGCTGCTTCGCCTTCGCCGGGTCACCGGCCAGCGGCACCTTGAACGTCGACTCCGGCTCGTAGCCGTCCATGGTCTCCGGGATCAGCGAGTCGACTTCCTTGGCCAGCCGCTCGCCACCGCGACCGTCGCGGTACGCGGTCCGGTCGAGGCCGTAGTACAGGGCCTCGCGCAGCTTCTGGTTCTTCAGCAACGTGTGTTGCTCGTTGAACGCGATGTAGCGCCGGCAGAAGTCCTCGCTGTTGACGACCCGGTCCTTGACCGCCGCCGAGCTCGTCTTGGCGATGTTCTCGGCCTGCACGCCGTCCATCCCGATCGAGCTCTGGTCGGCGACGCCGTTCGCGAGCAACCGCGCGTCGACCGTCGCGGGGTCGTCACCGAACTTGAAGATGAACTTGTCCGGCAGCGCCTTGCGGACGTCGTCGGTCTTCTGGTCCCAGTTCGTGTTGCGGACCAGGACGAGCTGCTTGTTCCGCGTGTAGGTCTCGATCTTGTACGGCCCGGTGGAGACCGGCTTGTTGTCGTACTGGGTCTTGGTGTCCTTGGCCTGCGGGACCGGCGAGAACGTGTACATCGACGCCGTCATGTCGAACTCCGACACCGGCAGCCGCAGCTTGAACACGATGGTCTTGTCATCGGGCGTCTCGATCGCCGTGCAGCCCTTGCCGCCGTTGTTGCCGGCGACGTACGGGCCCTTGTAGTCCTTGCAGTCCAGGTACTCGTGACCGTACGGCGCGCCCTCGGCCAGGTCCGGCGAGAACGACCGCTCGACGCCGTACTTGATGTCCTTGGCCGTGACCGCGCTGCCGTCCTCGTACTTGAGGCCGTCCTTGAGGTGGAAGGTCCAGGTCTTCAGGTCGTCGGACGACTCCCACTTCTCGGCCAGGTCAGGCTTCAGGTTCGCCTTATTCGCCTTGCCGTCCCACTGGAAGACCGTCAGCGTCCGGGTGATCAGCGCGCCGATCGCGCCGGAGTCAGTGACATAGTTCCGCTGCGGGTCGAGGTGCTCGACGTCGGTCTCGTGGTAGGCCGTCACTGTGCCGCCCTTGACGGCCCCGGCGCCGCCACCGCCGCCACCTCCCCCGCCGCCGCCTTCGTTGTCTCCCCCACATGCCGCCAGCGCCAGGGCCAGCGCAAGACCAGTGGCCACTACCGGCCCGACTCGCTTGACGTGAGTCATGCCCATCCCTCTTTCCTGGGTCAGTCGGGCATCGCGTCACAGATCTCCTGGACGCGTACCCCGAGACTGGATCGCCCGTCATCTACTCACGGATCGAAACACGCGTGCAATGAATCACATCCGCCAGTGACCGGATCGTGACCCCTTCAATGCCTACGCTTCACCTGAGCAGTCGTGCACGCTCCTGCACACTGTTGCGCGATCAGATGACGTCGCGCTCCTCCGGGAAGTGGCAGGCCGCGCGGTGCCCCGGCGCGCCGATCTGCAGCAGCGGCGGCTCCTGCTCGGCGCAGATCTCCTGCGCCTTCCAGCACCGGGTCCGGAACCGGCACCCGGTCGGCGGGTTCAGCGGGCTCGGCACGTCCCCGGTCAGCCGGATCCGCTCCCGGTTTGCCGCCGCGTCCGGGTCCGGCTCGGGTACGGCGGACAGCAGCGCGTGCGTGTACGGGTGCCGCGCGTGGTTGTACAGCTCGTCCCGGTCGGCGATCTCCACGATCTTGCCGAGGTACATGACCGCGACCCGGTCGGAGATGTGCCGGATCACCGACAGGTCGTGCGCGATGAACAGGTACGCCAGATTCAGGTCGTCCTGCAGGTCCTCGAGCAGGTTCACGATCTGCGCCTGGATCGACACGTCGAGCGCGGACACCGGCTCGTCGCACACGATCAGCTTCGGCCGCAGCGCGAGCGCCCGGGCGATGCCGATCCGCTGCCGCTGACCGCCGGAGAACTCGTGCGGGTAGCGGTTGTAGTGCTCGGGGTTGAGGCCGACCCGGTCCATGATGTCCTGCACCGACTTCTTGGTGCCCGCCTCGGTCTTGATCCGCTGGATCTCGAACGGTGCTCCGACGATGGCGCCGACCGTCTGCCGCGGGTTCAGCGACGAGAACGGGTCCTGGAAGATGATCTGCACGTCCCGCCGCAGCGGGCGCATCTTCTGCCGGTTCAGGTGCGTGATGTCGGCACCGTCGAACACGATCTTGCCGTCGGTCGGCTCGTCCAGCCTCGTCACCAGCCGGCCGGTGGTCGACTTCCCGCAGCCGGACTCCCCGACCAGGCCGAGCGTCTCGCCGCTGCGCACGGTGAAGTCGATGCCGTCGACAGCCTTCACCGCGCCGGTCTGCTTCTGGAAGACGATGCCCCGGGTCACCGGGAAGTACCGCTGCAAGCCTGTCACCTGCAGCAGCGCGCCGTCGGCCGCGCGCGCCTGGTCGCCGGTGTCCGTTGCGGTCGACGTAGCCACAGTCCGCTCCTCTGGTCCGGTGGTCACAGGTTCGGCTTGACCTGCTCGGCGAACAACCGCTTCCGCTCCGCGGTGTCGATGTGGCAGCGCGCCGAGTGCCCGCTGGTGTCGATCTGCAGCAGCTCGGGCACCTCGGTCACGCAGCGGTCACCCTCGACGTACTTGCGGAAGTCGCAGCGCGGGCTGAACGGGCACCCCTCCGGCAGGTTGATCAGCGACGGCGGCGTGCCCCTGATCGCCTTCAGCCGGTGGTCGCCGCCGCGGTCGACCCGCGGGATCGAACCGAGCAGGCCCCAGGTGTAGGGCATCTCCGACCGGTAGAAGATGTCGCGCACGTCGCCGGACTCGACCACCCGGCCGCCGTACATCACCACCAGGCTCTGCGCCATCTGCGCGACCACGCCGAGGTCGTGCGTGATGATGATGATCGCGGAGTTGAACTCCTTCTGCAGGTCGACCATCAGGTCGAGTATCTGCGCCTGTACTGTGACGTCGAGCGCGGTGGTCGGCTCGTCGGCGATCAGCAGCTTCGGGTCGCACATCAGCGCCATCGCGATCATCGCGCGCTGCCGCATACCACCCGAGAACTGGTGCGGGTAGTCGTCGAACCGCTTGTCCGGCGACGGGATGCCGACCCGGTCCAGCAGGTCGACGGCCCGCTTGCGGGCCACCGCCTTCGAGACGCTGTTGTGCACCAGGTACGCCTCGGTCAGCTGGTCGCCGACCCGGTAGAAGGGGTGCATCGCCGACAGCGGGTCCTGGAAGACCATCGAGACCAGGTTCCCGCGCAGCCGGCGTATGTCCTCGATCCGCATCGACACCAACTCGTTGCCGTCCAGCCAGATCTCGCCGCTGATCCGCGCCCGGGTGCCCTTGTGCAGACCCATGATCGCCAGGCTGGTGACGCTCTTGCCCGATCCGGACTCACCGACGATGCCGAGCGTCTTGCCGCGCTCCAGCGCGAAGCTCAGCCCGTTCACGGCCTTCACCAGACCGTCATCGGTCGGGAAGTGCACTTGCAGGTCCTTGACCTCCAGGAACGCGCGGCCGTCGGTGGCGGCGGGTGCGGTCGTGGTGTCCGTGGTCGTCTCGCTCATTCTCGAAGCTCCATCCCTGGCAGGCGGGAGAGGTCAGGACAGCCGGACCCGCGGGTCGATCCAGGCGTACAGCACGTCCACCACGGCGTTCGCGAACACGACGAAGAACGCCGCGATCATCACCACTCCCATGATCAGCGGCAGGTCGTTGGACAGCACGGACTTGATCGACAGCTTCCCGAGACCCTGGATGCTGAAGATCTGCTCGGTGAGCACCGCGCCACCAAGCAGGCCGCCGAGGTCGAGGCCGAAGATCGTCACGATCGGCGTCAGCGCGGCGCGCAGGCCGTGCTTGAACACCACGGTGCGCTCGCCGAGCCCCTTCGCCCGGGCGGTGCGGATGAAGTCCTCGTTCATCGTGTCGATCATGTTCGCGCGGGTCAGCCGGGTGTACAGCGCCGCGTAGAGCAGCGCGAGCGTGCACCACGGCAGGATGTAGAACTGGAACCACGTCCCGGGCCCGACGGTGAACAGCTCCGAGTTCGCCGTGTCGGGGAACGGCAAGATCTGCGTCTTGATGATGAACGCGTAGATCAGCAAGTAGCCGAACACGATGACCGGGAACGAGGCGCCGACCAGCGATAGCCCGACGCTCAGCTTGTCCACCCATCTGCCCTTCCGCAGCGCGGCGATCAACCCCAGCAACACACCGGAAATCAGCCACAGCACCGCGGCGCCGGTTGCGAGCCAGAACGTCGGCCAGAACGACTCGGTCATCGCCACCCACACCTGGCGCCCGTTCTGCAGGGACCTGTCGAAGCACGGCCAGGGGCAGTGCTCCTTCGCGCCCTCGCTGCCGAGGTCCCGGCCGTTCGGGTTCACCAGGCCGGACATGTACCGGCCGTACTGCTTGATCAGTGGGTCGTCGAACCCGTAGGCCGCGTTCACCTCGGCGACGCGTGCGACGGTGCAGTTCCGGCCGCACACGAGCAGTGCCGGGTTGGCCGGCGTGGCCCAGAACAGGAAGAACGTGAGAACGCTGACCACCCAGAGGACCAGGATCATCTGCAGGAACTTGCGAACGAGGTAGCGAAGCATGATCAGCCCCGTCCGGCTCGCGGGTCGAGGGCGTCCCGTACCGAGTCACCCAGCAGGTTGAAGGCGAGTACGACGACGAACAGCGCCAGGCCGGGGAAGAACAGGTACAGCGGGTCGAACTCGTACCACTGCGACGCGTCGGCGATCATCGTCCCCCAGGACGACGTCGGCTCCTTCACACCGACACCGAGGTAGGACAGCGCCGCCTCGGCGGTGATGTACGCCGGGATCAGCAGCGTGGTGTACACCAGCAGCGTCGGGATCAGGTTCGGCAGGATCTGCTTGAAGATCACGTAGGTCGGCCCGGCCCCGAGCGAGCGGGCCGCCTCGACGAACTCGCGCTCCCGGAC
>WNFV01009173.1_pt1 | contig 16071 bp, 18 predicted proteins | sample 5400101 | NCBI WGS metagenome assembly WNFV01 (sample SAMN13153361, study PRJNA577476) | soil metagenome | isolation source: 115 cm soil or saprolite under grassland replicate 1 | place: USA:California | collected 2016-06-15
GGACGGGAAGCTGACCGATGCGCAGGGGCGCAAGGTCGACTTCCGCAACACGATCGTGATCATGACGTCGAACATCGGCGCCGCCACGATCTCGAAGAACCAGTCGCTCGGCTTCTCGATGGGTGACGAGACCGGTCTCTCCTACGAGGAGATGAAGGACCGGATCATGGGCGAGCTCAAGAAGGTCTTCCGCCCCGAGCTTCTGAACCGCATCGACGAAGTGATCGTCTTCCACAAGCTGGCGAAGGACGAGATCAAGACGATCGTCGACCTGATGATGAAGCGGGTGAAGGAGCAGATGGGCGAGCACGAGACCGCCATCGAGCTCACCGAGGACGCCAAGGAGCTGCTCGTCGAGAAGGGCTACGACCCGGCGATGGGTGCGCGGCCGCTGCGCCGCGCGATTCAGCGCTTCATCGAGGATCCGCTCGCGGACTTCGTCCTCGGCCGCTCGCTGAAGCCGGGTTCCACGATCCTCGTCGCTCGCAAGGAAGGCTCGGAAGAGGAGGTCGACATCTCCGTCGTCGAGCCGGCTGAGGACTTCGAGAAGGTCACCGTCCCGCCCGAAGAGCCGCGGGACGAGAGCGAGTCGGACGCCCCCTCGCCCGCCGACGAGTAGTTACGACAGAATTCATCTGGGCGCCACCGAATGCCTTGCGGCGCTCTGCGGCTTTCAACGACTGGAGGGCTGAATGGGCTCGAGTTCCAAGCGACGCCAGACGATGGCCAAGATGACGAGAGAGCGCGCGCTTCAGGAAAAGCGGGAGCGCAAGCAGCAGAAAAAGGACGAGAAGAAGGAAATGGCCGCAGCCGAGCGTGCCGGGGAAAACGGCGACGCGGTGGAGTCAGACGGTGTCGAGGACGAATCCGCTTCGCCGCCGCCTGAGTAATCCAGGCCAGTGAAGGCGCGCATCAAGGAAAAACGCGAAGTCGCGAAGCGGACCCTGATGGTCGTCTTCGACCTTCTCGGCGAAGAGGTGGACTTCGAGGCCGGGCAGTACTTCTGGGTCACGCTCCTCGATCCGCCCTACGACGACGAAAAGGGCCCGCGGCGCCACATCACGGTCGTGACCTCGCCCACCGAACGCGGCGTCCTCGGCCTCGCCACGCGCCTGCGCGACTCGGCCTTCAAGCGCTCGCTGGCTGAGCTGCCGGAGGGAACCGAGGTCGAGGTGGAGCACCCGAAGGGCAGCTTCATACTCCCGCAGGAGACCGACAGGCACTACGTCTTCATCGCCGGCGGGATCGGCATCACCGTCTTCCGCAGCATGCTCAGGTACATCGCCGACGAGGGGTTGCCGCATCGCGTCACGCTCGTCTCCTCGAACCGCGACCGCGAGTCGACGGCCTTCTACGACGAGCTCCGCGAGCTGGAGGCAGCCAACCCCAATCTCGAGACCGTCTTCACGATGACCGAGGACTCGGGTTGGGATGGCGAGACAAGGCGCGTCGATCCCGACATGTTGCGCGATCACCTCGGCGAGGAGCTCGATTCCTACATCTATCTGATCGCCGGCCCACCCGCGATGGTGAACGGGGTGGTCGAGACGCTGCAAGGCGCCGGGATCGCGGAAGACCAGCTCCTGCCCGCGCGCTTCAGCGGCTACTAATCCGCAGGACCTAGTCCTTCGCATCTCCCTTCGACATCGCAATCGCGAGGGGAGGACGCGGCATGAAGCGATTACTGCTGCTGCTGTTCCTGGTGGGGACAATCGCGCTGGGCCTGGTCATCCAGGCAACGGCGGGGCCCAACGGCGCGAAAGTGCTGACGTTCGACCGCATGGCTCCAGTCGTCCCGCCGTTCACCGGGACCACGAATCCGATTCGCGGCATCAACGGTGGGGGCATGCCGTGGGCGCTCACCTCCGCCGAGGGTCAGCTGAGGGCTGACGGCAGGCTCAGGATCGAGGTCGTGGGCCTCATCTTTCCGGCCAGGGGCATGAACCCGGTCTCCGCTTTCCGCGGCGTGGTCAACTGTCTGACGACGGAGTCGACGACCAATGGGGTCAACCTGGTCACAGATCCGATTCCGGCGACGCCCGAGGGCGACGCGACCATCGAAGCGACGATTGAGCTTCCCACGCCGTGCATCGCACCGATCGTCTTCGTGACGAACGGTACGGGCGCTCCTCCGGACGCCTGGTTCGCAACCACGGGGACCGGCTAACCGACTGTAAGAACCTCACAGGAGGGCGGCTTTCAGGGTCGAGCCGCCCTCCCGCGGTGCGTACATTCCGGCTCAATCGGTGACACCTGGTCGTCATGCGCCGGCCGTAGACTCGCCGCATGGCGAGAGCGGCTGCCGTCCAGTTCTCCTGCTCGGAATGTGGCTACGCGACCAGCAAGTGGCTCGGGCGCTGCCCCTCCTGCGGCGCGTGGAGCACGCTTCTCGAGGAGCGCGCGGCCGCCGTCTCCCCCAAAGCGGGCCGCGGGGTGTCCAGGCCGCTTCTCCGCCTGGTCGAGGTCGAGGCCGCAGACGCCGAGCGGATCCCGACCGGCGTCCCCGAGCTCGACCGCGTGTTGGGCGGCGGTCTCGTGCCGGCGTCCGTGGTCCTCGTGAGCGGAGATCCCGGCATAGGCAAGTCCACCTTGCTCCTGATGGCTCTCGCAGCGATGAGCGCCGACCGCAAGACCCTGCTGGTGACCGGGGAGGAGTCGGCCGCACAGGTAAAGCTCCGCGCCGACCGTCTCGGCGGGGCCCAGGACGTCCACATCCTGGCCGAGACGAACCTCGACGACGTCTGCGCGACGCTCGAGAGCGAACGCCCCCAGGTTGCCGTCATCGATTCCGTCCAGACCCTCTACGCGCCGGAGCTCGGCTCCGCGCCCGGTTCGGTTGCACAGGTCCGCGAAGCTGCCGCCCGGCTACTCCGCGTCGCCAAAGAGCACGGGATCGCCGTGTTCCTCGTCGGCCACGTGACGAAAGAGGGGGCGGTCGCGGGGCCGCGCGTCCTCGAGCACCTGGTGGACTGCGCGCTCCATTTCGAGGGCGACCGCTACAGGGCGCACCGCGTCCTGCGAGCTGTCAAGAACCGCTTCGGCTCGACGAACGAGCTCGGCGTCTTCGAGATGACCGGCGATGGCCTCGTCGGCGTCGCCGATCCCTCCGAGATCTTCGGCCGCGTCGACGAGGATCAGCCCGGATCGGCTGTCGTCTGCGCGCTCGAGGGGACGAGGCCGCTGTTGCTCGAGATCCAGGCGCTCGTTTCCCCCTCCGACCTCGCCATGCCGCGACGCGTCGGCACGGGCGTGGATCCGAAGCGCCTTTCGATGATCGTGGCCGTGCTCGGCCGGCACGCGGGAGTTGCCCTCGGATCCGCTGACGTCTTCGTGAACGTGGCCGGCGGCGTTCGGATCGACGAGCCCGGCGCCGACCTCGGAATCGCGCTCGCGATCGCGTCCGCTGCGCGGAATACGTCCTTGCGCCCCTCCCTTGCCTGCTTCGGGGAGATCGGCCTTACAGGCCGGTTGCGGCCCGCCTCGCAGGCCGAGCGGCGCCTAGCCGAATGCGCAAAGCTCGGGTTCGCGGAGACGATTGTTCCCGACGGCACCGAGCCCCGTGGCAAAATCCGCTTGACGGCTGCAGCGACCTTACGTCAAGCGATTGCGGGTGGGCTCGATGCGCGCGGATCCCCGGCAGGATAAAAACTTCCTCACGGCGCTCAGCCAAGTGGCGCCGGGCACCGCGCTGCGGGCGGGAATCGACGACATCATCCGCGCCGAGCTCGGTGCGCTGCTCGTCATCGGCGACCCAAACCACCTCGCCTTCCTCTTCTCGGGCGGGATGCGACTCGACCTCCCTTTCACGTCCCAGCTCCTCTACGAGCTCGCCAAGATGGACGGCGCGATCGTCCTCAACCAGCAGGCTCAGAAGATCGTCTACGCGAACGTTCAGCTCATGCCGGACCCGGCCATCCCTTCGGAAGAGACCGGTACGCGTCACCGCACCGCCGAGCGGGTCGCGAAGCAGACGGATGCGCTCGTCATCTCGATCTCGCAGCAGCGGGAAACGGTGACGGTCTTCACCGGCGATCTCCGCTACCAGCTGGGGGAGATCTCCGACGTCCTCGCGCGGACGAACCAGGCGCTCGGGACGCTCGAAACCTACAAGCAGAGACTCGATCAGGGGCTCACACGCCTCACGGCGCTCGAGTTCCAGAGCGCGGTCATGCTGGACGACGTGCTCGTCGTCCTCCAGCGGGCCGAGATGACGACGCGTATGGCCGAGGAGATCGAGCGCAATTGCGTCGAGCTCGGCGGCGAGGGGCGGCTGATCCGCATGCAGCTCGACGAGCTGATGGAGGAGGTGCCCCGCGAGAAGGCGGCCGTGGTCTACGACTACGAGCGCACCGGGGACCCGGCGAAGGCGTCCCAGGTGCTCGAGAAGCTCGCCCAGCTTCCTCACCCGCGCCTGCTCGAATTCGAGGAGCTGGCCGCCGTGCTCCGGTATCCGCGCGACACGAACCCGCTGGACTTCACGGTCTCGCCGCGCGGCTACCGCGTCCTGTCGCGGATCCCGCGCCTGCCCGATTCCATCATCCGCCATGTCGTGCGGGACTTCCGCTCGCTCGACGCGGTGATCCGAGCGAGTCACCGCGACCTCGAAGCGGTCGACGGGGTCGGCTCCGTGCGCGCTCGAGAGATCCGCGAGGGCCTCCGGCGCCTCCAGGAGCACAATCTCGTCGACCGTTATCTTCAACTCTAGGGCGACCTGTGGATAAAAAGCCCGCAATCGGGCATTAAAACCCTGGAAAATTGGCGTTTTAAGCGCGCTTTCGGTACAATGGTTGGATTCCGCAGACGGCTAGCGGCTTTTTTTGGGCCCGGGAAGAGGAGGAGAGCTTGTACAAAGTCGGCGATAAGGTCGTCTATCCCCACCACGGCGCTGGCACGGTGGTGAAGAAGGAAAAGCGCACCATTCTGGGGACGGAGCGCGAGTACCTGACGATCAAGATCCTGCACAACGACATGACCGTCAACGTCCCCGCGGAGAACGCCGACAAGGTCGGCCTTCGCCCGGTCGTCGACGAGGACATGGTCGAGGAGGTTCTCGAGGTGCTGCACGGCAGCGGCACCAAGATGCCGAAGAACTGGAATCGCCGCTTCAAGCACAACCGGGACAAGATGAAGACTGGCGACATCTTCGAGCTGGCGGAGGTCGTTCGGAATCTGTCTTTGCGCGACCAGGAGAAGGGTCTCTCGACCGGCGAGAAGCAGATGTTCGTGAAGGCGAAGAAGATCCTCGCGAGCGAGCTCATGTACGCGAAGGGGCTCGACGAGGAATCCGCCGCCACGTGGCTCGACGAGGTTCTCGAAGAGGTCAGCACGACGGCCTGGTCGCGGCCATGAGCGGCTGCAGCGACAAGAGCAAGCCTTCCGCGCAGCCGCTCTCGATCGCCTCCTTCAAGGAGAAGGCGGCTGCGGCCATCATCACCGGCAGCGATTTCCAAGCCGAGCCCGGCTTCAGCTCGAAGGTCGATGTCACGGCGCCTGAAAGCCTGAACACGCTTTCGCTCGGGGTGGAGGAGGCCTACGCGTCCTACAAGCGGGATCCGGCCACGCTGGACGAGCTGCTGAAGAAGTTCGCCGCGGACGCCGACGCGCGCATGGCGCGAGGGAACGCCGACACGAGCTTCCGCGACGTTCGCGATGTCATCCTGCCCGTGTTGAAGCCGCAGACCGCCTTCCGCAGACTGTCCGATCAGCCCGCCGTCACGCCCTTTCCCGGAAGCCTCCGCGTCGCCTATGCCGTCCAGGAACCCGACTCGTTCATGCTCGTCACCCCTGCGGATCTGGAGCGGTGGCAGCAGTCGGTCGCGGACATCCATCGGCTGGCGCTCGCGAACCTACTGCGGGAGACCCGCCGCGAGCAGCCGCTTCGGTGCGAGGAGAAGCTCTGCGGGTGGGCCTCCGGGGATGGCTACGACGCTGCTCGCTTCATCGTCCCGGAGCTCCGCGCCGCAATCGTGCGCAAGATCGGCCCCGCTGTGTACGCCGTGCCGCGCGAAAGCGTCTATGTCGCCCTGCCGATTAGGCTTGCCGAACGGATCAAGGGCAAGGTTGAGCACGACTTCGTCACAGCTCCGAACCCGGTGAGCCGTGACCTCTTCGTCGAGCGCGGCGGCGAGCTCGTCGTGCTCGCGCAGTGAGCTCCACCTGGGCGGTGGTCGTGGCCGGCGGTCGCGGCGACCGGCTCGGCCTCGACCGGCCCAAGGCCTTCGCGAAGCTGGGCGGGCGCCCGCTCCTCGCTGAGAGCCTCGAGCGACTAGAAGGCTCGGACTGGGTGGACTCCATCGTCGTCGTCGCTCCCGAGGAATGGGAGGAGCCCTCGATCCTCCTTGCAGAGGAGATCGGCGCGGGCAAGGTGACCGCTTGTGTGGCGGGCGGCGCCACGAGGGCGGAATCAGTGCGGGCGGGCGTCGCCGAGATCGGCGCCGAGGCGCTCGTCGTGCTCGTTCACGACGCCGCCCGGCCGCTGCTCGTCGCAGAGGTAGTCGAACGCGTGCTGGCGCCGCTCGGTGAGGGTTGGGACGGGGCCGTTCCGGCCTTGCCGGTCGCCGATACGCTGAAGCGCGCGGGCGACGACGGAACCGTCCTCGAGACGGTGGACCGCACAGGACTGCACGCGATCCAGACCCCGCAGGCCTTCCTGGCTCCAGTCCTCCGCGAGGCCCTTACAGGCGATCTCGCCGACGCGAGCGACTGCGCGGCCCTCGTCGAGGGCCGCGGTGGGCGCGTGCGAGTGGTCGAAGGCGACCGGCGCCTGCTCAAGGTGACGACCCAGGCCGATCTCGACTTCGTGGAGAGCCTCCTCTCGGCTGCGACTTAGGAACGCTTGTGTTCCACACGCACAAAGTCCGATCCGCGCGAACACGGGCGGCACGGTGGCCGAAAGGGTCCAAGATTCTCCTTGTGCCGGTGAAACACAAGCGATGAAGGACCTGCGGGTTGGGATCGGGCTCGACGCACACGCGTTTTCCGACGATGCGGCCCTCGTGCTCGGCGGCGTCGACTTCCCCGGCGATCGCGGCCTCGCGGGCCATTCGGACGGCGACGTCGTCGCTCACGCGCTCATCGACGCGGTGCTCGGCGCGGCCGGGCTCGGCGACATCGGCGAGCTCTTTCCGTCGGGCGATCCGCAATGGCTGGACGCGTCGTCGATCCGCCTGCTTCAGCGGGCCTACGAGGTCGTCCGCGGCGCCGGCTGGGAGCTCGTCAACGCCGACTGCGTCCTCGTCGGCGAAGAGCCGCGGATCGCGGGCGTGCGGGAGGCCATGTGCGCCCGCCTGGCCGGGGCCATGGGAGTCGACCTCGATCGCGTCTCCGTGCGCGCGACGACGACCGACCAGCTCGGCTTCACGGGCCGCGGCGAAGGCCTGGCCGCCCAGGCGGTGGCGCTCCTACGGCGCGCCTGAGGTTGTCCGCGGGCAACAGCACGACTAGGATCGGAGACGCATGCCCGGGTGGGCGATCTGGATGATCGTCGCTGCGGCGCTCGCGGGGGTCGAGGTTTTCTCGTTGACCTTTCTCTTCGGGCCGCTGGCGGTCGCCGCACTGCTTGCGGCGCTCGTCGCCGGGCTCGGCCTCGGACCGGTCTTCCAGATCGCGGTCTTTGCGGGCGCTGCGATCGCGTCTCTCGCGGTCCTTCGGCCGATCGCCATCGCCCACGTCCGGACGGCGATCCCCGCGCGAACGGGCACAGCCGCCCTGGTCGGGCAGACCGCCGTCGTGTTGGAGCCCGTGGACGCGAACGGCGGGCAGATCAAGCTCGGGGGAGAGGTGTGGAGTGCCCGCTCATACGACGGCGACCGCGTCTTCGAGCCGGGGCAGCGCGTCTCAGTGCTCGAGATTCGGGGCGCCACGGCGCTCATATCTGATTAGGAGGTAGCTGAAGTGAACGCCGGTCTCATCGTTCTCGCCGTGATCGCCATCCTTGTGGTGTTCGTGCTCTTCCGCGCGGTGCGAATCGTCCCGCAAGCGCGCGCCGGACTGGTCGAGCGCCTGGGCCGCTACCACAGGACGCTCGACGCCGGTCTCGCCCTCATCATCCCCTTCGTCGATCGGCTACGCCCGCTCGTCGACTTACGCGAGCAAGTCGTCTCGTTTCCGCCTCAGCCGGTCATCACCGAGGACAACCTCGTCGTCTCGATCGACACGGTCGTCTATTACCAGGTGACCGAGGCCAAGGCGGCCACGTACGAGATCGCCAACTTCATCACCGGCATCGAGCAGTTGACCGTCACGACCCTTCGCAACGTCATCGGCGGCATGTCCCTCGAGGACACGCTCACGTCCCGCGACCAGATCAACGCCCAGCTCCGCGTCGTCCTGGACGAGGCGACCGGGAAGTGGGGGATCCGCGTCAACCGAGTCGAACTGAAGGCGATCGATCCGCCGGGGACGATCCAGGAGGCGATGGAGAAGCAGATGCGGGCCGAGCGCGACCGTCGCGCCGCCATCCTGACGGCCGAGGGCGTGAAGCAGTCACAGATCCTGACCGCGGAGGGTGAGAAGCAGGGTGCGATCCTACGCGCGGAGGGCGAGAAGCAATCGCAGATCCTCCGCGCCGAGGGCCAGTCGCAGGCTATCGGCACGGTCTTCAAAGCGATCCACGAAGGCGACGCCGATCCCAAGCTGCTCGCGTATCAGTATCTGCAGGTGCTGCCACAGATCGCCCGGGGGGACGCCAACAAGGTCTGGATCATTCCGAGCGAGTTCGCGCAGGCCCTCGGGCGGCTCGGCTCCGCCATCGGGGGTGGTGACGGCGAGACGCGCCGCTGATTCTGGAATGACTGCGGCGTGCCGAGCCGAAGGAGCATCGACGAGACGTACGAGGAGGCCGCCCGCCGGCTCGGGCGGATGACTGGGCTGGAGGCCGCCGAGGCCGTCTCTGCCTAGCGCGGCCACCGCCGTCTAGGCAGCGGGCAGCGTAAACGAGATGCGAGCGCCGCCCTCCGGACGGTTCTCCGCCCAGATGCGGCCGCCCTGCGCCTCGACGAGCCCGCGGGCGATAGCGAGGCCGAGGCCTGCGCCGCCCTTCGCTGACGAACGCGCCGCGTCGCCGCGCCAGAACCGCTCGAAGACGCGTCGTGCGGCGTCGGCGGGCAAGCCCTCGCCGGTGTCCTCGACGGTCACCTGCACCTCCACGTCCCGCGGTTCCACGAGGACGGCGACCGCCCCGTCCGAGGGCGTATGCCTCAGGGCGTTCGTCAGGAGGTTGAAGAGGACTCGCTCGACCTTGTCCGGGGCGCAGCGCACAGCAGGGCTGCCCTGATCCAGGCGCGCCTCGAGGGTCACGTGCCGTGCCCGGGCTTCCGCCTCGAGGCCGCGGAGGCACGACTCGACGAGGCCCGAGAGTGGAGCCTCTCGGATCTCGAGGGTGAGCAGGCCGGCGTCGATTCGCGCGAGCTCGAACAGATCGTCGACGAGACCGGTGAGGGCGCGCACCTGCTCGCGCATAGCAGGCAAGTAGCGGTCGGGCTCCGCGAGGCCGTCCTCGACCGCCTCGAGCATCGCCTGGAGGGAGGCCAGCGGCGTCCGCAGGTCGTGGCTCGCCCAGGCGACGAGCTCCCGGCGGGCGTCGAAGAGTCGCTCGAGGTCGCCTGCCATTTCGTTGAAGGAGGAGGCGAGCGCCGCGAGCTCGGCTGGACCGTCCTCCTGAGCCCGGGCCGCCAGGTCGCCGCGTGCGAGCGCCTCCGAAACGGCGCGCAGCCGATCGATCCGCCCGGCGATCGCGCGGCCGAGGACGACGGCCGCGACGACGGCGGCGGTCGAGGCGGACGCGGCCACGAAGAGGAGGACGACGTCATGTCCCGAGCTGAACATGACCGCCCCCGAGATAGACACGGCCGCAAGCGGCAGCACAACGGCGAGGAGGCCCAGGCCGGCGAGCTGGAGGCGCAGAGTCGGTACTCGACGAAGGAGCATTGCGGCCACAAGCCCGAGCAAAAGCGTGGCGGCCGCGACGACGAGCGCGAAGAGGATCATGGTGAGAAGCGGTAGCCGACTCCCCAGACCGTCTGAAGGAAGCGCGGCCGGGATGCATCGTCCTCGATCTTCTCGCGCAACCGGCGGACGTGCACCGTCACGGTTCCGGTATCGAGAACCGCCTCGTAGCCCCAAACGCGGTCCATCAGCTGGTCCCGCGAGAACACGTGGCGCGGGTGGCGAGCGAGAAACCAGAGCAGGTCGAACTCCTTCGCGGTCAGACTGAGCTCCACGCCGCTCTTCGTCACCTCGCGCGTCCGCGCATCGATCGAGAGCTCGTCAAAGGAGAGCCGTTCCGTCTCCGAGAGGTCGGAGTTGGTACGGCGTAGCACCGTGCGGACGCGCGCGGCCAACTCGCGTGGGGAGAACGGCTTCGTGACGTAGTCGTCCGCTCCGAGCTCGAGGCCTACGATTCGATCGGCCTCTTCACCGCGAGCCGTCAGCATGATGACCGGGAGCTCCGAGCGGGCCCGAATCCAGCGGCAGAGTTCGAGGCCGTCGGTGCCGGGGAGCATGACATCGAGTACGACGAGGCCGGGCGACTCCGCCTCGAGCAGCTCGCGGGCGCGGTCGCCGTCTGCGGCCTCCAGTGTCCGGTATCCCTCCCGCTGGAGGTAGCTGACGACGACCTCGCGCACGATGGGCTCGTCGTCGACGACGAGCACGGTGGTCATGTATTCATTGAACCACTACGGAGTGTTCCAGATCGGGGAGTACCCAGGGTCGCCAGGCGAGGCGTGGTCGGCGGGAGAGCCGGCCCCGTCGCGGTTCGTCGCCCCATCAGGCACGCTGAGCGTGGGCCCACCGATCGTGTACTCGCCCTCGGTCGGCAACGGGCCGATCTTCGGACTGTTTTCGGCGGCCTGAGCCGGTACGCTCAGGACCGGGCAGACGAAGTCGGCATGGGCCGCAGCCGCGCCCGGGCCCACCGCGAGGGCGGCAATACCGACCCCGAGGAGAAGCTTCCTGCGCATCGTTCCCTCCTTGTCGCTGGACGCGACCAGCCTGCCCGGCGTTCCTTTCGCGTTCCTTACAAGGTCGTTAAGCCCCGCTTAATTCGGCCACGGTGACGTCAGGGCAGGCGGACAAGCCCGTCATCTACGTGGACGAGGCCGTCGCGGGCTAGCGCTTCGACCACGGGCGCGTCGAGCTCGGCGAGTGCCTGCGGTTTCACGGTGACGAGTCGAAGCGCATGAGCGCGGCGTTGCCGAAACGATCCTTCGAACGGGCTCTGCCGCCTGAGCGGCTCGTACCGACGCCCACGCGAAGGGCACCGTGCCGCCAGCGGGCAGATTCCGCAGCGCGGAACGCGTGCTAGGCAGACGGTGGCTCCCAGATCCATGAGCGCGTGCGCGGAGGCTGCCGAGAAGCTCGCGCCGGTGCGCTCCTGCACCCGGCGGACGTTGGTGTCCACCGGGAGCACCGCCGAATCGAAGGCGAAGCGCGCCACCGCGTCCGCGGTATAGCGGCCGACCCCGGGAAGCTCCGTGAGGTCGTTCGGCCAGCCCTGGGCCGCGACTCGCTGAGCCGCACGATGGAGACTCAAGGCGCGGCGGTTGTAGCCGAGCCCCTGCCACTCCCGGATGACCGCGGCGGCGGGAGCGGCCGCCAGCGCTTCGACCCTCGGCCAGCGTTCGAGCCAGGCGACGTAGCGCGGGACGACGCGCTCGACCTGCGTCTGCTGGAGCATCACCTCGGAGACGAGAACCGCGTACGGATCGCGCGTTCGCCGCCAGGGCAGGTTACGGCCGTGTTCCCGGAACCAGTCCAGCAACAGCCCGTCAAGCATCCAGCCGCGCTTCCTCGAGATCCAGGTCGCGAACGACGCGGCGCATGACGTCGTCGTCGATGCGCCGGGTTCGCCGCAGCTCGAAAACCGCATCGCGCTCTGCATCCAGCAGTTCTCGCATCAGGCGCTGGAAGGCGGCGGAGCGGTCCTCGACAGCTCCGTCGCTTTCGGGGTCGAAGCGGCTGCGGAAGCGCTCACGGCGGAAACCGAACATGCCGCGCAGGCGCTCGAGCGTGTCCTCGCGTACCCACTCCTCTTCGGCCAGCTCCTCGAGGCGAGCGAGCGCCGCCTCCGCTGCGTACAGGCGCGCCTTCGTCTCTTCCTTCTCGGCACGACCTTCGTCCTCGAGTCCAAGCATCTTGACGACCGCGGGCAGCGTCAGGCCCTGGAGCACGAGCGTGCCGAGGATGACCCCGAACGTGAGAAAGATGATCAGCGGACGATTGGGAAACGGCTGGCCGGCATCCGTCGTGAGCGGGAGCGCGAGCGCCGCCGCCAGCGAGACCGCTCCGCGCATCCCGGACCAGCCTATGAGGACAGCGGCCTTCCCGGGCTCCTGGAAGGGCCGCCTCCTCCGCCGGAAGCGTGCCGTCAAGAACGTTCCCGGGACAACCCAGAGGAATCGGGCCGCAATCACAGCGGCGGTCACGGCGGCCGCGTAGCCGACCAGCGTGGCGGTCGAGCGGCCGGAGAGGGCGTCGAGAATCCCCGGTAGCTGCAGGCCTATGAGCGCGAACAGGAGCGCGTTGAGGAGGAAGAAGAGGATCTCCCAGACGGCGATCCCCTGCAGCCTGGTCTGCGCGCTGGTCAGCTCCGGCGTGTGCCAGCCCATGTAGATCCCGACCGTGACAGCGGCAAGGACACCCGAGACTCCGGCCGCCTGCGCCGGCAGATAGGCGAAGAAGCCGCTGAGGAGCGAGATCGTGATCTCGAGCGGCGGATCGTCGAGCCGCCGACGAACCTGGCGGATGAGGAAGCCGACACCCAGGCCGATCGCGATCCCGCCTACGACGTTGAGGAGGAAGCTTCCGGCGGCGTCGGCGAGCGAGAAGCTTCCGGTCACGACCGCGACAACGGCGAACTTGTAGGCGACGAGAGCGGTTCCGTCGTTCACGAGGCTCTCGCCTTCGATTAGCGCAACGATCCGCCGAGGAAGGCCCAGGCGCTCCGCGATGGCCGAGACTGCAGTCGGATCGGTCGGCGAGACGACCGCCCCGAGAACGAACGCTCCGTGCCAACTGAGATCGGCGATCAGGAAATGAGCCACCGCGGCGACCACGAGCATCGTCGTCAGCACGAGCCCCACCGCGAGCAGGCTGATCGCTCCGGCGTTCTCGCGCAGGTCGCGGAGCGAGGTGAAGAACGCTGCTCCGTACAGGAGCGGAGGCAGAACCGCGATCAGCACCAGGTCCGGTGGAAGCTGGATCTCAGGGATGCCCGGCACGAAGCTCAGGCCCAGGCCTCCGACCACGAGCAGGATCGGGTACGGAACCCGCACCAGGTGGGCGACGATCAAGAGCAGCGCGACCGCGACCAGGATTGCGGCGAGAACGAGACTGTCGTCGGTCGAAAAGCTCATTGCCGTTGCGCCGCAACGTTAGATTGATCCGATGGTTCGCGTCCGCTTCGCGCCGAGCCCGACGGGCTCGCTTCACCTCGGCAGCGCCCTGACAGCGGCGATCAACCGCCGGTTTGCCGACGAGAACGACGCAGTCTTCGTTCTGCGCATAGACGACACCGATGCCGAGCGGACGGACGCGGAGGCCGAAGCCGGGATCCTGCGGGACCTTGAATGGCTCGGAATCGGGTGGGACGAGGGCCCGCTGCGCCAGAGCGAGCGCGCCGAGCGCCATCGGGAGGCTGCGCGGACGATTGGAACCGTGGACGAAGAGGGGGCGGTCCGGTTCGGCCGCATCACGCTTCTCCGCCCGGACGGGCGTCCGACCTACCACCTGGCCAGCGTCGTAGACGACGTCGACTTCGGAATCACCCACGTCATCCGGGGCAAGGACCACCTCTCCAACCAGGCTCTCCACGAGGACCTCACGCGGGCTCTCGGCGCCGAGCCGCCGGTGTACATCCATCACGGCCTGATCGTCGGCGAAGACGGCACGAAGCTCTCGAAGCGCCACGGCGCGAGCTCGCTCGCGGAACTGCGCGACGAGGGCTTTCCCGCGGGAGCGGTACGTGCCTACCTGGACGAGCTCGGCCTACCGCGCGGTGATGTCCACCTCGACCTGACGCGTCTCCGGCGCCTTGCGGTCGAGGCCATCGGCGCCATGAGCGACGAGGAGCTCGCCGGGCTCGTCGAAGCGCCGCTCGAGCTCGCGCCGGCGATGCGCGGAGCGCGTGACCTTCGGGAAGCTCGCGGCATCGCCACGTCGATCGTCGAGCCCCCGGCTCCCGCGGGCTCGGATTCACCCGAGACACTGGAGCGGTTCAGCCAGCTTCGCGAGCGCGCTGACGGACAGCTGGACGCCGCCGGGGCGAAGGCGATCCTCCGGGAGCTGAAGGCGGTCGGTGGGGACCTGCGGGCCCTCCGCCTGGCGCTCACCGGCGCCGAGCGGGGCCCGGAGCTCTGGACCGTCCTCCTGGCGCTTTCGCGCGACGAGGCGCTTCGGCGCGTCGAGGCGGCCACTCGGTAAGCTCGGCCCGGCCGGCGGCGAAGGTGTCGAGCAAAGCCGCGACGGCACCCGTGGGCCGCCCCGCGTCCCGCCTGCGGATCGCGACGATCTGACGACGAACCGGAGCGGCGTCCTGAATCGCAACTTCGGCGAGCGTCCCCGAGCTCAGCTCCTGGGCGACCGAGGTATGCGGCAGGAGCGCCACTCCGAACCCCTGCTCGACCATCTTCTTCGCCGCGTCGATGTTGTCCAGCTCCATGACGCCGGACGGTGACACGCCCGCCGTCCTGAAGAGCGCGCTGGTGAGCTCGTGATAGCTGGACGTGCGGTCGAAGAGGATGACCTGCTCATGCGCGATCTGCTCGAGCCGGATGCGACCGGAGCCGGCGAAGGGATGGGCGGGATCGACGACGAGGATCAGCCGATCCTCATAGAGCGGGATGCTGACGATGTCGCGGTGATGGAGCGCCCGCACCAGACCGATGTCCACCTGCTCGCGCAGGACGAGCTCGAGGATCTCCTCCGAATGCCCGGTTCGAACGCTCACCGATACGCGCGGGTGCGATTGCGCAAACCGCTTGAGCAATCCGGGAAGGACGTACGTGCTCAGGGCGGGCGCCGCTCCGATGGCCAGGTGCCCGGCGCCACCCCGCTCCAGTGCATTGACCTGCATGCGACCGTCGCCGAGAGCGTCGAGCGCGCGGACTGCGTAGGGGAGGAACGCCTCGCCCGCATCTGTCAGCTTCATGCCGCGAGAGGTGCGAACGAAGAGGCTTGCACCGAGATCCGCCTCGAGTCTCTGGAGGCGCGCGGTCAACGCCGGCTGCGTCACGAAGAGAGCCTCTGCAGCTCGACTCACGCTTTGCCGTCGGGCCACCTCGACGAAGGCGGCGATCTGGGCCAGGAGCATATATAGATAATACTGATAGCAAAGATCGACAGAAATCATTCGATTTATAGAGTCCAAAGCCTTTACCATGGCTGTAATGGAGGCCGTAGCCGTATTGGAAGCTGAATCCGAGGAGCGCGAGGACGCTCCCACGCTCCCTCGCCGCCTCTCCTATCTGAGCACCGCCGAGGTCGCAGAGTGCACGTGCCCGGAGGCGTGCGAACGCGACCACGACAGGGACTAGGCCGTTGCTGGTCGTAGAGGGGGTCGACCTCCGCGCGCCGCGCGAGGGGCGGGCGGAGGAAATCCTGACCGAGGACGCGCTCGAGTTCGTCGCGGGCCTCCACCGGCGCTTCAACCCGCGGCGGGAGGAGCTGCTTTCGGCGCGGGTGGAAAGACAGGACCGGATCTCGGCAGGCGAGCTGCCTGACTTCCTTCCGGAGACCCGTGAGCTGCGCGAGGCCGACTGGCGTGTGGATCCGGCTCCTCCCGACTTGCAGGATCGCCGCGTCGAGATCACCGGACCGGTCGAGCGGAAGATGATGATCAACGCGCTCAACTCGGGAGCACGCTGCTTCATGGCGGACTTCGAGGACGCGAACTCTCCGACCTGGGAGAACTGCGTTCAGGGGCAGGCGAACCTGATCGACGCGATCGAGCGCACCATCGAGCTCACCACTCCGGAGGGGAAGGACTACCGCCTGAACGAGGAGACCGCCGTGCTGATCGTCCGCCCGCGCGGCTGGCACCTTCCCGAGCGCCATGTCCTGGTGGACGGCGAG
>WNFV01005049.1_pt1 | contig 16069 bp, 14 predicted proteins | sample 5400101 | NCBI WGS metagenome assembly WNFV01 (sample SAMN13153361, study PRJNA577476) | soil metagenome | isolation source: 115 cm soil or saprolite under grassland replicate 1 | place: USA:California | collected 2016-06-15
TCTCGAGCGTCCAGGCGATGCCGCCGGGCACGTTCGCCGTCTTCGCGACCATCGTCGTCTCCGGCGCTCCGTGGCCGAACGGACGAAGAATGCGGGCGACCTCGGCGGCGGGCGAGCCCACAGGCCACGTGTAGCGAACCGGAGTGCGCCAGACGACGGCGACGCGGTCCTCCTCGACGCGAACCTCGCCGAGGGTCAGCAACTCGACATATCCGGACGATCCGGTCGAGTAGACGACGACGCGGTCGTTCGGTTGCAGGCCGCGCGCCGCCGCGAGGCCGCCCTCACCGGGTGCGATCAGCGTCTCGGTCGTCCCCTTCGCCAGCGGGTTGACGCCGTACGGAGCAGGCATGAGACGGACGCGGTTGAGCCGCGCGTCGGCCTGGATCTCCTCGAGCGTCTCGAAGGTCTGCGGCAGCTCGTCCTGGCCGGGCACGCTCTGCACCCGCAGCCGTTTCGGCACGTGGAGCGTCTTGCCGTCCTCGACGGTGAAGGCGAGCCAGGCGAGCGCCGCGACGCCGGGCCGGAGGCTGTAGTCGATCAGGCGGGCGAGGCGTCCGATCGACTCGCGTTGATCGGCGGTGCGCAGGAAGGCTTCGTTCGCGTATCGCTCCTGGTAGAAAGAGAGGACGTCGGCCACGGCCGCCCAGAGATCGATCACGGTGATCGAGTAGTCGTCGTCGCGGCGGCTCCGCAGCTCGGCGAGTGCAGGCGCCCGCGAGATCTGCTCGAGCATCGACTCGCGGAAGCTCGCATAGGTCCCGACGCGGTACGCGATTGCGGACAGGCCGGCGCGGTTGGTCTCGTCGATCGGCGTCAACGGCGCCGACGGCTCGCAGCAGCCGCACGGGAGCGCGGTCACGCCTTCCCTCCGAGCGCGGTGACGGTGAGCACGCCGTGCTCGACGAAGCTCGGGTCGTTCTCCAGGCGAACGATCTCCCACGGGCCGACGAGGAGCGAGCCCCGGGCCAGTTCCCCCGCGTCGGGTTGTCCGTAGCGCACGAGCTTGCGGATCGCTACCGACTCGACCCCCTCGACACGCTCGACGGCTGCGTAGAGCCGGCTGAGATAGAGCGGCTGGCCGAACGTGAAGTTGTCCGGATGGAAGAAGCCGCGGCTTCCGTCGGGCAGGACGCGCGCGGAGAGAGCTTCGCGCACCGCCTTGGCGGCGTCGGTTCTGAAGTAGCCCGGCGCGGTGCACACCTCGACCTCGAGGTCGACGGGAACGAAGCGCGGAGGGCGCAGCTCGATGTCGTACCCCGCGAGACGGAACCTGGCCAAGAACGTGCGGATGCGCCGCTCGAAGCCCGCTTCGAGCCGGGTCCGTCCGCTCGGCAGGTCGACGAGGTCGGCGCGATCGCGAGGATCGACGGCGACGAAGATCGTGTACCAGCTTCCCGTCCACCGGTAGGTCGCGACGGCTCCGGCCACGTCGGGCAGCCGCTGCGCAGCCTCGGCCCAGTCCTCCTCGGTGACCGCGCGGAAGAGCTCCGTGTGTAACGCCTGCGGCGCACGCTGCCGAACCTCCTCGATCGTCTCCGCGTCGATCCCGTCCCGCGCCGGCAGTGGGTTCCGGACACCGTCGATCCAGTTGATCGTGGCCGCCGGCGCGACGTGTGCGATCGCCTCGGCGCCGACGTTGCCCACGCGCCCGTTGCCCACGCGGTAAACGGCTTTCAGCGAAACGACGTCGCCGAGGGCGCGGCCGTATTCGTCGTCCCCGAAGCGGAGGACGGCGCGGCCGTCGTCGTCGATCTCCGCGACGAAGTGCTGCTCGAGCGGCGGGCTGTCGAGGAGGTCGGGGACGGACGTCCAGAGCTGCGTGTCCGTCTGCGTCGTGACGCTCAGCGAGACCGCCGGGAGCGCCTCGCGCACGTTGCAGTCGAGGCTCCGGCGGTCGACGTCGAACCGTCCGCTCGACGGGTCGATCGGCGGCGTCGTAGGCCGGCACTCCATCGTCACCGGGGCGTGCGTGAGCAGCAGGCGGCCGTCGACGGTGAGCGCGTCGGCCGGCTGTGTCTCGTCCGTCGTCAGTCCGTGGTCGGCGAGAACGACGTTGCCGCGGCCGACCGAGACGTTACGGACGAGCGTCCCGTCGTCGAGACGGTCCGACAAACAGAGCGGGAAGTCGAGAGCCTCGGCGCGACGCCAGCGCACGCGCAGCAGCGGCAGCGCCGGCTGCCCGCTTTGACGCACCTGCAGGAGGCCGCCGACGAGCGTGCGCGCGTAGAGCGGATCGGTTTTCTCTTGTTGTTCGCCCTCGAGTCGGACCAGCAGTCGATGGGTCGGATCGGCGTCCGCCGGCGCACCCGTGCGCGGGCCTATGACCTCCTCGAAGACGACGTAGTCGCCGTCCGCGAGGATCGGCCTGACAGCGGTGTTGCCGTCGACCGCGTAGAGGTACGCCTCGGTCGTGCCCGGAGCCAGACAGCATTCCTCCTCACCCCACGTGTGCAACCGCAGCTCGTTGTTCTCCGTGTGGAGCTCCGCGGTGTACGCGGTCTCGAACGCGACGACGTCGTTCGCCTGACGTTCGAGATCGTCGACCGTGATCGCTCCGGCTGCGATCACCGTGCCCGGCAGCGACGACTGGCCGCGCAGTGGGGCAGGCAGCTTCGTATAGAGCGCGGTGCCGCGTGGAAGCGTGCCCGTCGCGTTGACCGTGAAATGGACCGCGGTCCAGGCATTTCGCCCGTCGTGCATCCGGTAGTCGATGAGGCGCGCATGGCGACGCGCGGAGATGCGGGTACGGACTGTTTCGAGGTACGCCTCGTTGGCGACGGCGTCCTGGTAGTACGACAGCCGGTCGCCTTCGTAGGCGAGGAGCTCCAGGAGCGCGATGCCGAGGTCCGAGGGGTTGTGCTCGACCCAGTCCGGGTTCAGCGTCGGCAGGAGGTCGAGCAGCATGCGGCGGAAGCTCGCGTAGTCCTTGGCGAGGTAGTCGAGGAGCGGCTCGACGAGCTCTTGCGGCGGGCACGGCAGCGGCCGGCAGTCGATGTTCGTGGGACAGCTCGCCATGAACGAGAAGACGACGCTGCGGCGCACCGGATCGAGCTCCGGTACCTCGGGCAGCGTCAGCACGTAGGGCGAGTAGTCACCGCCCTGGTCGACGTCGACCCGCAGCACCGACGCGGACTCGATCGAAGCAGCGATCGCTTTGATGCCGACGATTCGCGTGCCGCCCTCGATCGTGATGCGCGCCGGGTCGACCAGGGTGCCGTACGCGCCGGCCGGGATCGGCTTCAGGAACGTGATGCGCAGGATCGTGTGATCGGTCGGCGCGACGTCGACGAAGTCGATGCCGTTCAGGTCGACGGACGGCGGGAACGGCCCGCGGACGAGGTCGGCGCGGCGCTCGTCGTCGGCGCACACCGGCGGCTTGACCGCGCTCATGCCTGCCCTCCGAACCGGTCGACGCGGCGCTCGCCGCCGATGCGGTTGCGATAGACGACGGTGACGACGATCTCGTTCTCGACCGCTTCGACGTCGACGTCCTCGACCTCGATCTCGGCCTCGAGCCACTTCTGCAGCGAGCCCTTGACGAGCACCTTCGTCGCCGCCGCCACCGCCTGGCTCGCGGGTGCGAAGACGAGAGCCTTGAGGCCGCAGCCGAAGTCGGGACGGTTCACGCGCTCGCCCGGGCTCGTGAAGAGGACGCTGAAGATCATGTCGCGGATGTGGTCGTCCTCACCCGTGGCCGCGGTGCGGCCGGCGCCGGCCACACGAAACGGCACGTCGAGGTAGCGCGCCTCTCGCTCAGGCATCGGTTGCCTTGACCTGGACGTGGGCTGCGAACTCGCTGATCGAGTGCTCGGACGGCACCGCCGTGAACACGACCTCGAGTGCCAGCGGGTTCGCCTTCAGGTGCTCGATCACCCCACGCGACACGGCCGCGAGGAAGCGCCGCCGGTCACGCGCCTCGGCCGTGTTGTCGGGCGGCAGCGGCTGGAGGAGCAGCTCGTTCAGGTGGCGCTCGATTGCCGCGGCCATGCTGTTCTCGGTCGCCGGAACGAAGACGGCGCCGCCACCGGTCAGTTGGTTTGCCACATCGCCTCCTACTCCACGAGGTTCTTGGTCGAGATCAGGCTCGGCGTGGCCGGCGGGAACGGCGGCACGGGCGGCGCCGGCGAGACCGGCAGCACACCGCCGGCCATCTCGCCGGGATGGACGTGTGCGTTGAACATCGTCACGAGCTGGTTGAGGTAGAGGAGGAGCTGGTCGCCGAAGACGGCCGGGTGAGCCGCCGCCTGGCCGTGCTGGATCAGCGGCGCCTCGAGCACGACGCGAACGAGACTTTTGATCTCGATCGTCCCCTGCAGAACCTTGATCGACATCAGGTTGAGGCCGACCGCATCCGAGAGCGTGATCGTCTGCTGAAGGTCGTCGAGCGAGACGATCAGGCCGAAGTCGGTGCGCAGGATCTTGCGCGTCGGCTGCGACGGCGTCGTCTGCTCGTCCATCGGCACTTCGCCCGTCGCCCACCACGCACCCGTCCAGATCGGCCGCGAAGGGTCGCCGGCCTCGAACTCGATCCACACGCCGGCCCCGATCATCGGAATCGCGTAGAAGCCGGAACCGGTGCCCGCGTACGGTGCGCACGGCAGCGCCCACCCGCTCGGCACCTCGCCCAGGACCTCCGGGACGATCGCCTGCAGGCGGCCGATCTGCAGCGGGTCCTGGTTGTTGAGGACGATGCCGCGGTACTTGCCGTAGAACCGGTCGGAGTGACGCTCGAGCGGCTCGATCATCTCCATCTGCGAGCTGACGCCCCCGTCGCTCATGCAATCTCCACGTAGAGCTCGGCGCCGGTCTCGGTGACCGCGTTGCGCCGAGCCTCGAAGCGCTGCTCGTAGTGGCCCTGCGAGATCGTGTGCCGCACGCGCGTGACGAGGTACGTGCCGTTGTAGAGCCGGCCCGCGCCGCGCACGTTGACGAGCCCGCCGGGCCGCAGGACCGTGACGTCGAGACCGACCGTGCCCTCGGCGACGATCGCCCACGCCGAGCGGTCGACGAGCGCCTGCACCGCCTTCTGCAGGTCCGCGGTCCTCGGCAGGCCCGTGTCGGCGGGCCGCATGATCGGCGGCGGGAGGGCACGGAGAAGCGCGCCCTCGAGGCCCATCGGGAACTCGAGCGCGACCGGCGCCACGGCCGGCTGCGGCGACTTGGTCGGCACGTCGAGACCGGCGGCGAGGGCGGCGGTCGGCTGGGCAAGGTCGTAACGGATGCTGAAGTCCTGGACGTTCGTCTCCGTGCCGAAGCTCACCGAGAGGACGGCCTGCGGCAGGCCGAAGAGCTGCCGTGCTTTGAAGTAGCCCTGGTCGAGCCCCGTGAGCGGCTCCGGCTGGACGTAGCAATCGAAGCCGTTTCGCCGCGCGAGCCGGCGGAGGAAGCGGATGTCGGTGCCGCGCTGGATCGTCGTCCCCTCGGGCTCGATGAGGACCGGCGAAGTCGGATCGATCTGCGGGATCACTGCGTGCTGGCCGAAGACGGCCGCGGCGATCGCGCTGTCCGGCATGTTCGGCCACGGCTTGACCGTCTCCTGGAGGTTCATCAGGTACGTGACGTCCATGCCGGTCACCTCGAGCGTCGAGCCGCCGGCTTCGTTCGCGTAGGTCACGTGGTGCTGGGTGACGTAGCCGTTGATCACGGCCTCGGGCGGACCGATGCCGCGTTGCACGCGGATCTGGACCGGGACGAAGGGGCGGAACGGGTCGAGATCGAGGATGCTCCAGTCGCCGATCTCGGTCTTCGTCACGCCGAAGCGAACGCGGAAGACGCTCGCCTCCTCGAGCGAGGAGTCGATCTGGATCTCCTGCACCGCGTCGACGAGCGGCGGCGGCGCCGGCGCCATCGCGATCAGGATGGTGTAGGCGGCGCCTTCCATCAGCGGACCAGGGGGATCCGGATGCGCCGGCCGGCGACCTCGAGCTCTTCGGGGCGCAGCGTCCTGTTTCCGTCGCAGAGGCGCCAGAACTGCTCGGGGTCGCCGTAGAAGCGATACGCGATCAGGTCGAGCCGCTCGTGGTCGGCGACGTCGTGGAACTGGCGGGTCGACGCTTCGGGTGGAAACGCGCGAAGCAGCTTGTACGGCAGCTGCCGCCCCTGCCGGTCGACGTAGACCGCCTCGGCGACTTGCTCGTATCGGCTACCCGGCGCGAACATCAGAGAGAAAAGGAGAAGGACGCGGAGCCGGCGATGTCCGCGACCGACGCGACAGGCTGCGTCCGCGCGAGCACCTCTTTGGCGATCAGGTTGACGAGGGCGAGCGTGTCGAACGGCGGGCCGGCGGCTTTCAGCTCCTTCTCCGTCAGCGTGCGCAGGCCGAGCTCGACCTTGGCGCGGATCGGATTGAGGAGCTGGTCGAACGCCTCCTCCGTGATCGAGACCGATTCGACCCTCACCGGCACGACGCGCAGCGGGCCCCAGACGAGGAGAACGAGCGGTGCCTTCGCAGGCGTGACGCGCGCAGAGCCGACCGCCGCCAGGATCTTGCCGAGGATCACCTCGGTCGACGGCGGGTACAGGAGGAGCTCGAGCGCAGCGAGCGTCGGATGCAGCCCGGTCGCGACCGCGATCGGGTTGGCCTGCTCGAGCTGGTCCGCGGCGTCGAGCTCCACGGTCAGCCTGAGGCTCTCCGTCGGCGCGAGGACGTTCTGGGTGTCCCCCGCATTCCGCCGCGGGTCTCCCCCGCCCGTCCGTGACTGCTGCTGAAACGTCCGCGAGACCTGGTCGGGGTTGTACTGGAACGCGATCAGGTTCGTCGGGATCGGCACGATCGTCTCGAAGACGACGAGCGCGCCCTTCAGGAACCTCGGGCTGCCCGGGAAGGAGGAGGCCATCAGGTGAGGTCCTCCCGGTCAGACATCGAAGGCGAAGAACGCGTAGGCGTCGGGGGCGTTGAGCGTGTCGCTGCGGCTGATCAGCGTGATGAGGGGGCCGAAGACGGGGATCTGACCCGCCGCCGGCCCGCGCGGCGTCATCCGGTTGTAGGCGGCGCGCTCGGTCAAGAAGTAGGGCCGGTCGACCGCGACCAGGGCGTTGTGCGTCAGCTCGTGGACGAAGTCGCGCTCCTTGCGCGTCTGATCGGTCTCGCTGAGGAAGTACGGGCAGACGTGGATGCTGCTGAAGTAGGTGTAGTAGAGCCGGCCCGCGAGGCTGCACGGACCGCCGCCGGTCTCGCACTCGACCGTCAGGTCGTTGTCGAACTCGCGGCGGATCATCCGGAAGTTCGCCAGGACGTCGCGCACGAAGCCGTCGTCGACGCCGGAGCCGGACGGATCGAAGTACAGGTTGAACGTCGCTTTCTCCGCGACGCTCATGCCCGCCCAGCCGCGGGTCAGCACCGATATCGCCCGTTCGACCTTCGCGATCCCGACCGGGATCAGCGCCCGAACCTGCGGAATGATCGTCCGGCCGCAGTCGTCGAAGGCGACGTCCTGCAGCACGGGGCGAAGCACCCGCAGCGCCCGCGCATAGTCCTCGCCGGAGAGGTCGCCGCGCAGGTCGGCGATGAGGTCGCCGTACTTTTCGCGGTAGGCCGTCTCCATCGCCGTGATCGCGGCGCTGTTCCCGGCCATCGCCTCGAGGACGCGGAAGATCGTGTCCTCGTCGGTTCCCAGCCCCTCCATCGCGAGGTAGAGCTCGTCCTCCGGAGCGAGCACGCCCTGGTTCAGCAGCCTGAGCGCGCGCGTGAGCTCGGAGCCGCTCAGCTCGTCGCGGAGGTCCGCTTCGAGTGTGCGATGGGTGCGCCGCTGGTAGGCCTCCTTGATCGCCTGCCGCTCGGCCGGAGAACGGCCGGTGAGGGCGGCGTAGATCGCGGACTCGTCGGTGCCGAGGCCGCGCATCGCCTCGTCGAGCTGGGCTGCGACCACGTCCGCCAGCCGGGCCGTCTCCGCCGCCGTCGCGGCCTCCGGGGCACCTGCCGGATGCTGCGGTGCGAATGATCCCAGCCGCCGGAGCTCGTCGTCGTTCAGCTCGCCGCGAAGATCGGCCATGAGATCCCGGCGGAACATCTGTGCATAGACGCGGACGATCGCGTCGACCTCGTCCTGCGTCCGGCCGCTGAAGGCGGCGTAGATCGCGCTCTCGTCCGTCCCCGGGCCTTCCATCGCCGCGCGGAGCGCGCGCGCGATCTGCCGCAGCATCTCGTCGGTGAGCCCGCCGGTGCCCGGGGCGGCGGACGGGCCTGCCGGCTGCCGGGCGACCCGCACGGCGCCCGCTCGGATGGGCGCGTGGCTGTCGATCCTCCCGGCGGCCAGGCGAGTCGCTTCCGCCTCGGCGGGATCGTCCACGCGGCCGACCTCCAGCCGGGAGGGCACCCCGTCGTGGCCGGACTGCTGGGCGACATGGGCGAGCTCGTGGCCGAGCAGCAGGCGACCCTCGCCCGTCGTCGGCGCGTAGCCGCTCTCGCCGAAGACGATGTGCCGGCCGACGGTGTAGGCGCGCGCGTCCACCGCCCGCGCCGATTCCGCCGCCGAGGCGCCCGCGTGCACCTGCACCTGCGAGAAGTCGTGTCCGAGCCTCGCCTCCATGTCGGTGCGCACGCCAGGCTCGAGCGGGCGACCCGGCGAGCGAAGCACGTCGTGCACGATCGGCGGCGCCGCTGCGGGCCCGGCCGCAGACGCCTGGCGCTGCAACCGCCTCGCTCGGCACGCGGCGCACTCCCCGCCTGCGCCGACGATCCCTCCGCATGCACAGCGCCGTGCGGCACGGCGGACGGCCACGGCGGTGCGCGAGGCCGCCGGTTGCCTACCCATCGGTGTGCCCCGCACACGACTGGGGTGCAGCCAACCCCGCGATGCGCCGCGCAAATGACTCGAAGCAGAGGGCGTCCGCGCGCCTGAGGGCGTTCGGCGCGTGCCGCAGCATGCTGAAGAGGACGTGGAACGGCTCGTGCATGATCGTCGAGCCGCGGAAGTCCGGCAGGTCCCAGAAGGCCTGGCAGAGGACGATGAGCCGGTTGGCCGGACACGAGAACGCGCGGTTGTCCGTGCACGAACCGGGCGGCGAGCAGCCCACGAGGGAGACGTTGGTCCCGCGGCACATGTAGCGGAGGAAGCCGCTCTCGAGCAGCTCTCGAACCCGAGTGAACCGGTTGCGCTGCTGTTCGATCAGCCGGAAGTGAGCGGGGTTCGTCAGCGTGAGCCCGAGCTCCTCCTGCAGGATCGCGTCGAACGCCGCATCGACGGGCTCTCCTGCCCGCGCGAGAGCGAGGTGGCCCTCGAGCAGGACCTCGGCTGTGAACGCGAGCTCGATCGCCTCGGCGTCCGCGGTGGCGATCGCGTCGACTGCCTCCTGCCCCGTGAGATCGGGGTTCGTCAACCCGGTGGCGTGGCAGGACACGTTCTCGGGGCGGACGAGGCGCTGCACCGAGCGTGTCGCAGCGGCGCGCCCTGTCTCGCCCGCGGACCCGGTGGTCGCAGCCGCGCGCTCTGCGGCGCGCTCGGTCGGATCCGCCGGCGAAAGAACCGGAATCGAGCGGCCGGTCTGCCGCGAGTCGGTGCCGTCCTGCTGCACGACGTGCGCGAGCTCGTGCGTGAGGAGGCGCTTTCCCTCGGTCGTGTCGGCGGAGTATCTGCCGTCGTCGAACACGATTTCGGGGCCAACGGTGTAGGCGAGCGCATCGACGGCGCGAGCCGACTCGGCGGCACGCGCATCCGTGTGGACGCGCACGCGCGAGAAGTCGTGCCCGAAGCGCGCTTCCATCTCGTCGCGCAGACCCGGTTCGAGCGGCCGACCGGCCGAGCGAAGGACGTCGTGCACGATCGGCGGCGCCGTTGCGGGCCCGGCCGCGGTCGCCTGCCGCTGCAATCGCCTCGCCTTGCACGCGGCGCATTCGCCGTCGGGGCCGATGGCGCCTCCGCACGCACAGCGCCGCGCACTCCTCGCGAGCAGCGGGCTCGATTGCAAGACCGCCGTCATCTCCTCCTCCTCGGCGGCGCAGCGGCGGCCGTGATGTCGACCGCCGGCAGGCCGTCGCGGATATCCGACTCCCACGTCGCCTGAGCCGCGGGGTTGCACCCGTGCGCCGACTGCGTGTCGTAGAGGCGCGTCTGGGCGGTGGCGGCGCGGCGCACACCCGCCAGCGCTGCAGCCGGTGCGCCGCCGCCGAGGATCTCCAAGGTTCCGGTGCGTGCCAGTGCGCACGCGAGGTCGTAGTGCCCCTGCTCGTGTTGCAGCAGCCGCTCCGACTCGAGCTGCGCGACGCGGTCGCACTCTGCGCCGTAGGGGTCGTTACATTCGTCCCGGCTCGTCGCGATGACGGATTGGTCGGGTGCGACCGTCGCGGCACAGCCTCGCGGCAGGCCGAGTGGCCCGAAGGTGACGTTGACGAGGCGCCTGCGTGCGGCTTGGTCGAAATGCCGCTGGCAGGCCGTGACCTTCGCGGCGCAGCCGTTTTGTGTCCGGTCGCCCGCGTTGGCCCATCGCGCCTTGACCCACGACGGCCCGGCGTCGAAGATCGCCCGCACGATCTGCTGCCCATCGGCGTTGCCGAGCTCGAAGTGGAAGTGCGTCTCGGCGCTGAACCTCGATCTTGCCTGCGGCGGACCGGTGAAGTCCGCCCACGTGAGCGCCGCCGAGTGCTCGCAGCTCGCAGTCAGCGCCGACGCGACTCGCCGGATCCCCTCCAGCGGCGGCAGGATGTCGACTCCCGGCGGCAGCGGCACCCGATAGACGGTTCCGGCCTCGCCGGCGCGTTTCTCCACCTCGACCGGTTCTCCGTTCTCGAACGCCGCCCCGGCCCGCTCGGCCTCCTCTTCGAGGGGATCGTCGAGGCCGCTGACGGAGCTGGGCATGGGGCGCGCGCTCGCATGGCTGCGCTGTTGAACCACGTGCGCGAGCTCGTGTGCCAACAGCCGCCGGCCCGCGCGCGACTCTGGCCGGTAGCCGTCCGCACCGAAGACGACATCCGTGCCGACCGCGTACGCGCGCGCGCCGAGTGCCGTGGCGGAGGCCTCAGCGGCGGCATCTGCGTGCACGCGCACGCGCGAGAAGTCGTGCCCGAAGCGGCCTTCCATCTCGCCGCGGACCGCGGGCTCGAGCGCGCGCCCCGGCGAACGCAGAACGTCGTGCACGATCGGCGGCGCCGTGCTCGGTCCTCCCTGACGCAACTGCCGTTGCAGGCGCCGCGCCTTGCAGGCTGCGCACTCGCCGTCGGGGCCCGGCGTCCCCCCGCAGGCGCAGCGACGCTGCAGCGACGCCCTCACGACCGTAGCTCCCGACCGACGGCGCCGGTGACCTCGGCCGTGACCGAAGCGGTCGCGTTGCCGAGACCGTGCTCGCCGAGCACCGGATCGAGCGCGCGCGCGACCGCCTCGCGCACGGCGGGATCGTCCGGCGCCACCCCGTCGAGCACGAGCTCGTCGATCGACACCGCGAGCGTCTGGGGGTTCATGCCCACGCGTTCACCTCCGCCTCCGTCAGCGGGCGCTCGAGCTTGGCGCATTCACGCGCGGCGGCCCGCGCAACGTGGCTCATGCGCACGGACGCTCCCTCGTCGGCGGCGAGGAAGGCCGCGGACAGCGCGATGTTCCTGATGCTCCCGCCGGCCAGGCTCAGCCGGGCGAGCGCACGCTCGTCGATCCCTTCGGTCGGCGTCTCCACCGGAAAGATGCGGCGCCAGATCTCCGCGCGTTGCGTCTCGTCCGGGAACGGAAAGCTGACGACGAAGCGGATGCGGCGCATGAACGCCTGGTCGATCGCGTCGCGTGCGTTCGTCGTCAGGATGGCGAGGCCGCGGTACGCCTCCATCCGCTGCAGCAGGTAACTGACCTCGATGTTCGCGTAACGGTCGTGACTGTCCTTGACCTCGCTGCGCTTTCCGAACAGTGCGTCGGCCTCGTCGAAGAGCAGGATCGCGGCCCCGGCCTCGGCCGCATCGAAGAGCCGGCGCAGGTTCTTCTCCGTCTCGCCGATGTACTTGCTGACGACCTGGCTCAGGTCGATCCGGTAGAGATCGAGGTCGAGCTCGCGCGCCAGGACCTCCGCGGCCATCGTCTTGCCCGTTCCGCTCGCGCCCTCGAAGAGAGCGCTGATGCCGAGTCCTCGCGTGCTCTTCCGCGCGAAACCCCACTCGTCGTACACGCGCGTGCGGCCGCGGACATGCGCCGCGATCTCCGTGAGGATCTCGAACTGCGTCGAGGGCAGGACGATGTCTTTCCAACCTGCGAACGGCTCGATGCGCCGGGCGAGATCGTCGAGACGTCGACGGGACTGTGCACGGCAGGCCTGCCACAGCGCAGTCTCGAACGGCACTTCACCCGCCGCCTCCCCGGACGCCGCGGCGATCGCATGCGCCGGAAGGTCGAATTGCGCAGTCAGCGAGTCGAGGGAGCCGTTGAGTGATCGGGCAGGCTCGCCGAGCAGCCGTTCCCACAGCACGCGCTGCTCGGCCGGCGTCGGGCGCGCAACGTCGATGCGGGCGGAAGCGCGGCGGCCGAGCGTGACGGGCTCGCTCGACGCGACGATGACCGTCGCGTGAAGCGTTGCGACGAACGCTTCGAGCCGGCGCAGGTTCTCGGCTTCGACGCCGTCCGCAACTTCGAGGAGCAGCACGTTCCGCGAGAGGGCGAGCTCTCGCTCCCAGAGCCGCGCGAGTGTCGCCCGCTCGTCCGGCTGCAGAGGAAGATCTGCCGAAGAGGCGGCGTGTAGTCGAAACCCGGCCTCGGCCGCGCCGTGGCTTGCGACGTCGCGCCGGGTGTCCGGGTCGGCGCCCGTGACGACGACCACGGACTGGGCCACACCGTAGGCCCCGCTGCATGCGCGGGTGACGCGCGCGGCGGCGGCCGCCTGGGACGAGGGCAGCTCCACGGGCGGCTCGACGAGCTCGGCGAGCTCTTTCAGCCGCTCGTCGAGGTAGTGGAGGCCCGTCAAGTGGTGGAGGACGCGCTCGTCGATGTGCAGCGGGCGCGTCGTCACGGACTCGCCCGGCTCGAGCTGGACGAGCCGCCAGTGCCGCAGCGGCGCCGCCGGGGCGAGCGCGCTCCAGTGCGGCTCGGCGAAGCAGGCGAGGGCGAGGCCGAAGCTCGGCGCGCGCTGCCGCTCGTCGCCGGCCGCCCGACCGCACAGCGCCGCAAACCGCGCCTCCAGCTCGACTCCGGCGCAGAGCAGCACGACGTCGCGCTCGAACGGCGAGAGGCCGAAACTCGTGACGAGTGCTTCGAGGGCGGGCGGCGCCGACGGCTCGTCAACGGCGGCCTTCGTGCCCCCGGCGTGGTGCTCGAGGCGGCGCGCGATCCGGTCGAGCTCCGCAGTCAGCGCCCGCTGGTTGAGCTCCAGCCAGTCGTTCACAGCGTCACCTTCGGATCGGAGTACGTGTCGCCCGTGACGTCGAGCTGGCTGTCGGCGCCGTCGACCTGGATGCGCACCAGGTACTGGCCTGGGACGACGTGTCCGGCGTGGATCGTGATCGAGCTCGTCGGAGCCGTACGCGGATCGTCGGGAAAGGTGTACGCGTGGGTGGAGCCGCCCATCCCGTTCAGGAGGAGCGCGACCCGCTGGCGCTCGGTCACCGCGGGCACGACCTTCACCGTCACGTCGGCACGGTGCGTCCCGTCGGTCTCCACGCCCGTGTTCGCGAGGGTGACTTCGTACACGCCGCCGCCCGTCTTCGTGATCCGCGGCGTGAGGACGAAGGCCGCGACGTTCGACTCCACGCCGCCGTGGTCCTGGAGCGGAGTCCCCATCTCGCGGATGTGCTCCACCTGGAGGGCGTGCAGGCCCGCGGGGATCGACGGCAGCGTCGCGGTGATCTCGGTCTCCGAGACCGACGCGACCGCGAGTGGAGTCCCGTCGATCGAGAGGCGCGTCTCGTGCCCCTTGAGGCGCTGCCCGCGAACGCGGATCACCGCGCCGTCGACAATCGCGTCGTCGTCACCGCTCGCCGCAACGACTTGTTCCACGAAGGGCTCGCGAAAGAGGTCGACGTAGATGTTTCTCAGCCGTACCGGCAGCGGAGACGAGAACGCGTCGTCGCTCTCGATCAGGACGACGGTTCCCTGGTACGCGACCGAGAGCCGGTACGGCGTCTGGAAGAAGATGGACCAGAGCTTCGAAAGCTCCTCGAGCGTCAACGGGGCCTGCGTGAACTTGACGAGCTCGACGTCGTCCGCAAGGTTCTCTTTGGCAAGCAGCGGAAAGGCGGTCACCGCATTGCGAATCTGCGGGCGCGTGAGCACCGGCCGCGCGTGCAGTGTGCGCACGACGCTTCCGAGAAGTCGCTGCGGCTCGAAGTCCGTGTCACGTCCGTAGAAGGTGAAGAGGTAGTGAAGGTCGAGACCGATGCGCGGCCGACCCATCAGCCGCTCGCCGTCGCTGCTGCGCGTTGGGAGATCGTCGTTCCGCGCTGCCGCGCTCGGCGTGACCTGGTAGAGGAAGATGTTGACGCGGGTGCTCGGCAACCCGCCGCCGGCCGTCTCCGGACTGACCATCGTGACCTTCGCCCCGGGCACGTCGGCGTCGACGCGCTTCTCGAGCAGCTTGTCGAGCGTGGCCGTCACCGTCGCGATCGCGAGGTGGTTGCTCACCCGCCGGTCACCTCCATGCCCGGTCGACGTAGCGCCGCGCCGCTGCAAGGTCGGCGAAGGGGTTCCCCGCCGTCGCGCCGCGAGCCGGTGCCGTCTCGATCGACCTGATGGGCTCCGGGGCGCGGGGCGGCCGAACCTCGAGTCGCCCGATCCTCACCTCGACTCGATGAGATGCCTCGCGAGCGGGTTTGGTCGCGACCGGCGGAGCGGGCAGCGGCTCGTGCGTCCGGAGCTGGACGTGTCGGCGCGTCTGCGCCGCGGCGGCCGGCTCGGCCGAGGGCGCCGCGGCGGCGCGGGTCGTGCGGTCCGCCGCCTCGGGGAGAGCAGCAGGCTGCTCAGCGGCGAGGGGACGAGCCGTCGGCGACGACTGCGGGCGCGCTGGGACCGAGAGCCTCGAGCGCGGGGCCGTGACTTCGATCGCAGCCGGCTCACGGGCAGCGTCGAGCTTCGGCACGGCCGGCGGCTCGGCCGGCCGTGCCTGGGACACGCTCGTAACTGCCTCCGTGACCGGTCCCTGTTCAACCGCCGGAGGGGGCGACGGCTCCGGGACGGTCTCCTCGGCAAGCGCCGGGCCGCCGGTGACGACTTCTCTCCGCGCAGACTCCGGTGGCGGCGGCTCGCGCTCCGCGTCGTCGCCACGACCCGGCGCGGAGTCGACGGACGGAAGAGCCGGACGCTGCCAGACGCTGCCGACGATCTGCGGGGCGAGGCGCGGTGTCAATGCAGGACCGAGGGCTCGTCCCTGCCCTCGCGACACCAGCCCGGCCAGGAAGTCCGTCACGTCGTCTCTCCCAGCGAGTCGGCGATCAGCTCGAGGTAGCGCCGTCGCTTGCACGTGTCGAGCGCGAGAATCTCGTCCTCACTCCAGTGGTAGTGCAACGCGATGGCGTGCACCTCGCGGTAGAGTTGGTCCGCTCTCCCTGTCAGCTCGCGGAAGAGGATCGTCGCTGTGTCGAGGAGCGCCGACGTCTCGGCGCCGCACGCCGGACATGAGAGGTTCACCACGACCTCCGCCTGGGGATCGAGCTCGGCCATCAGCCGCGGCAGCTCCTCCCTGACCGCATCGGGGACGCCCCGCACGCGCCGGCCGCGCGCTCGGACCTCCTCCACGCAGCGCTCGAGCAGCGTCCGCATTCCGGCCTCGAGGTCCGGCGCGCGGGCGGCGGCCTCCTGGTCGGCGCCGCTGGGCAGACGAAAGCGAACGTCGTAGCGTGTGCGGCCGGCGCTGACGGTCGTTTCGTATGACGCGCGCGCGTCCGGGTACGGCGGCAGGAGCACGTCGCTCACGCGAAGCTCGAGATCCATCCGCTCCGCGCAGTCGGGGCAGTCGAGCAAGCACGGGAGGCTGTCGCCGTGCGCCGCGGCGCGCAGGTGAAGCAACAGGGCTTCACGATCGCCCACGGTCAGGGTGCGGGCGGCCTCCTCGCGGGGCTCGTCGCCCTCCAGCCGGGCCAGACAGCGCGACAGGAGGCCGGTCACTCGCTCCGCGTGCGTCCGCGTCGAGCCGTCCTCGAGCAGGAAGGCCTCGTCCGCCCCCGTCGGCG
>WNFV01005050.1_pt1 | contig 16068 bp, 19 predicted proteins | sample 5400101 | NCBI WGS metagenome assembly WNFV01 (sample SAMN13153361, study PRJNA577476) | soil metagenome | isolation source: 115 cm soil or saprolite under grassland replicate 1 | place: USA:California | collected 2016-06-15
CGCTTCGCCGTAGCGTCCTCCTCCGAGCCGCTTGAGTAGCTGGGTCGACCCCTCGATGTCCGTGAACAGGAAGGTGACGGTGCCGATTGGCAGCTCGTCGACAGCGCTCACGCGCGCAGTCGTATCACGGGGTATTGCCGAACGCTAGGAGGGTGCGGCGCCGGCGTTAGATGGGCGCTCCGACCCCATGAATTCGCGCCCGCTTCGCGGGCTGCGGCCAGCCGTGGCAGGCAGCCCATGGGCATAGCGCCAACGCGAACCTTGCCACGCTTCACGCTGCGTTTACCGCGACGACGACAAAAATAGCCAGTTTGCAGCGCCTTCGAAGTGGATGAAGGGACTCGAACCCTCGACCTTCTGCTGGCAAAGGCTCGCAGCATTCGCGCCCGTTCGGTAAAACGGCTTGTTTGCAGCGGTGGCCCTTACGCGACCGAACCCGAGCGAACGCCGAACCTTGCCTGGAATGTCCCCGCTTTCGTGGACACCTGAGCGCTGGGTCGGCAGTGTCCGATCTGGCGGGAAGGATGCGCCACCATGCCAAGGGGATCGAACTTCAAGAGGCCGTACCCGCCGGATTTCCGGCGGGAGGCTGTTGAGCTGTATCGCCGCAACGGGCGGCCGCTGAGCGAGGTCGCGCGCGATCTCGGGATCGCGACCGAGTCGCTGCGGGTGTGGGTGCGGCAGGCCGGGATCGACGGCGGCGTGCGCGACAGGCTGAGCTCGGAGGAGCGGGAGGAGCTGCGGCGGCTGCGGCGTGAGAATCGCGTTCTGCGTGAGGAGCGGGAGGTGCTGCGAAAAGCCGCGGCCTTCTTCGCGAGGGAGAGCGAGACCCGGTGAAGTGCTTCCGCTTCATCCGGGCGGAGAGGGCCAATCACGCGATTTCGCTCATGTGCCGGGTGCTCGGCGTCTCCCGGTCGGGCTTCCACGCCTGGGAGCGGCGTCCGCTGTCGGAGCGCCGCTCGTCGATGCCCGGCTGAGCGAGCGGATCGCGGCGATCCACGCCCGCAGCCGTGACAGCTACGGCGTCCGGCGGGTGTATCTCGATCTGCGTGACCAGGGTGTCCGCGTCGGCCGCAAGCGGGTCGAGCGGCTGATGCGCACTGCCGGCCTCTCCGGCTACGTGAAGCGGCGCAAGGGCACGACCACGATCCGCGTGCCCGGCGTCCGCGTCGCCGACGACCTGGTCGGCCGCGACTTCAACCCGCAGGCGCCCAACCGGCTCTGGACCTCGGACATCAAGTACGTCTCCACCTGGGAGGGCACGCTCTACCTCGCCTCGGTGATCGACTGCTACTCGCGCCGCGTCGTCGGCTGGGGATGCGCGCCGACATGCAGGCCGAGCTCGTCGTCGACGCCCTCGAGATGGCGGTCGCGAGGCGCCGGCCGGAGTCCGGCCTGATCCACCACTCTGATCAGGGCTCGCAGTACGTCGCGCTCGTCTTCGGCCGACGGCTGCGCGAGGCCGGGATCGCCCAGTCGATGGGCTCGAAGGGCGACTGCTACGACAACGCCGTCTGCGAGAGCTTCCACGCCACCAAACAGGAGGCAAAGACGGCGATCTTCGACTGGATCGAGGCCTGGTACAACCGCGAGCGCCGCCACTCCCGCCTCGGCTACCGCTCACCCGCTGACTACGAACGCGACCACGACGAAAGGAGTGACTGCGCGCGGGACGACGACAGAGAGAACCTCATTGAAGAAAAAGCAAGAGCTGCCTAAGGTCTACGTGTCCACCAAAGCGGGGGCGGTCCACCACTGTGGCCCTTTCAACGTCGCGTCGGTGGCTGGTATTAGCCCATGACGTCATCGCGCCAGCTGTCTGCTTGCCCCGCTCGCCGCAAACCCCGGCAACAACGGATCCGTGAATCAATGTTAGAAGCTAACTATCCGGTCGCGGACGAACCCTCAGCGGCGAGCCGCCTCGCGGACCGTGTAGCGCGCGCTCGGCCTCGATTCCCTGCTCCTTCGGCGCCTCGAGCGTGCCCGTCGGGTCCTCACGACACTCTCGACATCCCTGCACAAGACGGGACGGGGCGGACGCGAAGATGTGTCGAAGCGTTATCAGCAGTCGCAGCCAGCTGGGTTCGCTTCTCGTCGAATGAATATTGACGAGTCTCCGTCCTGGTGATAAACAAGCCGCAGCAGCCTGGAGTGGCCTCCGGCCGGAAGTGCTTCCAGTTGGAGAGGAGCGATGGAGACGAGGCGTGCTGTCAAGGCGTCGGGCGTTCTGGCCCATCTCCTTCTCTGCACTGCTCTCCTCACTGTCCTGGCGCAACTGGCGGGGGCCGCGACGACAGCAGCCGTCCCCGACATAACAGCCGTCCTGGTCCAGGACATCAACTCGGGTCCGGGCGCGTCCTTCCCGCACGACCTCGCGAACGTGAACGGGACTCTGTTCTTCAGCGCCGACGACGGCACCCACGGGGAAGAGCTCTGGAAGAGCGACGGGACCGCTGCCGGCACGGTGCTGGTGAAAGACATCGACCCGGGCTCGGATGGCTCTTCCCCGGGCTTCTTCACCAACGTGAACGGGACGCTCTTCTTCAGCGCTTTCGACCCCACGCACGGGGGCGAGCTCTGGAAGAGCGACGGGACCGAGGCCGGGACGGTGCTCGTGAAGGACATCTTCCCGGGCCCGGGAACCTCCTTCCAGAACGCGCTCGCCAACGTGAACGGGACGCTCTTCTTCAGCGCTTTCGACACCACCCACGGGAGCGAGCTCTGGAAGAGCGACGGGACCGAGGCCGGGACGGTGCTGGTGAAGGACATCAACCCGACGGGGAGCTCCCTTTGCTGCTTCCAGGTCTTCCTGACCAACGTGAACGGGACCTTGTTCTTCAACGCCGACGACGGCAGCAACGGGCAAGAGCTCTGGAAGAGCGACGGAACGGCGGCCGGGACGGTGCTGGTCAAGGACATCAACCCGGGCTCGGGGAGTTCCTCACCCAGCAACCTCACGAACGTGAGCGGGACGCTCTTCTTCCGCGCCGACGACGGCACCAGCGGGGGCGAGCTCTGGAAGAGCGACGGAACGGCGGCCGGGACGGTGCTGGTCAAGGACATCAACCCGGGCTCGGGGAGTTCCTCCCCCAGCAACCTCACGAACGTGAGCGGGACGCTCTTCTTCCGCGCCGACGACGGCACCAGCGGGGGCGAGCTCTGGAAGAGCGACGGAACGGCGACCGGGACGGTGCTCGTGAAGGACATCAACCCGGGGATCTTCGGCTCCTCTCCGAGCTCCCTCACCGACGTGAACGGGACGCTGTTCTTCAGCGCCTTCGACTCCAGCAATGGGCTCGAGCTGTGGAAGAGCGACGGGACCGCGGCCGGCACCGTGCTGGTGAAGGACATCAACCCGGGTGGGGGGGCTTCCTTCCCGAGCTCCCTCACCAACGTGAACGGGACGCTGTTCTTCAGCGCCTTCGAGGGCACCACCGGCGGCGAGCTCTGGAAGAGCGACGGGACCGCGGCCGGGACGGTGCTGGTCAAGGACATCAACCCAGGCTCGGCTGACTCCTTCCCGTTCGACCTCGCCAACGTGAACGGGACGCTGTTCCTCAGCGCCGACGACGGCGCCCACGGGACTGAGCCCTGGAAGAGCGACGGCACCGCGGCCGGGACGGTACTGGTGAAGGACTTGAACCAGGGCTCGGCTGACTCCTCCCCGAGCTTCCTCACCAACGTAAACGGGACGCTGTTCTTCGACGCCAGCGAGGGCGCTCACGGGGGCGAGCTGTGGAAGAGCGACGGGACGGCGGCCGGGACGGTGCTGGTGAAGGACATCAACCCGGGGATCTTCGGCTCCTCCCCGATCTTCCTCACCAACGTAAACGGGACGCTGTTCTTCGACGCCGACGACGGCACCAATGGCCTCGAGCTGTGGAAGAGCGACGGAACGGCGGCCGGGACGGTGCTGGTCAAGGACATCAACCCGGGCTCGGCCTGGTCCTTCCCGTTCGACCTCACCGACGTGAACGGGACGCTGTTCTTCAACGCCGACGACGGCGCCCATGGGCCGCGAGCTGTGGAAGAGCGACGGAACGGCGGCCGGGACGGTGCTGGTCAAGGACATCAACCCGGGCTCGGGGAGTTCCGACCCGAGCAACCTCACCAATGTGAACGGGACGCTCTTCTTCGACGCTTTCGATCCCACCAATGGGCTCGAGCTCTGGAAGAGCGACGGGACCGCGGCCGGGACGGTGCTAGTCAAGGACATCAACCCGGGCGCGGGGGCCTCCTTTCCCTATGACCTCACTAACGTGAACGGGACCCTGTTCTTCAGCGCCGTCGACGGCACCACCGGGGACGAGCTCTGGAGGAGCGACGGGACCGCGGCCGGGACGGTGCTGGTGAAGGACATCTGGCCAGGCCCCGGGGCCTCCAACCCGTTCGACCTCGCCAACGTGAACGGGACGCTGTTCTTCAGCGCTTTCGATCCCACCAGCGGGGGGGAGCTGTGGAAGAGCGACGGGACGACGGCCGGGACGGTGCTGGTGAAGGACATCTGGCCAGGCCCCGGGGCTTCCTTCCCGAGCAACCTCGCGAACGTGAACGGGACGCTGTTCTTCAACGCCGACGACGGCGCCCACGGGCGCGAGCTGTGGAAGAGCGACGGGACTGCGGCCGGGACGGTGCTGGTCAAGGACATCAACCCAGGCTCGGCCTGGTCCTTCCCGTACGACTTCACGAACGTAAACGGGACTCTCTTCTTGAGCGCCGACGACGGCCCTAACGGGCGCGAGCTTTGGACGAGCGACGGGACCGCGGCCGGGACGCTGCTCGTGAGGGACATCAACCCGGGGATCTTCAGTTCCTCCCCGTTCGCCCTCACCGACGTGAACGGGACGCTGTTTTTCAGCGCCGACGAGCCAACCAACGGGCGCGAGCTCTGGAGGACGCAAGAGACCGGACCTCCTCCGCCACCTCCGCCACCTCCGCCACCTGCGCCACCTCCGCCACCTCCGCCACCACCGCCGCCGCCTCCGCCTCCACCATTGCCACCTCCGCCTGCACCGCCCCCGCCACCGGTCACGCTGCCGAAGTGCGTCGTCCCGAAAGTCGTCGGCAAGCTCCTGCCGGTCGCTCGCCGCAAAATCACGAAGGCGCACTGCACGACCGGGAGGGTCAAGCGGACCTACTCGACGCGGGTGAGAAAGAACCGGGTGATCTCACAAAAGCCGCGGCCTGGCTTGCGCCTGCGTAACCGGGCGAAGGTCAACCTCGTCGTCAGCCGCGGCCGGCGCCGCTAGCGGTTCGCAGCAAGCCCCGAAGGAACGGTGCTACGCCGGCATGCTGGCCGGCCGAGGCTCACCCGTGCTGAGCGCCGTTCGCTGCGCTCAGTCGCGCAGCGCCGCGAACGGTTTGGACAAAACTCGCGGTCAAACCGGACATACTGCTCGCTCGCCGCGAGCGTGTCGCGCCACCGCTGGACGGGTGAGTGCGAGCTTGTTGACGGGAGGACCGTGGGATTGCTGTCCACGTCGGCGCCGCGTTGCGAGCTGAGGCTCACCCCAGCGAGGTGCTCGTCTCTAACACGGTCAAGGACCTCGCCGCCGGCTCGGGAATCAAGTTCGAGAACGGAGGTAAGTCCTCCTCAAGCGTCCCAGGCTGAGGACGGATCTACGCTCGGTCAACCCAACGTTCGAAGCTAACTATCGGGGTCTCGAACGTAAGCGAAGCGAGCTCCTGGCTGCACGGCGGGCGCGGTGGCGATACGGGTTGGGCACCGGCGGCCGATAGCTCTGCGAACGCTTGGTCGAGGTTGTCGACTTCGATGGCCCTGTGGCCGTAACCCTGGTGAGCGCTGCGTCTAGGGGATTGCTCGAACGGCTGTGCGCGGGATCCCGCGCGTTGGGCGGCGTTCTGGGGACAAAGTTTCGTTCTCAGTTATCACGAGTGCCAACACAACCCGCCTATTTGCGGGCTTTTTAGAGCGGATGATGGGGCTCGAACCCACGACCTTCTGCATGGCAAGCAGACGCTCTACCAACTGAGCTACATCCGCGAGTCCTCCGAGTATAGCCGCGGTTTCTAGAGCTCACCGGCGTCGAGGGCCTCGTTCACGAGCCGGTCGGCGAGCTCGTTGTGCTCGCGGCGCACGACCGTGTACGTGACCTTCTCGAAGCGGTCGGCGAGCTCGATCGCCTCCTCGTACAGCCTGCGCAGGGCTTCGTTCTTGACCTTGTAATCGCCGCTCATCTGGCGGACGAGCAGCTCCGAGTCCGAGACGACCTCGACCTCGTCGACCTGCAGCTCGCCGGCCTTCCTAAGGCCCTCGACGAGCGCTCGGTACTCGGCGACGTTGTTCGTCGCGACGCCGATCTTCTCGCCGTGAGCCGCGAGCACCGTCCCGTCGTCGGTCTCGAGCACGTAGCCGAACGCGGCTGGGCCCGGATTCCCCCGCGCACCGCCGTCGGTGGAGAGCTTGGCCTTCACGCAAGCAGGTAGAGGTCGAAGGCGGGCTCCTCGTATGGGTGCGCCGCACGCAGGGCTTCGACGACCTCGGACTCGCGGTCGGCCGGATAGACCGTCTCGAGGCGCAGCTCGGAGACCCGCTCCTCCCGGCCGCGCTCGCCAATCGTCGGATCGGCGCCTTCTCCGGCCAGAAAGGTTCCCGTGCCCTCGGTGTACCACGAGCAGCGCTCGTACACGCCGATGCGACCGGCGCCGGCCGCGAAGAGCGCGTCCCGAACAGCGTCGAGTGCTTGGGGGGGCACAAAGACCACCAGCTTGCGAGTAGCGGTCATAGCTGCACTCTCACAGAGCGCGACTGTCGCAGTTTCGGCGCGGTCCGGTCGCCCATGTGCGCAGCCCCAAGGGCTACGATCGCCTCGGGGAGGAGGTTGGCTGTGCCTAAACAGGGGCGGTTCGCATGCTCGCGCGAACCAGGCTTGCGGCTGACGCCAGCGCCCAGGCCGCGTTGAGCACGAGGAAGCCCCACTGCCCCGCGCCGTAGGCGCTTCCCGCCAGCACGATTGCGCCGGCCAGGTTCAAGAGCAGAAACGGCCGGCCCCGCGGATCGAGCGCACTGAGCTGGACGAGGGCGTACGCAACGAGAATGAGAAGCGCTCCCGCTATCTGGATCGCCTGAGCCAAGGCAATCACCTCCCTCCGCCGTTAAGCAACGCCGCTTATTCGGCGGTGTCGATCTGGGCCTTCTGGAGCTTGCCCGAGTAGTCGACGTAGATCGACTTCCACTCGGTGAAGAAATCGAGCGCGGCCTGCCCCGCCTCGCGGTGGCCGTTACCGGTGTCCTTCGTGCCACCGAACGGCAGGTGCACCTCGGCGCCGATCGTGCCTGCGTTGATGTAGGTGATACCGGCCTTGAGATCGCGCATTGCGCGGAAAGCGCGATTGACGTCCTGCGTGAAGATCGACGACGAGAGCCCGTACCTGATCCCGTTCGAGACGCGGATGGCTTCGTCGAGGTCGCGCACCTTGATGACCGCCGTCGTCGGCCCGAAGATCTCCTCCTGGGCGATGCGCATCTCGGGGTCGACGTCGCCGAAGATCGTCGGGCGATAGTAGAAGCCCTTGCCGAGACCGTTGCCCGAAGCGACCTCGCCGCCGGTCAGCAGCTTCGCCCCCTCGTCGCGGCCGATCTCCGTGTAGGAGTGGATCTTCTCGAGCGCGGACCGGTTGATCACCGGCCCGACGTCCGTTTCATCGTCCCAACCGACCCCGAGCCGCAGCTTCTCCGCCTCGGCGACCAGGCGGGAAACGAGCTGGTCATAGACGGACTCGTGCGCAATGACTCGGCTCGCGGCCGTGCAGCGCTGGCCCGAGGTGCCGAACGCGGACCAGACGATGCCCTCGACGGCCAGGTCGAGATCGGCGTCGTCGAGGACGATGATCGCGTTCTTGCCGCCCAGCTCGAGGTGCACGTGCTTGAGCCGGTCGGCCGCGGCCTTCGTCACTGCGACACCCGTCTCACGAGAGCCCGTGAGCGTGATTACCGGCACGTCCGGGTGCGTAACGATCGCGTTGCCGACCTCTCCCCCGCCTCCGTGCACGACGTTGACGACACCGGGGGGCACGCCCGCGTCGGCCAACAGCTCGACGAAGCGCTCGCCGAGCGTCGGCGTGTCGGTTGCCGGCTTGAAGACGACCGTATCCCCACAGATGAGTGCGGGCAGGATCTTCCACGACGGAATCGCGATCGGGAAGTTCCAGGGCGTGATCACCCCGACGACGCCGATCGGCATGCGCACACTCATGTTGAACTTGTCCCGTAGCTCCGACGGGGTCGTCTGGCCGAAGAGGCGCCGGCCTTCGCCGCCCATGTAGAAGGCCATGTCGATCGCCTCCTGGACGTCGCCGCGCGCTTCGGGGAGCACCTTGCCCATCTCGTGCGTCATCAGCTGAGACAGGTCTTCCTTCTCGTCGGTCATGAGCTGGGCGAAGCGGAAGAGGATCTCGCCGCGCTTCGGCGCCGGCACGAGCCGCCAGTGTTCGAAGGCCTCTTTCGCGGCCGCGGCCGCGCGGTCGACGTCGGCCTGGGCCGACTTCGGGAAGGCGCCGAGCGTCTCGCCGTCCGCGGGGCTCGTGCTCTCGAACGTCTCGCCCGAGACAGCGTCGACCCACTCGCCGGCGATGTAGTTCTGGAATGTCTTCGCGCCGAGGATGGCCACGACGAGATTCTAGTCTTCGGTCTGTGAGCCCTCGGCTTCGAGGAAGGTGCCTGGGATTCGCGGGCGGCGCCGGTCCCGAAGCTCGCGCTTCCCGCCGCCGCCACCGCCATGGCCCTGGCGCCGATCTGGGCCCTCGCGGCGATCGACGATGACCGTCACATTCGGGTTGTCCTTGTAGTACTCGACCATCTTCTCGTAGAGCTCGCCCTCGAGCTCACGCGGGATCACGCAATAGATCATCTAGTCGGATTGTAAGCCGGGTCTCGGTCCCGGCTAGAGGCGCGCGATTTCCGGGACGACGCGGCCGTCCTGATCGACGCGTGCGTTCCACGCCCTGAAGGACGCCTCGAGCTCCTCGGGCTCGTGGCCCCGCTCGGCAAGGCGAACCGGCTGTGCCGAGTCAAAGAGGACGCGGTACTGGTACCAGGAGATGTCCCACGCGACGGTGACCACGACCTCCGTGTTCACTCCCGAGAGGGGGACGACACTCACGTTCGGCCGGCCGAGGCTCTTCGCGATGCCGCCGACCGTCCGCCGATAGGGGCTGGCGTTGAAGAGATCGGCGGCCTCGACCATCGCCCGTTCGTGCTCGGAGAGGCGCCGCAGAATAGGCTCGGGCGCGATCGTTTCCTCGGGCACCGCTCGGCGTGGGTCGAGGATCGCGCCCAGGCTGAAACGCTTGCGCCGGGGCTCCTCCTCGAAGGTCGGAGTCGTCGGGCTTCCTTCCTTCAGCCAGCCTTGTTCGGCTGCGATCTCCTGGCAGAGCGGGCAAACGTCGACGAACTCCTCGCCGTCCGGCGAGAAGCGGGTCGTGCGCTCGCCGACGAGAAGCGTCCGGTCACAGATCGCGCAGGTCTGGGCGGCGATGGTGCGGGAAGGCCGCATGGTGCGCGACTATAGCCCACGCCGCAAAAACCCCCCGCCTGTGTAAGCTGTTCCTATGTGTGTTTTACACTGTAACTCGCTGACAAGCGCTTGAAGAGGCGCATGAACCTGCCGCGCAGCGCCCGCTGCCGGCGTCGCGTCGGCCCCGGCCGCTGGCGGGTGCGCGCCCGGCTAGAGCGCTTCAGCGAGCCTGCCGTGCTGCTCGTCCTCCGCGACAGTCCTGGTCACGGGTACGAGCTGCTAGAGCAGCTTCAGACGCTCATGCCCGCCGAGCGCATCGATATGGGCAATCTCTACCGGATCCTGCGCTCGCTCGAGCGCGAGGGTCTCGTCGACTCGACGTGGGACGACGAAGCGCCCGGACCAGCGAAGCGTGTCTACGTGATCACGCAGTCGGGGCGACGCGTGCTCTCGCAGTGGGTCGAGGCCTTCAGCAAGATCGAGCAGCAGATCGCCGCCTTCAGAAAGCGCTACGAAGAGGGAGGGAGGTGACCATGCACCACGGACACAGACGATTCCATCGTCGGGGCGTCGGCCGCCGCTGGTACGAGCCGCAGCGCGTTCTCGAGCGGCTCGAGGAGTACCAACGCGATCTCGAGCAGGAGCTCGCCGACGTCGCCGACCTGATCGACCGGCTCAAGAAAGACCAGCCGGAATCGGTACAGGTCTAGAAGAGCGGGAGCGAGAGGCGGAAGCTCAGACTTTCGCCTCTTCGCGCTCCTTCTTCGTCTCTTCGATCAGCTTCTGCGCGACATGGCTGGGCACCTCGTCGTAGCGGAGAAACTGCATGTGGTAATCACCTCGTCCACCGGTCATCGACGTGATCGCCTGCCCGTACGTGAGCATCTCCGCCATCGGCACCTCGGCCTTGATGCGGGTCATGCCACCGGTCGGCTCCATGCCCTGAAGCCGGCCTCGCCGTGAGTTCAGGTCGCCGTTCACCGAGCCAACCGTTTCGTCGGGGACCGTCACGTCAACCTCCATGATCGGCTCGAGCAGCACGGGATCGGCCTGCTCGTACGCCTGCTTGAACGCCATCGAGCCTGCGATCTTGAACGCCATCTCCGATGAGTCGACGGTGTGGTACGAGCCGTCCACAAGCCGGACTCGCACGCCCTGAACTGGTGCGCCGGCGAGCTCGCCCTGCTGCATGGCTTCCTGAATCCCTTTGTCGACGGCCGGCCTGAAGCTCTGCGGGATGACACCGCCGACGATCTTGTCCTCGAACTCGTAGCCGGTGTGCCCCTCGAGCGGCTCCAGCACGATGTGGCAGTCGCCGAACTGACCGCGGCCGCCGGTCTGCTTCTTGTAGCGCCCGTGGCCCTTGGCCTCTCTCCGGATCGTCTCCAGGTAGGGGACGCGCGGCTGGCGGAGGTCGACTTCGACACCGAACCGGCGCTTGAGGCGGTCGACCGCCACCTCTACGTGCATCTGGGTCATTCCCGAGAGGAGCTGCTCGCCGGTCTGAGGATCGCGGCGCAGGTTGAGGGTCGGATCCTCTTCGCTCAGCCGGCGCAGCGACGAGGCCACTTTCTCCTCGTCCCCTTTCGCCTTGGGCGTGATCGCAAAGCTCATCACCGGCTCGGGGAAATCGAGGCTCGGCAGCTCGATCTCGCGGTCGGAATCGAGCAGCAGGTCGCCGGTCATCACGTCCTTGAGCTTGGACACGGCGCCGAGATCGCCCTCTCCGAACTCCTGCGCGGGCTCGTGCTCCTTCCCCTGCAGCTTCAGGAGCTGGCCCACGCGCTCCTTAGCGTGCGTCCTCGTGTTGGCGAGCGTCGAATCCGATCCGACCCGGCCGCTGAGTACGCGGAAGACATTGATGCGGCCTGCGAACGGGTCGGCGACCGTCTTGAAGACGAACGCTGCGTCCGCGGCTCCTTCGATCGAGATCGGCGCGCCCTTCTTGGCCGGCGAGGGGACGCCTTCGACGAGCAGGTCGAGGACCGCGGTCGTGCCGAGATTCTTGGTCGCGATCCCGCAGGCAACCGGAAAGAGCTCACCCCGCGTGACAGCGGTCTTCAGCGCCGCGGCGACCTCTTCGGCGCCGAGGTCCTGACCATCGAGGTAGCGCTCCATCAGCGCCTCGTCCGTCTCCACGACCGAGTCGAGCAGCTTTTCCCGGTACTCGGCGACCTGGTCGGCCAGCTCGGCGGGAATCTCGCCGGGCTGGCCCTCGCGTTCGCCGTCGGGGCTCGTGTACGCCGTCATGTGCAGGAGATCGACGATGCCAGTAAGCTCGTGCTCCGCGCCGATCGGCATGTGGACGGCGACGCACTGCTGGGAGAGCTGTGAGCGCAGCTGCTCGAGCGTGCGGAAGAAGTCGGCGCGCTCGCGGTCGAGCATGTTCACGAAGATGACGCGCGAGAGGCCGAGCTTCTCGGCGCGGCCCCAGTTCCGGCTCGTCTGCACCTCAACCCCCATGACGCCGCTGACGGTGATGAGTGCCCCCTCGACGACGTGGAGAGCGGCAATCGCGTCGCCCTGGAAGCTCGGCTCCCCGGGGGTGTCGATGAGGTTGATCTTGCGCTCCTGCCACTCGAGGTGGCAGAGCGCCGCCGAGATCGACATCTCGCGCTCCTGCTCGTCCTCGTCCCAGTCCGAGACCGTCGTTCCCTGCTCGACGACGCCGAGCCTGTTCGTCGCGCCGGCCTGGAAGAGCATCGCCTCGACGAGTGAGGTCTTGCCCGTTCCGCGGTGACCGACGGCGGCGACGTTACGGATCTTTCCGGGCTCGACTGCGGGCATGCGAAGGCTCCTCCTCGGCTGGTTGACGCGATCTTAGCGAGGCGTCACAGGCGGAAAGATCGGCACAGTCTTGGCCCGAAGCCGTGTCCCACGCGCGCGCTCATACTGGCTACGCTCGCAGCGGGGAGGAGGCCAGGCGCGCCTTGAACCAGGCTAGTCGCCGGAGTTGCGCAAGGGCGCGCCGCCGAGACGCGCCTTCAGCCGGAGGATCGCTTTCGTGTGCAGCTGCGAGACGCGCGACTCGGTGACGCCGAGCACCTCGCCAATCTCGCGGAGGGTCAGCTCCTCGTAGTAGTAGAGCGTGACGACGAGCTTCTCGCGCTCGGGCAGCCGAGCGATCGCCTCGCCGAGCGCCTCCTTGAGCTCGGTCTGTGCAAGTGCCGACTGCGGTTCCGGACCCTGAGTGTCCTCGATCGTGTCGATCAGAGCCACCTGGTCGCCTCCGGAGGACGAGATCGTCCAGAGCTCGTCGAGCGCGCCGATCGAGGAACGAGAGATCTCCGTCAGACTGTCCTCGAGCTCCTCGGTCTCGATGCCGAGCTTGCTGGCGATCTCCTCGTCGGTCGGCGCTCGGTGCAGTTTCGCCTCGAGCTCGGCGATCGCGCGCTCGATGTGACGCGCCCGTGCGCGAACAGATCGAGGCACCCAGTCCATCGCCCGGAGCTCATCGATGATCGCGCCCTTGATGCGCGAGATCGCATAGGTCTCGAATTTGACGTCGCGGTCGGGGTCGTAGCGCTCGATTGCGCCGATCAGGCCCAGGAGCCCGTACGACACGAGGTCACCCTCGTCCACATGCGCGGGCAGGCCGCTCCCGAGCCGGCCGGCCACATACTTGACGAGCGGCGCGTACGTGAGGATCAGGCGATCCCGAATCGCCTTGTCGCGCGATTGGCGGAACTCCTGCCAGAGGTCGTGGGTCTCGTCCGTCTGCGCCACGGTTAGAGAATACGGCCCTTCGCCGCCAAATCCTCAGCGCGCACGTCTCACCAGCATTGCGCGAAGGCCGAACGTGCCGATCCAGACGGCGAGAGCAACGCCGGCGATGGCGATCACCCAGACTCGAGCGACCACGGCCGCGTAGGCGATGCCGGCAAAGAGGACGGCGAGCAAAAGAAACAGCGTGCCGAGTGCTCGGCGTGGAGGGGCGGCCACCGCGCGACTCTACTGGCCCGGAAACCCGCCAGTACAATCGGTGAGCCGAACCGAGGGGCGTAGCTCAATTGGCAGAGCACCGGTCTCCAAAACCGGGGGTTGCAGGTTCGAGTCCTGCCGCCCCTGTTTCGCCGAACGAGCGGAAAACCCGCATGGTTGGCGGGTTTTCTTGCTTTCTTTCATCCGCGGGTGACTCCGGCTTCGACTGCTGAAACGGGCTGAAATCCGGGTCTGACTGTGGCGCGACTGTGGCGCCGCCGTCCGACGGCCTCGTTAGCGTGGCGCTCGTGAGCCCCGGAATTCGCGTCCGCCACGGCAAGCTCTGTCCGAGCCGGAGCAGCGGCCGGTGCACGTGCAAGCCGACGTACCAGGCGAACGTCTGGAGCGCCCGGGAGCGCGAGCGCCTCTTCAAGACGTTCCCGACCCTCGCCGAGGCGAAGGCGTGGCGTGCAGAGGCGCAGGTAGCGCTGCGGGAGGGCACGATGCGCGCGGGCGCGTCGGGAACCCTTCGCGAAGCTGCCGAGGCCTGGCTCGATGGCGCTCAACGCGGCTCGATCCGCAACCGAAGCGGCCACCGTTACAAGCCGTCGGCTCTCAGGGGCTACGAGGCCGCGCTAGTCAGCCGGGTCCTGCCGGAGCTCGGCTGCATCCGCATCTCGGAGATAACCCGGATCGACGTCCAGGAGCTCGCCGACCGCTTGTGCGCGGAGGGTCTCGACGCGAGCACGGTTCGCAACACCCTCATGCCGCTACGCGCGATCTTCCGCCGAGCGCTCGCCCGCGGCGAAATCGCTGTCAATCCGACGACCGGGCTCGAGCTGCCCGCCGTCGAGGGCAGCCGCGACAGGATCGCCTCGCCTGCGGAGGCCGCGGCGCTGCTCGCCGCGCTGCCCGAGCGCGACCGTGCGCTGTGGGCAACCGCCATGTACGCGGGCCTTCGACGAGGCGAGCTGCTCGGCCCTCCGCTGGGAAGACGTCGACCTCGGCTCCGGCGTGATCCACGTCGAGCGTTCCTGGGACGCCAAGGAAGGCGTCGTCCCTCCGAAGAGTCGGGCCGCAAGGCGAACGGTGCCGATCGCAGCCGTCCTGCGCGACCACCTCGTCGAGCACAAGCTGCGCTCTGGCCGTCGCGTCGGGCTCGCCTTCGGTACGAGCTACACGCAACCGTTCACGCCCTCGAACGTCCGCAAGCGAGCCAACGGCACCTGGCTACGCGCCGGCCTCGACCCGATCGGGCTCCACGAGTGCCGCCACACCTTCGCCTCGCTGATGATCGCGGCCGGCGTCAACGCGAAGGCGCTGAGCACGTACATGGGGCACTCGTCGGTGACGATTACCCTCGACCGCTACGGCCACCTGATGCCCGGCAACGAGAGCGAGGCGGCCGCGCGGCTCGACGCCTACCTCTCTCAAGCGTTGACCGCAGCTGGTGACTAGCTTGGCCCTCGCTCTCCGGCTACGGTGTGCTCGATGAGCGACACGCTTCGGCTGACGATCACGTACGACGAGCCCGACGAAGACGGTTGGATCGTTGCACGCGTCGTCCAGGTGCCCGGCGCGATCAGTCAGGGCCGGACCCGCGAGGAGGCGCGGGAGAACGTCATCGACGCTCTCCGCCTCATGCTTGCGCCGGACGACGACACCGACGTCGCCGGCAGCGAGCCGCTCGAGCTCACATTCGCTGAGTGAAGCGCCGCGATCTCGAGCGGCACCTGACCGCTCACGGCGCCCGGAAAGTGGCGGAAGGCGGTAAGCACACGAAGTGGCGAAGCGCCGACGGGACTCGTGCGACGGCGGTCCCCCGCCACCGCGAAATCGGCCCCGGTCTTGTTCGGGCAATCTGCGCCCAACTCGACATTCCGGCTCCGTGAAGCGGAGTACGTCCCGGACGCTTACAGCAACTGATACCCACTGGACGAGCAGACACAGATGCACTTCCGTGCAAATCAGCCGCAGAATTGTTGTATGGTGTAGGGTATGCCGTCTCGCCGCAAGCGCCGTCGGACCGCCGCACAGCGTCGTCATGCGAGCAGCGCCCGGGCCGCCGCTCGCGCAAGCGGGCTGAAGCTCGCGGACGAAGTCGAGCGGCTCGCCTACACGCGCGAGCAGGCGGCCGAAGCGCTCGGAATCAGCCTGGCGACGCTCGACCGGCGAGTCGTTCCGATGATCGCCAGCGTCGAGACCGACAGGGGCCGGCGTCTCATTCCCGTGTCCGAGCTCGAGCGCTACCTCGCCGAGCGGACGAAGCAGCCGCGCGCCGCTCGTCGGCCGACAGAGCGGCCCGGCCGCAAAGCGAGTGTCCCGTCCGAGCTGGTCACGCGAATCCGATCCGATCACGCGAGTGGCCGCAGCCTCGGCGAGATCGCGCGCGAGCTCAACGCGGAGGGCGTGAGAACCGCGCAGGGAGGCCGGCAGTGGTGGCCGTCGACGGTGCGATCCGTTCTCGCCCGGTCGGAGTCCACCCAGGTCCGTTCAGAGTCGCCATAACGCGTCAGCGGCGGAGGCCTAAGATGGATTATCTCCGAGTTCTCCCGACACCTTCGCTGTCGGGACCGCTGATCGCTCCGTAAAAACACGGACGGCGCCGAGGCGCCGTCCGCTCTGCGACTCACGCTCGCTTCGTCGCCAAACGAAAGGAGCGAGTCGCATG
>WNFV01010297.1_pt1 | contig 16067 bp, 12 predicted proteins | sample 5400101 | NCBI WGS metagenome assembly WNFV01 (sample SAMN13153361, study PRJNA577476) | soil metagenome | isolation source: 115 cm soil or saprolite under grassland replicate 1 | place: USA:California | collected 2016-06-15
CGCTGCTGCTTGTGCTCGCGATCCCGGAGATCTGGGAGCAGACCCGCCTCGCCGAGGACGAGGACTTCCAGCGGTTGATGCAGAGCGACGCCCTCCCGCCGATCTCGATCCTCGTGCCGGCGCACAACGAGAGCGCGACCATCGAGGCGAGCGTCACGGCGATCCTCACGCTCGAGTATCGCAGCTTCGAGGTCATCGTCGTGAACGACGGCTCGAAGGACGACACGCTGGAGCGGCTGCGCCATTCGTTCGACCTCTACGAGGTCCCGCGCACCTATCCGGAGCCGATCCCCACGAAGCCGCTGCGTGCCGTGTACCGCTCCCGCACCCGCACGCGGCTGCTCGTCATCGACAAGGAGAACGGCGGCAAGGCGGACTCGCTCAACGCCGGCATCAACGCGAGCCGGTTCCCCCTCGTGATCGCCGTGGACGCGGACACCCTGATCGAGCCCGACGCGCTGCTGCGCCTGACGCGGCCGTTCCTGCTGGGCCGCCGCATCGCCGCCGTCGGCGGCACGGTGCGCGTCGCGAACGGCTGCACGGTCGAGGACGGCCGCGTCACCGAGCCCCGAGTCCCGCGCCGCTTCCTCCCGGGCATCCAGGTCGTCGAATACCTGCGGGCGTTCCTGTTCGGCCGCCTGGGCTGGAACCGCCTCGGCGGCAGCCTCATCATCTCCGGCGCGTTCGGCCTGTTCCGCAAGGAATACCTGCAGGCGATCGGGGGCTACCGCGTGACGAGCGTCGTGGAGGACCTCGACCTCGTGGTGCGGCTGCACCGCTACCTGCGGCAACAGAAGATCCGCTACGAGATCCCCTTCATCCCGGACCCGGTCGCCTGGACGGAGGTCCCCGAGTCGGGCCGGATTCTGTCGCGCCAGCGGGAGCGCTGGCATCGCGGGCTCATCGCCGCGATGTGGCAGTACAAGGGGATGCTCGGCAACCCCCGCTACGGCCGGGTGGGCTTGATCGCCATGCCGTTCTTCACGTTCGGCGAGATGCTCGCGCCGCTGGTCGAGGTGGTGGGCTACGTCGCCACGGCCGTGGGCCTGGCCCTGGGCATCGTCAATCTCCCGTTCGCGCTGCTGTTCCTGCTCGTGGCGTGGGGCTACGGGATGCTGCTCTCGATCTGGGCGGTGGTGCTCGAGGAGGTGAGCTTCCGCCGCTACGGGCGGCTGGGCGACCTGATCCGGCTGCTGGTGTACGCGACGCTCGAAACGTTCGGGTATCGGCAGCGCACGGTATGGTGGCGGCTGAAGGCGTTCTGGTCGGTGTTCCGGCAGAAGCACGCGTGGGGGGAGATGGTCAGGAAAGGCTTCGAGTCGGCAGGGAAGCAGATGGGAGCCTAGCTCTTGCCTTTCCTCATTTCGGCAGCCACCCGTTCAGCGGCTCGGAGCACGCGAAGGGCATTCAGCCCCGCGACCTTTCTCACATCCTGCTCGCTCCAGCCTCGCCGCAGCAGCTCCGCGATCAGATCCGGAAACTTCGACACGTCCTCGAGCCCTCCGGGCACCTGCGTGATGCCGTCGAAGTCGGAGCCCAGTCCGACCGCGTCCACGCCCGCCACGTCGCGGATGTGCTCGATGTGGTCCGCCACCTGCCGCAGGGTGGCCCGCGGGGCCCGCGCCTCCCAGGCCCTCGCGGAGTCCGCGAGCGCCGCGGAGTCGACGCCCGCGGCGCGCAGCGCGCGGGCGCGCTGCTGCAGGCTGTCCTGGTACACCCGCGCGGCCTCGGAGACGAAGGCCGGGTTGAAGTTCACCATCACCACGCCGCCGTCGGCCCGCACCATGGTGAGAATCGAGTCGGGTACGTTGCGCACGTGGTTCGCGAGCGCGCGCGCGGAGGAGTGCGAGAAGAACACCGGCGCGCGGGACACGCGGATCGCGTCCACCATCGTGGCATCCGACACGTGCGAGAGATCGACCAGCATGCCCAGCCGGTTCATCTCCCGCACCACCTCCTCGCCGAACGGCGTGAGCCCGCCGTGCTTCGCGCTGTCGGTCGCCGCGTCGGCCCAGTCGATCGTCTCCCAGTGGGTGAGCGTCATGTAGCGCACGCCCAACCGGTAGAACATCCGCAGCGCGCCGAGCGAGTTCTCGATCGCATGGCCGCCCTCGATCCCGATGAGGCAGGAGATCTTCCCCGCTGTGAAGTTGCGCTCGATGTCGGCGGCCGTGACCGCGTCCGCGAACGCCTGCGGATACCTGCGGCACAGCCGGTGCGCAAGGTCGATCTGCTCGAGCGCGTACACCGCCGGATGCTCGCCCCCGTGGATCGTCGTCACGGGCACGTACGCCGCCCAGAACTGCGCACCTACCAGGCCGGCGCGGAGCTTCGGGATGTCGGTCATCAGCTTCGGCTGGTTCACCGCGAAGTCGACCGAATCGAGGCCGCCGCGCTCCCGAATCGCGTCGGGGATGTCGTTGTGACCGTCGATGAGCGGCACGGTGCGGAGGATGGCGACGGCTCGGGCGTGGTAATCTTGGGCGGTTAGTCGGTTAGGCGGGTAGGCGGTTAGAAAGAGCGCGATCCCACTAACCGTCCAACCGCCTAACCGCCTAACCGCCTTCATTCGGCGCTCCGTGGCTCGAGTTCGGGCCGGAAAGCTGGCGCCGCACCGCGCGGTTATCAAGATTACGTTTCGGAACCATGCCCCCTCCCGACGCCAAAGCGAAGATCGCGCTCGAGGTGAACGGCGAGCCCGTCGAGGTCGCGTTCGCCCCGCACAAGACGCTGCTCGAGGTGCTGCGCGAGGACCTGGGGCTCACCGGCACCAAGCACGGCTGCGAGCTGGGCGAGTGCGGCACGTGCACCGTGCTGCTCGACGGCACGCCGGTGCTCTCGTGCCTCGTGCTCGGCCTCGCCTGCGCCGGGCGCCGGGTCAAGACCGTCGAGGGCATGGCGGAGCGCGGCACGCTGCATCCCCTGCAGGAGGCGTTCGCGGAACTGGGCGCGGCCCAGTGCGGCTATTGCACCCCCGCTTTCCTCCTCGCCTCCGAAGCCCTGCTCGCCACCAACCCCAGTCCCACACGAGACGACATCAAGCAGGCACTGTCGGGCAACCTGTGCCGCTGCACCGGCTACATCAAGATCTACGAGGCGGTCGAACTGGCCGCGGCGCGCTTGCGGGGTGAAGATGCGAGGCCGGCCCCGGAGACCCTGTATGGCATCCGGTAAGCCACGCGGTCTCCGAGTCGTCGGGAAGGCCCACCGCAAGCCCGACGCGACCGCCAAGGTCACCGGCGCGACCCGGTTCGCCGACGACGTCGCCCTCCCCCGGATGCTCTATGCCAAGCTGCTGCGCAGCCCGCATCCGCACGCCCGCATCGTCGCGATCGACACGTCAAAAGCCGTCGCGCTCCCGGGCGTGAAGGCGGTGCTCACCGGCAAGGACCTGCCGATCCCGTTCGGGATCCTGCCCGTGAGCCAGGACGAGCACGCGCTCGCCCTCGACAAGGCGCGGTTCGTCGGCGACCCCGTCGCCGCCGTCGCGGCGACGAGTGAGGAGACCGCCACCGCCGCGCTGGATCTGATCGCGGTCGAGTACGAGCCGCTGCGGCCGATCACGGACGCCGTCGACGCGGTAGAGCACCCCGAGCCCCGGATCCACGACTACGCGGACTCCGGCAACCTCCACAAGCTCATCGACCTCGAGTTCGGCGACGTGGCGGAGGGGTTCGCCGAGGCGGATCTCGTGCGGGAGGACCTGTTCTTCTTCGAGGGCAGCACGCACCTCCCCATGGAGCAGCACGCGGCCGTGGCCGACTGGTCGGCCCCCCCTGACGGCAAGCTCACGCTGTGGAGCTCCACCCAGACGCCGCACTACGTGCACCGCGCGCTCGCGAAGGTGCTCGAGCTCCCGCCCGCCCGGATCCGCGTGATCGCGACGCCCAACGGCGGCGGCTTCGGCGGCAAGAGCGATCCGTTCAGCCACGAGATCGTCGTGGCGAAGCTCGCCATGGTCACCGGCCGGCCCGTGAAGATCACACTCACGCGCGAGGAGGTGTTCTACTGCCACCGCGGGCGCCATCCCACGCTGATGTGGGTGAAGACCGGAGTGAAAGAGGACGGCGCGATCACCGCGATGCAGTTCAAGTCGCTGCTCGACGGCGGAGGGTACGGATCGTACGGCGTGGCGAGCACCTACTATACCGGCGCGCTGCAGACCGTCACGTATCACGTCCCACGCTACAAGTTTCAAGGCGCACGAGCGTTCACCAACAAGCCTCCCTGCGGACCCAAGCGTGGGCACGGAACGCCCCAGCCGCGATTCGCCCTCGAGGTGCACCTCGACAAGATCGCCGAGCAGCTCCGGATGGACCCCGCGGAGCTGCGGCTCCGGCATCTCGTGCCGCCGCACTCCGTGACCGCAAACTGGCTGCGGATCGGGACGATGGGGCTAGGCCCGTGCATCGAGAAGGTGGTGGCGGGGTCGGGGTGGAAGGACAAGTTCCGCAAGCTCCCCCACGGCAAGGGGATCGGGCTCGCGTGCTCCTCGTACATCACCGGCGCCGGACTGCCGGTCTACTGGAACGCGATGCCGCACTCCGGCGTGCAGCTCAAGTGCGACCGCGGCGGCGGCGTCACGGTGTTCTGCGGCTCGACGGAGATCGGGCAGGGCTCGGACTCGATCCTCGCGATCCTCGTCGCCGAGGTGCTCGGGATCGATCCCTTCGACATCGCGCTCGTCACGGGGGACACCGACCTCACCCCCGTGGACCTCGGCAGCTATTCGAGCCGCGTGACGCTCATGACGGGCCACGCAGCGATCCAGGCGGCCGGGCGCGCGCGGGACGTGCTCGCCGAGCACGCGGCCCGGAAGCTCGAGATTCCGGTGGAGCGCGTCGCCTTCGCCGACCGGCGGGTGTTCGACGTCGAGCGCCCTGAGCGCGGGCTCGCGTTCGCCGAGGCGGTGCAGCTGGCGGAGGCGGCGCAGGGGACGGTGGGCACGGTGGGGTCGTACACGCCGCCGCCGTCGCCCGGGCAGTACCGCGGCGCCGGGGTGGGCCCATCGCCCGCGTACTCCTACAGCGCCTGCGTGGCCGAAGTGGACGTCGATCCCGCCACGGGCGTCGTGCGCGTGCCGCGCATCTGGATCGCCCACGACGTCGGGCGCTGCATCAACGCCGCGACGGTGCTGGGCCAGATCGAGGGCTCGGTGTACATGGGCCTGGGCGAGGCGCTGATGGAGGAGATGGCCTACCGCGGCAACCGCAACGTCGTCCACAAGATCCCCAGCCTGCTCGAGTACAAGAGCCCGACCACGCTGGAGATGTGCGACGTGATCACCTACGTGGTCGAGGATCCCGACCCGAACGGTCCGTTCGGCGCCAAGGAGTGCGGCCAGGGCCCCCTCCTCCCCGTGATGCCCGCGGTCGCGAACGCCGTCTACGACGCCGTCGGGGTGCGCGTCGACGAGGTGCCGGTCACCCCGGAGAAGGTGTTCAAGGCGCTGAAGGCAAAAGGGAAGGGGGAAGAGGGAAGAGTGGGACCCAAGACCTTTCCCGAGATTCCGTGGCCCGAGCCGACGCGGGTGCCGCCGCCATGGGAGGGGGGAGACGGAAGGGCGGTAGAGGGCGGTAGAGGGCGGCCGAAGGCGGTGGAAGTCGCCACGGCGACGGGGAAGCGACCCTGATGCTGCGCCTTCCCGCGTTCACCTACCTGCAGCCAAAGTCGCTGAACGAGGCGCTGGCGATGAAGGCGGACGCCGGACCCGAGGGGATGTTCGTGGCCGGCGGGACCGATCTCTACCCCAACATGAAGCGGCGACACCAGGAGCCGCGCACCGTCATTTCGCTGATGGGGATTCCGGAGCTGAGAAGGTTGGACGGTTGGAAGGTTGGAACGTGCGTCACCCTGACGGAGCTTTCCAACCTTCCAACCGTCCAACGTTCGTATCCAGCCGTCGCCCACGCCGCCGAGCTCGTCTCCACGCCCCTGCTCCGCAACATGGGCACGCTCGGTGGCAACCTCTGTCTCGACACGCGCTGCAACTACTACGATCAGACCTACGAGTGGCGCCGTGGTGCCCGCTGGCCGGTTCTATCACAACGACGGGATCAACTATCTCACCAAGCAGCCCGACGAGATCCTCGCCGGGGTGCGGCTCCCAGCCCCGGACGGCTGGGACGCCGTGTATCACAAGCTGCGGCGCCGCGGCTCCTTCGATTTTCCGGTGCTGGGCGTGGCGGCGTGGGTGAAATGGGGAAGGGGGAAGGGGGAAGGGGGAAGGGTCGTGGAGGCCCGCATCGTGCTCGGTGGAGTGGCGAGCTGGCCGCAGGAGGTGCCCGAGGCGGGCGCGGCGCTCGCGGGGACCGATTTGTCAGACGGCGCGATCGGGGCCGCCGCGGACGCCGCCTATCACCCGGCGAAGCCGATGGACAACACCGACTTCGACCTCTCCTGGCGGAAGCAGATGACGCGGGTCTACGTGGCCCGCGCCCTCGAGGAACTACGACGCCGGCGGCTCTAGCCTACGAGGCCTTCGACCTCGGTCTGCGTCCGGCTCAGGATCTCCACCAAGCGCTGGCGCGTCGCGTCGTCGCGCGCCCTCCATCCCGCGCGGTACACCGCCTTGATGAGCCGCCCCGCGGCGCGGTTCACGTCGGCCATCCCGCCGCCGAGCGCGCGGTCCACGGTATCGCGGACCCGCTCGAAGATCTCGTCCACCACGTCGCGATGCTCGTCCAGGAACTTCCGGCCGGCATCGGTGATTTCGTACACCTTCTTGCCTTCGACGTCCTTCGCCGCCACCAGCCCCTGGTCCTCGAGGTACTGCAGCGTCGGATAGACGGTGCCGGGCGACGGGGAGTAGCAGCCGTGCAGCTGCTCCTCCAGTTCCTTCATCACTTCGTAGCCGTGGCGCGGCTTGTCCTTGAGCAGTTTGAGAATCACGTACTTCATGTCGCCCGATGCGAACCACTGCCGGCGGCCGCGCCGGGGGCCGCGCCAGAAGAAGCCGCGGGGGCCGAAGCCGAAGGCGAGCGTATCCCATCCGAATTGCCGAGTCATCTGATTCCTCCCGTGGGCGTCGTCATACGATGTTACGTCAAGATATTATGGCACGATATATCTTGTCAATGACGGAGTAACGACCCTCACATCGGCGCCGGTCGACGGTCGCCAAGTTATCAGGACGCTTAAACTTGTCCGGTCGGGCAGGGGCGGTACATTTGAGCCCGCGCCCACCCCCATGTGCCATACGTTTTTTTCAGCGCCCTGGAAGGAGACTCGATGTCTGTGCAGGTTACCCCCCACCCCGCCTGGGTGGCCGATCTGGACGCCGCGCTCGATCCGGGGCGCGAGTCGATTCTCGACACCAACGTGATCGTCCACGCCTCCGAGAACCAGCTGATCGACGGCAGGATCCAGAACTTCCTGGTGGCGTTCTACCCGATCATCCGGGACTTCCCGCAGTGGCTGCAGGTGCTGCTCGACCGCTCGCCGGAGGACGGGAAGGCGTTTTTCCGGGACAACATCCGGGTGGAGAAGCGGCACGACGCCATGTGGCGCGCGATGGGCGACGGGTTTAACGTCCCGAAGGAGCGGTTCCAGGTGCCTGAGCCGATGTTGCCCGAGGTGAAGGCGTTCCACGGGTATCTGACGGAGATGTGCCGGAGCGCGGCGTTCGGCGCGGCGGTGTCGGCGACGAACTACGCGGTCGAGGGCGTGGCGCAGAAGATCTCGGAGAAGGCGCTGCGGGGGCTCGCGAAAAACGTGAAGATCGGGCCGCGCGGGCGCTGGTGGCTGGAGGAGCACGCGAAGTACGACGACGAGCACCCGATCCACGCCCTCGAGATCATCAAGAACTGCGTGAAGCGGGGTGAAACGCCGTCGACGGTGACCGGCGCGGCGTTGAAGAGTCTCGGGCTCATGAAAGACGCCATGGTGGCCTCGTACGATTCATGAGTAAGAGCCGGCGCGCTTCCCCGACGCGGGGGATGCATCCCCCCCCGCCCGCCTCCCAGGCGGCGGTCAAGCGCCCGGCGTTCGATGCCCAGCGAGTGGCGGCCGAGATCGTGGCCGCGCTCGCGGATGCGGTGGTCGTCACCGGCCCCGACCGCCAGGTGCTCTCCGCCAACCGGGCCGCCGCGGCGCTGTTCGGCCGCCCGCTCGATGACCTCCCCGGCACCCCCATCGACGACCTCGTCGCCAGCACCGAGCGCGAGTATGTGGCCGAGCGCGAGCATCGCGCGGTCGAGGGCGAGGAGCAGCGCTACGAGACGAAGGTGGTGCGCACCGACGGCGAAGAGCGGGTCGTGGCCGTCTCCACCACGCCGCTCGTGCTCGACGGCGAGCTCCTGGGAACGGTCGCGACGCTGCGGGACATCACGGAGCAGAAGCGGGCGCAGGACACCCTCGCGCGCTCCGAGGCCCGGTACCGCAACCTCTTCGAGTCGGCGTCCGACGCCATCGCGACGTTCGACGCGAACGGCCGGTTCACCACGTTCAACCACGCCGCCGAGATCATCTCGGGCTACCGCCGCGAGGAGCTCCTGGGCCAGTGGTTCGCGCCCATGCTCCCCGACGACGAGCTCCCCAAGGCGCTCGGGAATTTCCAGAAGGCGCTGGCGGGAGAGACGGGGCTGTTCGAGACGAACTTCTATCGCAAGGACGGCGAGGTCCGGACGATTCAGGTCACGTACTCGACGCCGCAGCTCGACGAGGAGGTGCTGTGCGTCATCCGCGACGTCACCGACCAGAAGATGCTGCAGGAGCAGCTGATCCAGTCGGAGAAGATGTCGGCGATCGGGCAGCTCGTGTCGGGGGTGGCGCACGAGCTGAACAATCCGCTGGCCGGCATCTCGGCGTTCGCCCAGCTGCTGCTCTCGGAGAAGCGCTTCCCGCCGGACCAGCGCACCGCCGCCGAGATGATCTACGCCGAGGCGCGGCGCGCCTCGCGCATCGTGCAGAACCTCCTCACCTTCGCGCGCCAGCACAAGCCGGAGCGCACGCCGACGTCGGTGAACCAGGTGCTCGACGACACGCTCGAGCTGCGCGGATACGAGCTGCGCGTCCGCGGCATCGACGTGCAGCGCGACTACGCGGAGCAGGTTCCCGACACGATGGCGGACGCGCACCAGCTCCAGCAGGTCTTCCTGAACCTGATCACCAACGCCGAGCAGGCGATGGAGCGGTCCGAGCGGGACAAGCAGCGCCTGATCGTGCGCACCCGCCGCTCCGGCGAGGTCGTCCGGATCGAGATCGAGGACACGGGCCCCGGCATCCCGCCCAACCTGCTCGAGCGGATCTTCAACCCGTTCTTCACGACCAAGCCCACCGGCTCGGGCACCGGGCTCGGGCTCTCGATCTCGCTCGGCATCGTGCGCGAGCACGAGGGCCGCATCTGGGCCGAGAACGCGCCCCAGGGGGGAGCGCGCTTCGTGATCGAGCTACCGATCGTCACGCCCCGGACGACCGGCGAGTTCCAGACCGCGCCGCCGGTCGCCGCGGTCACCGACCGGCTGCACATCCTGGTCGTGGACGACGAGGCGTCGGTGCGGGTGGCGCTCCAGCGCTATCTCTCGAGCCGTGGCCACGAGGTGGAGACGACCGCGAGCGGGAAGGAAGCTCTCGCCCGCGTGCGCGAGGATGCGTTCGACGCGATGATCATCGACATGCGGATGCCGGACATCTCCGGCGAGCAGCTGTTCCAGGAGCTGAAGGCCCGCGACCCCGCCAACGCCGACCGGGTCATCTTCACCACCGGCCAGCTGGTGGACGACAGCGTGCGGACCTTCCTCGCCTCGACCGGCCGCCCCTGCGTGCCGAAGCCGTTCGAGTTCACGGCCTTCGATCAGGTGCTGCCGGCGCGGCGCGTGTCCTGACGCCGATCAGACGCGCTGCACGCGCGGCCGGTGCGACACGCGCCAGCGGAACCGGCTCTGATCCTCGCGCTGCTCGTGCCGGCGGAACGAGCGCTCCTCCCGCGCCGGTACCTTCCAGGTCACCGTCAGCCGCTTCTGCTTCCGCATGATGTCGATCGACACCGTCTCGCCCGCGTCGTAGGACCGCAGGATCCGCATCGCGTGGGACGGCGAGCTGGGCTTCCGCCCGCCGATCGCCAGGATGACGTCCCCGCTCTTGAGCGGCAGGCCGGAGTCGGCGGGCGCCTTCACGACCAGGACGCCCTCCTTGGTGCCGAAGTACTCCCCGAGGTCGGCGTTGAGCGTCACGAGGTCGAGGTCGCACCACAGCTCGCCCATGCAGACGGTGATCCTTTCCATGCCCGGCATCCGGAACTCCGGCATGTGGGGCATTTCGAAATTGAACGCGACGCCGAGATCCTGCGCCACGATCGTCGCCTTCCGGGTCTCCCCGCCGCGGCGGTACTCGACCTGCACGGTATCGCCGGGTTCGAGCTTGCGAGCGAGCTCGATGAGCTTCCGGCCCGGGCCCGACTCGTCCTCTTCCTCGACCCGCGCGTCGGCGAGGGCGGTGCCGTTGAACTTCGTGATGATGTCGCCGACCTTGAGGCCCGCCTTGTCCGCGGGGCCCCCGGGCGTCACGCCCTCGATCTTGGCGCCGATCTTGTCGGTCTCCGAGTTCGCGTCGGTCCGCACGATCACCCCGATGCGCCCGCGGTTGTCGTCGAACGAGTACGCGAACGCACGCGGCTCGCGCGGAGGACGGGGAGTCCGCTGCTGCGCGGCGAGCCCCCCCGGCCAGGCGGCGAGCGCCGCCGCGGCGAGCACGATCCAGTTCCGCTGCATGAACGATATCCTCCGGGGCCGCTAGAGCCCCACGTAGGCGGCGCGCGTCACGCGGACCCTGACCAACTGCTGCATCAGGTCCACCCGCTGCTGCCACAGTTTGACGAGCCCGGCGGAGCCGGGCTGGGCGCGGGGGGCGCCCAGCCGCGCCAGCTCGCCGTCGATCACGGCGATGCGGTCTTCCAGGGCGGCCGCGAGCGCCGCCGACCGCCCGCTCGTGACGCGGGCGTCGGGGTCGTAGCCGCCGAGCGCCTGCTCGAGCGTCGCCGACTGCTGTTTCACGCGCGCGAGCTCGGCGGCATCGAGCCGGTTGGTCCAAATCGGGCGGAGCGCGATGAGCCCGGCGACGGCAGCCGCCGCGGCCAGACTCCACAGCCCCCAGCGCCCGCGCCGCCGCCGCCGCTCCGCGAGCACCGCCTCCCGCACCGCGGGCCAGCGGTCGCGCGCCGGCCGCTGTGCCGGCAGGGCCTTGAGCTGCGCGACGCGCTGATACAACGCCTCGAGCTCGGCCCGGCACGCCGCGCACTCCTCCAGGTGCCGCCGCGCCCACAGCGAGGCGGCGCCGGCCTGGAGGGCCAGCAGGTCCGCCATCGTACAGTGCATCATCGTCCGGCTCCCTCCGCGTCCAGCATCCGCCGCAGCCGCGCGTGCGCGCGCGCCAGCTGCGATTTCGAAAAGCTCACCGTCTTCCCCATCAGCTCCCCGATCTCCTCGTGCGTGTACCCCTCGACGTCGTGCAGCCACACGACCGCCCGCGACGTCTCACTCAATCGCTCAAACGCGCGCTCCAGATCGATCCGCGCCGGTACCGCGCCCACCGGCGCATGCCCCGCTCCCGCCGTCGCCTCCTCGTCGAGCTCCTCGGTTGCCCGCACCTGGTTGCGCCGGATCCGCATCAGCGCCTTCGACGCCGCGATCTGCCGGACCCACCCCCACAGGTGCCCGTCACCGCGGTACTGCCTGATGCTCTTCACCACCTCGAGGAACGTCTCCTGGAGCACGTCCTCGGCATCCTCGGGGCTCCGCAGGACGCGCAACGCGAGGTTGTACACCGGCGTCGCGAAGGCCTGGTAGAGCGCTTCGAGCGCCTCCAGATCGCCCGAACGGGCGCGCGCGATCAGGATGTCGGGGACGGCGAGTGAGATGGTCATCTCCTGAAAAACATAGATGCGTCGAGTACGGAAGTCGTCGCGCGAAGAGCGTCCGCGGAACGTCGTCGCGCGACGTCGTACGCGCGACGCCGCTAGTGAACCGCCGTCTAACCCATTGCCATCCTGTCAGTTGCGGCTATCTTTCGGCATGCCCGCCCCCGCCCCAGACAGGGCCACTCTCCACACCTGGCTCGAACACTGGCAGGACGAGTTCGACGCCGCGTACCTGTACCTGGTGCTGGCAGGTCAGGAGCCCGACCCGAAGAAGAAGGACGTCTACATCAAGCTCGCGGGGGTCGAGGAGCGTCACGTACAGATGTGGGAGAAGCTGCTCGGCCAGCACGGCCATCCCGTCGCCCGCCCGCGGCCGTCGTGGAACGCGCGCCTGCGGGCGTGGTTCGGGCGGCGTTTCGGGCCGCGCTACCTGCTGCCGCTCTTGTTGCGGGAGGAAGGGCAGGAGGTGAAGGGGTACATGAACCTCCACAAGGCGTCGCGCCTCGACGACGCGCGGGACGTGTCGCTCAAGCTCGCCAAGGAATCCGCGGCGCACGCCGAGACGCTCGCGGCCCTGGCCGGGCAGGCGGGCGAGCCCTGGCACAAGACGGGATCCGGGGGCTTCTTGCGGAACGTGGTGTACGGCTTCAACGACGGGCTGACGGCGAACTTCGGGCTCGTGGCGGGCGTGATCGGCGCCGAGGTCGCGCCGCACGTCGTGCTGGTCTCGGGCCTCGCGGGGATGATCGCCGACGCGTTGTCGATGGGGGCGTCGGGATACCTCGCTGCGAAGAGCGAGCAGGAGGTCTACGCGCACGAGATCGCGATGGAGCAGGAAGAGATCCGCATGATGCCCGACGTGGAACAGGACGAGCTGGCCCTCGTCTATCAGGCGAAGGGCATCGAGCCGGGGATCGCGCGCCAGCTGGCGGCGGAAGTCATGCGGGACCCGGTGCGGGCGCTGGACGAGCAGGTGCGCGAGGAGCTGAAGATCGGGGAGGCGCACGCGACCCCGTTCCGGGAAGGCTGGGTGACGGGGACCGCCACGGCCGTCGGGGCGTTCATCCCGGTTGCGCCGCTCCTCCTTTTGTCCGGGCGCGTCGCGGTCTGGACGGCCTTCTCGGTCGCGATGCTCTCACACTTCGCGGTCGGCGCGGCGCGGAGCTTCTTCACCGGCCGGGGCGTGATCCGCAGCGGGATCGATATGTTCGTCGTCGGGCTGGGCGTCGCGGCCGTCGGCTACCTCGTCGGCGATCTGATCGCGAAGGTGTTGTAACCGCCGTCAGACGACCAGGTTCAGCAGCCGGTCCGGCACGAAGATCGTCTTCCGCACCGGATGGCCGTCCACGAACTTCTTCACCGACTCGTCCTTGAGCGCCTGCTCGACGACGTAGGCCTCGCTCGCCCCGCGGCTCACGGTCACCCGGCCGCGCACCTTGCCGTTCACCTGGACGACGATTTCCACGTCCCCTGCCGCGGCGAGCCGCTCGTCGTACGCCGGCCAGCTCGCTTCGAAGATCGAGCGGTCGTGGCCGAGGACCGCCCACAGCTCCTCGGCGAGGTGCGGCGCGTAGGGGGCGAGCATGACGAGCAGGGGCCCGATCGCGGCCCTGCTCCCGGCGCCCTGCTCTCGCACGAGGTTCACGTACTCCATCATGGCCGAGATCGCGGTGTTGTAATCGAGCCGCTCGGTGTCGGCCGTGACCTTCTTGATGGTCTCGTGGAGCTTCCGCTGGACTGCGGGCCGGAGCGGCTGCGCGTCGGCGCCCGCCGCTTCATGCGCCGTACTCCACACCTTGTCGAGGAAGCGGCGGATGCCCACGATGCCGGTATCCCGGAAGTCGCCCCCCTCCTGGAAGGGGCCGAGGAACATGAGGTACATGCGGAACGTGTCGGCGCCCCACTTCTGGATGTAGGCGTCGGGGATCACCACGTTGCCGCGCGACTTGGACATCTTCGCGCCATCCTTGATGATGAGCCCGTGGGCGCGGAGCTTCGGGAACGGCTCGTCGAAGGGGACGTGACCGAGCTCCTGCAGCGCCATGGTGACGAAGCGGGAGTAGAGCAGGTGGAGCACCGCGTGCTCGTTGCCGCCGATGTAGGTCGTCACCGGGAGCCAGGTCTTCGTGCGCCGCTCGTCCCAGGGGCGGTCGTCGAACTCGCTGGAGGGATAGCGGAGGAAGTACCACGCCGAGTCGAGGAACGTGTCGGAGACGTCGGTCTCGCGGCGCCCCCCCCCCGCCCCGCATTGCGGGCATTTCACGAAGTACCACTCCTTGTGGCGGGCGAGCGGGCTCACCCCGGAGGCGTCCGGGCGGAAGTCCTCGATGAGCGGGAGCTCGACCGGGAGATCCCGCTCCGGAACGCCCACCGGCCCGCAGCGGTCGCAGTAGATGATCGGGATCGGCGGGCCCCAGTAGCGCTGGCGCGAGATGCACCAGTCGTGCAGGCGGTACTTCACCTGCGGGGTCGCGAGTCCCCGCTCCTGGAGCCACGCCACGATCTGCCGCTGCGCCTCACGGCACGGCAGCCCGTCGAACCGGTCCGAATTGATCATCACGCCGTCTTCGGTGACGCTCGGGAGGGGCTCATCCGTCTGCACCACGCGGCGGATCGGCAGCCCGAAGGCGGTCGCGAACTCGAAGTCGCGCTTGTCGTGGGCCGGCACCGCCATGATGGCGCCCGTGCCGTACTCCATCAGGACGTAGTCTGCGATCCAGATGGGGATCGCCTGGCGCGTGGCCGGATTGCGCGCATAGGAGCCCAGGAACACGCCGGTCTTCGTCTTTTCGCCCACCTTGCGCGACACGATGTCCTTGGCCTGCACCTCACGCCGGTAGGCGTTCACCGCGCGGCGCTGCTCGTCCGCCGTGAGCGCGTCGACGAGCGGATGTTCCGGAGCGAGCACCAGGTACGTCGCCCCGAACACGGTGTCGGGCCGGGTCGTGAACACGGGGATCTTGGCACCGGCCGGGGTTTCGAAGATCAGCTCCGCCCCTTCGCTCCTGCCGATCCAATTGCGCTGTAGCGTGCGCGTCGAGTCGGACCAGTCGAGCCGGTCGAGGTTCTTGAGCAGCCGCTCCGCGTACCGGGTAATGTTGAAGAACCATTGCTCGAGGAACCGCTGCTCGACCTTCGTGTCGGGATGGCGCTCGCAGTAGCCGTTGATCACCTGCTCGTTCGCCACCACGCTCATGTCCTTCGGACACCAGTTGACCGCCGCCTTCTTGCGGAAGGCGATCCCCGCCTTGAAGAGCTGCAAGAAGATCCACTGCGTCCACTTGTAGTAGCGGGGGTCGGTGGTCGAGAGCTCGTGACGCCAGTCGAACATGCCGCCGAAGCGTTTCAGCTGCCGGCGGAACGTCTCGATATTCTTGGGGATGAGCCGCGCGGGGTTGGTGCCGACTTGGAGCGCGTAGTTCTCCGAGTGAATGCCGAACGCGTCGAAGCCGATCGGCTCGAACACGTCGTGACCCTGGAGCCGCTTGAAGCGGCCGTAGATGTCGGCGCCGGTGAAGGCGAACATGTTCCCCACGTGCAACCCTTCCGCGGAGGGATAGGGGAACATCATGAGGTTGTAGAACGGCCGGCGCGGCCGGTCGAGGTCGGGCTCGTTGGTGTGCTCGCGCGTCCAGCGCTCCTGCCACCTTGCCTCGACGGCCTGCGGGTCGTAGCTGGGGACGGGCGACATAAGTGACTGAAATTACACAGACTTGCTCACCCGGGAAACCCGGCGTACCTTGCGCCACGGCTCCATGGCCTCGACCCTGAAAGACCTGTTACAGCGATTCACGCTTTGGGCGGGCGGGGTCGCGCTGGTCGCCGTGCTCGTGCTGGGGTTGCTGGCGGGTCGGGGGGCCACCCGGACCCTCGAGCGTCTCTCGGACCAGCGCGGGACCGAGGTGGCGGCGCGCGCCAGCGCGCTCGTCGCGAACTACGTGCGCGAGCGACACGTCGAGGCCGACCAGCTCGCTGCGAATCCGTACTTGATCCGCGCGGCGATCGAGGCCGGGCGCGGCGTCGACCCGGATCTCGCCCGCTACCTCCGGCACTACCCCGAGCGATCGGAATTCATCGATCTCACCGTCACCGAAAGCCACGGGCTCGTCGTGATCGCCTCCGGCCCGCCCGAGCGGATGCGGCACAGCGCGGATTCGTTGTGGCAGCGCGCGATCCGGGACGGCGCCGCGGAGAGCGATCCGGCGATCGATTC